>WBZQ01000669.1_pt1 | contig 25871 bp, 24 predicted proteins | sample 5204251 | NCBI WGS metagenome assembly WBZQ01 (sample SAMN12412402, study PRJNA552823) | activated sludge metagenome | isolation source: activated sludge from nitrification reactor of wastewater treatment plant... | place: USA: Virginia | collected 2017-09
TCGCACATGTTCAATCTGCTGGATGCCCGCGGGGCGATCAGCGTCACCGAACGGACCTCGTACATTGCCCGCGTGCGGGCGCTGGCGCGTCGTTGCGCGGAATCGTATGTGGCTGACCGGGAAGCCATGGGCCATCCTTTGATCAAGCAACCGGCTCGGGCAAGTAAGGGAGCCACCACCCACTCACCGGTCACTACCAAGTAGCCTGCGGACCCAACTTCACAATGCCATCCAAAAAAACCAAGACCAAAACTGTTTCACGCGCGAAGAAATCTGCACCTGCTCCCTCCGCCAAGACGCCGGCCACGACGGAATTACTGCTCGAAATCGGAACGGAAGAGTTGCCCTATCAGTTTGTGGCTCCGGCCTTGCGCGCCTTGCAGCAAGGGGCGGAGACGTTGCTGAAAGATTCGCGTCTCACCTATGGCACTGTCCGGACGATGGGTACCCCGCGACGGCTCGTGGTGCTGGTTGAGGGGCTGGCGCGACAACAGGCCTCTGCCGTGAAAGAAGCCATGGGGCCGTCAAAGGCCGTGGCCTTCGATCAGTCGGGGCAGCCCACGAGAGCGGCCATTGGATTTGCTGCCGGCCAGGGCGTGCCGGTTGAGTCGCTGCAGGTGCGACAGACGCCCAAGGGCGAGTATCTGTTCGCCGTGAAGCAGGAGAAGGGGCAGGCTGTGGCCGCGGTGCTGACGCAAACGCTGCCGCAGTTGCTGGCCAAGTTGTCGTTTCCCAAGGCGATGCAGTGGAATCAGACCGGCGTGCGTTTTGCCCGGCCGGTGCGTTGGCTGGTGGCCCTCTGCGGTGGGAAGGTCTTGCCGATTGAATTTGCGACGATTAAGGCCGGCAATCTCAGCCAGGGGCATCGCGTCCTGGGCGCGAAGGTGTCGAGTCCGAAGGGCTTTGCGGTGAAGTCCATCGCGCACTATTTGAAAGAAATCGAACGTCATAGCGTGATCGTCGATCAGGATCGCCGGCGGGCCATGATTCTTGAGCAGCTGGCCGCATTGGCCAAATCCGCGCGTGGACATTTACATCAGGACGATGAGTTGCTGGAGCAGGCCGTCTATATGGTGGAATGCCCGCTGACGATTCTCGGTGCCTTCAAGCCGCATTATCTCGCGCTCCCGAAAGAAATTCTGATGACCTCCATGAAGGAGCACCAGGGATATTTTTCCCTCGTGGACTCGAAGGGCGCGTTGCTGCCGAACTTTCTCGCCGTCACGAATATGAAGTTGGCGAACATGCAGTTGATCCGTGAGGGCAACGAACGGGTCCTGGCTGCGCGCCTGGCCGACGCGAAATTTTTCTTCGACGAAGATCGCAAGACCTCCTTGGCGGATCGTGTGGCGAAACAGCTCGCGGTCACGTTCCACCAGAAACTCGGCAGTCTGCATCAAAAGACCCAGCGCGTCGTGGCGATGGCGGCGCATCTCGCCGGGCAGCTTGGTGACGACCAATTAATACGCGACTGCCGGCGCGCGGCGGAACTCAGCAAGGCCGATCTGTTGACGGGCATCGTCGGTGAGTTTCCGACCCTGCAGGGCATGATGGGCGGGGAGTACGCGAAACACGACGGGGAGTCGGCGACGGTCAGCGCGGCAATTCGGGAACAATATCTGCCGCGGGCGATGGAAGGCGAGTTGCCGGAGTCGCTGGCCGGGAAGGTGCTCTCCCTGGCCGATCGACTGGACAGCATTGCCGGATTCTTCCTGGTGGGCCTGGTCCCGAGCGGTTCAGAAGATCCCTTTGCCCTCAGACGCCATGCCACGGCGATTGTGCGTATCCTCATCGAAAGCCGGTTGCGACTCAATCTTGCGCAAGCCGTGCGGGCGGCCCAGGAAGGGTTAGCCCAACAAAATGTGGTGGCTGCGCCTCCGCCGGGTAAAGGCGGCGCGCCGGACGTGATCGGGTTTGTGTTTGAGCGGGTCCGCTACTACGGAAAGAGTACCCACCAGTTACGGGACGATGCGATGGAGGCCGTCCTGAAATCGGCTGACCGCCAGTCCATCGATCTCACCGACCTCTTCGAAAAAATGCAGTCGCTGCAGCAGATCACCCTGCGGGCAGAGTTCGATCCGCTCATCGTCGGATTTAAACGCGCGCACCGTCTGACCGACAAGGAGCAGTGGGATCGTAAGCCGGTGGAATCCGGGTTGTTCCGGGAGCCGGCCGAATTGGCCTTACATGAGACTGTTCAGAGTAGTCATGCGGCCTATGCGGCGGCCATGCGCAGCGGAGAATACGGGCAGGCCTTGGACGTGCTGGTTGGGATGAAGGGTCCGATCGACGACTTTTTCAGTGCGGTGATGGTCAATGCCGATGATCCGGCCGTGCGTGGAAACCGGTTGTCGCTCTTGAAAGCGGTCGATGATTTGTTCATGTCATTCGCTGATTTCTCCCAGATTATGGTACAAGGGACATAGCGGATGGTGAACGTTTGGACGCCACTTCAGAGAGCTTCCCTGAGTCACCCGAGGCACATGCCGCGGCCCATATAAGAGCGACCAAGATCCGGCGATTTGCGTCCGGCATCAGCGTCGTCATGATGGTGGTGTGCAACGCGGTCTTTCTGTTCGGCATCTGGGTGACCGGCCTCAATTTCGAACGGCTGGTGCGGACACCGGATATCTATGATTCCAGACAAGATATTTGCTTGCGCCTGGCCTACCAACATGCTCCGGGTTCGGAGAACCCCGTGCAGTTCTGTTCGGAATGGCTCAACCTCGCCGATCCAACCGGAAAAATCCATACGTTTCAGAAAGACGCACAACTCAAGCAGGGCGCAGACGGAACGTTCTATTTCGACTATGGACCGTTCGTGGACTACCGGCTGTTTGCGGTCGGCGCGTTCGTGGTGGGGATCATCGTGTGCGGCATTCGCGTGACCAGGCACGTCGTCAACCGCTATCGTATGCGACTGGAAGCCGCCGCCCGCCATTCGGTTCCGACTCATTGACCTCATAGCAGAAGGAGAGTGTCGCGTGGCCAAGAAATACGTCTATTACTTTGGGGATGGAAAAGCCGAAGGCACCGGCAACATGAAGGAACTGCTCGGCGGTAAAGGCGCGGGATTGGCCGAGATGACCAATCTCAAAGTGTCCGTGCCTCCCGGATTTACGATCTCCACCGAGGCCTGCGTCGAATATTACAAGCGCGGCAAAGCCTATCCTTCCGGCATGATGGAAGAGGCGCTGGTGGCGCTCAAGAAGATCGAACGGTCGATGAAGGCGGGGTTCGGCGATCCCGATAGCCCCTTATTGGTCTCCGTCCGTTCCGGGGCCCGTGCCTCCATGCCCGGCATGATGGATACCGTGCTGAACGTGGGATTGACCACCAAAACCGTGCACGGCTTGGCGCTCAAGACCAAGAACGAACGGTTCGCGCAGGACAGTTATCGCCGTTTCATCGGCATGTTCGGCAGCATCGTCATGGGTATCAATCGCGAGCATTTCGAGGACATTCTCAAACATAAAAAGCGCGATCTCGGGGTTACGCAGGATACGCATCTCGATGCGAAGGCGCTCAAGGAACTCGTCGTCAGTTTCAAAGAACTTGTCAAAGAGGAAACCAAGCGCGATTTTCCGGACGATCCGCTCGAGCAACTACGCATGGCGATCAACGCCGTCTTCTCGTCCTGGTACGGCGCCAGGGCCGTGACCTATCGTCGCCTCTACAACATTCCCGAGACCTGGGGCACGGCGGTGAACGTGGTCGCCATGGTGTTCGGCAACATGGGTGAGACCAGCGGCACCGGCGTGGCCTTTACGCGCGATCCCGCCACCGGTCAGCGGCAGTTCTTCGGTGAATGTTTGACGAACGCGCAGGGAGAGGATGTCGTCGCCGGCATCCGGACTCCGCTGCCGGTCAATCAGCTCGAAAAGTTCATGCCGCAGGCCTACAAGGATTTGGAAGTCACCTATAAAAAACTGGAGCGGCACTATCGCGACATGCTCGACCTGGAGTTCACCATCCAGGAAGGCAAGTTGTACATGTTGCAGACTCGCGTGGGGAAACGGACCGGCGTAGCCGCGGTGCGGATCGCGGTCGACATGGTGAAGGAAGGGCTGATTTCGAAAAAGGAAGCCCTGCAGCGGATCGGCCCGGACCAACTGGCCCAGTACCTCTATCCGATTTTCGATGCGAAGGAAGAATCACACTGCACGCCGCTCGGCAAGGGGTTGCCGGCCGGTCCCGGTGCCGCCGCCGGAAAAATCGCCCTGACCGCCGACCGGGCCGTGGAGATGCAAGCCGCAGGCAACCGCGTCGTGTTGGTCCGACAGGAAACCAGCCCGGATGATATTCATGGCATGAATGCCGCCCTGGGCTTTCTGACCGCGCGCGGCGGGATGACGTCGCATGCGGCCGTGGTCGCCAGGCAGATGGGAAAGGTCTGCGTCGCCGGTTGTGAGGCCATCGAGGTGGTCGACAGTCAGACGGTGCGCATCGGCAGCCAGATTTTCCGCGAAGGGGATTACCTCTCCGTCAACGGGTCGACCGGTAATGTCTACGGCGGCGATATTCCCGTGGTGGAATCCGAAGTCATTCAGGTGTTGCAAGGAAAGATGGAGGCGTCGGCCTCGGAAAAATATCAGTTGTTCGAATCCGTGCTGAAGTGGGCCGACGGGGTGCGCAAGCTCAAGGTCCGGGCGAATGCCGATGTGCCGGATCAAGCCCGTATCGCGCGGAGCTTCGGCGCGGAAGGCATCGGCCTCTGCCGCACGGAACATATGTTCTTCGCCGAGGATCGCATTCAGATCATGCAGAAAATGATTCTCGCCCGGAAGCGCGAAGAGCGGGAGATGTACCTGGATCAGCTCTTGCCCTTGCAGAAGCAGGACTTCATTGGTCTGTATCGTGAGATGAAAGGGTTCCCCGTCACGATTCGTTTGCTCGATCCGCCGCTGCATGAGTTTCTGCCGAAGCGTGAAGATCTCATGGTCGAAATCGCCCAGCTCGAATTGACCAGCGGCTCGCAGACGGTGCTGGAGGAGAAGAAGCGGCTCCTGACCCGCGTGGAAGAACTGCATGAATTCAACCCCATGCTGGGTCTGCGCGGTTGCCGCCTCGGCATTACGATGCCGGAAATTACTAAGATGCAGGCGCGCGCGATCATCGAAGCGGCCTGTGAACTGGCGAAGGAAGGCACGAAGATCGTCCCGGAGATCATGATTCCGCTGGTCGGCATGGTCTCGGAAATGAAAGCGCAGAAAGACCTTGTCCGGGAAGTGGCCGGGGAGACGATGAAGCGGTACGGCGTCAAGTTGTCGTACCTGGTCGGCACCATGATCGAGTTGCCGCGCGCGGCCGTGACGGCCGACGGCATCGCAGAAGAAGCCGAGTTCTTCTCGTTCGGTACCAACGATCTAACCCAGACCACCTTCGGGTTCTCCCGCGACGACGCGGCGAAGTTCATCGATTTTTACAAGACCGCCAATATTCTGGAAAGCGATCCGTTTGCGGTGTTGGACCGTGAAGGGGTCGGTTCGCTCATGCGGACGGCGATTACCGGTGGGCGCAAGACCCGTCCGACTATCAAGTTGGGAATTTGCGGTGAACATGGCGGCGATCCCAGTTCGGTGGAGTTCTGCCACCAATTGGGGTTGGACTATGTGAGCTGTTCCCCGTATCGAGTGGGAATTGCACGATTGGCTGCGGCACAGGCGGCGTTGGCGGAAGCCGAGAAGGAAAAGCCCAAGCCGAAGCCAAAGCAGGCGAAGAGCAAGGCGAAGGCCTCGAAGCCCAGCGCCGCCAAGTCTGCCAAGAAGTCTGCGAAGCCTACGAAGGCGAACACGCGACCGGCGGCGAAACGCGTGGTGAGCCCCTCCAAGCGTAGGAGCCGGTGAAATCATCCTCCCGCGATCGTGAATTGATGGCTCTGGCCCTTCGCCTTGCCGCGAAGGGCCGGGGTCATACCAGTCCCAATCCCATGGTCGGCGCGGTGGTCGTGAACCGCGGAGACATGGTTGGACAGGGCTCTCACCGCAAGGTCGGTGGCCCGCATGCCGAAGTGCTCGCATTAAGTCAGGCCGGTTCGCGCGCCAAAGGCGGCACCCTCTACGTCACCCTCGAGCCCTGCAGCCATCTCAAAAAACGCACGCCTCCTTGTGTCCCGCTGGTCATCGCGTCCGGTGTCCGCCGCGTCGTCGTGGGTATGGTCGATCCGAATCCGCAGGTGAGTGGCAGGGGTATCGCGCAACTCAAGCGGGCAGGGATACAGGTTGAGGTCGGGTGTCTCGAGGGAGAGGCGCAACAACTCAACGAAGCCTATATCCATTGGGTGCAGATCGGCCGCCCCTTTACGATCCTGAAATCCGGCATGACGTTGGACGGTCAGATCGCAACCGCCGGCGGCGAATCTCAATGGATTACCGGCAGCGAGGCGCGCATGCAGACTCATCGGTTGCGCGCTGACGTCGATGCGGTGCTGGTCGGGATCGGCACGGTTCTGCGCGACGATCCGCAGCTCACCGCCAGGATAGGTGATGATTCCGATCAACTGGCCCCGCGGCAGCCGCTCCGGGTGGTGGTCGACAGCCGACTACGTATTCCGCTCCGTGCAGCCGTGCTGCAGCGGCAAGAGCATGCCCATACTGTCATCGCCACAACCCGTGCAGCCCCGGTAGAAACGATCGAACGTTTACAAGCTCGCGGCATCGATGTCCTAGTACTGCCCCATGCCAGCGGGCACGTGAACCTGACGGCCTTATGGACGAGGCTTGGACAGCTCGGCGTCACGAGCCTGTTAGTCGAAGGCGGAAGCGAGCTCAATGCCGCCGTGCTTCGAGCCGGCCTGCCCCAGCGGCTGATGTGTTTTGTCGCCCCGCTGTTGCTGGGCGGGCAAGATGCGAAGGGGCTGTTGGGAGGCCCGTCACCGCGCCGCCTGCGGGAGGCCGTGCCGCTCAAGAATCTGCGCATGGAGCCAGTCGGGCGTGATATGCTGATCCAGGCTGATTTCCCCACTCGATAGGAGCATCGTGCGATCTTCTCTCCGGCCTGCTCACAGGGTTTCTCTACGACGTTGTGTGTTTCTCTTCCTCTCTCTCGCCTGTATATGGTTGGTTGCGTTGTGGGGCCCCGCTATTCATGCAGCCGAAGACGCATCCTGGCCCGAGCTGGCTTCGCAGATCTGGCAGTACCTCACGACTCCGGATAGCGAGCAGGCCGATTCGACGTTGGCGTCTATCATGCATCGCCCCGATGCAACGGTTCAGGCCGTGCAGGATATTCTCCGCAAGGGCCAGCCCCACGGCCTTCAGCCGGTCGGGGTGTTGCCGGATGAACAGGTCGTGGTGCGTGATCGGCCGTATCGGGTGAGCCTGTCTATTCCACAGAGTTACGAGCCGACCAAAGACTATGCGTTGGTGGTGTGCCTCCATGGCGCGGGGTTTACCGGCGAAGCTTATTTAGACCGCTGGAAGTCCCGGTTGGGCGAGCAGTACGTCCTGGCCTGTCCTACCTATCCAGCCGGGGCCTGGTTTACCAGACGGGCCGAGGATCTCGTGCTCGCGACGGTGCAGCTGGTGCGGGAGCGGTATCGCATCGACCCCAACCGGATTTTTCTCAGCGGGATGTCCAACGGCGGCATCGGCGCCTGGCTGATCGGCATGCATCACGCGCCGCTGTTTGCGGGGCTGGCGCCGATGGCGAGTGGGATCGACGATGTCCTGTTTCCGTTTCTGGAAAACCTGCGGACCACGCCGGTCTACATCATTCACGGCTCGCAAGACCAAGTGATGCCCGTGGAGCTGAGCCGAAAACTCGCCGGCGAGCTGAAGAATCTCGACTACCCCTTCATCTATCGTGAACATGACCGTACGCATGCTATGGCCGGCGGCCATTTTTTCCCGCGTGAAGAGCTGCCCGATCTGGTGACGTGGTTCGATAAGCAGCGCCGGACGCCGGTTCCGAAGACCGTGACCGTGGTGCGCGATGCGAGCCATCTCCTGCCGTTTGGGTGGGTGCGGATCGATGCGACGGACCAGATCGCCTCGTTTTCGGAAGATCTGATCGACAAGCGCGATGAAAGCATTCGACATCGCACCTATGCCCGGTTGACCGCGCAGGTGATCGGTCCGAATCGGATCGAGGTGCGGACCGACCGTGTCCGGCAGTACACGTTGTATCTGAATGAGGATCTCGTCGATCTGTCCAAGCCGGTCGTCATCACCACCGACGGGCAGCCGTCATTCGAAGGCCTCATCACGCCATCTGTTGAAACGCTGTTGCGGCAGGCCCGTCTCAGGCACGACCCGGCGCAGCTCTTTCCCGCCCAGGTGACTGTGACCGTCCCCCAACGGGCTTCATGATCGACTGCGCCGCGATGGTCCGGCGAATCGGCCCGATGGCCGCTGTGCTCACCGCCGCGTTGACCCTTTCCGATTCTTCCGGACAGGCTGAATCCGATCGCTGTTCCCTGCCGTCGCAGCATGTTGGTCTCGTGTTCGCTCTCGATCAAGTCGATGCGGCCTGGACCTGCCAGCTTGAGCCGATCATGGCGCATTACACCACGGCCAACAAGGTCGGACCGATTCGCACCCCGTTGCCTGAACAAGTCTATCTGTATCTGTTGGAGCATCCGGTTATGGCTGCCGCCCTCGTCAATCGTCTCGACCTCGGGTTGTACAAAGCCGAGTTGCGCGGTTCCGAGAAATTCTGGGCGACCGACGGTGAAGGCACGGAAGGCCTGGTGCATCCGCTGTATCAGGATCGGAGCACCCGCATCTACTACATCGAAGGGACGCATGACGGACGGTTTCTGCCGCGTGTCAGCGGCAAGGCCCTCGTGTTGTTCAAATTGCAACCGGTGAAAGACCGGCAGGGGATCGAATCGATGGACAATACGATGGTGGCCTACTTGCGGCTCGATAACCGGTTGTACTCCGGGCTGCTGTCGATGCTTCGTCCGCTCATCGGCAATGTGGTCACTCGCCAGGTCGTGAAGGCCTTTGATGCGGCGCGTCGTTTGGCCTGGGCCATGCACGACCATCCGGATCACGTGATGTTCGAGGCAACGGACCCTCCCGGTCTACCGGACGAGCAGGTCGCGTTCCTGAAAGATGCCCTCGCGTCCCTGCATCATCCTGCACAGAGATCGGGTCTGGCCCTGCCATGAGATCGTGATGACCACTTCCCGCAGCTTCTTCTACCTCTGCACTCTCGGCGTGTTTTGTTTCATCAGCTATAACCTCGTCCGCATGCCGGTCCTGGCCCTCTTCGCCGAATCGCTTGGCGCCGGGCCGGAGCGGATCGGGTTGATCGTCTCCGTCTCGACGATTACCGGGGTGCTGTTGAAGCTGCCCTCTGGAGCCCTGTCTGACATCTATGGGCGGAAAATGCTGCTGCGTATCGGGGTGGTGGCGTTCGGGTTGCCGCCGTTCGTCTATCCGTTCATTTCAGACCTCAACGCGCTCACCGCGTTGCGGTTTGTCCACGGTCTGGCGACGGCCATCTTTGCGCCGAGCGCCCTCGCCACCGTAGCCGATCTGTACAAAGAGCGGCGCGGGGCGGCGATGGGAACCTATACGGCTTGCACGCAGTCCGGCTCCCTCCTGGGGCCGTTTCTCGGGGGATGGTTGGCCCATGCAGCCGGCTTTCCCGCCGCCTTTGTCACGGCCGGGGTTTTCGGATGCATCGCCATCCTGATCTTCTTTAGCCTCCATCTGGACGAGCCGCCTCCGCGCGTGCGTGAGAGGGGCCTGACTCCGGTGATCACGGAGATGGGGAAAGGCTTTCTCGCCGTCGCCAGGAACCGGAAAGTGTTGATCACCAGTTCCACCGATGCGGCCAAGATGATTGCCAACGGCGCGTTGATGGCGTTTCTGCCGCTCTACGGCCTCTCGGTCGGACTGAACGCCGGTGAAGTCGGCCTGATGTTCAGCGTGCAGGCGGTGACGTCGTTTTTGTCCAAGCCGGTGTTGGGGCGGATATCGGATCGGGTCGGACGGCAGCCGTTGATCGTGCTCGGCCTGGTCATTTGCGCAACGACATTCATCAGCATCCCCCACGTCGGATCATTCGCCGTGCTGCTGGCCTTGTCTTCCGGATTCGGGTTCGGGGAAGCCGTGGTCTCGTCATCCTCTGCGGCGCTGGTGGCCGACAGTTCGGAGTTCAAGCGGTTGGGTGCGGGGATGGGGATGCAAGGCACGGTAATGGATATCGGCCATGCGAGCGGCCCGCTCCTGGCTGGATTCTTGATTGCCCACGCCAGCTACCAGGGGGCCTTTGCCGTGATCGCCGGGATCCAGATCCTTGCTGCCGTTGCGTTCTGGGCCACGATGAGAACCATTTCGCGGTAGTGTATAATGCCGCCGCATTCGTCGGGGCGGCACTGTACAATTCTTTCACAAGGACGCAGCAAAGGATGGATACGGATTTTATCGAAACGCTTCAGCGCGGGATTGCCATCGTGGGCGGAATCGGATTGCTCGGGTTTTGTCTCTATCTCTTGAAGACGCACAAGGGGGCGTAAACCATGTTCAGCGGCATTGTGGAAGAGATGGGCGCGGTGTCCGTCCTGAACAAGGGGTTGGCCAGCACCAGGCTCACCATCATGGCTTCGACAGTCATGGCTGACCTGACCATTGGCGCCAGCGTGAGTGTGAACGGCGTCTGTCTCACGGCCGTCGTTCGAACCGACGATGATTTCTCGGTGGACGTGTCGCCGGAAACCCTCGCTGTCACCACCCTTGGCAATCTCGCCACCGGCTCACCCGTCAATTTGGAACGGGCCATGAAATTGAACGAGCGGATCGGCGGACACATGGTCTCCGGTCACGTCGACGGCATCGGCGCCATTCGGAGCCGGCATCAGGACGGCAATGCGTTGGTGCTGGAAATTGAGGCGCCCAAAGACATTCTGCGGCTCTGCGTCCAGAAGGGCTCGATCACGGTGGACGGTATCAGCCTGACCATCAACGAGGTGACCGAACGCTCGTTCCTCGTGTCGATCATTCCCCATACAGCGAAGGTGACGACGCTCGGCCTGAAACAGGTGGGCGACAAGGTCAATCTCGAATCTGACCTGATCGGGAAGTACGTCGAACGGCTTCTGCAGGAACGGGGACTGCTCCCGCCAAGACCTACGCCGGTCATCGACAAGGACTATTTGCAACGCCGCGGCCTGATCTGACAGGACGCTGAAATAAATCCGTCTCCGGTGTTCAGCATGGGTGCGTGCTGAAACGCGGCAACCTCCACTCATGTCAGCAGGTGCGGCTACTTCAATAGAAAGCCCTTGGAGTCTTCGCCGGACGCCGTCGTGACGGTCATGATTGCCATGCCCTTGCGCTTGCCGGCCGGCACCGTGGCGGTGATGTGAGTCGGACTGTCGAGCTTGAAGGTGGCGGAATTACCCGGCCCGAAGGAGAGGGACCGCAGACATTCGGCCGGGCCGAAATTTCTTCCGGTGATGGTGACCTTGTCGCCGGCTTGTCCTTCATCCGGTTGTATGGATTCGATGCCCGGTGCTTCCCCAAAACAGGCTTGGGCTTTGGCGGCCGTTTCCGCCGAGGCATACTTCGGGGCCGGAGATTTGGCGGCGGGTGTGGTGTTCCGACTCTCTCCCTTCTTCACTGACTTCTTCTCAGACGCTTTTTTCTCCGTCGAAGGAGCCTGGCCTGCGGGTTTCTGAGCGTCCGCGGCACCCACGGGAGCCACTCCTCCCAATAAAACCAGTCCCGTAACCATCGACCACAGGATGCCCTGTGTCGCACGTTGCCTTTGCATGACCGGCCTCCATGCTTAGCGTGAAAGATGAGACTCAGTTCGCACTGAGCGAGCTCAGTCTTCGATTGTGGAAATGTCGCCCACGTCCTGTCCCAACTCCTTCGCTTTGAGGACGCGTCGCATGATTTTGCCCGAGCGCGTTTTCGGCAAAGAGGGCACGATATCGATCTCCTGCGGCACGGCAATTTTTCCCAGTTCCTTCAGCACATGGTCCTTGAGTGACTGCACCAACTCCTTCGAATCCTGGTAGCCTTGCTTCAGAATGACAAAGGCTTTGATCGCTTCTCCGGCGGTCCGGTGCGGCTTGCCGATCACGGCGGCTTCGGCCACGGCTTCATGACTCACCAATGCGCTTTCAACTTCCGCCGTGCCGATGCGGTTGCCGGCGACTTTGATGACGTCGTCCGCCCGGCCCATGAACCACATGTAGCCGTCCTGGTCTTTGCGGCAGACGTCGCCAGCCGTGTAACAATTGGGGATGGTGTTCCAATAGACCTTGTAGCGATCCGGGTCTTTATAAATGGTACGCATCATGGCGGGCCAGGGCTTCTTGATCACGGCAAAGCCGCCGGCATTCCCTGGCAGGCTGTTCCCTTCCTTATCCACCACGTCGGCTTCAATGCCGAGAAAGGGTCTCGTCGCGGAACCGGGCTTGAGCGGGACAGAGGGGAGAGGCGTGACCAGGATCGCGCCGGTTTCCGTTTGCCACCATGTGTCCATGATGGGTTTGTCGCTGCCGGTCACGCGATAGAACCATTCCCAGGCTTCGGGGTTGATGGGTTCGCCGACGCTGCCGAGGATGCGCAATGTGGAGAGGTCGTATTTCTTGGGCCAGTCTTCGCCATACTTCATCAACAGCCGGACGGCCGTGGGCGTCGTGTAGAAAATAGAGACGCCATACCGCGCGATGAGATCCCACCACCGGCCGGGGTTGGGGTAATCGGGTTTCCCCTCGGCCATGAGGATCGTCGCGCCGTTCAACAGCGGGCCATACACGATGTAGCTGTGTCCCGTCACCCAGCCCGGGTCGGCCACGCAGAAATACACGTCCTCCTCTTTGAGGTCGAACACATATTTGGTGGTGATGTAGGTGCCGACCATGTAGCCGCCATGGACGTGCACGACACCCTTGGGTTTGCCGGTCGTCCCGGAGGTATACAGGATGTAGAGCGGCGTTTCGGCGTCGAGCGGCTCTGCGGCACAGATGGCGCTCTGCTCGTTCAGCCAATCGGCCCAATCGATTTCTTTCGGCGCGGTGAGCGCGACGCTGAGGGCGTCCCGCCGCACGACGACGACTTTTTCTACAGAGGGGCAGGATTGCACGGCCGCGTCTACCACGGGCTTGAGCGGAATGGTTTTGCCGCGGTCGTAGCCGACGTCGGCGGTGATGACGAGACGCGCTTCGGCATCCTGAATGCGGCTGGCAAGGGCTGGCGCGCTGAACCCGGAATACACGACGCTGTGGATGAGACCGAGGCGGGCGCAGGCCAGCATGGCCACGACTTGTTCAGGAATTTTCGGCAGGTAAATCGTGACGCGATCGCCCTTATTCAAGCCAAGCGCCTTGAGGGCATTGGCGCAGCGATTGACCTGGCGCAGCAGTTCCCCATAGGTGAAGATGCGTTCCTCACCGTTTTCGCCCACCCAGATGATGGCCACTTTATTGCGGCGCCAGCCGTTCGCATGGCGATCGAGGCAGTTGTACGCGATATTACAGGTCGCGCCGACGAACCATTTTGCCCAGGGGTAGTTCCATTCGAGCACCCGGCTCCATGGAGAGAACCATTCCAACTCCTTGGCCACGCCGCCCCAGAAGGCTTCAGGATCGGCAATGGACGCCTTGTACGCCTGCTCGTAATCCGGGATATGCGCCGCCGCTTTCGTCCGGGCGGACGGCTGAATGACACGGCCTTCTTTCAACAGCGTATCGATTTTCTCGCTCATGAGTCGCCATACCTCCACAAAGCGCGGGCCTATCCGGTGCGCGGTTCAATCTGTGCGGCATTATGCGGATGGGGCGGAGGAACTGCAACCCTTGCGCCGTGATGCGTCGTCGCTCGCCAGCAGAGAATGGCCGCATGGGACAAGCGTTGGCGCGGGGTGCTTTCTTGACAGTCGGGACGGAGCGAGGGTAGGCTGAGTCCGTTGCCTTTCACTGGATCATCCTGCTGATGCGTTCGCCGAGCTCTCTCAGTTTTCCCCGGATGATCACCTGCCTGGCCGCCTTGTGCGTCGCCGGAATGTCTCCTGATCACGCGGCTGCCCAGGTCGGGAAGCCGGAGGGGCTGTACTACAAATCGTGGGCTGTCGTGGTCGGCGTGGAAAATTATCTTGTCGCGCCAAAGGTGCCCGGAGCACTCGAAAGCTCGCATGCGGTCGCTGAGGCGTTACGAGGGCTCGGGTTTGATGAGGTCCTCGAAATCCAGGACAAGGAGGCGGCCTCCAAACGGTTGCTGCACATCCTCAACGATTACCTGCCGCGTAAGGTAGGGCGGCAGGATCGCATCGTGTTCTTTTTTACCGGCCACGCCGGGGTGACGCAGGATTCTCAATCCAAGGATTTGGGCTTTGTGGTGCCGTGGGATGCGCAACTCAACAATCCCGGCAAAGCCATTACTCTGGATCAGCTCAAAGAGTTCAGTCGGCGATCGGCTTCCAAGCATATCCTCCTGATATTCGATGCTAACCTGCGCGGCTGGGACGTGACGGCGCCGCAGCCGCTCTCGCTGGAAGGGCGCTTGTCGCCGGAAGATGACACCGAGAAACGGTCCGTGCAAGTGCTCATGGCGGCCGAGAAGGAGGAAGCCGTCGCTCACGTGTCGGGGCAGAGTGCCTTCGTGACGGCGCTGGTGGCCGGGCTGAAGGGTGCGGCGGATCTGAATAAGAACGGCTGGATCATGGCCAGTGAACTCGCGGCCCAGGTGAAGCAGGATGTGGAGCGGGAGACCAAGGGCGCGCAACATCCGCAGCTGCTTCAGCTAGAGGGAGACGGCGATGTCATCCTGGTCGAAGGGCGGAAGGAGATGTTTTCCGTCGGCAAGGAACCGAGCACCGAAGCGGACCGGATGAAGGAAGCCCGGGTTCAATATGAACAGGCGTTCGCCCTGTTGCAGCAGCAGAAGTCGGCAGAAGAAGCGCTGGAACGGCTCAATCGCGCGATCACCTACGATCCGTCTTTTGGTGACGCGTATGTTCTGAAAAGTTTTATCCGTCTGGAGGTGTTGCCCAACTTCGAGGAATCGTTGGCGGCGGCGCAGGCTGCGGTGCAGCATGCCCCCCAGAATCCGGACTCCCACTACTCATTGGCGCTGGTCCTCGAAAAGAAAGGCCAGCACCAGGAGGCGGAGCGGGCGATGCTGCAATCACTGGCCGTCAATCCTGCCTATACCGATGTCTATTTTTCTCTCGGAACCCTGTATGCCGACCACCTGAATGAACCGCAGAAGTCGATCGACGCCTTTCGACGGTATTTGGAATTAGGCGGCCAGAGCGAGCGCGCCACCCGCGCCGTTCAGGGTGATCGTGCTCCTGGCGAGAAGCCCGCTCCCTAGCAGCCTTCCTGACCCATCTGGAACATCGTCAGACCGGGTTGAGCCTTCTACGCCGAGAGAAATCCGGCTGCGAGGCCGTGCGTCTCACGCAACGCCTAGTCCTTGCCGCCGCCTTTCAGATACCCCAGTCCGATCTTCAACGCCCGACGGGTGATTTCGGGCCAACGCACTTGGGGGTATTCCGCCAGCACTGCGGCTGCCTTCGGATCCTGAATATCGAGTTGAACGACCCGAATGATGCCGTCTTCAATCTGCACGTCAGCCATCTGTTTCATCTCCTTCGCGTATGCTACGTAAAAATATTTCCTCTTCAGGTGCAGACGTCAACCGCAAAACCGGTTGCGCGTTGACAGCCCTAGGGGTGCATGTTAGCATAAAAACTCGTTTTTTCGCGCTATTGTGTTGCGTCACCCAGTGAACCACACACGTCGATCTTCCATCATCTTGCCGCATACAACCGAGCCATCGGATCTCACAGGTGCCACACCAAGGAGGAATCGTATGAGCAGAGTAGAGGGGGCTTTCTCGAAGTTCACCGGAAGCGCGTTGATGCTGGTACTCCTCATCGGGCTGACGGCCTGCGGTGGTCCTCCGAACTGGGTCAAAAAAGGATCCGGCGCCTTCAATGAAAAAAGCGATAAATCCTTCTATGGTGTCGGCTCGGTGGTGGGCGTACGCAACGAACCATTAGCCTGGGATACGGCGGAGAACCGCAGCCGGGCGGAAATCGCCAAGACCTTTGAAACGTATACCGCGTACCTCATGCGCGACTATGCAGCCTCCACAACGGCGGGTGATTTTTCCCGCAACAGTGAAGAGCAGAACATCGAGCGGGCTGTGAAAACGTTCTCCGCCGTCACGCTCAACGGCGTCAAGCCCATGGACCGGTATAAGGATGAGAAGTCCGGCACCTATTACGTCCTCACCAAGCTTAGCCTCGAAGACATGAAGAGTAATTTGGAACAGGCCAAAGAGCTCAATAGCCAGGTCCGTGACTTCGTGCGCAAGAATGCCGACCGGTTGTTCGATCGTCTGGAGAAAGAAGAAGATAAGCGGGCGACCAAATAATCGTGGCGTGATCTAAGTCTGCGGCCGGGAGGAGCGAGCATGATCGAGTGGCGAGAGCATTCAGTGTTCCGAGCCTGTGCAATGGGACTATTGGTGGGATGTGCCGCCGCGGTCAGCGGGTGCGGACACGAGACGAAGGTGACGCGTGTCGATACCGGTACGGTGACTGACCTCAGCGGGCGGTGGAATGATACGGACTCCCAGATGGTGGCCGAGGCTATGGTCAAGGAGGCCTTGAGCAATCCCTGGCTCGGTAACTTCACCAAAGGGAAGAACCGCCAGCCCGTCGTGATCGTCGGGACGGTGCTTAACAAAAGCCATGAACACATCAATGTGCAGACGTTCGTGAATGATCTGGAGCGCGAATTGACTAATTCTCAGAGGGTCACCTTTGTCGCCGCCAAAGGCGAGCGCGATGAGGTGCGGGAGGAACGCCGCGAGCAGGCGGTTCATGCTCGCGAGGATACGCAAAAAGCGCCGGGCAAGGAAATCGGCGCGGACTATATGATGCGCGGCAGTATCGCCACCATTCTCGATGAGCAGGACGGGGCCAAGGCGGTCTTCTACCAGATCGATCTGGAGATGGTGGACCTGGAGAACAATGTGAAGTCCTGGTTCGGCCAGAAGAAGATCAAGAAAGTCATCGAAAAGAAACGCACGATTTTTTAACCAGACGTATTCAGTTGAGACCCCACCTCCCATCGACCACGGCCTCCCCTCGGGGAGGCCGTTTCATTTCTTGGCCCTCGTTGTCGGTCATCTGTTGGACTCTGGTGTGTGTGCTGTCCGGTTGCGGGCTGTCCTCCAACCACTATCTTCTCATCGATCAAAGCCTGGCGGCGCACGACGTGCGACGGGCTGATGCGATCATGGCGGAGGCAGAGTCCGAATATGGCCCGCGCAATCGTCTGCTCTACAGTATGGATCGGGGAATGACGCTCCACCTCGCCGGGGAGTATGTGCAGAGCAATGCCCAGCTTGAATCGGCGGCGCAGGAAGTCGAACGGCTCTATACGAGGACGATCAGGACGGAGACCGCGGCCTTCCTGACCAACGACAACGTCCTACCGTATGAGGGCGATCCCTATGAACACGTGATGATCAATATCATCAAGGCGCTGAATTACGCCGCGATGGGGCAACTGATGGAAGCTGTTGTCGAGGCACGCCAGATCGATCATCGGCTCAACGTCTTGTCCGATACTGCGAAGGAAAAGGACGGCTACCGGGAAGATGCCTTTGCCCGGTATCTGACCGGTGTGTTGTACGAGGCGACCGGGGATCTAAATAACGCCTTCATCGCCTATCGGAAGGCCTATGACATTTACGACGCGACGAAGACGTGGGCCCGGACGCCCATGCCGCCGATGCTCCGCGCAGATTTACTGAGGACGACCGATGCGCTGCATATGACCACCGAGTTCGAAGAATATAAGCGCCTGTTTCCCGGCACGCCGTGGATGCCTCGTGCGGAGCACCAGAATCTCGCCCAGGTGGTCGTGATCGGCTATAATGGCCGCGCGCCGCGCAAGGAAGACGCGTTTCTCGACATTCCCATTAGTCTGAGCGCGCTGCAGTTGGTCCTGCTGAATCGCGGCGTCATCCATGCGTCCAATCGTCAGGAACGCCGCGTGGCGGACAGTGTGTTGTACGGCCTGAACGGACGAGTCGTGCGGGTGGCCCTGCCCAAACTGATCCTGCAGAAAACGCAGGTGGTGCATGAGACGGTGACCTTGATCCCTCGAGGAGGAGAGCCGGTTTCTGCGACATCCGAGTTAGTCTACAATGGCACCGCGCTGGCCGAGCGATCCCTCTCCGATCGCATGCCTGGAATTACGACGAAAGCGCTCGCCCGGGCGGCCGTGAAATTTGCCGCGGCCGAGGCCGCCACCCGCGGCTCGCAGCATGCGGTGAACAAAGGCGACGCGCCGTGGGTCGGATTACTGGTGGGCGTCCTCGCGCATGGGCTGGCCGTGGCGTCGGAATCTGCCGATACCAGAAGTTGGCGCACTTTGCCGGATGAGATTCAGATTTCCCGCCTGTGGGTGCCGCCAGGCGAATATGAAAGCCGGATTCAAGCCTTGGTTCGCGGCAATGGAACGCCGCAGGTCGAGGCGCCGCGTCCTCTCGTTCTGCGGGCCGGGCAGACGTTGTTTCTGATCGAACGGGTGATGTTATGAGGGCAGTTAAAGCCATGGCCTTGGATCGAGGGACGCGAATCAGCTTCGTGGCTCTGATCCTGCTGCTGTGTGCCGGGTGCGGGTGGCTCGGCGGGGCATCCCGCCCGGCCTGGATCGAGGGAAACAGTCCCCAATTTCCTTCCACGCAGTATCTCGTTGGCGTGGGCCAGGCCGATTCTCGCCCGCAGGCCACTGAACAGGCCTATGCGGCGGTGTCACGAATTTTTAAAGCTGAAATTACCGCCCAGGCGAAGGATTGGGAATCGTACCTGGTCGTCGAATCGCGCGGGCAGACGAACACGCAGCGCAAGCTGATTCTGGACAATGTCACGCGAGTGACGACGGATAAGGTGCTGGAAAACGTCCAGATCCTCGATGCCTGGTTTGACCAAAGGGCGCGACAGTACTATGCTCTGGCAGGCATGAACCGGGCGCAAGCCGAATCGGCGATGTTGGAACGTCTGGCCGACCTCGATCGGTCGATTCAGACGGAAGTGACGGAAGCGCATCAGGCCCAGGACAAACTGACACACGTGCGAAATCTGAAGCGAGCCGCCAAGAATCTGGTCCTCCGCGAAGCCTACAACGCCGACTTGCGTACGATCCGGTCGAACGGGCAGGGGCATCCTGCCGCCTATCGCGTGGCTGAATTGACCGCTGAATTGGAGCAGTATCTCGCGGCGAATTTGGGCATGGTCGTGAAGGTCTCAGGTGAGCAGGCGGAGCCGCTCGAGCGGGCCCTCATCGAAGGTCTTACGCAAGAGGGGTTCATCGTCGTCGGCCATGGCCCCGGAGTGGCGTCGGCGGAATTACTGATCACTGGAACTGTGCGGATGTGGCCGATCGAAGTGCCTGATCCGCAGTTTCGCTATGTGCGCTGGTGTACGGATGCCGTGATTGAAGAAGCTTCGACTCACCGTGTGATCGGTGCGGTATCGAAAGGCGGGAAAGAAGGGCATGTGACGGAACGCGAGGCTGCGGCCAAGGCCGTTCGTGTCATGCAGCAGGAGTTTTCGTCAGACTTGGCCCGCGCGGTAGCCGCACATATCTACGGAGAGAGGGACTTATCGGTGTCGTCCCCTGCGCCGTCTGGTTGTCCGAAAGAGGCGGCTCCACTGCCGCTCAGTCGTTAACGGCTGCAATTCACCATCGGAGAGAGGAGCGGGAATGGGAAAGATAGGGACCCGGAACGCGGGAGAGGCCGGCGGCGGGCGCCGGATGTCCAGCCAGGCGATGAAGAAACATCTGCGTGAACGGCTGACCGCCGATACGCAGCAGGTGCTGAAGAGCGACATCGTGAGCATCTTCCGCAAGCAGGGCTACTATGAAGAATTGCCGCTGGATGAGCTGCAGGACCGCCTCTCCAAGCTCCAGTCGCCGTTGGCCGACAGTCTCTTGAAGGGGAGGGTCTAGGATGCCCTATTACTATTTTGATTCCACGGCGCTGGTCAAACGCTACAGCATGGAGCGAGGGACGCGGATCGTCAACAAACTCATGGTGAAGCGCGGGAAGGTCGCCATTCTGCCCATGTGGAGTGTCACGGATTTTTATTCGGCCTTGTCTGTGCGCTCACAGCAGGGAGAAATTACGCGGGACGATTGTTATTCGGTCTTGTACAAGTTCGAGATGGAGGCCTCGCAAGGGCTCTTTCAGTTTATCTCGCCGACGATGGAGACCTATCTGGCCGCGAAGGAATTGATTCTGGACTATCCGGCCCTGCGCTCGCCGCAGCTCCTGCATCTGGCCTTAGCTCTGGAGTTGAAGCCGCTCCGGTTGACGGTCGTGAGCGCGGATAAACAATTGTTGGCTGCCTGCCGTCCAGCCGGGTTGCATATCATTAACCCCGAAGACGACTAGCACGCGCAGGATGCGGAAACGAGCCGCCAGCGGCGTTCTCGCTTTGTTCTGGCCCTCAACGTACCGCAGGGGTACGCCTTGGGCCTTCACTCGCTGCGGCCTTGCTGGACGGCCCGTTTGCGCATCCTGCAGACATCCGGCCCATGGATATGCTTTGCGAGTGAAACTAGCCCGCCGGTGGAATTATGGGTGTTGCCGTTGGATGTTTGTGCGGCTGGGCCTTGGAGCGATGAGAGAACGAAGCCGACGGCGTTTTTCAACGGCCTGCTAGCTAGGGCAGCGAAATTCGCTCTGCATCGACGACAGCACGATAGCCCAGTCGTCGGCTGTTTGCCGGATGGCAGGCAGTTTGGGGGAGGCGGTAGTCGGGGTCTCTGTTGGATCCGGTGCCGCGAGCGTCTCCTGAGCATGCTGCAGTTCAAGCTGGGACAGCTGGAGGCTGCCGCATACGCCGGCTGAAGCGGGAAGTTCCCCGCCGGCTCGTCGGAAAAGGGCAAGCCCTCGATAGCCATGTTCCTGCGATCGATACAGGTGTTCGGTGGCCTTGAACACCTGCCGCAACACCGGCTCGGTCTGACGTTTGCCGAGCTGCGCCGCCATCAACGCCGCGCGGCCCATGTTCATGGCCGCGCCTTCCGCATCGTCATTGCCCATCGCATCTTCTGCCTTGGCCCTGAGCCGATCGAGCTCCGCCTCTTCGCCGACCACTTGAGCCAGTCCTATCCCAGCGACTGCCATCAGCATGGATAACGCGAGAACCGATGCGCCGACCACGCGTCCGCACTGGCCGATGCACAGCCCATCACTCATTGTACGTGTTCCCAGGTATCGATTTGCTTGATGCTCCAATTGACGGCTTCCTTCAATTTGACAAGGCTCGGGTCGGCATCGTTTTCATGGACATGGTACAGCGATTTCTGGAGCGCGAAGAGCGGTTCATACGCCTTCATATCCGGCAATTTTCCCAGCGCCCAGGCGACCTCGGTTTTCACGGCCACATCTTCAGTGTTCAGCGTCTCGAGCAAGGGATCGACGATGGTGAAGTCCCCATGCAAGGCTCCGACGATCCCCAAGGCCTTTGCCGCGGGCGCTCGGAGGTCCGGCGCGCCGCTTTTCATCGTTTTGATCAGGACGGGAATTGTGTCTTTCTGTCCGATATTCCCGAGGGCCAGCGCGGAGGCTTTGGCGATGCTTCGATCGGGCCCGTTGAGCCCGTCCAGCAAGCGGGGTATGGCCTTCACGGAGAAGAGGTCGCCGAACAAGGCGACGAGTTTCACCTTGCGCGCCACCGGCGTTTTCGGGTCATCGTAGAGCCGAAACAGGCGTGCCTCTTGTCCCCATTCAGCCGTGATCAACGCCGGAAAATCATACTCTTCCAGGCGGGCCTGTAACTTGGCCATGGCGAAGGCCGTAGGGTCGGTCGCCTTCGCGAGCGTCGCCGCAGCCTGGGCATCATCGAAGTCCGTGCGGACTTCCTTGCGCCAGGCCATTTTTTTGCCGTTGAGCAGATAGCCGAGCTGGCAGGCCGGTCCCTTCCAAATACGCGACGGAGCATCGGGGAGATCGGCGTCGCTCCCCATCGTGGTCGTGCCCTCCCAGGTCTTTTTCTGCTCGCACTTGATCTTCAACTCCACATCGTGCGGCTGCGTCGGGTCCGTCACCGGGGTATACCCGAATTCCTTCATGCGATTGGCCACCGCCTCGACGAGCGGCCCTGCCTCGATGGCGCCCTTGTCCGAAAGGGTCAGGACCGTGATCAACACTCGGTCGATGTGTTCCATCTGGCTCTTTTGCTCGGCGGTCAAGGCCTCCCGGCGGGCCCAGCTCGGATCGCCGAACAGCAGGAGAACTCCCAGGATGACAAGCGAGAGGATGCATCTCATGTCGGCTCCGTTCTGCTTAAAAAGGACGATGATGGCACATGGACAATCACTCTATAACAACCCCTTCCGGCGGTTGCAAGTTGCGCCGGCTTGAACGGCCTCCGTATAATCGCGCCATGTTGACTGGACGGAAGATCGGTTTTATCGGCGGCGGCAACATGGCCGAGGCGTTGGTGGCCGGCCTGTTGCGGAAAGGCCTGACCACGCCGGATTGTGTTGCCGTCAGCGACCCGCTTGGTACCCGGCGCGAATTCTTGGGCCGCACATTCGGTGTAATCGTAACGGCCGACAATCGGGGGGCGGTTCGAGGGGCGGACATCGTGGTGCTTTGCGTCGAACCGCAGGTGCTCGACGAGGTGCTGAGAGAGCTCGCACCTTCGCTCGAGTCACATCCGCTCATGATGTCGGTGGCTGCCGGCTATTCCTTGTCGCGTATGCGACATCATCTACCCGCCGCGACCAGACTCATTCGTGCCATGCCGAATACGCCATCCGCGATCGGCGAGGGCGTGACGGCGATGAGCCTCGCGCCGGACGTGTCGTCTGAGGACCGTGAGACGGCCCGGCAGTTGTTTGAATCGGTGGGCCTCGCCGTTGTGGTGGAAGAACGACTGTTGGACGCCGTAACCGGATTGAGTGGAAGCGGCCCGGCGTATGTGTTTGCCATGATCGAAGCGCTGGCGGACGGCGGAGTCCTGGCCGGTCTGCCGCGATCCACCGCGCAGCTGTTGGCGGCGCACACGGTGGCCGGCGCGGCCGACATGGTGTTGGAACAGGGCGAGCACCCGGCCGTATTAAAAGACCGGGTGGCCTCTCCCGGCGGGACCACGATTGCCGGGTTAAATGAATTGGAGCAGAGCAGGTTGCGGGCCACGTTGATGTCGGCCGTTGAAGCCGCCACGCAACGCTCGCAGGAATTGGGAAAGACTGAGGACCATCATCTCTAACAAGGAGTGCGTCTCGTGCAATATTGGGTGAAAGTCGTGTTTGCCGATAATCAGGAACTGCTGGTGAAGGATGCTATTCGTCATACCATCAGTGAAGACATGGAAGTGCTGGAAGTGGATTCGGCCAAAGAGGTCATCATTGTGCCCATGAAGCAGATAAAATATATCGCCTGCGATGCGACCGTGTTCGCTCAGAAGGCGAAGGGGTAGGGTTCCTACCAGGGTTCTCGTAAAGGCGAGCGGGATCATTGATCTTCGACGTAGAGGTCTCTCGCATTGCTTCAGTGCACTAACGGCATGGCCCAGACAGTTCGCCTCGATTCTAGACGACCAACCCAAAGTCGGACGTCTGTAAAACGGCCATGTAAATTTTCAGAAGACACCTCTAGCCTCGTCCGGCTGTCACATCCGTTCCCCTCCCGAGACTGATTTACGCACCATCCACGTCCAATTGTGTTCTCTTCCCGATTCTCGCGATTTTCTTGGGTTCGTTACAGCTTATCCAAGGGACTTCCCTAGTCTCTGCTCCTCTGCTTTCCTTGTAGGTTGTATCAGGGCTGTAAGGAAGGAGGCCTACCATGGCAAACATCGTCCTGGTCGTTCTTCTCGTATTAATGCTGGGCTTGCTGCCCACGTGGCCCTACAGCAGCGGCTGGGGCTATTACCCGTCGAGTGGGCTGGGGATTCTCTTGCTGATCGTGCTGGCCCTTGTGTTGAGTGGACGACGAGGTGCACTGAAAAACTAGCTGCAATGGTTCCGACGATTGAACGATGTGCGCATGACACAGGGAAATGTCCGCGTGAGGGGGGCCGAACGGAGGCTTTCGCCGCCAGAGGAGATGTCTGGAGTGCGAGGTGAGGAGTCGATCATCATGACAGACGTGCTTGAAGGGCGCGCTACGCCACGGGGTGCGACATGGGACGGCGAGGGGACCAACTTCAGCCTGTTCTCCGCTCACGCGACGAAGGTGGAGGTGTGCCTGTTCGATCCAACCGGGGAAAAAGAAATCGAACGCCTATCCTTGCCCGAATATACCGATCAGATCTGGCATGGATATTTGCCCGGCATCCATCCGGGGACGCCCTATGGGTATCGTGTCCACGGTCCGTATGAGCCTGAAGCCGGGCATCGTTTTAATCCGAACAAGCTGCTGCTCGATCCCTATGCCTATGCCCATATGGGCGAGCTGCAATGGAACCCCGCGCTGTTCGGTTATCAGATGGAGTCCGGTGATGATCGCACGTTTGATGAACGCGACAGTGCGCCATTCATGCCGAAGTGCACGGTGGTCGATCAAAACTTCGATTGGTCGGGGCCGCGAGATCGAAAGGCCATCCCGTGGGACGACACGGTCATCTACGAAATGCACGTGCGAGGTTTCACGAAGCTCCATCCGGCAGTGCCCCCCGCGCTCCAGGGGACCTATGAAGGGCTGGCGACGAAAGAGGTGTTGGAATATCTGCAATCGTTGGGGGTCACCTCCATTGAGCTGCTGCCCATCCACACCTTTGTGAATGACAGCCACCTGCTGGACAAAGGGTTGACGAATTATTGGGGCTATAACAGCATTGGCTTTTTTGCGCCGGACCCGCGGTATGCCGCGAATCGGCCTGAAAGCGTTCGTGAATGTAAAGAAATGATTGCCCGGCTGCACGACGCAGGCTTCGAAGTTATTCTGGACGTCGTCTACAACCATACTGCGGAAGGCAATGAGCTCGGTCCCACGCTGTCCTTCAAGGGCATCGACAATGCCAGCTATTATCGTCTCCAGCCCGAGCAACCACGCTATTACATTAATGACACGGGGACGGGGAACACCCTGAACTTGAGCCAGCCGCGGGTCATTCAATTGGTGACGGACAGCTTGCGGTACGCCGTTCAGCAGATGCATGTGGACGGGTTCCGATTCGATCTTGGAACGATTCTCGCCCGCGAACCGAATGGATTCGATAACCGGAGTGGATTCTTGAAGGTGTGTAGTCAGGACCCATTGCTGGCCACGGTCAAGCTCATCGCCGAACCCTGGGATTGTGGTCCCGGTGGATATCAGGTCGGCGGATTCCCTCCCGGGTGGGCCGAGTGGAACGACAAATTTCGAGATGAGATACGCGATTTCTGGCGCGGCGAACTGGCTGCCACCACGCTCGCAGATCGACTCTGCGCGTCGGCGTCAGTCTTTAACCATCAGGGCAGGCGGCCCTGGTCCTGCGTCAACTTCGTCACGGCGCACGACGGTTTCACGCTGCATGATGTGGTGGCCTTTAACGAGAAGCATAATGAGGCGAACGGGGAGGATAACCAGGACGGCTCCTCCAACAATCGTTCATGGAATTGTGGCGTCGAGGGGCCGACGGAGGATGCCGCGATCAACGCGCTGCGTGACCGCCAGATGCGCAATCTCATGGGGACCTTGCTGCTTTCCCAAGGCACGCCGATGGTGCTGGCAGGCGATGAATTCGGGCGCACTCAACGCGGCAACAACAACGCCTATTGTCAGGACAACGAGATCAGTTGGGTGGATTGGACGTTGCTCGACACACGATCCTCTCTCTTTCAATTCGTCAAACAGCTGATCGCGTTCCGTCACCAGTATCCCATTTTACGGCGCAATCTCTTTTTAACAGGACAGCCCGTTGAGAACTCCGATGTTCGGGAT
>WBZQ01000672.1_pt1 | contig 25838 bp, 23 predicted proteins | sample 5204251 | NCBI WGS metagenome assembly WBZQ01 (sample SAMN12412402, study PRJNA552823) | activated sludge metagenome | isolation source: activated sludge from nitrification reactor of wastewater treatment plant... | place: USA: Virginia | collected 2017-09
CAACATGCCGTCTGCTTTCGTCCTCATCAGCTCAAAGGCCTTCTCCACATCGCTGCGAAATGTGCAGGTCATCGGCTTCAGCGATCCTGCACAGTTCCTCTCGAGGGATGTCCGACCAACCAATTCTTATTACATTTCGGAAGTAAAAATTATGAAAAAGACCAATGCAATCTCAACGTAAGCCTTCCCTTCTATAGGCAGACTCTAGATTCCTGAATTGAGTTCTTGGTGCCTATTTCTTCGCACAACTCTCACTAGCGAGACTTTCTTCTGGCCCGTTTTTTCGCTTGCCGCAACCTCTTTTTTTGATGTCTTTGGTCCTTTAGATTTCGCTGTCGGGCTAACTCATGTCCTTCAGTAACTTTTGCTTTTTTCTTCAATTGTGCTTCAAGAACCTTAGCCCTGGCTTCAGCTTCACTGGCTTTCCTTACAGCAACTGCTTCGCGATTTTGTGCTGCCTCTGCTGCTCGCCAACCCATTTGCGATACAAAAAACGGCTTCTCTAGATCTGGTGTGCGATCAAAGGCCTCATCCAGTGCAGTTAAACTCGTTTGTTCAGTAAGTTCGAGATACCTGGTCTTCTCTTCATTATAAGAGATTCTCGACACATTGATAGAAGGTCCAAAAAACTTTAGATATCGAGGCTTATCGATAAACGACACACCCGCATAGTAGTATTCGTGAAGCATACATTGCTGCAAGAGGTTAGGATCGGTCTGTTCCCCTGGCAGTGAATTGAGATATCTGTAGAAAGCCTCGGGTGTCCACGTAGTTAACTTATCCTGTGGCGACACGATGTCGAGAATTCGACTTTGTGAAACAAAATATGTTTTCTCGATCTCAACAGAATGATTCGGGATCCCGTAACCGCCATCTCGAATTTTCCTTATAAGGTGTAGAACCTCAGCCTCCGCTTTAACTTGGCGTTCGTTACGGTACGTTCCTCGATCACTTCTTTCTCCCTTAATTGAATGCACAATATCCGTAACCTGGCTCAGGTCTTCTTCTTTAAAGCCAACCATGAACTCCATGTCCAAGATTGAAATCTTATACCGTGAGAACTGCGCGTCAAACCCACATTGTGAGACACCAGTCGGGCAAACCAGCCGTAGATAGTCTGCGAATGTTCCTACTCGACCTTCAGCAGATAGTCGAACGAACCCGTCTATGAAGAGGTTCTGCTTAAATCCCCCACTCACTATTGCCGCAGCAAGGAACCGAGCTGAGTCAAAGGGGTTAGAACGAACAAAGTCTATAGCCCATGACAAGTGGTCCCAAGCCTCATCTAGTAGCCTCCTGGTTGTAAAACTAGTGGCATTGAGTGAAAGAAGCCGAGAGAATAAGTCGACAGCATAATCATGGTTGTGACACCCGACTGCGACCAGCGGCAGGAGGACACTTGAGTCAAATAACCACGCTGTGTTTTGGAACAGGTCCCGCCGTATCTTAGTGCAGAGGGGATCTAAGCCTGCTAGGTGGTAGAGAAAATAGCCTTGAGATACCGAATTTAAGTACTGCATTTGTGGAGGCGTTGGTTCGACGATGAACGCATGGGCAGCCTCAACAAAAGACGCCCGAAGATCGCCATGGGGCAAAGTAGTAGCCATGGTCGATAGAACGCCAAAAATATCGGTTAGGTCTTCAGCACGAATAGATTGCCCCGAAAAGACAGCACTCGCTATTGAAACTCCTCTGGCTTTAAAAATAAGTGCGATCGTATCATTCAAAATCTTAGTTGCTTTAGCCTCGTCCGCTGAAGAGAGCTGAGGATAAGATATCTTAAGTGTAGCTATAAACTGACCATAGGCTTGCTTCTGTTCGATCTCTCGCACATATGCTGTCTGCGTTAGCTGTTCAACACCTTTTGGGGAAACGACATAACTGTCTCCCCTAAATTCGACTAATTTGTCCCTCTGTAGGGTCTCGATAGACTGCCTAACGGCTTCCCGGATAGACTCGTTACGCACCGTCGACTTTAGAGGCTCGAGTGTCAATATGACATCGATGGAAGTTGCTCCTTCCGCGGCAGAGCGTAATGCCTGAAGAATTAATGGTCCGATATATTCTGACGGGCTCGCTACATCTTTGTCTCCGCTGCCATGCAACTTCCGATAGATCAGCAATGCTGCGGCTGCCTCAGTTTCGTCCTCACTTGGTGGGTGTGGAACCTTGCCACCGAAGCGCTGTTCGCTCGGTACAATAAATTTATCAGCTAAGGATAAAATACGACGGAGCCTTGTGTGTTGGCCGTCAAAATTGTCATATGGAATTACGGCAATATTATATCTCTCAAGGAAGTCCCGCTTTTCGGCGTCAGTCACATCTGAAACAATACAGAATATTGGATGGTTTGGACTGGCTGTTTGCTTAGCGGTTTGTAAGACTATGCTCAAATCAAAGTCCGATAAGCTATGCCCCACAATGCACACATCGAACATCTCGAATATTGCACGGAGCTTATCGCGAAAGTATTTTCCTGCATCATCAGTGGAGAGCTTTTTGTAGTCTAGCGATGTCAAAATGCATTCCTCAGGATGGTCCAGGTCAGAATGCAATTTCACAATAAGGTGACTTGCACCGTCGCGGAGAGAATAAAAGTCCTCGATCCTATTCCTTACTGTCTGATAGTGAACACCTCTTCGCGAGAGGTGAGCGGCGATTTCGTCATCGTAGTTGGTAGTTAAATAACACGCAAAAGGCCATCTCGTGAGGAAGTCATAAATGAAGCCGCGGGCTTTCTGTTCTGGAACTAACAGGGGTCTTATTATTTCGACAAGCCTATTTCGGCTTCCCAGATCTAGTTCAGCCTGTCGGAATAAACCGGGGAAATCTCTAGTTTTTAAGTATTTTTTATACGATTCATCATCCTTCACCACCCCCGAGGCCTTTACTACCCTATAGGTGCTTTCAGCCAATTTGGCCCAGGATGGATATCCCATTTCACAGGATGGTCCGGAGCCTACGAGGGCAAAACAACGTTCGCTGTTAATGCTCTTGAGCAGCCTACGATCAAACATTGTTCTGAGTATCCTGTGGGACGATAAGTTGGGCACGAAGTATATCAAAAATGAGCTTAGTATGGTCTGGCGTTTTTTCACTCATTAGAAGGTGTTCCCGTGTTGTGCAAATCAAACCAATTATCATCCCTCAAACGCCATGCCTACTTAACATGCAATCTTGAGTGAGGATCCTTGGGTTAGCTTGGAATTGTGCCTCTGAAATGAATGAGCCCGCTCCCACCGCTTTGGCCACCACCAATGAAGTCCCTGCGTAGTGCCGGTACTCTTTACCTTCAATATCCATTCCATGCCACGGTCGTTGTGCAGGCGATACAGCGGAAATGTTATGTGATCCTTGTGCTGCATTGAGGCGCCTAGTTCCAGGCATCGCCGAAACGTTCGCAGGCATTCCATCCCAAATATTCTGATAGCAGCTTCTTCTGGGAGTCCCGATGGTATCCGATCTGAGGCAAGAACTGCCTCGCTTCGGATGAGCAATAACTGCCTTGAGAAAAACTTTTGTGGAATGTCGACGTTTTCCCAAAACATCCTCCAGAGGAGGAGAGCATACGCTTCTGGGCAAAGTCGTCGCATCGACAACTCTCTGCCAGTAACTGGGAACCAAATACTTCGACCCATCTTTTCAAGACAATGCCGATGATTCTTGCGAAGTCGTCGCGTTAGTGAGCGACGAATTGCCCGATATACATTGAAAAATGGCTTATTGCTCAAAGAACCCTCTAAGTCTGGCGCCGGAAGGTTGGTCGTCGCATATTCAATTGTTATATGGATGTCCGTGTCCCGCAGAGTACCCACAAGATGAGGAGTTCTCACTCCCAATACATCCGCCCAGCGTTCAGGGATCCGTCGTACAGATGCGTGGAAATCATCTTCACTAGATGCGAACCGCGTTAACCGAGCGATCTCTCCTTCAATCGTTCGATCTTCCTTTCTACTGTTTAGCCACTCTTCGATTTCCAACAGAATACGAAAACGCTCTGCGTGCTCCCCTGCTGTAACCTCTCTGACATGGGATTTTTTCAGCCAGACTTCTCCGCATTCCGGACAACCATAGGGATTGTAAAATGTCTGCCTCAATAATGCGTATAGCGGTGTTGGTTTGCCGCAATGCAGGCAGGTATTGAGCAGCATCGTATTATGGATAGGACATGTTGAAGTGATTAGCAATTGATGCAATGGAGTGTGAAACCCCGTCGTGATGCATGAAGCGCAGTAACGAAGAGAGCGACTCGCTAGGGCTTTTATCTCCTCCGGTCTGATGTAGTTCCTGGTCTGTGCTGTCCGAACTTGTACGTCTGTCAACTGTAACGCTTCCTTCATAATCGAAGGGTCAAGTGCTCCCCACCCGTGTAGGTCCCGATCACGGTCTGACCAGTTCTGAGGATGTTGTCTTTTGGAGGCGATTCCAAATTCCCGTTGAATGTCGCGGGCACCGCACGCGTTAAGGCCCCCAAACTTTTGAAGGTATGACCATGTGGACTCAAACGGAAAACATTGGCTGACGTCCCAAGTATATTTTGTCTGTATCATCATATGGTCACTCACTGTGGTTCCCTGCATCATATATATCGTCCTGCATCACGGTATCCCGACTGTTCAATTGCTTCCTTCCACTGCTCCAGCGAAATCGTCGGTTTCCCACCCTCGACGGAACCATAATTTCTTAAAGCGTACTCCACTGTTCTCGAAAAGTACTGCATCGGGATTTCCGCTTTGCCAGGCAGCATCGCTTCAGCGCGCACTTCCTGGAAGGCTTGCCAGAGAACCTTTGACTCATCAGTCAAACGCCATCCCGCTTCAAATCCTGAGGGGAAAAAATATTTAGTAAAGGAACAGCCACTGCCCTCCGGGTATTCTGATCCTTCGTCATAGCCCTTAAGGCAGTATGTGAAATCCTTAAAGTTTCGCAGGCCGGAAAATTCGTGTAGATGGACCATAAACCGACCGATTATCTGCATTTTCTTGGATTGCTCAAAGACGTCTCGTTGATTAGCTAATTCAGGCTGCCCAACAAGTACAAAGGTTGTCGCGATATCGTGGCGAACCAGCCAATTATATTGCGGTGTGCTGAGTCTCTGCGCCTCATCTGCGATTAGTATCAAACGGCTATGGTGATCGGTGCACGCTTTGTTTATCAAAAGCTGGATTAACCTGGCCCGCTTTGCGCCGGTAGTTCCACTGTGACTGAGACTGTGGCCGAATTCTCTGAGTAAGAATTCGAAAAATCGTGCCTCGGTCGGACGCTGATGGTCCTCGCACGAAAAGGTCATGATGGGGAATGTTGTCCCAAGTTCATCGCGTATTTCCTCCACGCCAAATCGAATGCCTCTTGTTTTTCCAGTTCTCGGTCGCCCTGTCACTATGGCTCCTGTAGCCCGGTTCTTAATCCAACCTTTGAGATCGTCACAAAATCGACCTAGAGGCGGCGTAGACAATGTATAGCGTCCTGTTTCAACAGGGTGGGTTCCAGGAGGCAGAGAAGGCCTCAATAGCGGCGCATGCGACATTCAGAACTCCTTTCACTGGTATTAAACGAGGCGGGTTTTCCTCATGACCGGGGTGTAGCCCCTGCGCGACGATGATGGCGGGTCCGATTCTGGTTCATCAGCTGCTGACAAGGTGGGCGATGGCGAGGAAACTGACTCAAGCACGGCTTGAAGCTTTGCCGACTGCCCTGCTGCCCGTTTATTCGTCGGTGCTTGACCGTTCAAATACTTCATATAGACGCGAATGGGATCATCGCTATCCGTATAAAAGATCAGCTTGCGAAGGCGCAGTGCGTTGATCGCTTTGCGAACGGTGAGACTATGAGGCGTCCGGCCCCAAAGCCCATGCGCAGTCAGCACACCGAATTCTCGACCATCCTCAAGATAGGCAGTAACACAACGTAGATCGTCGGGATCGACAAGAAGCGAGAGTTTGTGCCCGATGAGGTCCGCACTGCGCCGGAGGAGATCGTTATAATAGCGCACGCCTTCAAACTCGACATAGGGACATTTCCCTTCCTTCAGATCCCCGCGAATACACCGCATGACTCGAATATTCAGCAACGCTAGATCTTGCCGTTTGTGCTCAGGCAGTGTTCGGATCTCGTATCCTTGATTGACGATGAGATACTCCAACATCTCAAGTGGAGACCGGTTGCCCAATCCGCTATGTGGCTCGGCGTTGTATCGAGCAATCAAGACATCAACCAACTCAACTAGATGCTGATATGAAATGTTTAAGCGCAGAGCTGTTGCTTCCGGATCATCACGACGGGAATCGTTAGGTCCACTTCCCGTCGTGGATGGCAGCCGATGAAAACCGTTTTCCTCAAGGGTTTGAAACAGTCGTTCTATAAATGGTCGACGTTGAGGGGTTTTTACGGGGCCGGCATTGATATGGCATCCGATGACTCGAGTGAGATTCATCCGTACTGCGTCTGCCAAGTTTGCTTTAGCGTTGTCGAACCATAGTTCATCCCACAAGGCCCACTCGCATTCAGTGAACACTCCTGAAGGCAGTCCACTGCCTGGTGTGTACCGTAATCCGGGAATAGTTAACGTCATTGGCTTCCATGGCGTAAGCGCATGCTTAACGCATCGAAGCACATCTTCCGAATTGTATTCGGGGTTTAACACGAGGCTATATCCCAAAATAGCACGTGTCTTCACATCGATGATGACGAGCAACCACAGGCGGTTCAGAGTGACCCTTTGTATTCCCCCAAACGGGTTCGGCAGATCGATCGTGCAAAACAGATCAATCCTATGACCATCAAACTCCACCCGTTCGTAAGGTCTTGTTATGATGCTGTCCGGACCCGCATCGGACGAAGCGAGCGCTCGGGCAGCATCATCTCCATGACGTGCCGTTACAGCCGTCTTCAGATTCGCGATGAGCAATCGACGTAGATAGCTCGTAAGCGCACGCTTTCCTCTATGGTTCATATTGAAGGGATAGTCTTTCGCCTTCAGGCCAGTTTCCTTGCATTTATCAATGAAGCATTTATGAATGACCTTGATGGGCATTCTGGATTCGTGAACTACTCCGGCCTCTACCTTTTTCAAGAACAGGGCATCTACGGCTTCTCGGATCCAGGGATATTGATCAAACAGCATCGACAAAGCACCAGCGGCCCCACCGTGCTGAGACGGTCTTGAGCCGTTTATAGGTGCCGTCCGAACATATGTCTTGATATGGCAACCCTTCACCAAAGCTCGAAATCCCCAGATGTTTCCATCGGGGTGTTCCGCCAAGCAACGATCCATCAGTCGATGTATTTCCTGCCGTGGGATGGCAGTTTCTTTTGAGATGACTTTAACCGGGCATCCCGCAACATAGTTGCGGACCGCGAGAATACGCCGCTCTACTAAGTGGGCATCTTCGTCTGCCAAGAGAGTGACGTTTACCGTTGGCCACTGTGAGAGATCTTTGATCTTTGGCGGGAGCGAGTCGCGATCTACCCTATGCTTCGGCGCTTTCATTTTGTCCCTCTCGAAATAATCAATGAGTTTGTTAATGGAAATAGGTCAAGTGGAGCCGTGCAGAGACCGCCGTGGAGAAGTCGAAAGATCGCCGCCTTGACGGCTTGCTGATCTCGAAGAGATACATTATTCGCCAGGTATCCGAGGGGCCATGAATCCCGCTCATCGAATGCTGCGAGGATGTCAGATTCGATCTTTGCGAGATCATAAGACGCATATGGGGCAAGATGGCTTAAGATCTGTTTCCAGTTCCGAAGGAACTGCGGCTTCTGTCTGATTTCGTGGTCCGTGACGATCTTGTAGTCATTGGCTGTGACAAAAGCCCATTCTTGCTGGGCGGTGAGTTGGCGAGTTAGGCGCGAATCGAGCTCAGCACTCTCCACAGCACTCGCATACTTCACTTCGCGGAACTGTGTGCGACCATCCGTAAAGTGAACCAGCATGTCGATCACAGTCTCACGGTCTCGGCCATCCAACTTAATCCGGATGCGGAGGGGCTGTTCGCAAAACCGGACGACGTTCGGATCGGCTTCTACAATGACGCCGTGGTCGCGCTCAAGGCTGCTGTAAAAGTGCACGTCTCGACCTAGTTTCCAGCTATACATCTGCCAAAAATTGTTCCCATAACTTCCACGAGGCTGTTTCCACACCGGTTTTATATCGTCTGTTTCGACCGCTATCCGTTCACAAATTGTTTTTCTCATCACCTTCCCAATCTCTAGTGTTATCCTTGTTTCCTCGGGAAACAGCCCCTTAGACATACTCACCAATACTGATCTTTGGGCAGTTTTTAACGGGGCGATCAAAAAAAGTTTTGAGCCAGCAATTGTAAGTTTGAGACTGAAGAACATTTATGGTAGCGACTCAGGATGAAGCTCGACGTGCGATCGAGGCACTAAGTCTGAAGGATCGCAAGAACTTAACGTGGTTAGCCGGGCGGCTTGCTACTAGTATTGGCTCACTAGGCGGAGGACGCGATGGTGATGATTTTGTACACGAAGCCATCGCCGCGACACTGGCAGGATCACGACCATGGAACAAAAATTACCCAATGTGCCATCACCTCCGTTTGGTGATCAGGTCACAAGTAAGCAACCACGCACAGCATCACACTAGTCAACGGTACCAGGAACCGATTCTTCTTTCGTCGCTTGATGCAAATAGTGAGGATGATGGTGACGACGAGGTTCGGGCTAAGACGGCAGACGATTTCCCCACTGCCCTTCCAAACCCGGAAGAAGAGCTCGACTTGAAGCGACGTGAGATCTTTCTGTCCAAGGTGAAACATCACATGGCAATTATATTGGGCCAGCACTCCCTCGGAGAGAAGGTGTTTCAGCTACAGCTAGAGGGTTTAAGTGGGCCGGAAATCTGCCGTCACCTAAAACTTCCGCAAGCTCAATACGCGAGATACAACATGCAAATAGTCCGCGCTACGTGTAAGCTCAGAAAGCGCAACCTAGAAGGAGCGTTATGAAAGTGAAAACAAAAGAGAACGAAGTCCGGTCTCAATATGAACGACTACTAGATATGCAGACTGAGGCAATCATGAGTCTTTCAGAAGAGGAACTGGACGAAGAAATTCGGGAAAGCGGCTTGGATCCACAACAGTATGGAGAACATGCCACAAGGGTGTTTGCTGAGGCGCTAGGTGCTTACGGCCACCAAGCGCTCAATTTGTCTCGCGAGGCTTACAAGAAAGAGGTGGCTTCGCTAAAACGCGTCCGCCTGTCATTGCCGACATCCATGAAAGATAAGTTACAGCTTCTTAAGGCATGCTTATCACACCATCACTATCTGAAGCCTGCGGTGCTAACCGGCCAGTATCATAAATTGAGCGATATGGCGCCAGCAGACGTTGACAGTCTTTTGCGGCAGTTACATGTCTTGGGTCTGCTCAAATTCAAGAAGAGCTAGCATTTGTACAAACTTCAAGATCTGAGACGTCATGTCGAATCCTAGGAATGGCATCCCTCGCAGGTAACAAGTTTCACCCTAAATCAATTTACGCTCGCCCGTCAGCAGCAGCATTTACGGGCCTAGAACGCCACGGCAGCACTCGTATATCGGCGCTCATGTAAATTGATCTGTTGCTTGCCGTCGCGACGGGTCACGCGGTACTATAAAATTCACGTTGTCTTTTATGCTGGTCTCCTGTTCTCCTAATTGAGGAAGAGCACCTCCTTCTCCATGATGCCTGTATCATATTCTGACAAGGCTCGTCTTTCCTTGATGGCGTATCATGCTTGCTGACGATCCCCAAGCACTACTCAGAGCATTGGGCGTGACTGCTCCCCACGAGATTGATATCGAAGCCATTGCGCAGTATTGCGGTGCAACTGTGATGTATGAACCGCTTGAAGGATGTGAAGGGCGGATAATCGGCTTCAGCAATCGCGCAATTATCACCGTTAATCAGAGAGCGACTGAATCGAGGAGAAGATTCTCGGCGGCTCATGAGCTGGGACATTGGTTAAAACATCGCGGCAAAGTTGCACTGGTTTGTGATAATGATCAACTGACTTGTAAATGGGATGGGCACGATAAAGAAGGAGTCGCAAACCGCTACGCGGCCGAATTGCTCCTCCCACAATATTTGTTCCAACCACTCTTAAAGCAGAGACTCCTGACCTTTGAGGCAGTGCGGTGGCTAGCAAAACGGTTCGAAACCAGTATCACGGCGACCGCTATACGAGCTGTTCAGCTGACAGACTGTCATGCCGCGCTTATTTGCTCAAGTGGGCAAGGTCGGCTGTGGTTTGAGCTAAGTCCCAGGGCGAAGGAAGCGCAATGTTGGCCAAGGCGGAACCTTCCGATCGACTCGGGAGCGGCTGCTCTTCTTAAACGTGATGAAGAGCCCGGAAGTCCACAAGCGGTGGACGCATCAGTCTGGTTTGGCGGTAAAAACGTGTCCCTTCAGAATATCGTTGAAGACACGGTTCGAATTACTGCCCAACTTGCCCTTAGTTTGTTGGTTTGGAACTCGTCTCATGAAAGATAGTCGTTCTTTCGTAGTTCAATTGGCGAGGTCTTTCCCCTTATATGTGCTTATTCTCGCTCGTCAAGATTAAGGCGTCCCTCCCGCACCATTTGTTCTACGTAGCTGAAGCTTCTCGTACACCCCTTATCGAGATTGCTCTCTAAGAAGTTCGAAAAAGCCTTCCTGTACCAATTCCGTTGAGCAAGCAATCGGAAGCTTCGAAGCCGACGGTTGAAGGTACATACGCCCAGCCGGCGTCCGCAGTCGCAGGGACAGGACAGTTTGTTCGCCAGTCTCTTCTTCATTCCCAAATATCGAATAGCACGCATGGCCTGAATGTTGGTCCCAAGACCAAACATGTTAAGGTAATCCGCAAGTGCTCCTGGTTGGCCGTGTGCAAGTTCGCCGAACAATAGCTCACCTCCCTGCAACAATTTTCGAGAAACGGCATACAGGTAAGGAGTCAGGCACCGCTTGCTAAATCCACTCAGGGTTGGCTCAACAGAGATAGCCTTCAATAGTCTGAGTGGAGAGCCAAGACAGAGGGAATAATCATCTTGATTTATATGGTATTCCTGTGTGCGTGGGATACGGCCGTCCAATTCGTGCACGGTAGGAAGTGCCTTTGGAAACAGCTCCGGGATGTTGATTCGGAGGGTAAAGGCATCGGTAAGAAGACCATAGTCCTTCCATTCAGCAGAAAACGTAAAGACGCCTTCTAATCGCAGATCTGAACCGCGAACGGGATATACGTCCATGCCCGGGTAGTTTGAGAGGAATTGCGTCAGTCCCATTGCCGCATACATGCTCATCGACACCAGGGCTTAGGAGGCGAATCCCGAATAACATGGATAGCGGCAGATGTGGGGCTGTGACGTCCAACCATTTTCCTGGCGATCTCATCGCTGACCTTGATGCCAAAACGTTTTTGGACAACATCAAGAAGGAGCCCCTGGTTGTGGGGAGATAACATCGTGCTGAGGTCCTTTTTAGCCTGATCCGCCCAGATGAGGAAATTCTCTTCCAGACGGAGTCGTCGACCTTCCGGTGTCCTCCATTTGTCCGTAAAATCTTCCTGTGGATTGACCGGATTGGGCACTCGTGGAATGTCAGGACTCACATCCATATTGTTGACAATTTGTTCCAATGCGCTCGGAAGATCCACTTCTCCTCCGTAGGCATTGGCCGCCAACGTTGTAATGATGATCGACGTCGGTTTTCGCTCCGGGTCTTGTTCATACATTACATCACGGTGGCGTTTGAGGATTTGTACGGCCTTTTGGAGAGGCGTCTTCCATTGGAACACAGGCAGATCCTCAATGTGCTTCACCTGTGCCTGCAGCACTCGAGCGGCAAGCCAGGCATCACCTAGCCGCATGCGTGATTCAAACCACCGTGCATACCCCTCAGGATTGCTGATATACCAATCATCCGTAATCTGGCGGTAGCGGTAATGTCGGTTGTCCGTAATTGCCGCAGCGAACTGGGCCATGTCCTGAGCTAGTAACGGTGACGTTCCCGCTTGAATGATCCGTTGTTGGATCGCAGCTCGAACATTCTCCGTGTGAGGAATGCACGGCACTGTATCCATATGAAACTGCAGACGGTCTTGGTAGTTCAAACGCCAACATCGATGTTTTTCTTCTAACTTCTCGTGAATTTGGCGCTCATTTCGATAGGCGTTCAGATCTGCTCCAACCAGCACCTTTAGTTGTTCTTGCGTATAGGACCGTGTGGTGATGTCATTTTCCAGCCGATACGTGACATCCAAATCATAGTCCTCACGTTTCCATGGCTTTGTCACGGTGCCCAGTCGGAAAGATCCTTGCGGGCCAATACTCGGTCGGAATCGAGCACTCTTGGCTTTTGATTCGTCCTGTAACCATAAGGCGAGATCCTGATAGCGACGGGATGCTTCCTGATAAGCCGTGTCCGGGATATCCAGCGATTCTATTAGTTCGGTCAACACATCAGTGCGAAGCTCATCAATCATGTGGCCCTCCTGGAATTTCGAGAGCCTTCACGAATGCTCTCGCATTTTTGTTCTGGTCGTACACCACCCATGGCATGTCGGCCTTCGGCATTCTCACTCTTCCCAGCTCTACTGCTGCGGCAACGGGCATCGCGGGAAAGATCGCTAAAGGTGTCTGTTGCCCGTGCCTCTCTGCAATGCGCACCATGAGACGACGGACCGCTTCACGAAATTGGGAAAGTTGACGCCTAGTTTTCAGGAAATCATTGTGTGGATGTCTAATGGTGAGCTGCCAGATACTCATTTCCCTGCCAAGCACTGAGATTACCCGATCATGGGCTATTGGTGCGCTCAACGCGATGATGAGGACGGGCGGGTGCCGGAAGGTCCGCGGAGCTTTAATCTGATAGTCAGTCTTATGCCTGCTTCTGCTCCACTGCCAGGTCTGTTCCGGCTCCCGCCGCAATTGATACACTTCCGCTGGAATTTTATCGGTAAAGAGGGTCCCAAGACGGATCAATAGAGGGATGGGTGCTAACCCAAATATTGAGAAATGTTCACCAGCTGCAATGCGCGGAGCGATCAGGCGCTCAAATCCTAATCGGAGATTCTCTTCTTCCGTCGTCCAGTACTGTCGTTGGTCGTCTTTCCCTTCCCAGGTCATACTGAGACAGAGTGGGTGTTCGTTCGATGGGTACCAATCGGGGAACGTCGCCCATTGAGCTTGGACTGCTTGAAGAGGCGATCGTTCATTTCCGATGTTTGCTCCGTAGAGTACGATGGTCGATTTCTTATGGGGTGCCACGCCGGTGACAAGGGCGATCCGCCTTTCATGCTCAAGTTTCCATTGTTGAAGAAGATCAGCGGGATATCGGCCCCCGTCCTTCCTCTTGTCGATTTTCTTATGACAATCGTGGCAGACGAGGAGCAGATTTCCCACCTCATTGAGCAGATGCAAGTCTCGCTTCAATGGACCATGGCCGCGCGGGCCATGAGAAGAGAATGAGTAAATATGCGCCTTTTCGGAAATATTGACCGACTCTTGGGTAACGGAAGACTTATAGACAATACGATTACATCCGTTGAATTGGCACCGACCTGCTGCTCGAGCCCACAGTTCCCGATCTACCGTTGGCCTAATATCCCGAGTGACCAGATGCAGAGTGTGACCCACATTCATGCCCGACAGTTTAGGTTGTGTTCTCGCCAATTTCATTTCCTCAGCCACCAGCCTAGAAAGGCAAAAAAGAGGCCTCTTCAGGTGACACCTTTCCCGAAGAGGCCTCTTGATAGTCCCGACTCCCACCGACACAAGATTTGGTGGCTGCTCCCCAATAAATTACGATGCTTCACCTATGGTTAATTGTTCCATGACCGGCCCTTCTCTCGCACATTTACGACAGGTAGCCACCGGCTATTCGAGGTCAAGTCCTTAGAAAACATTCTTTTTCATAAGGACTTGGTCGATGAGTACGCGAGGGCTTAGACCTGTCCGATAGAACACTGACTATCGTTCAAACATGCTCTTTACCCAGCGCAAGAATCTTTGCAGGGTCCCGCCCCGTTGGCGATCAAGGTTATGATAGTAGGCGCGCCGGCGCGTTTCCTCACCAAGACGGCCAGCAGCGATTTGCTCAGGCGTCCACTTGGTAGACCACATAACGTCGCCACGATATATCCAGTAATGCGATTGGCAAGCTTGCTGCCAATTCCCAACAGAAGGATGGAGAGTCGGTCCACTCTCTGTCTCCTCAATAGTCCACTCAGTTTGACCCAGCGGAGTCCGTATCTTGGACCCGCATCCACATGCGCAGAGATGCGCTGCAGCACCGAATTCTTCTGAAAAATAGAGCACACCCGGCCTCAATTCCTTCGGCATGTAATGGACACGTTGCAGCCTAATTTTCATTGAACTCCCAACCTCCAGCTATATGAAGATCGCCGACTCCGAAGAGAAGATGGTAGTAGGGAATCTCTTCGAAGTAGAACCCGCGCAGCTGTTTGAACCTGATAACGGCCAAGCACGCGTTGAGCGCGTTGAGCTCGCCGATCTGAATGTTGGTCCGGTACAGGTTCTGTGGGCGATCTGAAAGCTCAGCTAATCCCTTGTCTCGTACCTTCTGGCCATGCTCGGCAGAGTAATAAGTTGTGCGCAACATGCCGTTGAGTGGGCCTTTCTTACGATTCAGGTCCAGTCCTACATCAATAAAGGGGATGCCCTTTGAAATGAGCAAGTCAAAAATGTGACCTCGAGATGAACCTTTGTCGACACACACGAATGCGAAAGTCACACCGTTCAGCTCGTCAGAGCAGGAGGCGTCAATGAACTTGTGAGAGACGGATAGTCCCGTCCGAAAGTTTTCGTACCGTGAAAGATAAACCTCCGTCTTCGGTTTGCCGAGTTCAGTCGATTCAAGTCGGCCAGGCGAACGAAAGGCGTTGTGTATCTGGAATAAATCCAGGTCGAACGCCCGAACCTCTCTGACCGGCGTCTTCACAATGAAATCTAAAACATATGCGCCTGTCCCGCCGATGCCTATTACAGCAATCACATCATCCTTGAACTTCGCCGATAAGTCTGTGATCTCTGCTCTGCTCGTCAGTGTGTCATGAAATTTGAATACGGAGTCGGATGCGACCTCTTTTACAACGCGAAATGTATAGGGGGTGACGCCATGTAATTCAATGGCTGGCCAGGATATTATGCTGACGTAACTCTCAATCTTTTCAAAGAAATCCTGAAATTTTCCGGTTGCTCTAGGCTTGTTTGAAAACGAGCGCTGTACGACTACATCCTTGCTGGTCTCACTCAATGGAAGCTGAGTAGGTCCGCCACCGAGATTTGGGATCGGCATTCCGTCCAGCCCGTGAGGAATAGACCCGGCGAAAAATATTTGATGATCTGTTTGCGTAACTCGCTCCTGGTCTATGAATTCGAGCTTCGTAACGATTGCGCCAATGTGCAGACTCCGATCACTGCCCAGATATGGAATATCGCGTATAACGAGGTAATTGCAGTCGAAGGTAGCTGCATAGCCCTTTTCGACCAAGCGCCGGATGTCGTCGTTATGACTGACCAGTTTCTGAAACATTGAAGACCATACCTTCCTTGACTTTTACAGAGGCACCCGGTGAGAGCACTCCTTCAGGTTTATTACCATGGCCGTTCTTGTACTTGACGGAATATGTGATTTCGGGGTGCTGAGAGTAGTCTGGCACTTCCAGCGTGACCACTTCCGTATAGGTGATCTCATCCTTCGGCCACTCGTGCGGAGTGCCTTCTACAATAATTGTAACCGTCTTTTCCCCTGCCATAGTTTGTTCTCCCTCGATAAATTAAAATGCCATCGCTCTTCGCTATATCCAATCGGCTTTTTCTTGTGACCGATCATCATCATCTCTAGTGTTTGCGGTCACGTGGCGGCATGGGATCGTTGCCAGGCGATACAGTGTCGGAATCTCGCCACTGCCCGTCACGTCCCTGAATCCGCACTTCTCCCCCACCGAGGTTCGTAACAGTTAGCTTAGCAGCTCGTTCAGCCTCCTCTTGTGTGCGATGGACGCTGCTGGCACGATCAGCTCCAGCCTTCCTTACAGCCCATCCGTCTTCATGGTTGACAACGAAGCGGTCATTATTCTTCATGGGATGGACTCCTTCCTTGATTGGATTCGAGTGATCACTCTCCATCAAACAAACCTCGGTTGGTCAATTCATGGGCCTATGGTGTATTGTTTCCGTTGTGTTTCTCACGCTATGTCGTGAACGATCCGATATTAGCCAGCCATCTCAATTGTTCTTAATCGTTACCTGCCCCATTCGACTCTGTGCGACTTGCATTGGCGCCTGCAGCGGTGTAATCTCAGCTGTTGCTCAACAGGGCTACGGTGCCGTGAATCACATACTAAGTCCTGTAATTCCACGTACGCATAGCCAGTCTGTATGTTGTCTGCATAGACAACATACTACGAAGTTTGCATTTGCTTGTCAAGGGAGAGGTATGTCTATCGGCTTTGGTGGGTTTCTCGAGCGTCTTCGAACAGAAAAAGGCCTATCGCTGCGTCAGTTAGGACAGCTCGCGGATGTCGATCATGCCTATGTGCACAGGCTAGAGACTGGCGCAAAGGTCGATCCATCAGTTGAGATTGTGACCGGACTAATTCGAGCCCTGCGCCCAGGTGAGCGGAAAGCCAGGATCTTGAGATTCCTAGTGGGACAGACCGTCGAGAAGGATCTATTAGACGAGGTCTTGGAGGATGAGGACCTTTCTCTCGACGATTTCGAATCTGCGGCACAGATGCGTTCGCGAGGGCGCCCAGACGGACGGGAGGCGTGGCGTAGAGTGCTCAAACAGATCCGTCAGATACGGGAGAAAATGGAAGGTGGATGAGTCTACCGTTATTTTGAAAGCTCGTGCTTTTGTGCGAAGCTTTCCAGATCTTACATGCCCAGTTTCAATGGAACTCTATGTCAAGGACATCGATGCAGGGCTTCGATATGAGACAGAACTTCCTGAAAACGAATCCGGTCACTCCCTACCCATCAAAGACAAGTGGCACATCATTGTAAATAAGAACCACCTTGAAGAGCGGCAGCGCTTTACCATCTGCCATGAACTTGGACATATTTATCTGGATCTTTCGAGTGAACACACTGGCAAGAGTGATTCGCAACGTTATACCAAGCGGCCTAAAAATGAAGTGCTCTGTGACGTCTTTGCCTCTGAAATTCTGTTACCCTCTGATCATTTTAAGCCGTTAGTAAATGCAGCAGATCTGGGATTTAATTCTGTAGTCACATTGGGAAAGAAATTTAAGGCCTCGCTGACAGCGACTGGATCCCGTTTTGCGGCGCTGAACGACATGCCTTGCACATTTGTCTTATCTGAGCATGGGATCGTGCGTTACGCGAGCCGCTCCCCTTCCCTGAGAGAAATGGGAGCATGGGTTCAGATTGGATATCGTGTGCCGCCTTCATCCCTGGCAGCGCAAGGAGCAAAACTTGTTCAAGAGGGTCCCTGCGAGGTTGACCCCACAGAATGGTTTGAAGACTGGACTCGAGGGGGAGCTCTCTATGAGGAGTCGAGGTATTTGCCTGATTGGGATCGAATGTTGTCGTTACTCTGGTTCGAGGAAGACTCTCTGCCTGCGGGAGGAGTCGCAGCAAACGAGGAAACTGAAGACAGCGACCCGTACTGTCGAGAATTAGATGGTATGCTTTCATGGCCAGACAGAACGAAGAAGAGATAACGTCATACAAATGAAAGAAGATATTATCCGTGGGAGCGGAAACGTCTATCAGGATTTGAAAATTCCTGATGCAGATGTTCGGCAGTTTAAGGCTATTCTGGCCGCTGAAATCATTAAGACGCTTGATAAGAAAGATCTCACTGTCCGGAAGGCGCAAGGCCTTACAGGGGTTCCGGCTGCTGACTTTTCGCGAATACGAACGGCTGATCTCGAACGGTTCACCTCTGACAGATTGATGATGATCCTCAATAAGCTTGGCTCGCGCGTCGAAGTCTCTGTGAAAGTAAAAGAGCGGAAACAAGAGGCTGTTCACGTCTGAGACGGTTGCGTTCTTCGGTCTTGGTTATTTCTTTCGGGCGCGGGTTGGCGGCTGCGGGTACCTCATTCATCCACGAGCCGAGCCGCCCCTATGATACCTGTATCGTTCAAAGGGTCTCACGCTGGAGTTTCAGGCGACGAAGCAACTGCGCATTTACCGCCACAATAATGGTGGACATGCTCATCGCGACAGCACCCACACTCATGGGAAGATCGAATCCCCAGCGGACGAACAGTCCCCCGGCGACCGGGATAGCGACGAGGTTGTACGCGGTCGCCCACATGAGATTTTGGATCATCTTCCGGTAGGTCGCACGAGAGAGCTCGATGGCTCCGACCACGTCGCGCGGATCGCTACGCACGAGCACGATGCCCGCGGATTCGATGGCGACATCCGTTCCCGCGCCAATCGCCATTCCGACATTGGCCGTAGCCAATGCCGGGGCATCGTTCACTCCGTCTCCCACCATGGCGACCGACTTGCCGCCCGCTTGAAACCGTTTGACGGCCGCAGCTTTGTCGCCGGGAAGCACCTCAGCTGCGACCTCATCGATCCCGAGGCGTCGGGCGACGGACTCCGCCACGGTTTTCGCATCTCCCGTGATCATCGCGACTCGGATACCCAGCCGATGCAGGTCGGTGACGGCTTCAAGCGACTCGGGCCGGATCTCGTCTTCTACAGCAAGCGCACCGAGCAGTCGTCCTTGGGCGACGACAGACAGCACGGTCCTTCCTTCTGACGCCCAGGCGCTCGTGACCTTCTCAACTTCCGGAGGCACCGTGGCCTTGGCCTCGGCTAGTAGACGCGGTCCGCCGACGACAATGCTCTTGCCATCGACCATGGCCCGAGCCCCTCTGCCCGCCAGTGCCTCGAAGCTGGCCGCTTGTAATTGGCGCACCCCTCTGCGTGAGGCTTCTTCGACGATCGCCCTGGCCAGGGGGTGTTCGGAGTTGGCCTCGACCGCAGCGGCAAGCGCAAGCAATTCTGATTCCGACGTGCCAGGCACAACCGCGATACCAGATACTGCGGGAGCGCCGCGGGTCAGCGTGCCGGTTTTATCGAATATCACCATATCCAACAGGCGGGCCCTTTCAAGCGCCAGTCTATCCTTCACGAGCAGCCCATTCCGCGCGCCGAGTGATGTGGAAATGGCAATCACAAGCGGAATCGCCAGCCCCAATGCGTGGGGGCAGGCAATGATGAGCACGGTGGCCGTTCGGATCAATGCGTGTTGGGTGTCCCCCGCCACCCACCAGTAGGTGAACGTGATCGCGCCGGCTGCGACGGCCACATAAAACAGAATGGCGGCGGCACGGTCGGCAAGGACTTGCGTGCGAGAACTCGACGCTTGGGCGGCGGCCACCAGCCGCATGATACCGGAGAGGGCGGTCTGCTCGCCGACTGCGGTCACGCGGACTCGCAGGCTGCCACCGCCGGCGACCGTTCCCGCGATCACGGTCGTCCCTGGTTCCTTCGAGACCGCTTTCGACTCGCCCGTGATCATCGACTCGTCGACCTCAGCGGCGCCTTCGACGACGGCGCCATCCGCAGGAACGCGCGCACCGGGCCGGACAAGGACCACGTCACCCACGTGGAGTTCGGATAATGGCACCGTGCGAACGTCCGCGCCGGTGACCCGCTCGGCCGTGTCTGGGAGCAACGCGGCGAGTGCAGTGAGCGCGCCCCGGGCTTGGGAAATGGCGCGCATTTCGAGCCAGTGGCCCAACACCATGATCGTAATCAACGAGGCAAGCTCCCACCAGACCTCGACCTCAAATAGGCCAAATGTCGCAGCGAGCGACGTCCCAAACGCGACAATGATGGCCAAGCTGATGAGCGTCATCATGCCTGGCTTACGGTCGGCAAGCTCACTCTGTGCCCCCCGCACAAACACGAGGCCGCCGTATAGGAAGATGGCGGTTCCGAGAATTGCGGGAATCAATGTGGAGCCAGGGAAGGAGGGTGCCGTGTAACCAAGCCAGTGTTGAACCTCGGGCGACCAGAAGACCGTGGGAAGTGTGAGGGCAAAACTCAACCAAAATTTATCACGAAACATCGCTACGGAATGGCCCGCGTGGCGATCATGGCCCTGGTGGTCGTGCGACATCGGGTGACCAGCAGGTGGGTCAGACGTCTGTCCGTGATTGGTGTGTGTCATCGGGTCCATGTTGCGCTCCGATCGTTCGAAATGGCTGTCCTTTTATCACGAGTCCGGTGACTCGCCCACAATAGGGCGGAAAACAGGTTTCATGAAATCTGAGGGCCCTTCCAGACGGATGCTGTCCCTGGAGGGACAGCATGCTTACATTGCCTCAGTCAGATAGGTGGGATCGAGTGGCAGGGGGCGTGAGTCAGGATTTCCATTTTACCTTTCGACCCCCGGACATAGGCTTTCCATCGCGTCCCTTTGTCCGCATCACAGTGTGCTCAGCATCGGTCAAAACCACGCCCGTACACCCAGCGCAAATCGAATTTGACTCGGGTTACCACCATCTTGGCGGACGAGCGTGGCGGTTTCACCGAAACTTCTGTCCAGAGAGATGCCTATATAGGGGGCAAACTCGCGTCGGATTTCATAGCGCAGCCGAACCCCAAATTCCAGGTTGTTGAGACCCGACCCGGTCGTGAACTCCTCGACTCGTTGTATGGCGGCGTTGGTTTCCAAGCGGGTCTGGAGGATCAGTCGTTCCGTCAGCAACAGATCCTTGGTCAAGGTCAGACGCGCAGACACGGCCCCGTTTTGATCGATGAATGCGGTGGCCTCCAATGCATAGTTGTACGGTACGATTCCCTCGATCCCGATCACGCCGAACCCACGGGTCACGTTGCGTCCGCGGAACGTTTGCGTCTCGACGCGGGGGCCGATCTGAAAATCGTAATATTTCTGAATGAACCGGCCATACAGCAGTTGAAAGTCCACGTCGTAATCCGCTTTGAAGGCGGTGCCGCGCTGCCCTTCGCTTTTGAACCAGACTCGGTTGTAATCCCCGCCGTACCAGCCCTCAACATCCCACCGATAGTCGCTCGTACTTGAACCTCCCGCTGTTTGCGGACGGTATTCGAGGACGTCGAACAGGGTGAACAGGTGGTGCGCTTCATCGTTGACGGGAGAGGGCCAATCATATTGTGGCGATAAATTCGGCAGCGTACCTTCCTGCCCGCCGGAAGGGACGGCGGTGACAGACACCATGGGAGTGGTCGAACTAGCGAATGGCCTCGCTGCCGTGGACGTGTCCGGCATCGTGGACGTGAACGGAGCCGATGGGCCGAGCCTGAGTTGCGCAGCGACAATAGGCACGCCGATTCCGGCGCTTAAAAGGCAGACCAGAGCTGGGGCAAGGACGGTTCGCAGAGAAACGCTCATGAGTGCCTCCCTTGCTCGTTGTCCGAGACCTCGACGACCCGAAACATCCCGGCCTCCATATGAAGCAGGAGGTGACAATGAAATGCCCAGCGCCCCGGTGCGTCCGCGCTGATGGCGACGGACAACCGCTCGGCCGGCTTCACGATGACCGTATGTTTTCGCGGAAGATACGCTCCGGCGCCGTTTTCCAGGTGCATCCACATGCCATGCAAATGGAGCGGATGCTCCATCATGGTATCGTTCACGAAGGTCAAGCGCACCCGCTCGCCGTAGCGAAAGCGAATCGGCGCTTTTGCGTCCGAATACTTCTTGCCGTCGAAGGACCACATGTAGCGCTCCATCTGGCCCGTGAGGTGGAGTTCAATCTCGCGCTCCGGTTCCCGTTGGTCCGGATAGGGCGCCAGGCTTTTCAAATCGGTGTACAGCAGCACCCGCCGCGCACTGTCTTCCAGTCCTCTCCCTGGTTCCCCCATCCGGTTCTGCGAATATTCAGCGACCACTTGATTGCCGGTGCCGTGATCGTCGGGGCCATGCTTGACAGGTTCGGCGCCAGGAATCTTCGACCTCCGTAGGTCGCCTGAACCCATTTTCGGCATCTCATGGATGCCTTGCATCGGCGGCGTGTCCGGACCGTGTTGCATGGGCTCCATAGTTGGAGCGTCGTCAGACTGCTTCATGCTCGGCATGTCGCCGGCCGTGGCCAGGCCAGGCATCTGCATGCCGCTGCCATTCGGGTTCTTTTTCATGCCTGGCATATCCATGCCCTCCATCGCCATACCTGCCATGTTCATCCCCATGTCCGCCATCGTGCGGAGCGGTCTGGGCCGGCGTGCAGGGATCTCCCCACTCATGCCCGCGCTTGTCGCGAGGGTGCCGCGCGCGTAGCCGCTGCGGTCCATCGTCTCCGCGAAGAGGGTGTAGGCGCGATCCTCGACGGGTTCGACGATCACATCGTAGGTTTCCGCCGGTCCCATGCGAATCTCATCCACCACGACGGGTTGCACGTTCTGCCCATCCGCCTGGACGACCGTCATCTTGAGACCCGGGATACGCACGTCGAAGAAGCTCATGGCAGCCGCGACGATGAAGCGCAGCCGCACCCGATCGCCTGGACGAAACAACCCCGTCCAGTTGCCGGTGGGTGACACGCCGTTCATCAGATAGGTGTACGTGTAGCCGGTGACATCGGCAAAGTCCGTCGGGTCCATCCGCATCCGGTCCCAGCTCAAGTAGTCCCTCAGTGTCGGTAGCCAACCGGACCGTGCCACATCCGAGAAGAACTCGTGCGCGGCGCGCTTCTGGAAGTTATAGTAGCCGGGGAGCTTTTTGAGATGGGCCAGCAGGGCTTCGGGTGATTCAAAACTCCAATCCGACAGCATCACCACATAATCACGCTCGTAACGAAACGGCTCCGGCTCGACGGGGTCGATGATCATCGGCGCGTACATGCCCAAGAGCTCTTGGCCGCCCGAGTGACTATGACACCAATAGGTGCCGCTCTGGCGCACCGGGAACTGATACGTAAAGGTGGTGCCCGGCGCGATGCCGCCGAAGCTGACCCCAGGCACGCCGTCCATGTCGGGCGGTAGGAGCAACCCGTGCCAATGAATCGAGGTGATCTCCTCCAACCGGTTCGTGACGCGGAGCGTGGCCTGTTGACCTTCTTTCAGCCGAATCACGGGACCCGGGATCGTCCCATTGATCGTGATAGCAGGCGCGGTTCGGCCGTCCAGGCGAAACGGAGTCTCGGCGATGGTTAAATCAATGACGTTTCCGCTCAACGGCGAGCTTTGCGCCGCACCGTTCGACGCGCTCGCCCAGGCGTAGAAAGGAACGAGGTGTTCCACCGCCGCCAGCAGTCCTAGGGCTCCAGCACGTTGCAGCCATACGCGCCGTGTCATTCCGTTGTTTTGGATGTCCATGCTGATGCTCCTTCCCCCACTCTCGCGGGTATCTACGCGTGCCCTACGCCTTTCACTCGCTCCTCTTTCATTTCGCGCATGAGAAAGTAGTTGAGTCCCGTGCGGATCACAACAATGGCGCCCAATTTTCCGATTTGGTTCCAACTCGGTGCAATCGCCGTCGAGAGGATGTCCGCGGCCAGTTCAAACTCAATCGCGAGTGCCAAGTAACGCGCGAGCGTCAGCCGGACCTCGACATAACTTTCAGACTGTCGCAACGCAAGCGCGCGTCCGAATCCGTAGAAAGCCATAGTAACGCCGACCGCAATCACAAGAGCGCCCGTCGCTTCTACCGCGAGCCGCAGCCACTGCACGAGATTGATAATGATGCTTTCGATCGCGGCCATCTAACTGGCTCCTCCTTCTGCAATGTTCCGTCATCCTACAAGTCCCGACGCTCCATCCCTGCTGCGGAGTCCTATCAGCAGCAGTATGAGGTCATCATGCCGTTTTCCGGGTTGGAATTGACGCATCAATCACTACCTGAAAATCTCGCCCCTCCCATCCCGCTTGCCACAACAACGTGAACACGATGCGGGTGCGGGCCGAGAGTTGGGCCGACGGCAGATCTCCAAACCAGCACCCGAGTCCCGCCTCCCGCGTGTCCAGATCATTCGCCGTCACCCATCCATCAACGCTCCAATGAATCGTCGCTGCCTTTTCGGTGATAATGCGGAGCGTGTTCCCTTGGGCGATCCGTTGCGGCTGATGTGCGAGCGTCCACATGTCAATCGTGCTGCTTGTCCCGGCCTTGGCATAACGCTGATACACCGGCTCGATGCGGTCAAAGCACACCCCATCCTTGTGACTGCGCACCAGGGTCACATACTCCGCGTGCGCCCAACACAGCGGCATGGCCGACCCGGTCGGGCGACCGCGTTTCATCGTTCCCTCCGGCAAATCATCGGCGTCCCAGAGCTGTTCCGGTAACATGCCGCCCTCGTTGGCGAATGTTTCCATCGCGTCGATGAACGGCAACGGATCGCGTCCAGCAGCCAGCTCATAATGACCACGTTCGCCCGTCAGAATCGGCCAGCAGCGACCTTCACCCGTCCCGTCGTAGGCGCTGCCGTCGGCCTTCTGGCCATAGCCATCGTGATTGTAGCGCCGCCAGCACGGGCCTTGCGGCAGGTCGCGTTTGAGCACGTGATCGATCACCGCGAGGGAATCGACGATCAGCGGGTCGTCTGCAGCACGAACCCCCAGCCGGACCAGGTGGAGAAAATCGCCGCTGACGATGTTGCGCGCCGGATGTGTGCCGCCGCCGTTTGCGATGACAATCTCAGCCTCATCCGGGTCAGGCGACGCCACGGCGTGTGTCGGATCGGCCGAGGTGATGCGGACGTAGTGCCGCGGTGTGCCCGTCACGAGTTCGCCGCGGGTCGTGACGGTCCATTCCTCTAAATGGGTCACCAGCCAGTCGGCATACTCGAGCAAAAAGTCCGCCGCGTGTGTGTCTGTTCTGCCGCGCGCAAATTCCGCCGCACACACCACGCTCGCGATGATGGTGGCCAGCGTCGAAGGCGAGTACCCGGCATTCTCCTCCCAACGCTCCTGCGCCGTCACCGGTCCGTGCAGGATCACATACCGCGCGGCGCGCGAGACCAGCGGCCACGGATCGAATTGCCGGAGCGCGTCCGCCTGCTGCACACGCCAGGCGAGCAGAATCGGCCCCGCCACTTCATCCAGTTGAATCCCGTGCCAGTACGCCTCGCCGGCAATCGAACTGTTTTGCGGCAAGCTGCCATCGGCTGCCTGGACACACGCCAGCCAGATCAGCGCGCGCAACGGCGACTCCGTGTGTCCGCAGGCCAACAACGCCGTGGCGGTCTGCACCATGTCGCGCGTCCAGACGAGATGATACCCGCCGCGATCGCTGTCGTCCTTCGTCTCGCCCCAGGGAATGCTCAGCGACGCTACGAACGCGCCCTGGAACGTCTTGTCTTCATGCGCTAGTAACACACATTGGCTCACGCGCATCATGGACCCACCGTCTGTGGTGTGCCGGCTCAAATCCACCTTGGCGCGAGTGCGCTGCCATTGGCTGACATACTTCTCGCGCTGGTCGGCGAACGGGGTGGCGAACGCTTGCAGGAGGTGCGCTGACGCGCTGTGCGGAGTGCGCCCGAAGCCCACGCCCAGCGTGAATTCCATTCCGTCCGATAAATCGATCTCCCCGGTCAACGCGATGTTGCCGTCCTCGGCCTGTTCGAATTCCCAATCCATTGTGAAGTTGTCCATCAAGTCCTGCCAGCCATCGCTGAATCCGACGTAGCCCACGGAGCGCCTCGTGAAATCGGGCGTGCACCCGAACGACAGATCAATGTCCTCTCGTTGCACGTCGAAGAGTTTCCGGCCATCCAATCCACACCACCAGGCCGAGTTATGCTTGCCCGTGCCTTTCATGTGAGGGGCGAGCAACGCATAGAGACGGAGTTTGCCGCGCAGCTTCGGGTCCAAGACTTCCAGCCGCGTGTGCATCAACAACACCGACGAGTGCGGGTCC
>WBZQ01000674.1_pt1 | contig 25791 bp, 23 predicted proteins | sample 5204251 | NCBI WGS metagenome assembly WBZQ01 (sample SAMN12412402, study PRJNA552823) | activated sludge metagenome | isolation source: activated sludge from nitrification reactor of wastewater treatment plant... | place: USA: Virginia | collected 2017-09
CCACGATCGGGATCGAGGACGTATTCGAGCAGAGCAGTGCCTCCGGGTCGGCGACGATCTTGGCGAGGCGACGGAAGAGGCCCACCTTGGTCCGCTTGTCCTCAACTACCGCCTCGATGACGATCTCGCGATCGGCGACCTGCTCGAGCTCGGCGCTCGCGCGCACCCTGACGAGCGCTTGCTCGGCGTCTGCGGGCTCGAGCTTGCCGCGGTCGACCGCGCGCGTCAGTGAGCCCTCGACCTGCTCGCGGGCGGCGTCGGCGCGGGCGGCGTCGGTCTCGACGATGACCACTTCGAGGCCTCCACGGGCGCAAACCTCGGCGATCCCAACGCCCATGATCCCGCCGCCGATGACCCCAACCCGCGTCAGCTCCCGCGCCGCCATCGCCGTACCCCCGACGCTAGGCGTCGGCGCGCTCGCCAACGCCGTCGACGATGTAATTGATGATGTCCTCGGTGCGGGTGCCGGGGCCGAAGACCTCGGTGACGCCGACTCGCTTCAGCTGCGCCGCGTCCTCCTCGGGAATCGTGCCGCCGACCAGGAAGAGCACGTCCTCGCGATCGTTTTCGCGCAACAGCGTGCAGAGGTCTTCCGCGTACTCCATGTGGGCGCCGGAGAGGCTGGAGAGTCCCAGCACTTGGGCGTCCTCTTGAATCACCGCGCGCAGGATCGACTCCGGCGTCTGGAAGATGCCGGTGTAGACAACCTCCATCCCGGCGTCGCGCAGGGAGCGGGCCACGACCTTGGCGCCACGGTCGTGGCCGTCGAGTCCGGGCTTGGCGACGACGACCTTGATCGGCGGGGCCTGGGGGCTGCTGGTGGTTGAACCACTCATGTCGGTTCTCCTTTCGTGACCTAGAAGACGGTCGAGGGTTGGTACTCGCCCCAGACCGAGCGCAGGACGTCGCAGATCTCGCCGACCGTGGCGCGAGCCCTGACTGCCTCCTCGATCAAAGGCATGCGGTTGTGGTGAAGGTCTCCAGCAACCTGCTCGAGCTCGCGCAGAGCTTTCGCCACCCGCGCCTCCTCGCGCGAGCGCTTGACCTCGGCAAGCCGCTTCATCTGTCGCTCCCCCACCCCGGAATCGAGCCTGAACAGCTCGATGCCGCCGGTCGAACGGTCGTCGTCGATGAAGTCGTTGACGCCGACGATCTTCCTTTCGCCGCGCTCCAGGGAAAGCTGGTGTTCCCAGGCGGAATCGGCGATCAGCTGGTTCGCGTAGCCGTTTTCGACCGCTGCGATCATCCCGCCCATCTCGTCGATTCGGCCGATCAGCTCGGACGCTTCCTCCTCGATCTGGGAGGTCAGCGACTCGACGTAGTAGGAGCCGGCGAGCGGGTCGACGACGTCGCCGGCGCCGCTCTCCTCGAGGATGATCTGCTGGGTCCGCACGGCGACCTTGATCGCCTCCTCGGAGGGGATCGCGAAGGCCTCGTCGAGCGAGTTGGTGTGCAGCGACTGGGTGCCGCCGAAGACCGCGGCGAGCGCCTGGATCGCGGTCCGGGCGACGTTGTTGAGCGGCTGCTGGGCGGTCAGCGAGACGCCGGCCGTCTGGCAATGGGCACGCATCAACCAGGAGCGCGGGTCGCTGCACTTGAGCCGCTCGCGCATCAACCGCGCCCAGAGCCGCCGCGCAGCGCGCAACTTCGAGGCCTCCTCGAGGAAGTCGTTGTGGACGTCCCAGAAGAAGGAGACGCGAGGCGCCAGGGTGTCGGGATCGATGCCGCGTTCTTTGGCCCGTTCGAGGTAGCAGAGCGCCGCGCTGATCGTCAGCGCCACCTCCTGCACGGCAGTCGCCCCGGCCTCGCGGATGTGGTACCCGCAGGCGTTCAACGGGTTGAACCGGGGCATCACCTGGGCGCCGTACTCCATCGTGTCGACGACCAGCTCGGTCGCCGGGACCGGCGGGTAGACGAACTCGTTCTGCGCCGTGTACTCCTTGAGGATGTCGTTCTGCGTGGTCCCGGTGAGCTTGTCGCCGGAGATCCCGCGCTCGTCGCCGACCACCCGGTACATCGCCAGCAGCACCGCGGCCGAGGCGTTGATCGTCAGCGAGGTCGAGACTTCCTCGAGCGGGATCCCGTCGAACAGCGCGTGGGCGTCGACGACGGTGTCGACCGCGACGCCGATTTTGCCGATCTCGCGCCGGTAGACCTCGTGGTCGGAGTCGTAGCCGAGCAGGGTCGGAAGGTCGAAGTCGGTCGAGAGCCCGGTCTCGCCGTGCGCGAGCAGGTACTTGTAGCGACCGTTGGTGTCCTCGGCCTGGCCGAAGCCGGCGACCTGGCGGATCGTCCAGGGCCGGCCGCGGTACATGCTCGCGTGCGGTCCGCGGGTGTAGGGGTACTCGCCGGGCAGGCCGATGTCCTCGACCGGGTCGATGCCCTCGAGGTCAGCCGGGGTGTAGATGTCGCGCACCGGCGAGCCGCCGAGCGTCTTGAATTCCTCGCTGCGCGGGCTCATCCGCTCGTGGTCCTTGGCGAGGCGCTGCTCGCGCCACTCCTCGACGCGCTGTTTGTCGATCGTCGGCGACTGCTCCGCCGCTACGTTGTCCATCTCTTTGCTGCCTCCTCCAGGATCGTTTTGACCGCGCTGCCGAGGTCAAGGTCTTGTTGCGGGATTTCGTCGGCGCAGGAACGGGTCCAGGCCTCCGCGATCAGCGCCGCCTCCCGGGCGCGCTTGTGTGCTCGCAGCTCGTCGATGCCGCCGTCGCTCTGCAGGCGCTGCCAGCGCTCGTCGACCGCGGTCCGAAACTCGTCGACCCCCACCCCTTCGGTGGCGATCGTGGTCGTCACGTAGAACTCGCGGCCAAGGGTGAGGCGCAGGTGGCGGACCGTCTCCGGGGCGCCAGGGCGGTCGGCCATGTTGACGACGACCATGTCGGCGACCTCCATCAGGCCGGCCTTGATCGCCTGCACCGCGTCGCCGAGGCCCGGCACCGTGACCAGGGCGATCGTGTCGGCGAGCTCGGCGATCGCGACCTCGGTCTGCCCGGCGCCGACCGTCTCGATCAGGATCACGTCGAAGGAGCCGGAGAGCTCGAGCAGGCGGGCGACGTTGCGGGTGGCGCCGGCGATCGCACCATGCGATCCGCGGCTCGCGAGGCTGCGCACGAAGACGTCTTCTCGTCCCATCAGGTGGGTCTCCATCCGCAGCCGGTCGCCGAGTACGGCGCCGCCGGTGATCGGGCTCGAGGGGTCGATCGCCAGCACCGCGACCCGCGCCCCCGCCTCCGAGTAGGACTCGATCAGGCGCCCGGTCAGGGTGCTCTTGCCGGCGCCCGGGGGCCCGGTGATCCCGACCACGTGGACCGGCAGCTCGGGTGGCGGCAGCGTGACCTGCCAAGGCGGGCTGTTCTCGATCCGGGTTATGGCTCGTGCGAGCGGGCCCCAACCGCCACTGGTGGCGTGCTTCTCCAGCAACGCCTGAAACTCAGTTTGCCCGTACAAGTTCGATCTCCCCGTCGAGGATCTGCTGGCGGATGACGGCCTTCGCCGACTTGCCGATTCCGGTCGAAGGCAACTCCTCGACGACGGCTGCGCCAGACGGGCGCTTGAACGACGCGAGGTCGCGGCGGCAGTGCTCGAGGATCGCCGTGGCATCGAGCTCGCTTCCGTTCGCCGGAACGACGACGACCACCGGCGTCTCACCCCAGCGCTCGTCGGGGATACCGACGACGGCAGCGGTGGTGACCGCGGGGTGCCGGCAGGCGACGGCCTCGATCTCGGCCGGCGCGATGTTGAGGCCGCCGCTGATGATCAGGTCCTTGAGGCGGCCGGTCAGATAGACGCGACCGTCCTCGTCGAATCGTCCGATGTCGCCGGTCCGCATCGCCCCATCAGGCATCCGCGCCGACGCCGTCGCCTCGGGGTCGCCGAGGTAGCCGAGCATCTTCGAGGGGCTCTTGCAAGCGAGCTCCCCGGCTCCACCGTCGAGGATCTCCCCGCCCTTCTCGTCGATCGCGATCAGCCCAGAGCTGGGAAAGGGAACGCCGACTGAACTCGGGACCTGGCGCAGGAGACGGTCGCTGGCGGCGGTGATCGTCAGCAGCTCGGTCATGCCGTAGAACTGGTGCGTCTCCACGTCCGGCAGGGCGTCCCACCACCGTTCGAGCAGGCTGACGGGCATCGGCTCGGAGGCGAACGACACCCAGTGAAGCCCGGCCAGATCCTCGTGCGGGGCCTGGTCGAGCAACCTCGCCATCACGGTTGGGACCGCGTTCAGGGCCGTCGCCTCGCGAGCCGCTCTGGCGACCCGCTCGGCGTCGAAGCCGGGCAGCACGTCGAGCGCGCCGCCGGTGCAGAGCGTTGGCAGCACCTGCTCCGGAACCGAGGCGTAGAAGGGAAGAAATGCGACGTTGCGGTCGCGGGGGCCGAACGGCAGCCCTGCGGCCATCTGCAGAGCCGCGTGAAGCAGCGTCCCCTGCGAATGAACGACACCCTTGGGGCGGCCGGTGCTGCCGCTGGTCAGGAGGATGCAAGCGGGTGAGCTTGGCCCGAGGCGGGGAAGGTAGCCCGACCTGCCGGCTGGCAGCTTGTCGAGCGACCAAACCGGGAGCTCCTCGGCGATCGTCTCGCGCACCTCGCCGTCGACCTTGCCGGCAATCAAGCCGCTGGCCTCGACCAGCGCGAGCTGCTCGCGCGTCGCGCCGGCGTCGAGCATCGCGTTGATCGGGACGACGACGCAGCCGGCGCGCATGATCCCGAAGTAGGCCGCGAGGTAGGCCGGCTCGTTCGCGCCCAAGAGCGCAACCCGGTCGCCCTGGGCAAGACCGAGATCCTTCGTCAGGTGCTGGGAAATATTCCCGGCGCGCTCCCAGAGCTCCCCATAGGTCCAGACGACACCGTCGCCGATGACCGCCGGCCAGCTCGACTGCGCCCGGGCGACGGCGGCGATCCAAGCGACCAGCGTCTGCGGCGTCCTCGCTGCGCTCACCTCAGCTCGCCTTGTTGTCTCGGGTCGTGGTGGAGACGACGATCGTCGCGCTCGCACGGGCTGCCAGGATCGGCTCGCTGGCCTGAAGCTTTCCCTGCTCGTCGACCGAAGCGACCTTGTGGATCTCGGCGGCAATGCGCCGGCTGCTGCGACCGCGCTCGACGACTCGGGCCCGGCCTTCGATGAAGTCACCGACCCGCAGCGGCGCCAGGAACTCGACCATGTCGTAGGCGACGCAGAGACCCTCGTCACCGCCCTCGCGCAGCGCCAGCTCGGTCTCGAGATCGGCGAAGATCTCCATCGATTTCGAGCCAGCCGCGATCCCACCGGCGTAGCGGGCGTCGGCGGGGGCGAGCCGCAACCTGATCACCGACTCGAACTCATCGGTCGAGCTGGGTGCCACGTCTTGGCTCTGGGTCAAGGTGCCGCCTTGGCTCCCGGCCGTCGCGAGCCCCTCGATCTCGACCTGAGCGCCGCCGATCAGACCGCTGACCTCGACCAGCGTCGAGGCCGGGTAGTGGCCGTGCAACCGAGCCCGAAAGCAAGTGCCGATGTCCGCAAGGGCAGCTGAGTAGGCCGCCAGATCGGTGACGAAGGTCCGCAGGTGCAAGAGGTCTCCGGGGTTACCGCCGATTTCCTCCAGGCTGGCGATTACCTTCGCGAGGGCCGAGTCGAACTCGGCGGTGAAGCCCTCCTTCGCCTCGATGACTTCTGGCTTGGCGGTGTGCCCAGCTAGTGCGATCACCTTCCCCGCACGGGCGGCCCGGTTGTAGCCGGGCTGCGGGCCAGCGAGGGTTACGGCAGATTGGCGATGCGTGTACTGGTTGTCCATGTCAGAAGATGGCTCCACTGTTCGTTTGTCCGCCCCGAAAAACAGCCGACACAGAGCTACCGGCACTCTGCATCGGCCATTATTTGCCCCATGCTACTAGGTCAAATGGGATCGTGCTCGCAGCCTGCGTGGGCAGGCGAGATCAGGGGACTCGACGTCGCCCGCGCCTTCTGCGCGATGGATAGTCGGCAGATCGCAATCGGACCGTGACAAGCCCAGCGATCTGTGACAAAGTTGAACCGATGAGCTATGACGAAACCCAGGGCGGCGAGATCGAGTGCTTCGTCGGAGACGGCCGCAAAATAAGCCTCTATTCCCCAGTCGGCCCTGCGAGCTGCGATCGCTGCGGGGAGACCGCCAACGACGTCGAGTACATGGTCTATGACAAAGGCGAGCCGCAGGCGAGCGGGGGGCTGTGCGGTCTCTGCCTGATCGCCGCCCTGCCGGCAGAGCGGAAGGCTGGCTGACCGATGGCTGCGATCAATCTCACCCGGATCTACACGCGCCTCGGCGACGGCGGCGAGACCCACCTGGGCGACATGAGTCGCGTCCCCAAGACGCATCCACGACTCGAGGCCTACGGAACGATCGACGAGCTGAACGCGCACGTCGGCGCGGCGATCGCCGGCGGCGGACTGAGCGAGGAGCACGCGCGTTGGATGGCGCGCATCCAGAACGATCTGTTCGACCTCGGCGCGGACCTCTCGCTGCCGCCAACCACCGAGGGCGAGCAGAAGCTCCGGGTACTGCCGTCGCAGACCGAATGGCTCGAGGGTTGCTGCGACGAGGCCAACTCTGACCTCGAGCCCCTGCGCTCATTCGTCCTTCCCGGCGGCAGTCCCGCCGCGGCCGCCCTTCATATCTGCCGCACGGTCTCCCGTCGGGCCGAGCGGCGAGCGATCCTCGTCGAGGATGGGAATCCCGAGGTCGTCCGCTATCTCAATCGCCTCTCGGACCTTTTCTTCATCCTCGCTCGCGTCGCGAACGCGGGCGGAACCGAACCGCTCTGGCAGCCCGGCGCGTCTCAGGACTGAACCACGGGGAGGGGAATCTCGTCGGCGACCGGCGCGAAATGCCGCGCCACCATCGGCTCCGAAACCGCTGCAAGGCTGGTTGGATCCCAGCGCGGACGCCGGTCCTTGTCGACGAGCACCGCGCGGATCCCCTCGGGTAGGTCGTGCGTCGATAGGAAGGCGCTGGAGACGCGGAAGTCCTGCTCCAGGCATTCCTCCACCGCCGCCATCGAGCGCGCCCGTCGAATCGCCTCGAGCGTCACCTTGAGCGCGAGCGGCGACATCAAGCCGATCTCCGCGGCCGCCGCATGCGCCGCTGGGTCCGGGTGCCGCTCGAGCGCGGCGACGATTCCCTCAACCGAGTCGTGGGAGTAGCACGAGTCGATCCAAGCCTCTCTCGCCGGCAATGTCAGTTCATCCGACTCCCCGTCGACAGGGGCCGGTCGCAAGCTTCCCAAAGCCGCCTCGACGTCGCCCGCACTCAGCGCCTCCACCAGAAGATGGTGAGCCTCAGTTGGTGCGATGGCGTCCGCCAGCCCGCAGTGGATCGCATCGCGCGCGCCGATCACCTCTCCCGTGAGCGCGAGGTGGATCCCGGACTCGCCCGGTGCCCTCGCCAACAGGAAGGATCCACCGACGTCGGGGGCGAGGCCGATCTTCACCTCCGGCATGGCGATCGCGGCGCCAGGCACGACGAGACGATGGCTGGCATGCCCGGCCAAGCCGATCCCCCCACCCATCACGACCCCCTCCATGAGCGCGACGATCGGCTTCGGGTAGCGCGCGATCCGCGCGTTGAGTTCGTACTCCCGACGCCAGAACTCGCGCGCCACCTGTGGTTCGCCGGCCCGAATCGAATCGCGGACCAGGATTACATCGCCGCCGGCGCAGAAGCCGCGCTGGCCCGCTCCCCGCAGGAATACGCACGAGACCTCGTCGTCGCGCCGCCAATCCTCCAGGGCGCCCGTCAGCGCCTGCACCATCGCGAGGCTGAGGGAGTTGATCGCCTCTGGGCGGTTGAGGGTCAGCACCCCGAGTCGCCCTGCCCTCTCCACAATGACCTGTTCCGTCATCCGGAAAGTGACCCTATCGCTTATCCCTTTGCGGCCTAAGGTGCTGGGACTTTCGTGCGCGGTTTAGGGACCCGCGGGACCGATACGATCTTCTCCATGCAAACCATCCGGCTGAACACGGTTACCGGCGTTCCGGTCTTCAGGCAGATCATCGAGCAGATCACCTACATGATCGAGATGGGTCAGCTGAACAACGGCGACCGCCTGCCGAGCAGCCGGATGCTCGCGGCCAATCTCCACGTCAATCGGAACACCGTCGCCCGGGCCTACAGCGAGCTTCGCAACCGCGGCCTAGTCAGCCGCCAGGGGCGCCACGGGATGGTCGTCCGCTCGGCTGAGAGCGCCCGCGAGCGGATGGCCGCCCGCGAGAGCGCCCACGCGATCCTCGGCACCGCGGTCACCCGCTGCATCGAGCTTGGCCTGCCAGCCGAGGAAATCGCCTCGCTCGCCTACCAGCAGAGCCTCCACGCCGAGCGGACCGAGGTCCAGCTCTCCTTCGTCGAGTGCAACGTCGAGCGCGCCGACGCCTTCGCCGCCGAGCTCGGCGGAGCGCTTGAGGCGCCGATCAACCCCCTCGTCCTCGGCTCAATCGACGCCACCGACGTGCGGGGGCAGGATCTCGTCATCACCACCTTCTTCCACCTCTCCGAAGTCCGCCGCCTGGTCCGCGAGCTGGCGCCCGAGGATCCGCCCGAGGTGCTGGCGATCGTCGTCGCCCCACACGTGAAAACGCTAGTGCGGCTGAGCCAAATCCCCGCCGACCACCGGATCGGGATCTACTACACGACCGACGACCAGGCGCAGGCGCTGCGCCAGTCGCTGACCGACACCGGGGTGACGGAGATCGACGTGATCTCCGGCCCCGACGACCCGGCGATCGCCGGCTGCGACCTGGTGATCGTGCCGAGCGAGAGCCCCGAGCTGGCCAAGGAGCTCGACGGCAAGGTGCCGCTGCTCGAGTACGGCAACGTGCTCGACGCCGGCTCGATCAAGATGGTCTCCGACGTGGTCGACGAAGTCCGCGAGCGCAAGGGCGACGTCGGTGGCGTCACCGCGACCGAGGACCTCGTCACCCAATCCTGAGATCCCAGCGTCGATAGCTCGTTCGCTCCTGCCAGGAGCAGGTCACGGGGAGCCCATGGCGGTGGCCTCGGTGCGATTCGAGCCGCGAGCTGCCCAGACTCGATCAGTCCGACCAGCCGTTCGGCGATTTGCTCGTAGGCCGGCGGCGCCGACGCGCCGCACGATCACATGCTGTAGTGACATAGCCCCCGCGTTAACAATTGACCCAAGTAGCTATGTCAATACAATAACGGAGCGATGAGCGCCGAAGCACCGAGATCCAACGCCCTGCCCGAGCCCGTGCGGCGCGTCGCCGACGCGCTCGAAGCGGTCGGCCTCGCCGCCGAGATCCGCCTCGTCGACAAGCGCACCCACACCGTCGAGGAGGCGGCGAGCGCGCTCGGGGTCGAGCCGCGGCAGATCGTCAAGTCGATGGTCTTCCGCGGCCGGCGGGAGGACCGGCTGGTGCTGGTCGTGCTCGCCGGCGACCGCCAGGTCGACCTCGCCAAGGTCACCGCCAAGCTCGGCGAAAACGTCGTCCGCGCCGACCCCGACTGGGTCCGCGAGCGGACCGGCTTCGCCATCGGCGGCATCCCGCCGCTCGCCCACGCAACCCCGGCGACCGTCCTCGTCGACGCCGGCATCCCCGGCGACGACGACCTCTGGGCTGGCGCCGGAACCTCCCGCGCCCTCTTCCGCGCCAGCGGCCACCAACTGCGCGTGGCCATCGGCGGCACTGTCGCCGACGTCGGCTGCTAGGCGACTCGCCCCGGCTAGACGAACGCCCGTGCCGCCTCGCCGATTGCCTGGTCAAGGATCTCGAGCCCTTGAGCGAGCTGCGCTGGGGTCGTGGTCAGTGCAGGGGCGAGCCGCAGGGTGCCGCCGAGGTCGCCGCCGAGCTGGACGACATTGACGTGCAGACCGAGGTCGAGGCAGCGGGCGGTGACCGCGGCGCCGAGCTCGGGCGCCGCGGCCTTCGTCTCCGGGTCGAGGACGAACTCGAGCCCCAGCATCAGGCCGCGGCCGCGGACGTCGCCAATCACCGCGTGGCGCATCTTCAGTTCGTTCAGCCCGCCGGCCAGCTGGGCGCCCTTGACCCGCACCTGCGCCGCCATCTCCTCGCGCTCGAGCACGTCGAGCACGGTGTTGCCGACGGCGGCGGCGAGCGGGTCGGAGACGTGGGTGGTGAAGAAGAGGTAGCCGAGCTCGTGCCCGCGCTGCTCGATCTCGGCGCTGGTAATGACGGCGGCCACCGGCAGCCCCGCCCCGAGCGTCTTCGAGAGGGTGAGGACGTCTGGGACGAAGCCCTCCGCTTCAAAGGCGTACATCGCGCCTGTGCGACAGAGGGCGGTCTGCGCTTCGTCGAGGATCAGCAGCATGCCGCGCTCGTGGCACTTGCGCTGCAGCGCCGCCAGGTAGCCGCGGGGCGGGACGATCACGCCGCCGCTCGAGAGGATCGGCTCGACGATGCAGGCGGCGAGGCTGCCGCACGACTCCTGGTCGATCTGGGCGAAGCTGAATTCGAGCTGCTCCTGCCAGTCGAGCTGGCCGTGGGCGTCGGTGAAGTCGGGGCGGTAGCCGTAGGGGGTCGGGATCGCGAAGTTGCCCGGGACCGAGGGGCCGTAGCCGCGGCGCGGGGTCGAGTAGGTGGCGTTGGCGACGCCGAGCGTCATCCCGTGCCAGGAGCGGCTGAAGGAGACGACCTCGTGCTTGCCGGTGACCAGCTTTGCCAGCCGCAGCGCCGCCTCGTTCGACTCGGCCCCGGTGCTCAGCAGCAGCACCCGCTCGAGCGGATCGGGCAGCGACTCGGCGAGGCGGCGCGAGAGCTCGACCACCGGCCGGCTCAGCATGCCGCTAAAGAGGTGCGAGAGGTTCTCGCTTGCGGTCCGGACGATGGCGGTGATCGCCGGGTGCGAGTGGCCCAGGATCGCGCTCATCTGGCCCGAGGTGAAGTCGAGCACCTCGCGGCCGTCGTTGAGGTGGAGGACGCTGCCCGCGGCCCGCTCGACGATCACAGGCGAGAACGAGGAGGTGTAGCGGAGGACGTGGCGGCCGGCTTCGGCCCAGAAGTCGGCGTCATCGGAGGTGCCGATGGGCGCGGCGGTGGCGGTGGACGGGACGGGAGCGATTGCAGTCGGGTTGGTCATGGGCACCACGCTAGGCGTCATAACCGTTCATGTCCATCGACTTTTCCTGCCCTTGCTATTAAGTTTATCCGCACAATGCTCGACCCTCGCCGCCTCCGCCTGCTCGTCACCCTGGAGTCGCTCGGGACCGTCCGCGCCGTCGCCGCCGCGGTTTCGATGAGCCCCTCGGCGGTCTCGCAGCAGCTCGGCGTGCTCGAGACCGAAAGCGGGATCAAGCTGCTCGAGCGGCACGGCCGCTCGGTCCGCCTGACCCCCGCAGGCCATGCGCTGGCGGCCAGCGGGGTCGAGATTCTCGACCGGATCGCCAGTGCCGAAGAGGAGCTGCGGGCCTGGCAGGGAGCCGCCGGGGTTGTCCGAGTCGGCACCTTCACCAGCGCCCTCACCGCCTTCGTCATCGCGGCGGCCGGGCGGGTCGAGGCCGCCCACGAGGGCTTGCGGGTCAGCCTCAGCGAGCTGCCGCCGGAGCTACTCGTGCAGTCACTGGCGCGGGGCGAGGTCGACCTCGCCGTGGTCGGCGACTACGGCGACGGCTCGAGCCCCTACCCGGCCGAGCTCGACCTGACGCCGCTGGTCACCGACCGCCTGCTGGCGATCCTCCCCGCCGGCCACCCGCTCGCCGGCGAGGTCGTCACCTTCGAGCAGTTGCGCGGCGAGCGCTGGCTGCTCGACGGCACCGACCTCGAGCGCCACGTCGTCGCCCAGTGCCGCCGCGCCGGCCTCGAGCCGGCGGTCGCGGGCCGGATCGCCAGCCACGTGCCGCTGATGCAGGCGGTCGCGGTCGGGCTCGGGGTGACGGTCCTGCCCTCGCTGGCGGTCGAGCCGCGGCCGGCCGGGGTGGTGAGCTGCCCGCTGGAGCCGGCCAGCGGCCGCAACCTCGCGGTCCTGGTCCGCCCCGAGGCAGCGCGGCGCGACTCGATAGTCGTCGCCCGCGAAGCGATCGTCGCCACCGCCGAGGAGAAGTTGGCCCGCCTCCGGGCTTGATGTGCATCTGTACATGAAATGGCCTACTTCCTAGCCCTGCAGGCGATCGTCGTCGAGGCCTTCGCGCCGTCCCCGAGCCGGGTGTAGATCCGCGTCAGGTTGCCTCGTTCCACCTCGATAACGCCTAGCGGCTCGGCGCGTTCTGGACGATGAACGAGATGATGTCTTCGGTCCGGGTGCCGGGGCCGAAGACCTCGGTGACGCCTACCTGTTTCAGTGCCTCCGCGTCCTCCTCGGGGATCGTGCCGCCGACCAGGAAGAGGACGTCTGAGCGGTCGCTCGCGGCCAGCAGCTTGCAGAGGTCCTTGGCGTACTCCATGTGGGCGCCGGAGAGGCTCGAGAGTCCGAGAACCGCCGCGTCCTCCTGGATCACCGCCCGCAGGATCGAGTCCGGGGTCTGGTAGATGCCGGTGTAGACGACCTCCATCCCGGCGTCCCGCAGGGCGCGGGCGACGACCTTGGCGCCGCGGTCGTGGCCGTCGAGCCCCGGCTTGGCGACGATCACCTTGATCGGCGGGGCTTGGGTCCCGCCGGCGGTTGGGCTGGTCATGGGTAAGTGCTCCTTTCGTGGCCTAGAAGACCGTCGAGGGCTGGTAGAGGCCCCAGGCGTTGCGGAGGACGTCGGTGATCTCTTCGACCGTGGCCCGGGCGCGGACCGCCTCCTCGATCTCCGGCATCCGGTTGTGGTGCAGGTCGCCGGCCACCGCCTCGAGCTCGCGCAGCGCTTGCGCGACCCGTTTCTCCTCGCGGGAGGCCTTCACTTCCTTCAGCCGCTTGATCTGCCGCTCCCCGACCCCGGGGTCGGGGCGGAAGAGCTCGACGCCCCCGGTCGAGCGGTCGTCGTCGACGAACTCGTTGACACCGACCGTGATCCGGTCGTTCGACTCGAGCGCGATCTGCTGTTCCCAGGCGGAGTCGGCGATCAGCTGGTTCGCGTAGCCGGTTTCGATCGCCGGGATCATGCCGCCCATCTCGTCGATCCGCTTGATCAGCTCGAGCGCTTCCTCCTCGATCCGCGAGGTCAGCGACTCGATGTAGTACGAGCCCCCGAGCGGGTCGACGACGTCGGCGACACCGGTCTCGTGCAGGATCAGCTGCTGGGTCCGGACCGCGACCTTGATCGCTTCCTCGGAGGGGATCGCGAAGGCCTCGTCGAGCGAGTTGGTGTGCAGCGACTGGGTGCCACCGAGGATGCTCGCCAGCGCCTGGATCGCGGTCCGGGCGACGTTGTTGAGCGGCTGCTGCGCGGTCAGCGAGACGCCCGCAGTCTGGCAGTGGGCCCGCATCAGCCAGGAGCGCGGATCGGTGCACTTCAGCCGCTCGCGGGTCAGGCGCGCCCAGAGGCGACGGGCGGCCCGCATCTTCGCGATCTCCTCGAGGAAGTCGTTGTGGACGTCCCAGAAGAAGGAGACCCGCGGCGCCAAGGTGTCGGGGTGGATGCCGCGTTCCTGCCCCAGTTCGAGGTAACAGAGGGCGGCGCTGAGGGTCAGCCCGACCTCCTGCACGGCGGTCGCCCCGGCGTCGCGGATGTGGTACCCGCAGGCGTTCAGCGGGTTGAAGCGGGGCATCACCTTGGCGCCGTACTCCATCGTGTCGACGACCAGCTCGGCCGCTTTCGCGGGCGGGAAGATGAACTCGTTCTGCGCGGTGTACTCCTTGAGGATGTCGTTCTGCGTCGTGCCGGTCAGCTGGCTGCCGGCGATTCCGCGTTCGTCGCCGACCACCCGGTACATCGCCAACAGGATCGCCGCCGAGGCGTTGATCGTCAGCGAGGTCGAGACTTCCTCCAGCGGGATCCCGTCGAACAGGGCGTGGAAGTCGACGACGGTGTCGACGGCGACGCCGATCTTGCCGATCTCGCGGTGGTACTCGGGATGGTCGGAGTCGTAGCCGAGCAGGGTCGGCAGGTCGAAGTCGGTCGAGAGCCCGGTCTCGCCGTGCGCGAGCAGGTACTTGTAGCGGCCATTGGTGTCCTCGGCCTGCCCGAAGCCGGCGACCTGGCGGATCGTCCACGGCCGGCCGCGATACATGCTCGCGTGGGGGCCGCGGGTGAAGGGGTACTCGCCCGGCAGGCCGATGTCCTTGACCGGGTCGATGTCCTTGACGTCGTCCTCGGTGTAGACGTCGTCGATGTCGAGGCCGGAGAGCGTTTTGAACTCCTCGCGCCGGGGGGATATGCGCTCGTAATCCTTGCTGAGTCGCTCCTCCTTCCACTTCTCGACGCGGTCGGACTTGGTGGCTGGCTTCTTGACTGCGTTTACGTCGTCCATCTGCGTGCTGCCTCCCTCAGGATGCGTTTGACCGCGCTGTTCAGGTCGAGGTTCTCTTCGGTTGGTTCGTCGGCGCAGGAGCGGGTCCAGGCCTCGGCGATCAGGGCCGCCTCGCGGGCGCGCTTGCGGGCGCGCAGCTCGGTCAGTCCCTCGTCCTCCTGCAGGCGACCCCAGCGCTGCTCGAGCGCGTCCCGCAGCTCCGGCACCCCGACCCCTTCGGTGGCGATCGTCGTCGTGACCGGGAAGTCGCGGCCCATGCTGAGCCGCAGGTGGCGGACGGTCTCGGGGGCGCCGGGGCGGTCGGCCATATTGACGACGACCATGTCGGCGACCTCCATCAGGCCGGCCTTGATCGCCTGCACCGCGTCGCCGAGACCGGGCACCGTTACGAGGGCGATGGTGTCGGCCAGCTCGGCGATCGCGACCTCGGTCTGGCCGGCGCCGACCGTCTCGATCAGGATCACGTCGAAGGAGCCGGAGAGCTCGAGCAGCCGCGCGACGTTGCGGGTCGCGCCGGCGATCGCGCCGTGCGAGCCGCGGCTGGCGAGGCTGCGCACGAAGACGTCCTCGCGCCCCATCAGGTGGGTCTCCATCCGCAGCCGGTCGCCGAGGACCGCGCCGCCGCTGATCGGGCTCGAGGGGTCGATCGCCAGCACCGCGACGGCGGCGCCGGCGTCGGCGTAGGCCTCGATCAGGCGGCCGGTCAGGGTGCTCTTGCCGGCCCCGGGGGGGCCGGTGATCCCGACCACCTGGACCGGCTGCGACGGCGGCGGCAGCGTCACCTGCCAGGGCGGGCTGTTCTCGATCCGCGTGATCGCCCGGGCCAGCGCGCCCCAGCCCGGCTTCTCGCGGTGCTCGGCGATCAGCCCCTGGATGTCAGTTTGCCCGTACAAGCTCGATCTCCCCGTCGAGGATCTGTTTGCGGATCAGCCCCTTGTCGGACTTGCCGATCCCGATCGACGGCATCGCGTCGATCACGGCGGCTCCCGAAGGGCGCTTGAAGGAGCTGAGTTCCTCGCGGCAGTGGCTCAGCAAGGCGCCGGCGTCGAGCCCGTTGCTGCCTGCGGCGGCGACCGCGACCACCACCGGGGTCTCGCCCCAGCGCTGGTCGGGGATGCCGACGACGGCGGCGGCGCTGACCGCGGGGTGGCGGCAGGCGACCGCCTCGATCTCAGCCGGGGCGATGTTCAAGCCGCCGCTGATGATCAGATCCTTGAGCCGGCCGGTGAGGAAGACCCGGCCCTCCTCGTCGACGCGGCCGAGGTCACCGGTCCGCATCGAGCCGTCAGGGGTCCAGGCGGCGGCGGTCGTCGCCTCGTCGCCGTAGTAGCCGAGCATCCGCGCCGGGCTGCGGCAGATCAGCTCGCCGGGGGTGCCTTCGGTGATCTCGGCGCCGGCCTCATCGATGGCGACGACCCGCGAGCTTGGGAAGCTGACCCCGACCGTGGTCGGCTGCTCGCGCAGCATCCGGTCGCTGGCGACGGTCATCGGCAGCACCTCGGTCATCCCGTAGAACTGGTGGGTCTCGACGTTCGGCAGCGCGTCCCACCAACGCTGCAGGAGGCTGACCGGCATCGGCTCAGAGGCGAAAAGGATCCAGCGCAGGTTGGCGAGGTTCTCGAGCGGTGCCTTGTCGAGCAGCCGCGACATGATCGTCGGCACGGTGTCGAAGTTGGTGCAGTCGCGGGCGGCGAGGGCGACGCGCTCAGCGTCGAAGCGGGGCAGCACCCGGACCGAGCCGCCGGTCGCCAAGGTCGGCAAGATCTGCTCGCCGACCGCGGTGTAGAAGGGAAGGAAGGCGAGGTTACGGTCCTCGGGCCCGTAGGGGAGCGCGGTCGCCATCTGCAGCGTCGCGTGGAGCAGCGTCCCCTGGGTGTGGACGACGCCCTTCGGCCAGCCGGTGCTGCCGCTGGTGAGCAGGATCGAGGCCGGACTCGAGGGGCCGAGGTTCGGCAGGTAGCAGTTGCCGTCACTGGCGAGCCCGCGCATCGAGAAGGTCGGCAGCGTCTCAGCCAGGCCGTCGCGCATCTCGTCGTCGACCTCGCCGACGATCACTGCCGCCGCCTCGACCAGGGCGAGCTGGTCACGGATCGCCGGCACGTCGAGCATCACGTTGAGCGGGACGACGACGCAGCCAGCCCGCATGACTCCGAAGTAAACGGCGAGGTAGGCGGGCTCGTTGGTGCCGGCGATCGCCACCCGGTCGCCGGGCTGCAGCTTCAGGTCGTGGAGCAGGTGGTGGGCGATGCCGCGGGCGCGGTCCCAGAACTCGGTGTAGCTCCACTGCTCCTCGTGGGTGACGATGGCGGGGCGGCGGCCCTGGGCGCGGGCGACGGCGGCGATCCAGGCGACCAGGGTTTGCGGGGCCTTGCTGCCGGCCATCTCAGGTACCGGCCTCGCTCTCGGTGACGCCGACGACGATGGTGACGCTGGCCCGGGCAGCGAGCACGCGCTCTTCGGAGGTGAGGATGCCGCGATCGTCGACCGCCAGCACCTTGTAGATCTCGGTCGCGATGCGGCGGCTGGTGCGGCCGCGCTCGACCACCCGAGCGCGACCCTCGACGAAGTCGCCAACCCGCAGGGGGGCGAGGAACTCGACCATGTCGTAGGCGACGCACAGACCCTCGTCGCCGCCCTCGCGCAGGGCCAGCTCGGTCTCCAGGTCGGCGAAGATCTCCATCGCTTTCGAGCCGGCCGCGATGCCGCCGGCGTAGCGCGCGTCGGCGGGGCTGAGCCGCAGACGGATCACCGCGTCTTCGGACTTGGGGGTGGCCGAGGCGGCCGGGGTTGGGACCGCCTCGGCCGTCTTGCCGCGGGGGGCAGCGGCAAGACCCTCGACCTCGACCCCGGCGCCCCCGATCAGGGCACTGACCTCGACCAGAGTCGAGGCAGGGTAGTGCGAGCCGAGGTGCTCGCGGTAGGCCTCGCCGACGGCGGGGCCGGCGTCGGCGTAAGCCGCGAGGTCGGTGACGAAGATGCGGAGCACCAGCAGGTCGGTTGGCTCGCCGCCGGCCGCCTCGAGCGCGGCGACGAGACGCTCGAGGGCGGAGCCGAACTCAGCCGCGAAGCCCTCGCCGGCGGAGATCACCTCCGGCTCGGCGGTCTGGCCGGCGAGCGCCAGCACACCGCCAGCGGCCGCGGCATCGTGGTAGCCGGGCTGGCGACCGGACAGGTTGACGCTCATTTCAGGCTGTCTCCAATCGTTCTCTGGTCGTCATCTGACGGTCCCCCAACGGGACACCGAAAGTGGCAGGACTTTGTCGTCATTTGTGTCCTGTCAAGTTGTTCGACTTTTATCATAGATCGGTAGGTCATAACATACCCACCCCTTCTTACCTAGCCCTTCTGGTGGATCGCCGAGCCGTCACGACGGCGGCATCCGCAGGGCGCCGTCGGTGGACGACCTCTCCGTTCGACCGCGATCCGCAGCGGGCCGGGCTCGGCGGCCGTGGCGACCGCACTCTCGGCCGAGGCGGCGTCGGCCACGTCGACCTCGACCGGCAGGCCGTCGAGGTCCTCGGCGAGTCTCGCAGCGCGATCCACCGCCAGGTCGGCGACCACGACCTCGGCGCCCTTCTCGGCGAGGCGGCGAACGGTCGCCGCCCCCAGCCCAGCCCAGAGGCGTCGCCGAAAACGACGGCCACTGTTCGCCTCATCTTCATCCCTCCCCTATCAGCTGAGAATAGCCTATGTCATTGGGTCATAAGTCTCTAAAGACAGCGCTCGATTGGCACGAGAACGTTCAGAGCAGAGCGGAAATGGTGATGAGACGATCGCGGATGCACTCGCCCCCGGATTGATCGCCCAAGCGATCGAGCGGGTCTACAGCGTGCCCGGGAGTCACATGAAGCCGCTCTGGCATGCCCTTGACGCACGCGGCGTCCGGATCGTCACCGCCCGCGACGAGCGCGCCGCCGTTCACATGGCACGGCTGAAGCGAAATTGAGCAACCGGTTGGCGGTCGCGATACTCACCGCCGGTCCCGGCATCACCAACGACGTGACCGGCCTCGGCGCGGCATATCTCGACCGGGCGCCGGTACTGATCGTCAGCACCCGTGCGCCGCTGCTCCAGGACGGGATGAGAGCACTCGAGGAAGTCGAACCAGCTCGCCGTCGTCCGTCCGCTTTGCCGCGCTGCCCACGCGGTCCTCGATCCGCGCCACGCGCTGCCTCGCCTCGACCTGGCGATCTCGGCGGCGATCGGCGACGACGGACCGCCCGGGCCTGCCTACTTTGAGCTTCCTTCCGACCTCTTCATCGCCCCCGTGCCGCGGGCCTACACGGAGATCGATCCGCCCACCTGCGCGCAGCATCCGGGTCCCGGCGCCGGCCGACGTCGAGGAAGCCGCCGAGCTGCTCCGCTCCACCCGGCGCCCGCTGGTGATCGCCGGACGCGAGGCGCTGGCCGCGACCGAGGTCATACCCCGATTCATCGACCAAGCTGGAGCGGCCTACCTCGACCCGCGAGCGAGCCGCGACGGGTCTTCGAGCGCGATCGGGTCCTCGTCCCGGCGACCAGGGCGAGGACGATGGCGGAGGGGGACCTGGTCGTCCCCTTGGGTCGCCGACTCGACTTTCGAGCTCGGGTACGGCTCGCCGGTCGTCTTCCGTGCTGCGAAGGCGTTCCTCCGTATCGGCCGCGGATCCGAGGACGTCAGCGCGAACCGCCGCGGCGACGTCGACCTGCGCGGTGACGTCGGCCTCGCACTCGCGGCGCTGTTGAGCGTCGGCATCTCCACCGACGACCGCGACGACGGCTGGCTGGCCGAGGTGATTGCGGGGAATCAGCGCAAGGCCGAGCGCCTCGAAGAGCGCATGGCGACCGCGACAGAGCTGGACGACGGCCTCCACCCGCACCAACTCCTTGCCGCGGTCAATCGCATCGTCGACGAGGAGACGATCGTGATCGCAGACGGCGGCGACATCCTCTCCTGGTCCGCACGGGCCTCCGCGCCCCTACCTATCTCGACCTCAGCGCCTTCGGCTGCCTCGGTACGGGGATCCCGTACGCCGTCGCCGCCTCGCTCAGTAATCCGACCCGTCGGGTGATCCTCGTGGTGGGCGACGGCTTCTTCGGCCTCAACGACGATGGAGCTGGAGACGGTCGCTCGCGAAGGGGCGCGAATCCTCGCCGTCGTCGCCGACAACCGCGCCTGGAACATCGAACGGGCTGACCAACTCGAGAACTACGGCGGCGAGGTGCTGGGGACCGAACTCTCGAGCTGCGACTTCGGCATGCTGGCCCGTGCGCTCGGCGTGAGCGGCGAGAAAGTCAAGCGCGCCGCCGATTTCGACGCGGCGCTCGCCCGTGTGCTCGACGAAATGCCAGCCGTCGTCGACGTGAAGGTCAGCCGCGAGCGGCGGTCCGCCGACACCAAGAGCGGCCTCGCAGTCGTTCCTCCCGCCACGCCCCGAGCGCCTGGGACCGCGACGAGCGCGCCTGGCTCGAGGAAGCGGGCTAGGAAATTGATCCGCCGCGCCTGCCTGGGCGGCCAGCAGGTGTAGTTCGTCGGCGCCGCCAGTGGACGGCCGTTAGCCTCTCGATCCCGGCCGGCGGCGGCGACCAGACCGCGGGCAGCCTCTGTGGACCGTGCCTGATCGCCTTGCTGCGGGAGGTGACGGAGACAGCATAGACCTGCCCTCAGCGTTCGCGAAGCTCGGCCGTCTTCTCCTCGAGCACCGCCGTGGCCTCGAGGTCAAGGGCGACCCCGTAGATGTCACGAGCTTCCTCTGGTGTGATCAGCTCGTCCAGGACGTCATTGAGAACGCGCTGCGGATCGCGGGCGAGCGGGGAACCTACGCCGCCACCATTGGGTGAGACGATTCGGAGCACGCGGCCCTCGGCGATCGACCGTCCCGGCTGCTTCGAGGTGAGACGTTCGGCGCGCTCGGGATCGTCATGGTCCAGCGCCATTTCGCTCGGCGAGCCTGGCAGACCGCCGTCAAGCCCCCACGGTGCATGGAGCTGCCCGTCGGCCTCGCTGGAGAAGAAACCGTCATTGAGGTACTGATACTCGCGGATACCGCCCTTGCCGCCGCGGAACTCGCCGTGGCCCGGAGGATTATCGTTCAGCTGCCATTGGACGCAGCGGAGCGGAAACTCGGTCTCGATCTCCTCGATCGGGGCGCAGCGTGTATTGGCGAAGAGGGTATCCACGGCGTCCATCCCGTCCCTGCCCCAGGTGGCGCCGTAACTGCCCTCGTGAATGTCCATGTGGATCCAGTATTTCTCGCCAATGACACCGCTGTAGCTGAGTACGGCAAGCGCACCGGTGCCGGCGCAACACAGCTCCGGTACCACCTCGGCGAACGCTTTCACCAAGGTGTCGGAGAGCGACAGCGCCGGCAGCGCCCGCGCCAGCGTCGGCGCCGGAAAGCTCGGATTGACGAGGCTACCCTTGGGTGCGACGACCTTAATCGGCCGGACAAGCCCGCGGTTCTGAGGAACCGCCTCGTGGTCACTGGTGTCGAGCAACACCGACCTCACCACAGTGAAGATCGCGCACATCGCGGTCCCCTGCAGTGGCATGTTCAACGGCAGGTTGTCAAGCTGCGGCGAGGTTCCGGTAAGGTCGATCTCCAGGGTCTCGCCCTGGACCCGCAGAGTGACCGCGAAACGGAGGTTCTTACTTGCCGGATCGTCGAGCTCGTCGAATCCATCGGCGAAACCCTCGGCGAAGTACTCGCCGTCGGGGACCTTCGCGATCTCTGAGCGCAGCATTCGTTCGGAATAGTCCTCGAACCACTTCTGCGTCGCGAAGACGTCATCCTTCCCGACCTCGTCCATCAGCGTCAGGAGTCGCTGGGCGCCGAGTTCGCAGGCCGCGATCTGGGCCTGCATGTCGCCGATGACGACGTCCGGAATACGGACATTGTCTTCGATCATCTGCCAAAGAACCTCGTTGTCTCGACCCTCGCTGCGAATCTTCAGGCCACGGAAGCGCAACCCGCACGCCCACTCGTCGACGGCGTCGATCACCGACGTACCGGGCTTGGAGCAGCCGACCTCGAGGTGGTGTGCGGTAGTGCAGGACCACCCGATGAGCTCGTCTTTCCGGAAGATCGGGGCGAAAAAGCCGACGTCGGGGCCATGCGAGGCGCCGAGGTACGGATCGTTGTGAACAAAGATGTCACCGGGCCGGATCGTGTCGCCGCGCTCGTCGATCATCTTCAACACACCCTGCACATACCAAGGGATCGCGCCCATCTGGAAGGGCGTGGTATCAGCCTCGCAGAGCTGCCAACCGTCCTTGTCAGTCAGCGCCGCACCGATGTCCTCGGATTCCTTGATGATGATCGAGAAGCCCATTCGGATGAGTTTGCGGCTCATCTCCAGCGCGATCTGGTTGAGGCGGCCCTGGATGACTTGTGCGGTTATGGGATCCATGGTGGCTCCTTACGCGAGGCCCGCCCCGGGCGGGATCTCGATGATGAGATTGTTGTGGGGGTCGCGCTCGACCGTGCAGTCCGGCGGTACGAGCGTCGTCGAGTCGATCTGGGTGACGATCGCCGGTCCCGGCACGCTCTCGCCAACCGGCAGCTTCTCGTGGGTGTAGACCGGAACGTCCACGGTGTAGACGCCACGCTCCGACTCGAAGGTCGCTGCGGTGTCGGCGACATGGGCGTCCTCGATGCTGCCGCCCTCGACCGTCGGCGCGATCAGCCGCGGCAGCCGGCCGGTGCCGGTGAGGCGGAGGTTGACAAAGGCGATGTCCATCCCGGGGAAGGCGTGGCCGAACTCCCGCCGGTGGGCCTCATGGAAGGCCTCGCCGAGCCTGAACGGCGTGTCCGCGTCAATCCGGCTCGTCTCGAGCGGAACCTTGAGCTCGTAGCTCTGCCCTTGGTAACGAAGATCGGCGGCCCATTCGATCGCCATGTCGTCGTCGGCGATCCCGTCCTCTCGCAGCCGCTCACGCATCGCCTGCTCTTCGGCCTCGTATCGGCGCGCTAGCTCGGCCGGATCGATGTCGGCCAGCGGCTGCAGGTAGGATTGGGTGACGTCGTAGCGCAGGTCGGTAGTGAGCAGCCCACTGGCGGAGGTGACGCCGGGGTGCTCGGGGATCAATACCCGGGTGATCCCGAGGAGGCGGGCGACCTCAGCCGTCTGCAGAGGACCCCCGCCTCCGAACCCAGCGAGCAGGAAGTCCCGCGGGTCGAGGCCACGCTCGATCGTCTTCGTGCGCAGGGCGGCGGCCATGTTCTCGTTGACGACGCGGACGATGCCGGCCGCCGTCTCCAATGGATCGAGGCCCAGCCGCTCGGCGACCCGTCCAACCGCTTCCTCGGCAAGGTCGCGCCGCAGTTGCAGGCCGCCAGCGAGCTCGGCCGGGAGACGGCCGAGAACGACGTTAGCGTCAGTCACGGTGGGCTCGCTGCCGCCGCGGGCGTAGGCAGCGGGTCCAGGGAGCGCGCCCGCGCTGCGAGGACCGACGTGCAGGCCGCCGGCCTCGTCGACGTAGGCGATGCTGCCGCCACCGGCGCCGATCGTCTCAATGTCGATCATCGGCACCATGATCGGGTAGCCGGCGATCCAAGTATCGCGCGAGCGCGCCTCGACCAACCCGGATTCGGCGACGATCCCAATATCCGCACTTGTCCCGCCGACATCGAGCGTCGCCAGAAATGGGGCATTTCCGCCCGAAGCCCAGATTCCGCCCATGACACCGCCGACCGGACCGGAGAGCAGCAGCGTCACGGGCCGTTCCATCGCCGCCTCCGGTTTCGCCGTGCCGCCGTTCGATTGCATCACGTAAAGGACATCCTCGGCGCCGATCTCGCGCAGGCGCTCGTCGAGACGACCGATGTAAGAGCGGGTGACGGGGCCGACAAAGGCGTTGACCGCGGTCGTCGTAAAACGCTCGAACTCGCGAAACTGCGGAACGACCCCGCTGGAGGTGCAGACGAAGGCATCGGGCATCTCTTCACGGACGATCTGCGCCGCCTCGTCCTCGTGGGCGGAGTTCAAGTAGGAAAATAGAAAGCAGATGGCGACGGAGTCGACGCCCTCCGCCTTCAGGTCGCGGGCGGCGCGGGCGACCGCGTCGCGGTCGAGCGCCGTGATCACCTCGCCCGACGGCGGAATCATCCGCTGGGGCACGGGCCGCCGGTGGCGCCTCAGCACTAATGGCCGAGCCTGCCAGGGGATCTCCTGCCGAATCGAGTAGCTCATCGGGCGCTGGTGGCGACCGATGTGGGTGACGTCGCGAAATCCCTCTGTGGTGATCATCCCGACGGTTGCGCCCTTGAACTCGAGGATGGCGTTGGTTGCCACGGTCGTGCCGTGGATCAGGAGTCCGATATCCGAGGGGCTGCATGCCGCCAGGCGAGTGATCTCCTCGGTTCCCTCCGCGATCGTGGCAGCCGTATCCTCGCCGCTCGAGATCTTCAGGACCCAGGACTCACGCGTCTGCGTGTCGTGGAGGATGAAGTCCGTGAAGGTTCCACCGACGTCGATGCCGAGTAGCTTCATTCAGCGCTCCTTAGCGTTATTTGCGGTCGTTCATTGGCTCGCTGGACGCGAGCGAAAGGAGCGCGTTGAGCATGATCTCCGCGCCCAGGGCAGCATCGGCCGGATCGGCGTACTCGCGGGGCGAGTGGCTGATCCCGTCTCGACAGGGAACGAAAACCATCGCGGCCGACACGTGTCTGGCGATGTGCATGGTGTCATGGCACGCCCCCGATCTCATGGTCAAATGGGGGATGCTTAAGCGTTGCGCCGCGCCTTCGAGAGCGTCGACCACTCGGCCGTCCATTGGGGTCGGCGCGACCCGCGACCGCTCTGAGTGCTCGACCCGCATCCCGAGCGCGGCCGCTGACGCCTGCGCATTGGCAAGCGCCTTGTCGAGTACTTCGTCGACCTCGACGCCATCGGGGCCGCGCACGTCGAGGGAGAGTCGCGCGGAACCGGGAACGACGTTGATCAGTCCGGGATCGAGATCGAGCTCGCCCACCGTGGCAACTACTCCGGAGCGGCTGGCCCTGGCAAGCTCGGTAATTTCGAGGGCGAGCCGGGCCGCCTCGATGCCGGCGTCGCGCCGGATCCCCATCGGCGTCGCACCTGCATGGTCGGCGCTCCCGTGAATCGTGACGTCGGCGTGGACGATGCCGACGATCCTGTCGACGATGCCGATGGGTACTTCGGCGTCCTGCAGGACCCTGCCCTGCTCGATGTGAAGCTCGAGCCAGCCAAGCATCTGCTCGAGCGGGGCCCGACACTCGCGCCAGCGGTCAGGCTCGAAGCCGGCCGCTTCGGCGTGCGACCAGAAGGACTTGCCGTCGTCGATCGCCCTGAGTTCCCGCAGGTCGACCTCCTCGACTGCCTGGGCCATGATCGCCGAGCCGAGCATTGCGTGGCCGAACCCGGAGGCCTCCTCCTCAACCGGGACGACCACTTGCAACGGCAGGCCGAGGTTCAGTTCGGAATCGAGCCGACACAGCTCGAGCGCCGCGACCACGCCCAGGGTGCCGTCGTATCTGCCGCCGTTGCGGTTGGAGTCGCAGTGCGACCCCACGCCATAGGTAGGCTCACCGTCCGGGCGGTTCCGCGCGATGAAATTGCCGACCGGATCCTCCTGAGTCTCGTAACCGAGCTCTTCGAGTGCGGTAGCGAAGTAGCCGACGGTATTCGTATACTCCGGCGTGAACGCATAGCGGCAAATGGCGGTCGGCGAGCGGGTGTAACGGGGTCGGCTCACCTCGTCGAGGACCTCTTCAATCCGGCGCGCGCTGCGGGCGCGATCGATCTTCACCGCGGGTTCGACAGCGTCCGGCTCAAGCGTGTCCCCTTCCTGTGAAATTCCCATATGACCCATGAGATTAGGCTATATCATCACGGTCTGTGACGTCAAGTGGAAGCCCAAGTCCACCGTTTTGGCTGTCACTACTGTGCCATTTATGAGCAACTCGGGCACCGTCCGCTCAAGCCACGTAGGAGCGCTCGACGATTCGATCCGCGCTGAGGTCGTCGCGGCGAAGCTCCGCGACCTGGCGACCCTCGCGAACCACGATCACGCGGTCGCACAGGTGCGCCAGATCCTCGTACTCGACGCTGGCGACGACGACCGCCATCCCACGCTCGCTGGCGCGCTCCACCTCGGCAAAGATCTGCTGGCGGGCGCCGATGTCGACACCCTGCGTTGGCTCGTGCAGGACCATTACCTCAGGGGCCGTCTCAAACCACTTCGCGACCAGAATCTTCTGCTGGTTGCCGCCGCTGAAGGTAGAGAAGCGCGCGTCGGGCGCCGGCGGTCGGACGTCGAAGTCACGGAAGAGCTCGATCGTCCGGTCCCGCTCGCGCCGGTGCCGCAGCCTGCCTCGCTGCATGTAGCGCCGGAGGGTGGGGAGCGTCAGGTTTTCCCGGCCGCTGGCCTCGCCGACACCGCCCCGCAGCGCGCGGTCGGCCGGTAAGAGCGCCATCCCTTGATGTAGCGCGGCGCCCGGATTGAGATTCGACAGCTTGATGCTCCGGCCATGGATCTC
>WBZQ01000107.1_pt1 | contig 25785 bp, 21 predicted proteins | sample 5204251 | NCBI WGS metagenome assembly WBZQ01 (sample SAMN12412402, study PRJNA552823) | activated sludge metagenome | isolation source: activated sludge from nitrification reactor of wastewater treatment plant... | place: USA: Virginia | collected 2017-09
AATTCGTGACCGTGCACGGGCAGGAACTCTCGCCGACCAACTACGCCATTTGCCAGGCGGACCTGCTCATTAAGAACGACCGGCAAGCCAAGGTACATCTTGGTAATTCCCTGATCCCGCACGATCCCCGCAGCAAAGAGCCAGGGGATCAACTGCCTGAGTCTACATTCCGGTTCGACTTCATGTTGTCAAATCCGCCCTTCGGCGTCACGTGGGGCGGGAAGGACGGCTATGAGACGGAGGCCCGCAAGCTACAAGGCACGCGATACAAAGCCGGTATGCCGCGCGTGAACGACGGCGCGTTGCTGTTTTTGCAAACCATGTTGGCGAAGATGAAGGAACCGGAGAAAGGCGCAAGCCGCCTCGCCATCATCTTCAACGGATCGCCGCTCTCGAACGGCGATTGCGGTTCCGGCGAAAGTGAAATCCGCCGTTGGATTCTGGAGAACGATTGGCTCGACTGCATCGTGATGCTGCCCGATCAGCTCTTCTACAACACCGGCATCTTCACCTACATCTGGCTGTTACGGAACGACAAGCCGGCGTCGCACAAGGACAAGGTGATGCTCATCGATGCCCGCCAGCAATACGAAAAGGAGCCGAAGTCGTTCGGCAACAAACGCAACCGAATCACCGATGCGCATCGGCTGTGGATTGAAAGCCGTTACCACGACGGTTGGAAGGACGGGTTTGCCGACGAGCACGTCAAACTATTCCATCGCGAGGACTTCGCCTATCACAAGGTCAGCGTGGTGTTTTGGCAGTCAGACGACCAGGATCAGCCCGCGATCGTCACGGAGCCTTATGAAAAGTCCTTCACGGCGGCGAACATCAAGAAGGAACAGGAGTTCTATGACAGCGAGTTGATCTTCCGCGTGCGGATCAAAGAGGGCAGGAAGGAACAGATCGCAACGCTGAGCTTGGGTCCGAAGGACAACGCCACCAAGGTGTTTAAGGCCTTGATGACGAACGGTCCGGAGATTCTGACAGTCGAGTGGACCCATCGGCACTATGTGAAAGACGACGAGTACATCCCGCATGGCGAAAACATCGAGGCCTTTTTGAAGCGCGAGATCGCGAGGCCAATTATCCTCTGGGAAGACAGTCCGCAACTCGGCTACGAAATCCTGCCGAACAAATACTTCTACAAATACATGCCGCCGACGCCTGCCAAGGAATTGCTGGCTGAATTTTGGAGACTGGAGAAGGAAGCGGAAAAGATGCTGAAAGGGTTAGATAAGTGACTGAATGCACGTCGGCCAATTTCTTGGGAAAGGGCACAGCTTGGCCTTTGGACCGAATCAAGGACAATGTCTCAAAGATCGGTAGTGGAGTCACGCCAACTGGAGGGGCGACATCTTATAGTGACTCTGGTATACCGTTGCTTCGCAGCCAGAACGTTCATTTTGAAGGCATTAGGCTTGATGACGTTGCTTTCATCGATGAAGAAATTCATGCGGAAATGCGAGGCACTCAGCTAAAGGAAAAGGATGTCTTGCTAAATATCACGGGAGCCTCGATCGGGCGTTGTACGTTCGTTCCAGATGGCTTCGGTGAAGGAAACGTAAACCAGCATGTCTGCATCATTCGCCCTTCGAGCCGCCTTGACCACCGTTTCCTGACATACTGTCTTGCCGCACCTTGGGGGCAAGACCAGATATTCGCAGGTTTCACCGGAGCCTCCCGTCAGGGTCTTGGACAGCGGGATCTTGGCGAAATTCAGATTCCTCTGCCGGACAGGACTACACAAGAGAAGGTAATCGCCTATTTGGATGCGAGTTGCGCGGCGATCGACGCGGCGGTGGCAGCCAAGCGCCGGCAGATCGAAGCGCTGGAGAGGACCAGAAAGTCGACAATCACTCGAGCAATGGTACGCGGTCTGAACCCAGCGGTACAGCTCAAGACGTCTGGTCAGCATTGGCTGGGTAACATCCCTACCCATTGGACCGCTCCGTCTCTAAAGCGTCTTCTCATTGAGCCATTGACCTACGGCCTTAATGAAGCTGCCGAGCTCGAAGACCGCGAACTGCCGCGCTACCTGCGCATCACTGACTTCGACGAGAGTGGCGCCCTTCGCGACGACACGTTTCGATCCCTGCCACGTGAGGTTGCGCGTGAGGCACCGCTCGTGACCAACGACGTGCTGTTTGCACGAAGTGGGGCAACCGTAGGCAAAACGTTCTTGTTCCGCGACTACCAAGGAGATGCGTGTTTCGCGGGATATCTCATCAGGGCCAGAACCGCTCCATGGAAGATCAATCCACTGTTCTTGTATCTCTTCACTAAAACAACAGCTTACGAGACCTGGAAGAATTTGACCTTCACACAAGCCACGATTCAAAACATCAGTGCAGCGAAGTACAACTATCTCGTGATCCCACTCCCACCTCTTTCAGAACAGCACTCCATCTGCGGTTTCGTTGAGCAGTGCAATGCCGACTTTGCGAGACTGACGGCATCGATTAACCGCCAAATCACCACCCTGACCGCCTACCGCAAGTCCCTCATTCATGAGTGTGTCACCGGTCAACGTCGCATCACCGAGCACAATACATCAAATTTGGTGTTGCCATAACATGGAATTCACCGTAGAGTATTATGAAACTGTGGCGGGACGGTGCCCTGTACGCGAGTTTCTTGATGCGTTATTGGCAAGCGATCCGGACGACTGTGCGGCAATCTTCGCCGGCTTGGCAAAACTTCGAAGCCGACAGGCCCATCGAGAACCGTTGGCAAAGGCTCTGGGCGGCGGATTGTTCGAACTGCGCCACGTCGGAAAGCTGAACACTCGCGTGCTGTGGTTCTTTATGAAAGGCCGGCGAATTGTCGCCGTGCATGGCATCCGCAACAAAGGCCAGGCCATTGCGCCCCGTGACATCACGACTGCCCGGGAGCGAATGCACGATTGGCAGGAACGAATGACATGAAAAAGAAAACCAACTTTGACCTGCACCTCGAAGCTCAACTTCGCGATCCGAATTTCGCAGAGCGGTTCAAGCAAGCGGGCGAGGCGTGGGATGTGGCGTTGCAGATTGCGGTGCTTCGTGAAAAGGCCGGTCTCTCCCAAAAGGACTTGGCGCGCAAACTCAAGACGTCCCAGCAACAGGTCAGCCGGCTCGAATCGCCCTCCTACGAAGGACATTCGTTGAGCATGTTGCGCCGTGTGGCGCAGGAACTCCATGCCCGTGTACGGGTGGTACTCGAACCGGAAGATGCCGCCGATCATGTGGCCGAGCCACCGGCCTTGTATCGTGCGAAACGGCGCAGCGCAACGAACCGGGCCGCACGATCATGGCGCGCAAAAAAGCCCCGGAGCTGACCTTTCAACAGGACATCGCGGACTTCCTCCTTCGCCGGCACGGCTATCCGGTGTTGGAGCAAACCGAGATTACGGATACCGATCACTGCCTTGCAGAAGACCACCTCTGGGCCTTTCTCACCGCCACACAAGCCGAGCAAATTCAGAAATTAAAAGACGACTACGGCACGGACACGCGCGACGAAGTCTTTCGCACCCTTCGGCAGGAACTGGTTCGCACCCCGCTCTGGATGATCCTTCGGCATGGCCTCACGGTGCGTGCTTTGGAATTTCGCCTCTACTACCCAAAACCCCGATCGCAAGACAGCGCGGCGGCCAAGACCTACGGCGAGAATCGTTTAACTTTTCGGCCCCATTTCTATTTCGGGGAGACCAATCAGGAAATCGACTTCGTCTTCTTTCTCAACGGTCTGCCGATCGTCACGCTGGAACTGAAGCACGAGAAGAACCAGAACGTGCATGATGCGGTGGCGCAGTATGTGGCGCGCGATCACAGTCGAAAGATTTTCCAGTATCCCTTCCTCTATCTCGCCGCCGATACGAGCGACGTGATGACAGCGACCGACCCGCGCAGGACCGAGCACTTTCGCTGGCACAACAGCGGGCTCACAAACAAGCCGCAAACTGAAGGAGAGTATCCGGTAGAGTTTCTGTATCGAAAAGTCTTGTCGAAGGACCAGTTGCTGGAGTTGGTCTCCTCGTTTTTGGTGTTTGTGCCCCGGCGCGATGCCGAGGCAGATAAACCGGAGCGCCCGGCGTTCACCATCCTGCCTCGCTACCATCAGAGCCGCATGGTGCGGAGGGTTGCTGATGACGCCCTGTTCCACTTCACGACATCGGGGGACATCGGTCGCAAATACCTCATCCACCACTCGGCAGGAAGCGGCAAGACGCTCTCGATCTGCTGGCTGGCCGATCGGCTGCACAGTCTCTATAAGCCGGACACCAATGAGAAGCTGACCGATGTGATTTTCATTCTGACCGACCGCAAGTCGCTCGATACAAACATCCGGGACGATATCGAGAAGTTCACGCATCTCCAGCACGTGGTCGGTCTGGCGAGGAAATCCGAGGATCTGCCGCGGTTTCTTAAGGAACGCAAGCCGATCATCGTGACGACGCAGCAGAAATTCTCGTGGGTGCTGGAAGAGATCAACACGAACGCCGATCTAAAAACCTTACGCGTCGCGTTTCTGATCGATGAGGCGCACCGTTCGCAGGAAGGCCGCATGGGGGCCGCGATTCGTGTGCCGTTCCGAACACCCGAAGAAGCAGACATCGAAGATGCCGGAACCGAGGGTGAAGATGAGGAGGAACGGATTGCCAAGATCATCCGCGAACATGATCACAATCAACTCTTCGTGGCCTTCACCGCCACGCCTGCACCGGAAACGGTGACCCTGTTCGGCGCGCCCTTCGATAGCTACACAGAAGCCGAGGCGATCGCCGAAGGGTACATCGTGGATGTGGCGGCGAGCATCATTTCCTACAAGACACTCTATCACCTGCATTGTTCCATCGTGCCGACTCCTGGCGAGGAACGGGTCTATCCAAAGGGCGTGGTGTCGAAAGCGTTGCAGAACGTGGCCTACCAGGACGACGGCCTCATTCAATACAAGGCCGAGGTGATGCTGAGGATTTTCGAGGAGAACGTGAAGCCGCTCATCGGCGGGCAGGCCAAGGCCATGATTGTGGCGACGTCGCGCATAGCCGGTCTTCGCTACTTCCATGTCTTGAAGGAAAAGCTGAAAGAACGCGGTGCGGACTATAGGGTGCTGTACGCCTTTTCGGACTTCGTGCATCCCACCACCAACGAAGCGGTCAGCGAGCATGCCCTAAATGAGTTGAAGGAAGGCGAGTTGATCGAGGACCGGTTCGAGGGCAACGACTACCGGCTCATGGTCGTGGCGAACAAGTTCCAAACCGGCTTCGACCAACCGCTGCTGGCCGGCATGTTCCTCGATAAGCCAGTCGTGGACCGTCATGCGGTGCAGACGGTCTCGCGCCTCAACCGGAGTCATGAGGGGAAAACGGGTGTGGTCGTCGTCGATTTTACGAACAACGCGCAGGCGATTTTGAAGGCCTTCGCCAAATACCGGAAGGGAACTCCCTTTGAACCGGAAGAGCCGGACCCGGAATTGGTGACCACACTGATGTCGGACATTCTTGCGGCCGGGCTCTTTACACAGAAGGATGCCGACGAACTGATCCATCTCATAGCCTTAGGGCCCAAGAGCGATCCACAGGTTCAGTTCATGGTGGGCGGGCTGCGAGTTCGCTTTCAGGCCGCACTCGTGTCACCTGACGACCGAAAGGCGTTCGTCTATCTGCTTGTCCGGTTTGCCAAGGCCTTTCACTTTCTGTCCTGCTTCTTCTCGTACCCACAGGAGGTCAAGCAGTTTGCGACCTTCGCCGACTATGTCGGCCCTCAACTCATCAAGCAGGGCAGCGTGTCCGACTTGATGAAACAAATCAGACAGACCGAGGTTGTCAAAGCAGCCGTGGAATATCGAGGCGTTATGACCAGCACCGGGCCGGTGAAACTACAGCCCGGCAGGGGAACAAAGGGAGTAGGGCCGCCGGTCAGGAACGTCTCGGTTCAGGACATGATCGACGAGATTCGGACTAAGTATTCTATCACCGACGATGAGGCGCTCTACATCAAACAGGTGACGGAACAGAAGACGGGCGACCCGGCCATTCGCGGAACCGTCCAGAGTCATCGAGACGACCGGCTCTATCTCGAAGGCCCCTACCGAGGCCAAGTGAATGGCGAGATCCAAGTGGCTTACAACGATCTCGCGCGGTATGAGGAACTAGCCGACCCGAAGTACACCGACACCGGAGGGATCTTCGACATCATGGCGATCACGGTCATCCACACCCATCTGACTGCTATGGCGTAACCTCTATGGCGAAGCGGATCGGCGACATCCCGGAATACGATCGTCCGCGTGAGAAACTCCTGCGAAACGGCGCGGCGGTCCTGAGCGACCAGGAGCTGCTTGCGGTATTGCTCGGAAAGGGGACAAGCGGAGTTGATGTCATGACCTTGGCTGCCAAGCTGGCCAAGGTCATCGATGCGAAGGGATTGGCGGTGCGGGCGGATGACCTGCGTGCGTTCGACGGTGTCGGGGACGCGAAGGCGACGTTGATCTTGGCGGCATTGGAATTTGCACGGCGTCGCATTAAGCCGGAAGGCGCAAAGATTCAGACGCCCGCCGACCTGTTACCTCACGTGCGGCATTACGCCGACCGCAAGCAGGAGCATTTTCTCTGCGCGACTATCAACGGCGCCAATGAGATTCTGAACATTCGGGTGGTCACCATTGGATTGATCGATCAGACTCCGGTGCATCCGCGAGAAGTGTTTGCGGAGGCAGTATCCGATCGTGCCTCCGCCATCATCGTCGCGCATAATCATCCGGCCGGAAGTCTACAGCCCTCCACAGCCGACATCGAAATCACTCAAAAGATCAAGAATGCAGGGCTCACGCTCGGCATTGAACTCCTTGATCACATCATTTTTAACCGTCAGAGTTACTATAGCTTCCTAGAGGACGGGAAATTATAGAGATTTGCTCTATCAGTCGCGAGTGAACAACGTGCCTAGACCTCGCCCTTGCCGCCTAGTTTCATTCACTCCCTCAACCCCTCCGCCGCATTGATCTTCAGCCACATGACGCCGCCGCAGAAGGCGATAAGCGCCGCCACCAGCAACGACGTCGTCCAACCCCAGTGATCGGCGAGCCAGGGTGTGAGGCTGGAATGAAGGCTTACGGGGCAAAGAGTTCGGCCAGCAGGGTCAGGACTTGCGTGCGCGTCACATCGGTGATCGTTCCTACACGCTTGACCAAGCGGCTTTTGTCCACTGTCCGGATTTGATCCAGCACAACTTGCCCGGACTTACCCTTGAATCGAAGCGAGACACGAGTCGGGTAGGGGCGGCCTTTCGTCGTCATGGGTGCGATGATGACGGTGTCGATGTGCTGATTCATTTCATCCGGGGAAATAATGAGACAGGGGCGTGTCTTTCGAATTTCACGCCCTTCTGTAGGATCGAGGCGGACGAGAAAGACATCGAATCGGGACACTACCACGTCCAGTCGCTCCGATCCCATGTGGACATCGCTGCAGATTTCTGATCCAGCAAATGGTCATCCCCGTGGCGATGCATCTGCTCAAACGCTTGATGCCAACCGGCTCGCGGTTTGGATGCCGCGCGAATAACCAATTGTCCGTGCTGAATCTCTAGATCGACGTCTCCGTGCAGGTGACACTGTTCAATGACAGATTTCGGAATCCGGATGCCTTGGGAATTGCCGATTCTCACAACACGAGCTTTCATGGCGATTTCCTCCGCTGTCTTGCTGAACTCTTGTGTAATTACATTGGCGTTACCCGCTGTGTCAAGAATTCACACCACCGCCTCACTCCCTCAGGCCCTCCGTCGGATCGATCTTCAGCCACATGACGCCTCCGCAGAGAGCAATGAGCGCGGCGACAAGTAACGACGCCGTCCAACCCCAGTGATCGGCGAGCCAGGGTGTGAGGCTGGGAGAGATCACACCGCCCACATTCGCGCCCATGTTCATCACGCCCGACAGGGTGCCCGCATGGGTCTTGGAGAGATCGGTCGTCACGCTCCAGTAGGCGCCCACGGCAACATACAACCAGCCGATCAAGTGGGGAAGAGAAATGGTACCGGGAGTCTTTTCTGGAACTAGCCGAGATCCATTACTTCTTTGAGGGCGTGGGTTACGGCCCTGAGTTGGATCGTGGTGAGACGGGTCAACGGACCTTCAATCAATCGTTGATTATCGATCGCGCGGAGTTGATCCACCAGCAGATCAGAGTCTTTCCGAAGTTTGCCCTGGGCGGTCATTCTGAGACGGAGCGGTTCCGCGTCGTCAATGAGCTGGGTGGAGAGGGGAATGATCAGGGTGGAGGGATGTCCGGCATCGAGCAACGCTTGAGCTTGGACAATGAGCACGGGTCTGGTCTTTCCCGGTTCCGTCCCACGGCGAGGATTCAAGTCGGCAAGCCAAATCTCCCCGCGCTTACGCATGAAGGTCTGTCTCAATGGCATCAAACTCGGCGTTGATGCGCATACTCTCTCCGCGCACCTTGTGCGAGGCCTGGGTGAGACGATCGGCACGAAGCTGTCGCTCGGTTTCGCGGTTCATGCGTTCCAATGATTGTCGGATATACGCCGCCCTCGATACGTGGAGTGATTCAGCGTAGCGTGTGCAGCGCTTGAGCAATTCGTCCGGCAATGTCACGGTAATGGTACTCATCGATACCTCCATCAACTATCACATTTTGATATCGAATCATACTATATCAGGGGATGAGGGACAGAGCAAACTAGGCCGTATCCGCGTTCGTTATGCGCCACACCAATGCCTCGCCACCGCTCACTCCCTCAATCCCTCGCTCGCATCGATCTTCACCCACATCACGCCGCCGCAGAGGGCGATGAGCGCGGCGACCAGCAGCGAGGCCGTCCAACCCCAGTGATCGGCGAGCCAGGGTGTGAGGCTGGGAGAGATCACACCGCCCACGTTCGCGCCCATGTTCATCACACCCGACAGGGTGCCCGCATGTGTCTTGGAGAGATCGGTCGTCACGCTCCAATAGGCCCCGACGGTGAAATAGAGCCACCCCGCGCCAAGCGATAGGCAGGCGATGGCCACCGCCTGCGAATCGGCCCAGGCGCCGACGGCGATCAGTCCACCGGCCAGCCCCATGCCGATCATGCCGACGATCATGCGGGCCTTCTTCAGACCAAGGCTCGAGACCAGGCGATCCGTGGTCCAGCCGCCGAGCGGGCAGAAGATGAGGATCGCGACGAAAGGTGCAGCCGCGAGCCAGCCGCCACGCAACAGATCGATCCCGCGCACGTTCACCAGGTAGAGGTAAAACCAGGACATATAAATGTAGGCGACGTACCCAAGGCAGGCGTAACTCAACACCAGCCAGCGCAGGGATGACGAAGCAGCGAATTGCCGCCAGGGAACGACCACACGCGGGTGTAATGACGCCGCGCCATCCGCCGCCTTCTGCTCGCGGGAACAGAGCACCCACAACAGGGCCACCACCAGACCGATCAAGGCGGAGAGGTAGAAGACTGTCTGCCAGTGATAATTCACCATGACCCAGGAGGCGAGGGGAGGGGTGATCGCGGCGCCGATGCCGATACCGCCGATGGCAATACCGATACCGAGCCCACGTTGCGCAGGCGGAATCCAATCGGCGACGGCGCGATTGAAGTTCGGCAGGGCTACGGCTTCACCCACGCCGAGGAGAAAACGCACAACGATCAGCGCACCGACCGTCCCGACCATGGCGGCCAACGGCAAGGTTGCGGCCACCGCCGTCAAAGCCGTGAAGACCGACCACCAGACCAGCGCGCCGGCCAGCACGACCCGGGCGCCCCAGCGATCGCCCAGCCAGCCGCCGGGAATCTGGCAGAGCGCATAGCCGAACACGAAGGCGGAAAAGATGTAGCCCATGTCCTGATCGGTCAGGCCATAGGCAGGCATCATCTGTCGCGCCGTCACGGAGATGTTGACCCGATCCATATAGGTCACGGCGCTGATCGCGAACAGGAGCCCGAGAATGCCCCATCGCGGTTGTGTCGTCGATCTGCCAGTTGCCACTGGTCCTCCACCTCTTGCCCGCCCGGCGCGAGCGCGGGCATTATAGACCGGCTATCACGCACCGAATAAACTTATTTGCAGTACCCGCCTGCATATCGTCGTTCGGCTTTCGTCTCTCGTCGCTCGCAGAATGGGCTCAGGAGCGAGACCACCAGTCCTTTCTCTCCACGAGATACGCTTCACGTTTCACGAAATACGAGCCTGCACGGCCAGGACTCGTATGGATTTCCCTCTCATGCATCCAGTACACTCGGATTTTGACCTACCTGGTGGAGGTGCAGTGAGGGTTCGTCCGCGCGTTGTCGTGTTGTCGCTGCTCGGCCTGGTGGTCGTCGGCGCACTCCTTCTCCTCTATTCGCGCGAGTTGTTCGGCGTCGACGTCATCAAGAATTTCTTCCTCCAGCAACTCGAAACCAGTCTGCGGCGCAAGATCGAGGTCGACCGGATCAAGCTGGTCGTCCTGCCCAGCGTCCGGCTCGAACTCTCCAACGTGGGTGTCTACGGTCACGACGACCCGACCCACGTCGTCTTCCAGGCCAAAGAAATCGATATCGTCCTGCGCCTCCTGCCGCTGCTGAAGAAGCAGGTGGTGGCTAAGCGCATCTTTCTCGACGAGCCGACCGTCACCCTGATCCGCAATCGCTCCGGCCATTGGAATGTGCTCGCCGGGTTGCCCTCCGCGGCCAAAGACGAATCGGCCTATCAGATGTTCAGCCGTCTCCTGCAAATCCGTGAAGCCACGATTCAGCAGGGACACATCACGATCACGGACGAAGCTCGTCCGGACGGCGTCCGCACCACGAAGCTGGAAGCGGTCGAACTGGCGTTGAAGGTCTATCCGGGCAAGGCCCAGGGCGACTTGCACATCTCCGCCTCGTTGCCGGCGGAAGCGGCCCCTTCTTCCTTTTCCCTCACGGGCACCATCGGCTTGAGCGAATCCTCTTCGTCGCTGGCGGCGGAAGAACCCTATTCGGTCCATCCCGCGTTTCAGTTCGACGGCGAGATCGAGACCACCAATCTGCGCCTGCGCGAAGCGGCCGACTTCTTCGGCCCGCGCCCCGTGCCCGCTCAACTGCAGGGCGGCGCCAATCTGCAGAGCCGCATCCGCGTGGCGCCCGGCGTGGCCGGGTATGACGTGGTGCTCACGGAGATCGCCGCCAATGTGGATGAGCTGGCCATCACCGGCAAGGCGAACCTGGCGGGACTTCTGACCACGCAACCCACGTTCTCCATCACCTTTACCTCGCCCACCATCGACCTCAAGAAGCTCTTCGCCCGGATGCCGCCGCAATGGATTCATCCCCAATTGCCCGGCATCGTCGAGCAACGCCAACTGGGCGGGACGGTCGAAATCGTCTCGGCCACGCTGACCGGCGCCACCGCGCCCAGCCCGCAACTGTCGCTCACCGGTGACTTCCGGATTGAGAAGGGCACGGCGCTGATCGGAAACGACCGTGTGCCGACGCAGGATCTGTCCGCCACCATCTCCGTGGAGCCGGGACGCATCCGGGTCGGCAAGGTGACGGGGAGCTACGGCACGCTCCAGATGACCGACGGCAAAGCTGTGGTGTCGTTCCTGGATGAAGGGCCTTGGATGGAGCTGGATATCAGCGGCAACATGACGGCGGCGGATCTGGTGAAGTTTTTGACCAAAACCATCCGCGCGGACCGGTTGACCTCGCTGCTCGCGCAATCGCGCGAGATCGAGGGACAAACGCATCCGACGTTCCGCCTCGTCGGTCCGCTGGACAAACCGGAAGGCATCACGTTCGCAGGCGGGGAAGTGCTGGCCGAGCAGGTCAGTCTGGTGAATCCCTCCCTGCCGCAACGGCTCACGGCCATGCACGGACGCATCCTGTTCTCGCAAACCGGCGGGGCACAGTTCGATCAAGTCACCGCCAACGTGGGCGAGACGCAACTGCAGTTCAACGGCATGATCAGCGGCGGCACGCCCAGCGTCTTTCAGGATTTTGTCATTCGCGCGAGGGGCAGCGCCGCCCAACTTCGCCAGATGGTCTCTGCCGGAACCTTCCCCGACGATCTCCTCTATGGCATGGTCAACGCGAAGGTCCAGTTATCCGGGGCCTCCGGTGCGCCGCATCTCCGCGGGGAGATCGGCCTGAACGACGCCAAACTCGTGCTGCCGATGGTCGGGGAGAAACCGTTCGGTTCACCGGCCTCCCTGGAGCTCGATGCCGATGTCACGCGGGGAGTCGGCCTGGTGATTTCCCGCATGGAACTCGTGATACCGCCGCTACGGTTGCCGTTAAAAGGACACATCACCCTGGGCGATCAATTTTCGATCGATGCCTCGCTCGCCTCCGGTACGGTGTCGCTGTCGAGCCTTCCCGAATGGATCTATCGCAGCGGGTTCGAGGCAGGCAATCTCGAAGTCTCCATGGATGTGAAGGGCACGGATGCCGAATGGAGGAACTGGCGCACGGGCGGATGGCTGGCGCTGACCAACGGCCTGATGTCGGTGAAAGGTGTCGACGGCCAGGTCGAGGATATTTACCTCCGGCTGAAATTTTCGAAGAACATCGCCGATATCAAACAGCTCTCCTTCCGCATCAAGGACAGCGATGTCAGCCTGTCGGGGGCGCTGAAGAACTGGACGACGAAACCGGTCATCGCCGTGAAGATCGAATCGTCCCAGATGGATCTTGATCTGCTCATCCCCAAAGGACACCGTTCGCCGATCCGTGAATTTCTTGAGACCCTGGCTTCGACCAGTCAGGTCAGCGCCACCGCCACGATTGAAAAGGGCCTCTACAAACATCTGCGATTCGGCGGCTTATCCGGTCGCCTGACGATTCAAGACGGCATGCTGGATCTCGACCGTGTCGTCGCTCAATCGGGAACCGGCCATGCCGCCGGACGCATGGTCGTCCGGCTGCCCAAGGGACAACCGGCTGAAACCGAAACCTCGATCCGGATGACGGGCATCCCGGCCGAATCCCTGTTGCCGCTGCTCGGAGCCCATGATCAGCCGGTGACCGGCGAGATGAAACTGACCGGTGTGATCCGCGGGCATGGACGGAACCCCCATGGCGTCCTGCCGACCCTCAACGGCAAAGTCGAACTGGTGTTGCAGGATGGCCGTATCCTCAAGACCGAAAAACGCGCCATCTGGAAGATTCTGTCCATTCTGAATCTGCCCGCGGTCTTGCAAGGGAAGGTGGATCTGGAGAAAGAGGGATTGCAGTACAACCGGGCGAGCACCACCCTGACGATTCAAAACGGATTGGTGAAGACGCAAAATATCGTCCTGGACAGTCCCGTGTTGAAAATTTCCGCCGCCGGCAATTACGACATGCCCACCGATCAGCTCGACATGATCTGGGCGGTGAGTCCCTTCGGGTCCTACTCGCAATTTCTGAAATCGATTCCGCTCTTCGGGCGGCTGATCGCCGGGGACCGCAAAGGCCTGGCGACGGCGCTGTTTCAGGTGAAGGGCTCCATCGACGATCCCGACGTGACCTATCTGCCGATGAAATCCTTTACCACGGGATTGACCGGTGTCGCGCAGCTCGCGTTCGACCTGCTGAAGAATACGGTGATGCTCCCGATCGACATTCTGTCGCCGCAGGAGGAGAAGGATCCGGTGTTCGATCCCTCGCTGGAGATTCAGACGCCGCCTTCCGCCGCGCCACCGGTCGAGACGCCGGTCACACCGGCACCGGCCACGCCTTGACCACCTCCGGACCGCGTGATAGCATCCGAATGACGTGAACGCATCCATCTCATGAGCCACTCGACCGAACACCACAGCCGTCCCGAGCAGAGCGCGACCCTCTTCATCGCCGCCAGCGAAACCGACTCCAATCTCTATTACGCTACCCGCTTCATCGCGCCGGATCCCTTCATCTACCTTGAAGTGAAGGGTGAACGGCTCATGGTCATGAGCGATCTGGAGGTGGACCGCGCGCGTAACCAGGCGACGGTCGATCGCGTGTTGTCTTACTCCGAGCTGGAGCGGCGCGCCAAATCGCAGGGCGTCAAAGATCCTGGCACGATCGATGTGATTCATCTGGTCTTGCAGGATGCCGGTCTGAAAGACATTCTAGTGCCGCCGACGTTTCCCTTTCTCCATGCGAGCCGACTCCAGGAACTCGGCTATCGGTTGCGCACCAAACGCGAACCGTTCTACGAACAGCGGGTGATGAAATCGGACGACGAGGTTCGACACATCGAGGCCGCCCAGCGAGCGACGGAAACGGCCGTGGCCGCCGCGCACCGGACCCTCCGACGCGCCGAGATTCGCGACAACGTCCTCTGGCTGGACGGCGAGGTTCTGACCTCCGAGCGAGTCAAAAAATTGATCAACGTCGCCCTGATGGAATGCGACTGCGTCGCGCAACATACCATCGTGGCAGGCGGGGAACAGGCCTGCGATCCCCATGATGAGGGTAGCGGCCCGTTGCCGGCTCATCGCAGCATCATTTTCGATGTGTTTCCGCGCTCCGCCGGCTCACGGTATTTCGCCGACATGTCCCGCACGGTCGTCCGCGGCACACCCTCGCCGGAATTGACGCGCCTCTATCACGCCGTCAAAGATGCGCAGGAAGAAGCCATCACCAAGATTCGCGACGGCGCCGACGGGGCCGCCATCCATCAAGGCATCTGCGATCGGTTCGAGAAGGCTGGCTACAAGACCGGCCTGGTCAACGGCCGCATGCAGGGATATTTTCACGGCACCGGCCATGGCGTCGGTTTGGATATTCACGAAGCGCCCCGTATCAGCAGGACCGGTTCGCTGCTGCAGGAAGGGCATGTCGTCACCGTCGAGCCGGGACTCTACTACCCGGGCCTCGGCGCGGTGCGTATCGAAGACATGGTCCTCGTGACGAAAGACGGCTGCCGGAATTTGACGAATTACCCGAAAGTCTTCGAACTCGGCTAGTCGGTCAAACGAAGAAACACTTCTTCCGTTTTCACGCTTCACGCCCGACGCTTCACGTTTCACGATGTTATGCGCCTGACCTTTACCATTCAGCGTTTTAATCCCGAAACCGATCAACAGCCCCACCGGGAAGACTATCGGCTCGACATCGGGCGCGGCATGACCGTGCTCGAGGCCCTGATCCGGATCAAGAACGAACTCGACGGCCGGTTGGCGCTGCGTTATTCCTGTCGCTCGGCCATTTGCGGCTCTTGCGCCATGCATATCAACGGCACGGAAAAGCTGGCCTGCCGCACCTCCATTCGCAAAGAACTGGAACGCCACGGCAGAATCTCGATCGAGCCCTTGCCCAACCTCCCGGTCATCAAGGACCTGGTGGTCGATATGTCGCCGTTCTGGGAGAAAATCCGGGCCGTCACGCCCTGGCTCACTCCCGAAACCCATCCCACCAAACGATACGGGTCATCCGGACAACTTCGGCTGCTGCCGGAGTCGTACCAGTTTCACAACGTAGACGCCTGTATCATGTGCGGAGCCTGTGTGGCCGCCTGCACCTCGCATGAAGTCTCACGGGGTTTTCTCGGCCCGGCGGCGCTCGCGAAGTCTGCGCGATTCGTCGCAGACCCGCGCGAACCGGCCGGGGCGAAACAGGCCAGACTCACCGCGCTCCAGGAGGCCGACGGCATCTGGGACTGCACCCGCTGCAACATGTGCGTGCAAGTCTGCCCGAAGGATGTGCAGCCGATGGAGGCGATCATTCGATTGCGTCGCTCGTCCCTCCGGCATGGATTGACCTCAGCCGAAGGCGCTCGTCACATCACCGGCTTCGTCGACCTGGTCCGCCACGAGGGACGTTTGAATGAAGCGTTGATGCCGTTGAAGGTCCTCGGGTTCAATCTCCGGCGGGTGCTCGATGTGATGCCGCTCGGCCTGCGGATGTGGCTCAAAGGAAAGGTGCCGTTGCCGTTCGGCCACACCATTCCGGGCATTGAGCAGGTCCGGGCCATCTTTGCCGCTGCGCGCCGTCGGGCTCCGCGCGTCTGACGCCCATGCCGGGGTCTTTCCGATTCCTCGACGACATCGCCCTGGCCGATATGGCATTCGATGCCGAGGGAGAGTCCTTGCCGGCCCTCTTCGAGGCCGCGACACACGCGCTTATCGAAAGCCTGGCCGATCCGGTCACCATCACCGAAACCTGGCGGCATACCGTGGACATGGAAGAAGCGGACATCGAAACGCTCCTGTTCGAATGGCTGGGACGGCTCGTCTATTTGAAAGATGCGCAGGGCGTGGTCTTCCATCGGGCGACCTTGTCGCTCACTCAGAACACTGCCCTCACAGCCTGGCACCTCCACGCCGAACTGACCGGTGCACCGGTCGATCCCGCGACACAGGACCTGCGCTCCGACGTCAAAGGCGTCACGAAACATCTGTATGCGGTCACCCAGGAGGGGACGAGCTGGAAGGCCAGGGTGGTGTTGGATGTGTGACGCTTCACGAGGCGTACGCATCGTACGTCGAGGGGATTGAGTGCCCGAGCACGACGTTGGAGGCCTTTTTCAGCATCCGGCTGGACGTATGAAACTGAACACCGACATGCAGGTCGTCAAGATCAACGACTACCTCTGGGAAATTCCGCCCTCTGAAAAACCGGGCATGCTGGTCCCGGCTCGTATCTACGCCAGCGCGGCGATTCTCGGGGCGATGGATCGGGGCGTCTTCGATCAGGTCACCAACGTGGCCTGTCTCCCCGGTATCCATCGTTATGCCCTTTGTATGCCGGACGGACATTGGGGGTACGGCTTTCCCATCGGCGGTGTGGCGGCATTCAACCCCGAGGACGGAGTCATCTCACCCGGCGGCGTCGGCTACGATATCAACTGCGGAATGCGGCTGATCCGTACCGACTTGTCGCTGTCCGAGGTACAACCGAAACTCGAACTGCTGATGACGGAACTCTTCCGTCGCGTCCCGGCCGGTGTCGGATCGCGCGGCTTCGTGAATCTCTCCCGACGGGACTTTCGCGACGTCATGCGACAAGGCGCGGGCTGGTGCATCGCCAAAGGTTATGGCTGGGAGGAGGACCTCGAACGCATCGAGGAGCGCGGTTGCCTGGATGGCGCAGACCCCACCCACGTGACCGACTACGCCGTCGAACGCGGCATCAATCAACTCGGCACCCTGGGATCGGGCAACCACTATCTGGAAATACAGGTGCTCTCCGACAAAGGGATCTACGATCGTGCGACCGCCGCGGCCATGGGGTTGACCGGTCGCGATCAGGTGGTCGTGATGGTCCATTGCGGTTCGCGCGGGTTCGGCCACCAGGTGGCGAGCGACTATCTCAAAGTGTTCGAGAAAGCCATGCGCCGGTACGGGATCTCCGTCAAAGATCAGCAACTCGCCTGCGCGCCGTTTCGCTCACCGGAAGGACAGGACTATTTCGGCGCGATGAACTGCGCGGCCAACACGGCGTTCGCCAACCGCCAAGTCATCACGCATCAGATTCGCGAGGCCTTCGAAACGGTGTTCGGAGAAAGCGCCCGGCGCCTTGGCATGCAACTCATCTACGATGTGGCGCATAACATCGCCAAGGTCGAACGCTACCGGGACGGGGAGTGGCTCGTGCACCGGAAAGGTGCCACGCGGGCATTCGGGCCCGGGAGCCCTGAACTCCCGGCCTGTTATCGAGGGATCGGCCAACCGGTGATCTGCGGCGGCTCCATGGAGACCGGCTCGTATCTTCTGGTCGGCACGGATCGGGCGATGCAGGAGACGTTCGGCTCGACCATGCACGGGTCCGGCCGGACCATGTCGCGCGCACAGGCGAAACGCACGGTGCGCGGCGAGCAGCTCATGCGCGACATGAAACAGCACGGCATTCTGGTGAAAGCCGTGTCCATGTCCGGTCTGGCTGAAGAAGCCGGGCTCGCGTACAAGAACATTTCGGATGTCGTGGGGACGGTGGACCACGCGGGAATCACAAAAAAAGTGGCGGAACTCAAACCGATCGGCAATATAAAGGGCTAGCCTTATACCAGATACCAGCGCTAGCCGATCATGGACCAACGCCACCATCCCCGTTATCCCGTTCACTTTCGAAGTTCCTTCAGTTCGGTCAACCGCGTCGGCGGGGACGGCGAGGTTGTCGATCTGTCCCTGCGCGGCTGCGGTATCCTGAGCACGACAGGCGTGCATCCCGGCACCACCCTTGAACTCCGCATTCACATCACGGATCAGGACATCCCGCTCACCATTCAACAAGGCGTCGTCCGCTGGTGCCGCGACGGCCGCATCGGTCTTGAATTCGTCTCCCTGCAACCGGACGAATGGACTCGCCTCCAAGGCATTGTCAAAGAACTCACGCGCCAACCCTATGAACGGACCAACGACCGGCAAGACGGTCCCGGCACGTCACGACCCTGACCCGTTGAGGAGGATACAGCATGGCTCACGCGTCCCGATTGCCTCGCACCTGGCTTCCGGCGGTGTTCATCAGTGTGATGGTCTCCGCCTGCTGCGCGGCCGCGCTCTATGCGCTCCTGGCTCAACACGATCGTTCGCTCGTCGCACAGCGCAATGCGGCGGCCATCGTGGCGGCCGAGCAGAGCGCACGCGCCGTGGCGCGAACCATGGCCTGGTTCAGTGAATCGCTGCCCGGCGAGAGTCTGGCCACTGTTCAGCAGACCCTGGAACAACATGCCCGGCAGGCCAATCTCCTCGATGCCGCCGTCATCACACCGGACAACATGGTCGTCGCCGCCAGTAATCCGGCCTCCATCGGCACCCCGATGCAGGATGCCGCATGGCCGGCGGCACGCAACAGCCAGAACAGTTCCATCACTCACGGGGTCGACAAGGGGAGGCCGGTCCTGATTGTGATCGAGCCCTTCCGCCAGGACAACCGCATCGCAGGATGGATCAGACTGGTCGTCGCAACCCCGCCGGATGCCGCAGTCCTTCGTTCGGAGCACGATTTGGGGCGGGACGTGGCCCTGGTCATCGGACCGCTGCTCCTCGTGATGGTCGTCCTCTTGACCCTGACCATGCGGGGACTCATGAGCCGGGTACGCGCACTCTTGGCCGGCATCCTCATGGAGGCCTGGGAACAGCGCATCGTCCCGGTCGGCAATCCCGTCGAGACACCGGACAGGGGTTGATTCACCGGTACGGACATTTCCACAGTGCGTGTCTTCACCCTGACAGAGGAACATCCCCGCCGCTCAACAAGTGCTAATTATGTAGCGATTACGGAAAAGTTTGATACTCTGGCATGAACGCATCATGCTGAGACTTATCATCGACGCCCATTGCGCCATCGCCCTCCGGAAGGCGCAGAATTCATCATACGTGCGCATACTGTTGCCGTCGCACAACTAAAGACAACACCATGAGTCAAACCCATCCCACGATCCTTGTCGCCGACGACGACCCGCTGTCACGGCTCTTTGTTCAGAACGCGCTGGAACCGGCCGGCATGACCGTCGTGGAGGCCACGGGAGGACGGGACGCCCTGGCAAAGTTCGAGACCCTGATGCCCGATCTCGTCGTGATGGACATCATGATGCCGGACCTGGACGGCTATCTGACCTGCTCCCGGCTTCGTACGCTCCCTCGCGGCAAACGGGTGCCGATCCTGGTTCTCACGGGATTGGATGACGCGAATTCCATCGCCCGGGCCTACCAGCACGGCGCCACGGACTTCATTACCAAGCCGGTCAACGCCACGATTCTCTGCCACCATGTCCGGTACATGCTCAGAACCAACAACGTGCTGCACGCGCTTATTCGAAGCGAATCGCGGTTGGAATTGGCCCAGCGGATCGCCCGGATCGGCAACTGGGACTGGAATCCCAAGACGAATCGCTTGAGCATGTCCAACGAATTATGCCGGCTCCTGGGCGTGCGTCCGCAGGATTTCGGCGGCACCTTCGAGGCCTTCCTGAATCTGATTCACCCGGACGACCGGCCGATCGTCACCGGCGCCCTGGAGCGATTGGTCTCGCAGCACACACCTTGCGATATCGACCACCGTGTCGTGTTGCCGAACGGGACCGACTTCATCATTCATCTCCAGGCCGAAGGGGTGCGCGAAGAAGAGACGGACGAGCTGACGGTCATCGGGACCGCCCAGGACATCACCGAACGCAAACAGGCCGAACGGGCCATCCATCAACTCGCGTACTACGACAGCCTGACGGGCCTGGCCAACCGTGTGTTGTTCAAGGATCGCCTCTCCAACGCTCTGTCCTATGCCGAACGCTACCATCAGCATCTGGCCACCCTCTTTATCGACTTGGATCGCTTCAAGATCATCAACGATACCCTGGGGCACACGGTGGGAGACCGCCTGCTGACACATGTCGCCGAGCGGTTGAGCGAATCGGTTCGCCAGAGCGACTCCGTCGGCCGGCATGCCGATCACGAACCCACCCACGCCCTCGCGCGACTCGGCGGAGATGAGTTCACCATTCTGCTCACGGCATTACCGACTCCGGAAGACGCAGGACGAGTGGCCAGGCGGATACTGGAGGCACTGGCGCATCCTTTCAGCATCGACGGACATGAGATTTTTATTTCCGCGAGCATCGGCATTTCGATCTTTCCTTCGGACGGCGCCACCGTGGAAGCGTTGCTCAAGAACGCCGACACCGCGATGTACCATGCGAAAGAGCAGGGGCGGAACAACTGCCAGTTCTATTCGTCCGGCTTGAATGCCGCCGCGGCCGAACGCCTCGATCTTGAAAACGAGCTTCGCCGCGCCTTGGAACGGGAAGAGTTTGTCGTCTTTTATCAGCCGAAACTGAATATCCATTCACGCAAGATACTGGGAGCGGAAGCGCTCGTCCGCTGGAAACATCCCAAACGCGGCCTGGTGCCGCCGGGAGTCTTCTTGAATGCGGCGATCGACACGGGCCTCATCCGCCCGATGGACGAATGGGTACTTCGCGAGGCCTGCCGCCAGGTGAAGGCCTGGGAAACGGCCGGCCTGGCGCCTATCACCGTGTCGGCCAACGTGTCCAATTCCCTGTTTCACGGACGGACGCTGCCCGCCACGGTAGCCGATGCGCTTCGAGACTCCGGGCTGAATCCCTCGCAACTGGAGCTGGAACTGACTGAGTCCATCGCCATGCGGGACGTCGAGGCCTCGGTCACGATGCTGGAAGGCCTTCGCACCATGGGCGTCCGTCTCTCCATCGACGACTTCGGCACCGGGTATTCGTCGCTCAGTTATCTTCAGCGTTTTCCCCTGAGCCGTTTGAAGATCGATCAATCGTTTGTCCGCGATCTGCTTACCAACGAAAACAACGTGAAGATCACCCGGGCGATCATCGCGATGGCGCACAGTCTGAACCTCTCGGTTTTGGCCGAAGGAGTGGAAACAGAAGGCCAGTTGGCACGGTTACGGGAAGAAGGATGCGACGAGGTGCAGGGCTACCTGTTCAGCCGACCCGTCTGCGCGGAGGAGTTTGAGACGTTGCTCAGGGGCGATGCCGATGCCCGTACAGCAGCGTGATATTGATGCGGCGGTTGGTGAACCCTTCCTTGAACGCAATGTCATCGGTTTCGTGGAACAGGTCCGAGTTGAACACCACCGCCCGGTTCGCCCGATAGGGGATCTTGATTTCCTTCGCTCCCTGCGTCGTCAGCCACTCGTAGATCCTGCCTCGGGCCTTGTCGCTATTGTACGTCTTGAAATCCCACTCCCTGGGCGCTTCCTTATCCCACACCACCAGTCCGCCGCTCTCAGGATTCAGGTTCGACTCATCCGGCGTGATCCAGAAATTGACGTTGACCGCCGCGGCATCGGCGTGAATGTTCAGACCGCGCCTGGCGCTGTCGTGCTTGAATGCCCAGGCCTGCGTCAGGCGATGGGTGCCGAAGATGCGGGGAAACCGGCGGCGTAACTCCTCGGCAATTTGAAGCAGCAGGGGAGAGGCGAATCCATCGCCGAGAAAGGCCCCGATATAGCCGTTCTCGTAGTCTTTCTTCCAGATCGTCGACGCCCAGCAGAACCGTCTCAACCGTTGCAACGCCTCGTCCGTCAACAACCCGTCGATGTACGTCACCTCCGGGTTCGTCGCCAGGTACCGGGCCTCCACGGCTGCGCTGTCCAGGTCCGCAGCCAACGCACCTCCCTCGATCGTCTCACAAGGAGCGATATGGATCAGCCGGTTATACGAGGCGGCTATAGGCTGTATGTCGGCAGGCGACAGCGGCACACGATTTGACGATCCGGTGGCACCGGTCGCCGAGTGTTTCAGTTTCTCACACAGTCGACTGAGGGCCTCGTAATAGGGGTTCCATTCATCGCCCAACAGCCCGCACGCTCGAAGATACTGCAGTTGCTCGGCATCATGCTTGAGCCGGGAGCGAAAGACGGCCGTCTCCGTCACAGGGCGGCCGTGCGCATGTTTGGCCTGCGCGGTTTCAGCGAAACAGCGCAGCGCCCGCGGCATATCCTCCCGCCAGATCCAGGCAATACCCAGGTTATAGAGCGCGGTTCCATACCCGGGGACGATCTGCAACGCGCGCTCGAAACAGCGAATGGCGTCGTCCAACCGACCCTGTTCCAGGAGGACCAAGCCTAGATTGTTCTGCGCCTCCGCATGAGACGGCTTCAAGGCGATGGCCCGCCGATACGACTCCGCGGCTTCATCCAACCGCCCCTGTTCTTTCAAGACGACGCCCAGGTTGTTGTGCGCCTCGGCATGATCGGGGTTGAGCGTCAGGACCTGCTCATAGGCGGCTTGCGCGTCTGCGAGACGTCCCAGCTCTTTGTAGGCGTTCCCGAGATTGGTGCGGGCTTCGATGTAGCGGGGATTCCATTGGATGGCCTGGCCATAGGCCTCGACCGCGTCCACCGTGCGTCCGGCGCGTTGCAGCACGACGCCGTGATTGAACCAGTAGACCGGATTGCGCGGACCGGCGGCACAGGCCTTCGCCAGCCACCCGAGCGCGTCTTTCAGATTGCCGCGCCGGTAGGTCAGGAGGCCCAAACCATGGAGGGCGTCCGGCTGTGCCGGTGCGCGCTCGAGCAGGGACCGGTAGGCTCGTTCCGCTTCATCCAGACGTCCGGCCTGGTGATGCAGCTGCGCCTCGCGCAGAAGCGCCGTTGAGACATCGGCACCTCCGGCCTGCCTCCCATGCAATTTTTCATCGCGGCGGCGCTCATTGCGATTCACGACGATCCCTCCAGCGGTGACCTTACGGGTCGCCCCGGAGAGTAGCGCACATAGGGCATGGGGGTCAAAGTGGGAGTAAGAGAGCAGGGGAGCGAGAGATCAGGCTGCTTGCGCGGAGCTTTGACGCTTGCGGCGTTGGCCCAGAATATCGAGCGCGGCCACGCGATACCCTTCGGCAAACGTGGGAAAGCTGAAAATGGAGTCGATGAACCGGTCGATGGTGGCCCCGTCCTGCAGCGCCATCTGACCAAGGTGAATCAGTTCGGTCGCATGCTCGCCGACGATCTGCACACCGAGCAGTCGTTCGCCGGAGGGGTCGGCAATCAGTTTTAAGAGTCCGTCGCAGGCTCCCGTGATCTGCCCCTTGGCGATTTCCGTAAACCGCGCGCGCCCCACAAGCGGGCCACGGTACCGGGCCGCGGCCTGTTCCTCATCGAGTCCGATGGAGGCGATCTCCGGAATGGTGTAGATCCCGATCGGCACCTGATTGAGCGAGTCGCCGACCGGAAGGCCCAAGGCGTGACTGACCGCCCGACGACCATCCTCCATGGCTTGTGAGGCCAGGGCAGGGGGACGGCCCAACATGTCTCCGGCGGCAAAAATATGCGGGACGGGGGTTTGCCCGTATTCGTTGACGGGGATCCGGCCCTTTTCGTCCAGCGTGAGCCCGGCCGCCTCAAGATTCAGTTCTTCGACGTTCGGTTGACGTCCCAGCGCGACCAGCATCTTTTCGCTCTTGACCGCCATGCCGTTCGCCAGCCTGGCGACGACGGAAGACACGCCGTCCCACGCCACTTCCTTGACGGTCTGCCCCACGTAAAACCGCCCGCCTTGCCGTTCGATACTGCGCTGAAACACCTCGACGATCTCAGCATCCATGAACGACAGGGGACGCTGGGCCCTGTCGATGAGCGTCACTTCGACACCCAGCAGCGCGAAGGTCGAGGCATATTCACAGGCAATGACTCCGCCGCCCAAGACCGTCAACGAGCGGGGCAGGTAGATCATCGACAGGATCGAATCGCTGTCCAGGACATGTTCGTGATCCACGGGAATTTCCGGAATCGAACGCGGCCGTGAGCCCGTCGCCAGCACGATCGTGTCGGCCCGCAAGGCCTGGCAGGCGCCGTCGATGGTTTCCAATTCCACTTCATTCGGCGAGAGGAATCGCGCGCGTCCGTGCCGATAGGTCACGCTGTTGCGGGTGAGTTGGTCGGCCATGTAACACTCGTGCGCCTTCACCACCTCATCCAGGCGGTGCAGCAGCACGGACATCGGTACATCGAGCCGCAGCCGTCCTTCGAACACTTCGCTCGAGCGTTTGAGACGTTCGAACTGCAAGGCCGTCTCGCGTAGCGTCTTACTGGGAATCGTGCCCCGGTAGACACAATTGCCGCCGATGCCCTGCTCCTGTTCGATCAGGACGACTTTCTTCCCGGCCTTGGCGCCTTGAATGGCGGCTTTCTGGCCGGCCGGACCGCTCCCCACCACCACGATGTCATAGGCATTGGGGGGCATCACAACGGCATCGCCTCCACGACGGCTTGTACCTTGTCTTTCAAGGCCAGCAACGCATCGATATCTTTGGGATAGAGATTCAGATCGGCAAAGACCGCATGCTCGCGGACCATCGCTTCATCGAACGCCACGGGATCGAGAAAATGGGTGGCCAAACGACCGGCCAGACAGGTCGTCATGCACTCCTGCTTGGCCGTCTTGGCATACTGGTAATCGCTGTGAAAGCCGATCGATTCCACGACAGGCGGCGGGAGCCCCCAATCTTCGGCGACGAGCAGGCCCACCTGGATGTAATAGCCTTCCAGCAGTTGATGCAACAACTCCTGCGTCAAGGTGAGATTCTGCTCCTTGGCCAGCGCGACCAGCGTCTGCAACACCACCGGTTTGCCGATCCCGTGCAGGAGTCCGCAAAGATAGGCGCTTTCGACGTTGAACCGGCGGACGCGGGCAATTTCTTTGGCGTAGGCGCCGCTTGCCAGGGAATACTGCCAGAGGCGCTTGACTTCATCGTCCCACCCCGGCACCTTGAAGGCACTGCCTTTGATGGAGGCGGAGAAGGCCAATTCCGACATCAAGTTCATGCCCAGCATCGAGACGGCATGTTGTAACGACACCACAGGATTGCGGGTCATGTACGCCGGAGAGTTGGCGATCCGGATGACATGGGCGGCAAGGGCCTGGTCCTGATGAATGAGCGCGGCAAGCTTGGCGGCCTCCGCATCCGGATCGTAGACCATACTCAGAATTCTGGAGGCCACCTGAGGCAAGAGAGGGAGTTCGATGGCTCCCTTCTGGATTCGCTCGATCAGATGTTGTTCCAACGCGTCCGTAGAGGCCGCGTCCGTCGCTTTGGGAAGTTCAGCGCTCATAGGGCTTGCACCACACGTCAAGGTTGCGGGATTGTCTGCCTTGTAGATCCTTTTCGGCTCATTCTTCCCAAAACCTTAACCGTCCGGAAGGGGATCGACGGGCACAGAACATGCCGGAGAATGAGTATAATGTGACCGCATTGGGCCGGATGTCTGTCTTCCATCTGACAACAAAAAGGAGTCCCCGCATGGCCGTGGCTAGAACGCTGGTGGTTCTGTACATCCTGGGTCTCTCCCTCACGCTTCCTCTCCGGGCAACCGCGGGAGACCAGTCGCAACCGTCTACAACCGACAGGGTGATCCGGGACACCAAGGAGGCCGTCGAAGC
>WBZQ01000675.1_pt1 | contig 25767 bp, 18 predicted proteins | sample 5204251 | NCBI WGS metagenome assembly WBZQ01 (sample SAMN12412402, study PRJNA552823) | activated sludge metagenome | isolation source: activated sludge from nitrification reactor of wastewater treatment plant... | place: USA: Virginia | collected 2017-09
GAGAGGTGAAAGAACGCGAAAACACCTGGGCTCTGCTCTAGGAGCAGGCCCGCACCTTCCTCAAGGAAAACTACCCAGCGCTCAACAAGACGCCGCTGCTCGTCCGCCCCGTCCATCACACCACGCGCCGAACTGATATTGACAAGCGCCTCAACGAGATCGGCTCGCGAGATTGTTACGGTCTTATCGTTCGCCTTTCGCCGCATCTGCATTTCATACGCAAGCTCTTCAAGGTAGGCCCGTTGAAGCCCGGCGTCGATTCCGCGGAACTCTTTCTTGGCTGCCGCGGGCCACGTCTCCAAGAAGGTCTTGATACACAAGTCGTAGAGCTTTGCTCTCTCTCCAGGCAGGTGCGCCTCAAAGCGATGGACCAACGCGATCAGCGTGGCCAAGAGCGGGCTTTCCGCGAGCTTCGCGATCCGTGGTTCCGCAGACAGTGCGGCGAGGAGGTCGGCAGTCCCCTTGTCGCGCGCAGCAGGGTCGTTCGGTTCCTGAATCGCGTACCAGCGCTCGACAAACTCGCGAAGATCGGCTTCGTTGAAGGGCGCGAGCCGTAGCGTCAGAAGCGCCCGGTCGCGATCACTGCTCAACGGCGCCTCGTGATACCCCGCCACTCGACTCGTGATTAACATCGGGACCCGCGGGAACGCGCGAGTGAAGGCCCTTACGCGATCGCGCATTCGAACCCGGTTCTCCGGGCTGCCAACCTCATCCAGCCCATCCAGGAGGAGGACCGCGCCGCCATCTGCGAGCTTCCGTTGCAGGAAGCCGGCCGGCAAAGGAACCGAGAGCTCGGCGGTAGCCTGCCATTCCAGAAAATCAACGAGTGAGATATGGGGCTCCGTGGACCAGTAATGCACGTACTCGCGAAAAGGGATCAGCAATGGAAGCGGCTCGTCGGCAGCCTCGGCGCCCGGAAGACTGATTTCGCCGGCCACCACCACGGCTAAGAACCGACAAAGCGTGCTCTTGCCGCTGCCTGGGTCACCAAGAACGACAATTGTGGGCGCGTCACGGCGTCCGGTCTCTAGCGGGGAGAGCGAAGCCCGCCGGCCATCTTCCAAGAGCTTCTTAGAGAGTTGCGCCGTGGTCAATCCATCACCGGCCGCAGCGGCATCGGAACCCTGCACCGTGAGCCGCAGAGGCACGAACAACTCCTGCAGTGCGGCATTAGGGCGCGGCCGGTGATCGGCAAACCCGATGAAACGCGCGCGCCCAAAGTACGCGCCCGCCGCCCTCCGGTACCGTGCCGTCAGCCCCCCATCCTGTGCTGCTTCCGCTGCCCTCGCCCCGCGCTCCTCGATCGGCTCCACGCTGGCCTGAAGTGAAGCCGGCAGCGGCAGCTCCCAGACGCCTTCCGGAGCCTTCTCGTAGACGCCGTTCTCTGCCACCCAGAAGCCCCGACCCTCGCTTGAGTAGCGGAACAGGCGGACCCGCAAAACTCCGTTCGCGATGTCGAGCTCTCCAACGTTGAAACCCCGAGACTCCGGCCCATCCGCGTAGAGCGCTCCGGCCGCCATGCGCGCCAGGATGCCATCGGGATTCGCCTTCAGCGCCGTCTTCGTCTTGTGGCGATGCCCCCGGAGAAGAAAGTGCGCTCCATCCGGCGCACTCAGGCGGCCTTCGACATCCTCGGCATCGAACTCCTTGAGATCCTCAAGAGGATGGTGGACGAGCGCAAAACGAACGTTGGCGTCGCGCAGCGCCGCGAGGCTCTGCTGCACCTGGATCTTGCCAATGACGAGGCTACCGCGATCCTTGTCCGAACCACTTGCCCAAGCGGAATTCAACTGCAGAACACCGACGGAGATGCCGTTAGCCTCACGAACGTCGAAGCGAAAAGGCAGGTCCTCGGTCCAGCCGCGAGCGCGGCCCAAAAAGCGGTCCGTGAACGAATAGAACTCGGCCAGCCGACCACCAAGAACCTTCAGGCCATTCGGTGACTTGAAGAACCTCTTTATGTCGTCGCCCTCGACAAGGCTCTTGAGAATCGCGTCGTGGAAGAACTCGATCTTCGTACGATCGACGTCGTGGTTCCCCGGAACCAAGAACCAATGCAGCTTCGGATCGAGCTCGAGCTTCTTGTTGACTTCCGCGAAGAACCGCTCGGCCTGCTCGTATTCCAACCTTCGGCCCGAGAACGCGATATCGCCCGTCACAAACACGAGGTCCGGCTTCAGGCCGGCGTCCTTCAGCTCATCGAGCTTCCTCAGAAACGCCTGCAGAGTGTCTTGACGATCCCAGGACTCATCCTCCCGAAAATGCATGTCGGAGATGTGGAGCCAGCGCACGGGCCCGCCCCGCGGGACATCCTTGGGCTCTTCCTTGAAGCGCCGAATTGGGCCGCAGATCGACCAGAGATCGGGCGCGCTCGTGATTCCGTGCTCTTGCAGCTCGAACGGCCCCGCGACGACAAGGAAAACGGGAAGGTCGGAGATGAGCCACGAGCGATCCTGGTTCAGCATCGAGAGAACTCGGCGCCAGTCCGCCGAATCGCCGCGCGGTTGCTCAAGCCAAAGGACGGCCCGCTTCGTTCGCGAGGTGACCCGGCCGGCCGCGTTCCTTAACTGGCTGTCGAGCGTCTTCGGGTTCGGATCGATCCGCGTTAAGTCGCCCGCGACATGGTGAAAGCGTCGCCGTATTTCATCGCGGATCTTCGGGTCGTCCGCCATGACAACCGCTGCCTGAAAGCCGCTTCCGACTTCCCAGGCAACGAGCATTTGGGCGGCCGAGTCCTCGCCCTCGCGACCGAGGAGGATGGCTTTCTCAAACGCGGTCATTTCTGTTTCGGGGCCGCGGCTTCCTCCGCCATCTGAGCGGCTCGCTTGGCAATGTGGTCCCGGATCAGCGGATGGACCTCGAACCAACCCTCTCCGTTCTGATAACAGAGCACCAGGTAGCTGTCGATGTACCTGGCCAGGAGGCCAAGGTCGGCCTCTTTGACGGCGTCGAGCGTGGTCGTCCTGCGGATGGTATCCAAGAGGAGGACACCCTCGGGGCGGACGGCGTTCCGCGCCTCCTCGGCAAAGCTGTTGATGACCTCGTCGACATCCCCGCGGGTAACGGGCAGCGTCCCGCGAACGGCATTTGTCAACAGATCGCGAAGGAAGCTCATGAGCGTGCGAACGTGCCCGCCCGACGCGATGATCAGCTCTTCGAGCAGCTGATGGTCCCCAAAGACACGCTCGATCGGAAGCCTTCTGCTGACGATATCCGCCATCGCGGCGATGCCGGGGGGAAAGGGGCGGATTTCGGGCCCCCGCTCCAGGACCTTTATGGCCGGAAGGACCCGAAGGCGACCGTCGTAGCGGGATCCGATCTCCGGCCCCCGGAGGAGGACGTACGGTGGGACCGTGTAGACGACATGGCAGCCGGGTAGACGCAGAAAGTCGGCGTGCTGAGTGAGAAGGCGCTCAATGCTCTCCATGGTCGCGTGAAAGCCTTCCTCCAGACCCCGAAGGCGTTCCAGGCTGTCGAAGAGGAAAACGACTCGCTTGCACTGCGTTCTCCTGCGGATGACCTCGACGACCTCGCGTACGTACGCGTTGACGTCCTTCGAGAGGTTCGCCAACGAGTTGCCCAGCAGATCCGCAATCTTCTCCCACAGGGGCATGCCCTTCTTCAGGATCATCTTGACGTCCGCGATGCCTAACTTAAGCACGGCGCTTTCAACCACGACCTCGGTCTTCAAAAAGGCGAGAAATCGTGTCCAATAGTCTTCCCTGACGAAATCGGCGCCTACGAGCCCTTTTGCCGCGTCGCCGAACGCCCCTGCGAGGACGATTAACAGCTCTTGAATCGTGATTGGGTGAGCAAGGTCGTGGTAACGCTGCGCGTCCGCGTACAGGACCGCGCTCCCCCTTTGCTCCAGCTCCCACTTGAGACGCTTTAGCTCTGTGCTCTTGCCAGTGCCCAGGTAGCCCGAGAACAGCTGGCAGGAACCAGCCCGCCTCAGCTCGATGGCGTCGAGAAGCGGAGCGATTGGATCCCGACCCCGAAGGCCGGTCGGTCGTGCCGCATCTGGCCCAGAATCGCTCCACAGCCGAACATAGCGACTATCGGACTGTTCGATTGGTTCATCCGGGCTGCAGGCTTCGAGCCATGGTCGTATCTCATCGACGCGCTCCATGTCCCGCCGTTTTCGGTTCGCCAGCGCACCCGAAGAAGCGTTGTCTGGCGTCGTCACGTCGCTGCCCTCCATCCGGCCGAGCTTACCAGCGTCGTGCGCCTCGCCCCTCACCTCTTCCACGCCGGCTTCAACCTCACAACCCTCCGGTACACCGCGCACTCCTCGTGGTGCGCTCCCGGCAAATATCCCGTGCTCAACAGGAACTCCCCCACGATCTCGCCGCCCGTGAACCGAAAGGTCTTGCCGAACAGCTTCACCCAATCCTCTTTCTTCCTTGGGTGGTTCTCGTCGAGCCATCTTTCGAACGAGCCGTGCTTGTCTTGCAGTTCCAGGATCTTCTTCGCGTTCGCGATTACCGCGTCGACCTTCAGGCGGTTCCTCACGATTCCCGCGTCGGAGAGCAGGCGCTCGCGGTCTTTGGGCCCGTACCTTGCCACCCGGCTTGGGTCGAAGCCTTCAAAGGCCTTGTGGAAGGCCTCCCTCTTCTTGAGGATGGTCAGCCACGAGAGGCCCGCCTGGTTGATTTCGAGGGCCAGCCTTTCGAAGAGCTTGGCGTCGTCGTGCAGCGGGAAGCCGTAGTCGTTGTCGTGGTAGGGGCCGTGGAAGGGATGGCCCTTTGCGGCTTCGCAATAGGTTTGGGGCTTTGCGGGGGGAGCGTCTTTCATGGTTTGGGTTGCCTTCTCGACTCCAGGAGATGAATGGTTCCTGTGGTTTCGCCGTATTCGTAGACGATCTGGTCTCCCTTGGGCGACCAGGCGGGATAGCGGACGTAGGCGTTCAGGAGACGGTAGCCTGTCAGCCGCCTTTCCTCGTGGGATTTGCCGTCCGGACTTGTCCCTTTCGCGACCCAATAGAGATTCCAAGCGCCGTCGCGAAAGCCCGCGAAGGCCACGCGCTCGCTGTCGGGGGACCAGCTGAACGGCCAGGCCAGGCCGCGGTGAAACGTCAGCTGGACGGGATCGCCGCCCGTCGGAGGCAGCACCGCGACGTGCATGTCGTCGCCCCTCTGAAACTGCAGCGCGAGGTACCGGCCGTCCGGCGACCAACAAGGAAAGCCCAGAAGCTCCCGGTCGAAGGTGAGCTGCTTGAGGCCGCCCGTCGCGAGGTCGAGTATCCAAGTGTTGAGCGTGATGCCGCCGCGCTTTGTATGAAAGCAGACCCGGCGGCCGTCCGGGGAGAGGCGCGGCACGCCGAGATCGGTGGCGTTCAGCGGAAACGGCTTGGCTGTTCGCGTCTTGACGTCGAGGATTCCGGGGGCGTAGTTTCCGGTCTTGTCCGAGAGAAACAAGAGGTGGCGGTTGTCCGGAAACCAGTCGTGCACGGCCTCGGATTCGGGCTCCGCGGTCAGGCGGGTTGGGTTCTTGCCGTCCGCGTCCATCATCCAAACATCCTGGTTCTCTCCAGGCGCGGTCTTGCCAAAGGCCAGGCATTTGCCGTCGCGGGAAAACACCGGCCAACTGTGCCGGCCCTCCAGTTGGGTGAGGAAGCGCGGCTCGCCCGCGGGCAGACCCTGGCTGTCGAGAGGCAGCGCCACGAGCGCGCTCGCGCTGGTGAGCCGCGTCCACAGCAGCCGCCGGCCATCGCGAGATATCGCGAGATGGCGAAGAACCTCGGGGCCGGGCGGAAGGAGCGGCTCCGGCGGCCTCTCCAGAGTCTTGGCTCCGCGCGCAAGTCGCATGCGGAGGATGGTGTAGCGCTGTCCGGAGACCTTGCCACCGACGAAGACCTCGCGCCCGTCCTTCGAGAGCACCGGGTCGAAGAGGCGCGACGTGGCGTGGAGGCGCGACAAGCCGGTGCCGTCCAGGGCCACAGACCAGAGCTCGGCGAAGCTCAACCAGGGCTCCGAGGTCACAAACAAGAGTCGTTCGCCATCCGCGGAAAAGAACGGCGTTCCGTGCCCACCGCGCGGCTCGCCCTCGTGGGTGACGTCGCGTGCGGGGCCGCCCGAGGACGGGACGATCCAGATGGTCGACGGTGGAACCGCCGAGACGCTCGTCGCCGCGAGGTCCACGAGCGCCTGGGATTGAAACGCGATCCACTTTCCGTCGCGCGACCAGGCGGGCCGCGAGCCGAAGTTAGTGAGCGGGCGCGGGGTCCCGCCCTTCGCGGGGATGAGCCAAATTCCACCGCGGCTCTTGGCGTGGTACGCGATGGCGCGCCCGTCCGGCGAGTACGCGGGTTGCACATTCTCCTTGCCGTCAAAGGTCAGTCGCTCCTCCGACGAGCCATCCAGCCGGCGGGCGTAGATCTCGAAGGCGCCGCTCTTGGCGGACGAGTACGCAAGCGCGTCCCCGCTGGGATGAAGCGCGGGGTAGATGTCGAGAAGTTGGGTCCCGGGCGACGCGGGGCCGGGGAACGTGCAGGCTGGATTGGGCTCCGGCATCACCCGCCGGGCCTCGGTCGCGATCCAGGCGTGCGGCTCCTCACGGCAGGCGGGGACCGCGAGGATGAGGGCGCCGCCAAAGACGAACGCGAAAGACCGCATGGCAGACGCGCCCCCGCCCGCGCGGCGCGCCGTGAACAGGACGCGGAGCCGACGTGCGGGGCGCGGGACGCGCAGCATGAGAACGGCGATTCTAGACGTGGAGCTGGCGTCTTTGTTCGGGACGAGGCAGGCTCTAACTCCCCCAACCCCCTAGAGAGAAAGTCGGGGGAACCCGCCAGGCTTCGGGTTCCCCCGAACCCCCTCCGCAGCCGGGTCATCTCGTTGACACCCTTTCATTTATCGTGGGACGGCCGCAGGCCGTTCGGGGACTCTTTGCAAAAGAGGGGGCTTCGCAGCCCCTCAGGCCCTTCTCGGAAACAGCAGCTGGAGCGGGATTCCGACCCGCGAGGCCCACGCGGCGTTGTTGTGGCTTAGGCCCGCGAAGGCCAGCGTGTGGAGGTTCTTTCCGGGCTCGTAGCAGTGGTTCACGAGCGCGTTGTGCATGGCCATGGTGTGGTGGTAGCCGTCGCGGAGGTTGGCGTCCTCCTCGAATTGGCTCTTGGCGGCGCCGCTGTCGAGGTAGAGAAGCGGGCTTGGGAAGGGGCAGCTCCCGCCCTGGACCTCGCGCACCATGGCCCTTTCGCTCCACCAAAAGCTGCTGGAAAGGCACGCGGCCTTGCCGAAGACGCGCGGGCGCGACCAGGCGGCGAAGAACGAGAAGAGGCCCCCCATCGAGGAGCCCATGATCGCGGTGTCCTCACATTTGGGAAGCGTGCGGTAGGTCTTGTCAATCGCGGGCTTGAGCGTGTTCTCTAGAAACGCCCGGTAGAGGGGTCCGTCCCCGCCGCCGTGCCTCTTGTCCACCAGCGGGCTCAGCATCTCCAGACGCCCATGGTCGGTGTAGACCCCCACGACGATGATCTCCTCGATCGCGCCCAGGTCGTACAGCTCGTTCAGCGCGTCGTCGAGGCGCCAGCTGTGCCCGTCGAAGGGATCGACGGTGTCGTGAAAGAGGTTTTGTCCATCCTGGGCATAGAGGACCGGATAGCGCTTGTCGAGCCTCTCGTGGTAGCTCGGTGGAAGAAACACGCGGAAGCGGAGGTCGCGCGAGAGCTCGGTCGAGGGGAGCGTGTGGATGTCGCCGCCGGTGTGGCCGTCGAGAGAGCCCTCGAAGTGTCCGGTCGCGCGATCGAAATAAGGCGCGACCGTGACCGTGTCTCCCGCCAGCGTTGTGTAGTTGCGTCCGCAGGCCCAATCGGAGCCGTTCCGGACCGGCTTCCACTCGACGATGGCGCCCTCCGGGAGGTCCAGCTCGAAGACCCAAGTGGAGTCGCCTTCGCGACGGGCCGGCGCAAGCGCCGCGGTCCAGGAGAGCGGCGCGAGGTCGCCGCACAGCGCGATCGAACCTTGGGCAGCCGGATAGTCGACCCTCAGCGTGGTGGTCAGGGTCTCAGGAGTGGCCGTGGCGGGCAGGCTTGACATAGGCGTCTTCACTTTCTGCGCTTGGTTTGGCGAGTTCGATGCCGGAGGCGGGCGACCATTTCACGGCCTGGGATTCGCGGCCGGCGTGGGGCTTGGCGCGGCGTCGGCGAAGCGGACCTCGGCGGTCCAGCCAAACGCCTGGGCGGTCTCCAGGATCACCTCACGGGCGCGCTCCTCGGACTTTTGAGCGAGGCCCGCGTCCTTGGCCGCCTTGCCAAGAGCCGCTCGGGCCCACGTCAGCCAGCGGGTGCGGTCCTCGGGGGTGATCGGGTTCAGCCAACCCGCCTTCTCGTCGAACCATTCGATGCGGGGGTCGATTGCCAGGATGCGCGCCTTTGGGAGCCTCAGGAACAGCGCCTTTGCCTCCCTCCTCGCCTCGAGGTCGAAGCCGGAGTCGAGGTCGAAGCCGCCCAGCACGCGCCCGCGAAGCCTCAGGGTCGCGCTCTTGGGTATGTCGACGAACAGGAACGAGCGAACTTCCGCAACGCGGAGGACGTCCGAGACCTCGATCTCGACCGTGGCGAGGCGCAGGATCTTGCGCACCGCCTGAACGACCGGCGCGGACTCCACCCGCGAGGCGGTCGCGCGAACGCGAAGAAGGACTGTCAAGAGGACCGCGCTCGTGGCCAGGAGAAGCCCCGCGAGGACCCAAGGAAGGGCACGGGAGGGCGTGCGCGGAGGGGTCACGCCCGGATTCTGACACGGACCCGCCCCGTGCCCGGCGTGTCAGGTCCCCGCGGGCGGCGCGGTGTGCTTCTTGGGTCCTCGCTTTTGCGGCCGCACGGACCGCATCAGGTGCCTTTCCAGGCGTCCGAGGAAGGCCTCGTCGCCGGTGGGCCGGCCGGTCACGGTGTTGCGTCTCAGCCGCTCCATAAGCTCGGGGTCGAGGCCCTTGGCGAGCGTCGCGATCCAGTCGCGGTCCGCGCCGGGAACCGGGCGCGGGTTGGAAAGAAGCTGGTCCTCGGCAAGGCCCGCGTTGGCCCGCGCGCTCGACCACGGGTAGTCGGTCGCGGTTTCGGCGAGGCCCGCGCGCACAGGGCTCAGCTCCACGTAGCAGGCCGCGGGAATGACGTGCGCCTCGTCGAGCGCGGTCGAGAGGAATCGATCCGCCCACAGGTGTCCGCGCCAGCCGTTGCGCGCGTTCAGGTGCTGCGCGTACCGCATGTGCGCGCGTCCCACGGCCCGCGAAAGCGCCTCCGCCTCCCGCGCGAAGGCCAGCAGGTGCACGTGGTTGGGCATCAGGCAATAGGCCCAAAGATCGAGCCCGTAGCGGCCTGCGTAGGACGCCAGAACATCGCGGTAGTGGGCGCGATCCTCGGGCGTTACGAACACATCGCTCTCGCGATTGCCCCGTTGGGTGACGAGATAAGCCAAACCCGGCACCACGATGCGTGGAAGACGTGCCAAGAGGATCCCCCAATAATGAGACGGACCAGGACCCCCGATTTTGACCCGGATTATCGACAGATTCACCTGAACCGGTCCATTTGTGCAAGATCAATATGTTTCATTACCTGTCACTGAAACCGCGACCTCACCGGGGCTGACTGCGGTAGCATTCGGAGCGTGGATGTTCGAATCGAACGAATTCAGGCGTACTTCCGTGAGGTGGCGCGCCGCCAGTACGAGTCGCGGGCCGTCCCTCCGTTCACGCTGTTCTTCCATCCCCACGACCCGCTTGTACACCTGAACTATGCAATCCCGGACATCCCCGTCGAAGATGGGGACCTCGCAGGGAACGGGGTCCTGGACACGCTGCGCGAGGCCTTCGCCGGGAGGCGACGCGTGCCGCGGTTCGAGTTTGTCGAGGCCTTCGCCCCTTTCCTCTCCAAGGTGCTTTCGGAGGCGGGCTTCGTCGAGGAGGCGAGGACCTACCTGATGGTGGTGACCCGCGAGAGCGCGCGGCGACCGGCCCCGGTCACGGGTCTCGACATCGAGCTGGTCACCGCGTCGAGCGATCCCGCGACGATCCGGCTCTTGCTGCGCCTTCAGCGCCTGGGGTTTGGGCTGTCTCCCTCGGACGAGCCCTCAGACGAGGACGTTCTTTGGTACACAAGGCTCCTTCTGACCGGAACCGCGTTTCTGGCGCGCCTCGACGGCGAGCCCGCGGGAGTCGGCGTGCTGATGCCGGAGGCCAACGGCATCGCCGAGGTCGGCGGCGTCGCGACGCTCGCCGAGAAGCGCCGGCGCGGGGTCGGCGCGGCGGTGACCAGCGCGGCCGTTCTACGGGCACTTGAGAACGGCGTCTCCACCGTGGTCCTGAGCGCCGGGGACGAACGGGCGGGACGGGTCTACCGCGCGGTGGGCTTCGAGGAGGCCGGCTACGTCCTGATGTACCGCGAGCCGGGGCCGGACGGCGACGCCGGAGGCGACGGGAGCCCCACGGCTTGAGCCCGGTCGAGGCCGGGGCGCTCGACGGGCGGCGCGCCCCCACATCCTGGAAGGCGCTTCTCGCGGTCGCGATTCTGCTGATCGTCTTCGAGCCCGGGCGGGTTCCGTTCTTCGAGCCCGACGAGGGGCGCTATGCCGAGATCCCGCGCGAGATGCTCTCGCGCGGCGACCTCGTCACGCCACATCTCAACGGCGTCCTCTATTTCGAGAAGCCCCCGCTCTTGTATTGGTCGGTAGCGCTCTCGTTCCGGCTGTTCGGCGAGAACGAGCTCGCGGCGCGCGTGCCGGGCAAGCTCGCGTCGGTCGGCCTTGCCCTTCTGGCCTACTTCTTCGCACGGCGGAGATATGGCGAGAGGGTCGCGGTCTTCGCGGCGCTCGTCACCGCGAGCTCGGCCCTGGTCTTCGCGCTTTCGCGGATGGTGCTGATCGATCCGCTCCTGTCCTTAGCGCTCGCTTTCGCCGCGTTCTCCTTCGCCTCGTTCGCGGAGGGCGGGGAGAAGAGAAGCCTCTACACGCTCCACATTTCGTGCGCCGCCGCGGTGATGTTGAAGGGGCTGATCGGTATCGTGCTTCCGGGCGGAGCGATCGTTCTTTGGGCTCTTCTTGCGAAGCGTTTGCGTCTTCTGCCCAAGCTCTTTTCTCCCCTTCCCCTCCTCCTCTTTCTCGCCTTGACGGTCCCCTGGCACGCGATCCTGGCACTTCGCGAGCCGGACTTTCTGAGCTTCTACTTTGTGCACGAGCACTTCAACCGGTTCGCCGCGAGCAGTCACCGCCGGGAGGGCTCGCCGCTCTTCTTCGTCGCGGTCCTGATCGGTGGGCTTCTCCCGTTCACGGTTCTTTTGGGCCGCCTGCGGGACGCGTGGCCGGGACGACGCCTTTCGGCCCTGCGCGGGCGCAAGGCTGAGACGTTTCTCTGGGTCTTTGCGATCCTTGTCTTTGCGTTCTTTTCGATCTCGCGCTCGAAGCTGATCCCCTATCTCCAGCCGATCTGGCCGGCGCTCTCGGTGCTCCTCGCCCTCGGCGTGGAGAGGGCCACCGTGCGCGGGCACTCCTTTCGGTTGGAGCGCCTCCTGGCCATGGCTCTCTTCGGCCTCTTCTTCCTGGCCGCGATCGTGGCGACGTTCGGCGGGCTCCTTCACCGGTTTGGGCTTGGGTCCTTCGGGTTCGCGTTCCTAAGCGTCCCCCTTTTGGGTTACCTTGCCTTGTCCATCGGGGCGAAGGCCGGACGGGTTGGCCACCCGCCGGACGCCTCGCGCACTCTCGTGGTCGCGATCGCGACGCCCTGGTTGGCGCTTCTCTTAACCGGCCTCGTCGCGCTTCCACAGATCGCGCGCACGGTCACGCCATGGCCGGTCGTGTCGGCCCTTCTTGCGAACCTCAAGCCCGAGGACGTGCTCCTTCAGCGTGGCCGGTATTGGCAAGTCGTGCCGTTCTACACGCGGCGGGTGACGCCGGTGAGCGCGCTCGGTTGGCACGAGCTGAACTTCGGCCGCGAACGCACCGCGGACCAGAGCCTCGTCCCGACCGAGGACGACTTCTTTCGCCTTTGGAACGGCGCGACCCGGGTCTTCGTGGTCCTGCACCGGGACCGCCTCCGCGACCTTCTCGACGAGTCGCGCTCCAGGATCCCGCCGCGCGTCCTCGCGACCGCGCCGTTCGAAAAGGCGGTCCTGGTCGTCAACCGGCCTTAGGAGGGCTCCTCGGTCGACCGTGGCGCGGCACTCTTGACGCTCTTGACACTCCTGGGCGCGAACAGGGACGGGTTCCAGATCGTCCGAACATCGAGCTCGATCGCCTCGAAGGGCTCGGCGCGGACCACGTCGTTCTCATGGTGCGTGACCTCCAGCCGGAGATCGGACCCCACGAGGCCGTAGATTTCCAGAGTCCTCGCGATTGGGTCGAGAAGCCACGCGTGCCGGACGCCCTCCCGGCCGTAGATCGACATCTTGCGAAGCCGGTCGAGGCGCTCCGTGGAGGGCGAGAGCACCTCGCAGATCCAGTCCGGCGCGAGCTCAAAACCTACGACGTCGGGTACCTCCGGCATCCTCTCCCGGCGCCAGCCCGCAAGGTCCGGAACCAGAGTTGCCGAGTCGAACCACAGCTCGGGCTCGAAGAGGATGATCCAGCCCCCCGGGCCTCCCGTTCCGTCGAAGAAGGACGGGATCAGGCGACCGCCCAGGATGGAAGAGGCCACCGCATGCCGGCTGGCCGGACGCTGGCTGACGTAAAGAACTCCCTCAATCAGCTCGCCAACCACGTTGTCGGGCAGCTTGCAAAGATCCTCGTACGTCGCTTGCGCGAGCGCGGGCTGAAGCATGGCGGCTCCCCTCAAGCGGTCCCCCTGATTCGTCTCACGCGGCCGGGGCGCCGGTCCAAAGCTCCGAGAGGTCAAGCTCGATTGCCTCGAAGGGCTCGGCCCTTACCCTCTCCGCGTCTCCATGTACGACGAGCAGAACCCAATTGGGCGTGCCGCGCTTGAACACTTCGAGTGTCTTCGAAATCGGGTTGACAAGCCACAGGTGGCCGACGCCCTCGTGGGAATAGACCGCCATCTTCCGAGCCCGGTCGAGGCGCTCCGTGGAGGGCGAGAGGACCTCGCAGACCCAGTCCGGAGAAAGCTCGAAGGCCGCGACGTCCGGGACCTCCGGCATCCTTTCGCGTCGCCAGCCAGCGATGTCCGGAACCAGCGTGTTAGATCCGAAGCGGAGCTCGGGTTCGAAGAGGATACACCAGCCGCCGGGCCTTGCGCCCCGGAGCCCGAAGGCCGTGCCGAGAACCGCGCCGAGAGCCGAGGTCGCGAACGCGTGGCGGCTCGCCGGGCGCGGGCTCGCGTAGAGGAATCCGTCGATCAGCTCGCCTACAACGTTGTCGGGAAGCTTGCAAAGATCTTCGTAGGTGGCGAGCATATTGCGAACGCTAGCATTGGGGGCGGCCCGCCGCAAGGGCTTCGGGTCGCCCCCCGCACCTAGGGAAGCCAGCTCCCGGCCCTCGTCTCAAAGAGCCGGTCCCGGTCGATTGGCAACCCGTTCAGATACACGGCCCGCACGTCCCGCAGCGCGCGAATGTCCGCGGTTGGATCGCTGCCCAAGAGCAGAAGATCGGCAAATGCGTTGGGGACAATCCGCCCAAATTCGGGTTGGTTGAGCCGGTCCGCGGCACGGCTGGTGGCCGTCAACAGCGCCTCCTGTGGCGTGAGGCCGGCCATGGCGACCAGGAGCTCGAGCTCGCGAACCAGGCTGGAGCCATGGAAGACACCCGACGTCCCGGAGTTCGTTCCCGCAAGGACCTTCACGCCGCCACGAAAGGCCCTCGTGACCGCCTCGGCCGAACCGCGCAGCGCCTCGGCGAAGCCCGCCGCGGTCTCCGGTTTCTTGAGGCCCGACAGCCAGGACTCCCTCGCAAAGAGCGAGGCGATGATGCGGTTGTCGGTCCACTTCTGAACGAGAGGGTCGGTGACATTCTCGACCGCCGCGATCCCGCGCAGTCCCTCTAAGAACATCAGGCTCGGCGTGAGCGTGGTGCCCTTCTGTGCCATCTTTCGAATGGTGTCGTCCGTGAGATCGGAAGGGGCGTTCTCGATGCCATCGGCTCCGGCCTCCAAGGCCAGACCTATGTCCTCGTCGTTGCTGACGAGGACCGTCGTCGGCCGCCTCTCCTTCTTGGCCGCCGCAATCGCGGCCCGGAACGTCGCCTCGTCCATTCTCTGAAACGCTTTGGATTGGGTCTTTCCTCCGCCCGTGTAAAGGACTAGAAAGAACACGTTGACGCGCCTCTTGTCGAGGTCCTCAATGGCCTTTTGAGCCTCTTGGGGCGTCGCGACGCGCTTTGTGAGCTTGTTTAAGACCGCGTCGTTGAACCTCAGGAACGGCACCGGAAACCCCTCCGGCGCGGTCACGGCCGCTCCCGCAAAGAAGACCCGGGGGGCGCGCATCCGGCCCCTCCGCACTTCCTCCCGAAGCCGCGCAAGGGCCTCCGGATCGTCGTAAAGCGAAAGCACGGACGTCACACCGGCCCCGAGATACGCCTGAAGGTCGCGAACCTGGCGCTCCGCCGAGAACTCGTAGAGGCTGCCGGGAACCATCCCACCGGCCGAGCTGGCAAGATGCACGTGGGAGTCGATGAGGCCCGGCATCAGGAAGAGCCCCGTGCGGTCTTCGACGACGGCGTTCTTCGGCCACGCGTTCTTGGGCAAGCCTGCGCCGGGGCCTTGGGTCCTGATCTCGGCAATCCGGTTGTCCCGGATGACGACGTCCGCCGCCGGAACCCTTCCGCCCAGCCCATCGATCACGGTCACGCCGCGCAGGACGCGAACCTGCCCCTTGGCCGCCGCGGGCTCCGGGCGGGTCGTGGACGGCATCTGCGACATTCCCAATTGGGGACCCAGCAGCGCCGCTCCGCCGAAGACCGCGGCGAGGGATCCAACCGCCACAAGGAGACGGCGCCGATCGACCGGTTCGTCGCTCTCCCAGCGGAAGAGGAGCCCGTCCAGAAAGGTCGCGACGAAGCCCGTGAACCACAGCACGGCGAGCGCCGGCAGGAGATCGACGAGGCCGTCCACGCGAATGAAGACACCCTGAAAGCCCTCGACGAGATAGGTCGCCGGCAGAACGCGCGCGATCTTCTTGATGAAGTCCGGCAGGAACGCGAACGGAAACGCCGCGCCCGACAGGAACATCATGGGAAAGAAGATCAGGTTGGTGAGAGCCGGAGCGGTCCTCGTGTCCTTGGCCACGCTCGCGACGAAGAGCCCAAGCGGAATGAAGGCCCAGAAGCCCGACAGGGCCACAACCGGCAGCCAGACCAGCGAGCTGAAGAGCGGGATGCGGAAGAGGAGCTTGGCGATCGCGAGCTGGGTGACGAGCGTGAGCGATTGTGTCAGGAGCGACGCCGCCGAATAGGACAGGATCACCGTCACCGCGCTGATCGGCGTCACCCGGAGGCGCCGCAGCTCACCCGCCTCGCGCGCGGCCACAACTTGCATGGTGATGCCCATGAAGCTCGCGGAGAGGATGTTGATGGTCAAAAGGCCCGGCAGGAGAAACGCGACGCTGTCGGGCTCTCCCCGGCCGAACACGAAGCCGAAGACCAGAAGGAAGATCAGGGGAAACGCGAGCGCCCAAAACAGCGCGGTCTTCGAGCGCAGCGTCATCAGGACCTGCGCCTTGGCAAGGGCGGGAAGACCGCGCAAAAGGTCCGTCCAACGCGCGTCTTCAGAGCGCGCGGATCCGGATGTGTGTGGCGTGTTCACGCGGCCTCCTTTTTGTCAGCGGCCTCATTGCCAGCGGCCTCATTGCCAGCGGCCTCGCCGCTTTCAGAGAGCGCCCCGTCGCCGACCAGCTCGATGTAGACGTCCTCCAGGGTGGGTCTTCTCATGCGCAAGTCCGTGAGGCGGAGATTCTGGGCGCGCAGAAGGTCGCCCAAGGCCAGGACGGCCGCGGTGGGATCCAGGGTCGTGAACCGATAGTGGTCGCCTTCACGAGAGCCGAGCTCGGCCCCGGCGGCCAAGAGCGGCGCCGGGTCGAGCGCTCCGTCCACCGCGATCCAAAGCGTGGACCGGCCCGACGCGCGGCCCACGAGCTCGAAAGGTGTGGCATCGGCGGCAATGCGGCCCTTCTTCACCACCACCACGCGATCGCACAAGAGCTCGGCCTCTTCAATGTAATGCGTGGTCAGAAGGATCGACCGGCCCTGGGTCTTCAGCCGCCGGATGATCTCGTAGAGCCCCCGGCGCGCGATCGGATCCAGCCCGGTCGTGGGCTCGTCGAGGAGGATCAGCTCCGGATCGTGGAGGATCGCCATGCCGATCACCAGGCGCTGCCGCTGCCCGCCCGAGAGGCTCCGGGTCTGCGCCTCGGCCTTGTCTTCAAGCTCCACCTCCCTGAGGACCTGCCGCGGCGGGAGCGCCTTTGGGTAGAACGACGCATACAACTCCAGGACCTCGCGGACCTTGAGCCCGGCTGGAATCGAGGTGGATTGCAGCTGGACCCCAATGCGCTCCTTCAGGGTCCGGGCCTGTCGCGCGGGGTCGAGCCCCAGCACCGTCACGCGGCCCGAGGTCGCCGGGCGCAGGCCCTCCAGAATCTCGACCAGCGTGGTCTTGCCGGCACCGTTGGGGCCCAGAAGGCCCAGGATGCCGCCCCCCTTCCAAGTCAGGTCGAGCTCGTGGAGGGCGATGTTGTTGCCATACCTCTTGTGGAGCCTTCCCACGTCCAGAATGTTCACAAACACAAAACCGTTTCTCCTTTCCGGAAAACGCCAGAAACGGCGACTCTGTTGCTATCGGGCTTCGAGGATCGCCTTGAGGCGCGCGGCTCCCGAGCGGCTGACGGGCAGCTCGGTGCCGTCGTGAAGCCGGGCGACTCCGGTCCCACTCGGCTCCCGGGTCAGGCGCGCGAGCCTCTCCAGGTTCAGAAGGTACGAGCGATGAATGCGCACAAACGTCGCGGGGTCCAGCCTCGCTTCCAGCTGGCTGAGCGGTTGCTGCTTGAGGTGAGTCGCACCGCCTGCCTTCAACAGCACATAGTCGTCCTGCGCTTCCGCATAGTCGAGCTGTGCGACCGGGATGATCGTGACCCGGGAACCGTCCTTGACCGGAATCCGCGTGAGATACCGCCCCTCGGGGCCGCGGGCGGCGAGGGCCAAGGCCTGTGCATCCAGCGGCTCGACCACACTCACGGGCGCGCTCACGGGACTCGCGGACCTGCCCTGGCCTTCGGCCTTCGCCGCGCGTCGCGCCCAAACCCTTTCGACGGCCTTGGCAAGAGCCGCGTCGAACCGGGCTGCCGAGAACGGCTTCAGCAGATAGTCCACCGCCGAGACCTCGAAGGCCTTGACGGCATATTGGTCAAACGCGGTCACGAAGATCACCGCGGGGCGAGCCTCCAAGAGCTCCAGCACCTCGAACCCGTCGAGCTTGGGCATTTGGATATCCAGGAACAGGATGTCCGGGTCGAGCTCGCCGATTCGCTTCACGGCCTCGAAGCCGTTCTCGCATTCCGCGACGAGACGCACCTCCGAGTGACCCTGGAGAAGCTCCTTGACAATGCCGCGAGCGAGCGCCTCGTCGTCCACGACCATCACGCGAAGCTCCGCGCTCTCGGGCCGTGTCTGCCGCGTGTCCTCTTCCGGCATGCTCTCGGGCGTCGTGTCTGTCGTGTTTATCGGCGTCTCCATCGGCTTCAAGCCTCCCGAGCCTCGGCCGGCAGCAGGATCTCGATCGAGAAGAACCCCTCCCGCCGATGCTCATGAAACTCGCCGTCCGAGCCATAGCGCGCCCCGAGGCGCCGCTTCACGTTCGAGAGGCCGAGGCCCATGCCCTGCGGCTTCCCGGCGGTTCGGCCCACTGTCTCGGGCGGGGCGGACGCGCTTCCCTCGTTGGCGATGTTCTCAATCGCGATTCGAATCCGCCCGCCGGACCTCACGGCCAGAATCCGCACGGTCCCGCCGTCCAAGGAGCCCGAGACCCCGTGCTTGACCGCGTTCTCGACGAGCGGCTGTAGCAGAAGCGGCGGGACCTCGCAATCCAAAGCGCGCGGGTCCACGTCCTCTTCAATTCGAAGGCGCTCACCGAAGCGCACCTTCTCAACCGCCAGATAGCTCTGCGCGAGCGCGATCTCTTCACCCAGGGGAATGCTGGCCCGGTCCGACAGCCCAAGCGTCTTGCGAAAGAAGTCCGCGAGGAGGAGGCACATCTCCCGGGCCCTGGCCGGATTGGCGGTCGTCAGCGCGCTGATCGAGTTCAGGCTGTTGAAGAGAAAATGCGGGTTCAGCTGCTCCTTCAGCGCGCGGAGCTCGGCCTCGCGCGCGAGGGCCGCGAGGTCCGACTCCCGCCTTTCGTGGAGCCGCGCGGTCTCGAACGAGATCAGGACGTAGTGAAGCGCCACGACCAGAATGTAGAGCAGGGTTCCCAACAGAAACACGATGGGCACCGAGCGCGCGTAGCGATCCGCGAGGGTGGCGAAGCTCGCGAGCTGGGGAATGCCCGCGAGAAAGCCGAGCCCGGTCGCGACCGTGGCTCCCCAAAGCACCCAAAGCGAAGCGCCTATGAGCGACGCGAGCCCCAGGGTTCCCGCCGGACGGTAGAACTCGCCAACGGAAAGCGGAACCGCGCGGCAGACATACCAGGAGGACAGGCACACGAAGGCATAGACGCCTGTCAGAAGCGGCGAGAGAACGCCGGCCTCAAGGGGAGAGAGAGCGCCGCCCAAGACCAGCAGAATGCCCAGAATGAACGTCAGCGGGATCCACGCGATCAGATAGACGCCGAGCCGTCCGGACTTGGCAAGAAGGGGATGCATGGCGTAACAGCCGTGTTCTGCTTCGGTTGCCTGTCCTCAGTTCTTGATCTCGAGCCCGCCCATGACCAGGGTTCCCGATATGACGAGCTGCGGCACCGGGGCCCCGTCCACCGATACCGGATGCTCGGTCTTGTCGTCCACGCCGCCCATGATCGGAAGCGTCTTCACCACGACATTCCATTCCCGTGGCACCAGAAGCTCGCCGCCGCCCCACCACGCGAACACGTCGATGTTGGCAATGGGCTGTTGCATCTGGGCTTTCCGAAGATTGAGCTTGAAGCCGCCGCAGAAGGCCGAGACGTCACCTCCCCGAAAGTCATCGCTCGTGACGACCCGGTCGAGGCCACCAAACGCGACCCAATCGTTGACGTAGGAGAGCGAAACGGACTCCGGCGTGTGCGTCTTGCGGTGTCCCAGCGCCCCCATGACCGCCCTCACGCCGATGAGGATGAGGATCAGGGGAATAATCTGGCGAATCGAGAAATCGAGCGGCCCGAAGTTCCGCAGCATGAAGACGCCGCCGATGATGACAAAGACCAGCCCGCTGCTTCTCTGGGAGGGACTTCCGGACCAAAGCCGGGGCACGCCGATGACGAGAAAGATGAGCGGCCAGAAATCGAACACGTCCCGGAACCGCAGCCGGATCACTCCAAAGTTGCTCAGCGTAAAGAGAACCCCGAGCAGAATGGCAACAAGGCCCATGATGAGCTTGCCGGTCACGACCGGGGGCCGGATCTCGCGGCGGGGGGCTTCGGGATCGATGTCGTACATGGCGTTCTCCTCTGCGCGTCGAGGATACGGACGGGAGGCGCCCGGGGTGCGGGGGGATCGGCGAACGGGGGAAACGGCCCGGCGAGCGGATGGGACGAAGGCGAGAGACGCTCCGCTTGGCGAGCCGGCTCTCACACAATCGACGTCGCTATGCCTTTCCCCGCGCCTCCGCCCCCATGGCCCACAGATGGGACAGATCGATCTCGAAGTCCTCGAATGGCTCCGCTTGCACACGTTCGTCGTCGGCGAAAACGCTCAGAAGGACCCAATTGGCGTCTCGCAGCGCAAACACCTCGAGGCTTCGCTCGATGGGGTCGAGGAACCACAGATGCCCAACCCCGTGTGCCGCGTAGACTGGTCTCTTGTGCCGGCGGTCCAGGCGGCTCGTTCCAGGCGAGAGGACCTCGCAGACCCAGTCCGGCGGAATCTCGATCGCGGCGACGTCCGGGACCGCGGGCATTCGCGCCACGCGCCAACCGGCGATATCCGGCACCAGCGTGTCGTCACCCAATCGGAGCTCCGGTTCGTCCAGCAGAATCCAGCCGCCCTTGCGGCCCCACGGACCGAACGTCGTCGTCAGGACGGCTCCGAGTTCCGAGGCCGCGAACGCGTGGCGGCTCGCCGGGCGCGGGCTCGCGTGCAGGACGCCGTCGATCAGCTCACCCACCACCCGATCCGGCAACTGGCAGAGATCCTCATAGGTTGCCGGGACGCGCTGGCTTGTGGCCTTAAGCGAAGCCTGAAGCGGTTGGTCGGTCTGCACGCCTGCGGCTGACATGTTCCGAATCCTAGCACCGCGCCGAAGCGCCCACGCTCGCGTTCATCGGAACCTCAGATCGTCAAGTGCGACCCGATGCGAGAGCTTCACACGGCCCTCCTGGTTCGCGATCCTCAGCGACACGGTCCGTGTTTGCCAATCGATGTCCACAAGGCCGAAGTTGTTTCCCGCAACCGAAGGCGGGACGCGAAAGCGGTTGGGCTCCTTGTAGCGATCGCCGCGGGTGGCATTGTTCAGGCCGCTCGAGGTCAGCTCGTAGATTGGGTACCCGCCCTCTTCGGTGCGCGAGAGCTCCGCGAAATGGCGATCGCCGCTTAGGATCACAATGCCCTCGGCGCGCGTCTTGGCGATCAGCGTGAAGAAGCGCTCCCTTTCGAGCGGCAGGTTTCCCCACTTTTCGAAACCCTGCTCTTGAGCGATGAGCTGAACGCTGGAGACCACGAGGCGGAGCTCGGCCGGGCGCCGCAGCTCCTCTTCCAGCCACGCCCATTGCGCTTCCCCGAGCATGGTCTTCTCCGGATCGGCATCGGGAACATAGCGCGGCCCATTTGGGTCCTTCGTGGCCGACTTCTTCAGCGGGCTTCGGAAGTACCGCGTGTCGAGAACCAGGATCTGCGCTCTCTGTCCTTCCGGGCCGATCGTCTTGGCGATGTAGACGCCCGGTCGCTTGCGCCTGGGCGAGTCCTCGGGCTCGGCGAAGAAGTCCAGGAAGATCGCCTGCGATTCCGCCTTGTGGACATAGTCCGCACCGCCATCTGCCTTTCCATAGTCATTGTCGTCCCAGGTCGCGAGGATCGGGCACTGGCGCTTGAGAGCCTTGAACCCGGGGACCGTCGCGAGGCGCGTGTACGCGGCGCGCAGTTCGTCCATGTTCTCGGTCTCGCAATAGACCGTGTCCCCCAGGAAGAGGAAGAGGTCGGGCCTCCCCGCCACAATCGCGCTCCAGATCGGCTGAGGGCGATTCTGTTCCGCGCAGGAGCCGAACGCGATGCGGTGAAGGGATTGTTGGCGGGGAGTCGGGCTGGGCGCGAGCCCGGCGGTCGCGAAGAACGCGAGGAGACACAGTGACCATAGTGACCATAGTGACGATAGTGACGACTGCCGGCCGCGCGGGTCCCTCACGAACATGCCCCGGCGTCAGGGCGTCGGTGCGCCAATAGGGCGTCCCGGAGGAATCGGCATTGTGTTCGTCGCCGGGGACCGGCGAGCCTCCGGCCGCTCCAGGAACTCGGAGAGGTCGCGCTCAGCGAGCCGGACGTGCGCCTCGGAATCGGGCTCTGTGCCCTTTCGCACCCTCAAACGCGCGCGGAGCTCGGTCAGTTGAGCGTTGACATGCGCCTTCACCTCCGGCGATGCCGCTGGGTGGATCGCGAGCGCCATCAGCGAATCCAATACGGTCCTTTGGGCGATGCGCCGCAGCTCGGCGCGGCGCTTGGCCGCGTCCGCGGCGACCGGGGCCGAGGCGGGCTCGACCGGCGCGTTCCAGACCGCGAGAAGCCGGCCCGTCAGGTCTCCCAACGTCAAGGCATCCGGCGCGGTTTGCAAGGTCAGGCGCGCGGCCTTCTCGGGGGTCAGGAGCGGCTCGACAATCATGCGGGCCAGCACACGCGCGGCGGTCAATGGGCTGAACACGCTGCCCGCATCCGACGGAAACTCCTCGCGGCTTCTCGGGGTCTCGGATGGAGCCGCGATCAGGACGTCCGCGATCGCGTGCGAGACATAGAGGTTCTCCGGCTCGAGCGCCTCCAAGAGAAGATCCAGCGCCCGCCGCTGTTTGGCCGGCGGAACCCAGGCCGCGGGGACCTGGCCGTCGCCGGCGAGGGCGTTTGTCTGAAAGCGGCCGCCGACGAAGCGCTGTGCCGCCTGGATTCCAAACCGGTGATAGAGATACGCAAGCGAGAAGCGCACCTGGAGGTCGTAGAGCGGCGTTCCCTCGGACAGCTGGCCGGCCCCGAAGCGCGACAGGATCACCCGGCGCACGCGCTGTGTGGTCTCGAGCCACGCGACCGGGTCGGCTCCCCAATCGTATTCGGCCCAACGCGGGTCGTCCGGGAGCGGATACACGTCGCCCTTCGCGTATGCGTCCTTGACAATCGCGTCGCGGGTCTTGCGGTCGATTCCGGGGGTGTAGCCCCAGCGGATCATCAGCCGGTCGTAGGACCCAATCGAGGTCGGATAGGCGTCGGAGAAATCCAGCACGCCGTCCTTCTCCTGGATGTTGGGCGCCAGATAATCCATCACCGAGCCCCATCCGAAGGTGGTCGCCGCGAAGTTGTGCTCGAGTCCAAGCGTGTGCCCAACCTCGTGCGCCGACAGATAGCGCAGCCTCTTGAGCACGAGGCTCTCCTCGTCGATCGCGGGGTCGCCCGCGGCCAGAAACGAGAGCTCGGGCGCCTCCGCCGCCAGGCAGGCGCGCCGCGAGGGCGGCTTGAGGTTCTGCCACATGCGGGACGTGGTCCTTCGCCGGTGCGAGTCGATGCGCGCCACCGCATGCAGGATCTCGCCGGTTCGGGGGTCGGTCTGGAACTGCCCAACCGACCATGCCCGCTCCGCGCGATTGATCCACTCAATGCCGGAGTAGCGCGCGTCGAGAAACGTCGCGCCCTCGGGAAGATCCTTGAGGACGAGCGCGTTCCGAAACCCCGCGTCCTCGAACGCGCGGTTCCACCACAGCGCGGCCTCGGCGATCGCCGCTCGCTCCAGCTCGGGGATCCCGCGGTCCAGATAAAAGACAATCGGCGCGATCGGCTCCGAGACCGCCGCGTTTGGGTCCTTCTTCTCGAGCCGCCAGCGCGACGCGAAGTACCGCTGGAGAGGCTCGGTGAACGGAGCCGTGTGATCGAGATGCCGCAAACCGATGAAGCCCACGCGCGGATCGGCCGGAAGCGGCGTCAAGCTTGTGTCCGGCAGCTTCAGGAACGTGTGATGGACCCTCACGCTCATGGAGCGGCCATCCGGAAGCACGTCCAGGACTGTGGGAGGAGCCTTGTCCAGGTCGGCGAGAAAGGTCAGCGTGGCCTCGATCTCGGTGTTGCGTGGAAAGGCCCCGGTTCTTTCGAACTGCAAGGCCGACCGCTCCAGATCCTGTTTCCACTCGCCCAACCGCGCCCGCTTGAGAAGGGCCACGACCCAGGAGTCCTTGAGCAGAAACTCGGTGGCGTCGACGAGCGCGCCCCGCGCGGGGTCCTCCGCGAGGACTGGCAGCGAAGTCAAGACCGACGTCGGGAAAGACTCCAAAACCACGCGTGCCCGCTCGCGATCCCCCGTGAGACCCCGGTGCGTAACCTGCCGCTGCGAAAGAAGAACGCGCGGCCCGACCCTCTGAAACTCGCAGAACCCAAGCTCGCCGAGCTGGCCGCGGTCGAGCTCCGCCTCCAGGATTCCCGCGCCGTTCGCGAGCCCGACGCCGTAGAGGAACGGCTCGCCGAAGCGCGAGATCTCAAGCAGAAGCCTTCCCTTCTTGGCATCCCAAAAGTAGGGAACAAAGCCGTCGTGGCGTTCCAGGCCGCCGGTCCGCTCGGCCATCGACGGGCTCGCGTCCGAAGACCGTATCTCGGTTTTTGCGGCCGTACCCGTCGCAGGGGTCGCGGCCAGAAGCGGGGGCGAAAGGAGGACGAAGGCCGAGCAAGCGGCGGCCGTCGCGGTGTTCCTGCGGATGCTCATGGGCCTCCCGTTCGTATCTGAAGCTGGGATCGACGCTTGCGATCTTACGCGTTCCCGGCGCCCCCGTCGGCGCTGGATGTCGCACCGTCCGATGCAGCGCCATCCGATGTGGCGCCGTCCGATGTCACGTCGCTCCGTCTCAGGCTCACCGCGGTGACCTTGTATTCCGGCGTGGCGGTCTCCGCGTCCCGGTGGGGCGAGGTCACCTCGTTCAGAAAGCGCCGTGGATCGTGAAATGTCGCGAAGCACTCGCCCGGGCGGAGTCCATCGACAAGCCGGGCCGGAAGAGTGGCGCGGCCGTAGGGGCTGGTCACGTCGACGAGGTCGCCTTCTGAGATTCGGAGCCGTGCGGCATCCTCCGGGACCAGATCGAGCGTGTCGGTCCTGCGCAGCGTGGAGTTGGGCGTCCTCCCGGTCATGGTGCCCGCGTTGAATTGGTAAAGCGTGCGGCCGGTCGTCAGGCGGAATGGAAACTCTTCCGACGGCGTCTCGGGAGAGGCGACGAACGTGAGCGGCCGAAGCGTGGCCCTCTTCCCAATCGTGAACGCCTCCGCATGCAGTAGCTGTGTGCCGGGACGCTCCTCGCTGGGGCAGGGCCATTGCAATCCCCCGGCCTCGAGCCTTTCATACGTGATGCCGCGCCCCGCCGGCCAAACCCGGCGGATCTCGTCCCAGATGTCTTTGGGCGATCGATAGGCAAACGCCGCCCCGTGGCCCATCGCCGCCGCAACGTCGCACAGAATTTGCCAATCCGGCCGTGCCGACGCCGGCGGCTTCGTTACCTGGCGCACCCTTTGGACCCGGCGCTCCGCGTTCATGAACGTCCCGTCCTTTTCGAACGGCGAGGCCGCGGGAAGAAAGACCGTTCCGAACTCCCGCGCGGTTTCGTTTTGGAACATGTCCTGGACGATCAGCAGCGGCAGGTTCCGCAGCGCGCGCCTGGTCTCGTCCGCGTTGGCATTTGTAAGGTAGATGTCGTAGCCGATCGCCCAAAGACCCTTGAGCGCGCCCTCCCGCGCCGCCGCGAGCATCTCGAGGAGGTTCTTCCCCGCCCCCTTGGGCAAGGGCGCGCCCCAGACCCGCTCGAAAAGCTCGCGGCCGGCCTCGATCCCGGCGTAGCCCATCAGGTGCGCCGGTTCGCATCCCATGTGCGCCGAACCCTGAACGTTGTTCTGCCCCCGCAGCGGGTTGACTCCCGTGCCGGGCCGGCCCAGGTTTCCGGTCAGGAGGGCCAGGTTGACAAGTCCCCGCACACTCTCGGTTCCCTGCACGTGCTCCGTCATGCCCAAGCCGTGAAACGCGATCGAGGGCTTCGTGCCCGCGTAGAGCCTCGCCGCGCGCGCAATATCGGTCGCCTCGACCCCGCAGATCGAGGCGGCCCGCAAGACCGCGTCCTCTGGAAGCGCCTCGGAGAACTCGCGAAGTCCGTCGACCCGTTCGGCGACGAACGCCGTATCCACGAGTCCCTCGTCCAGGATCACCCGCGCCATCGCATTGAGAAGCGGGATGTTGGTTCCGGGGCGGATCGGCAAATGGACCGTCGCGAAGTCGGCAAGCTCGATGCGCCTCGGATCGATCACGATCAGGTTGGCACCCCGGCGGGCCGCCTGCTTCAGCCGCGCACCGACGATCGGATGGTTCTCGGTCGCGTTGGCGCCCGCAAGGAGAATCGTCCTCGCTCTCTCGATCTCGTCGAAGGAGGCGGTCGCTGCGCCGGTCCCGAGCATCGACGCCAGCGCAACCGCGCTCGGCGCGTGGCACACGCGGGCACAGCAATCCACGTTGTGCGTTCCCAGGACCAGTCGAGCAAGCTTCTGCGCGAGATAGTTCT
>WBZQ01000677.1_pt1 | contig 25732 bp, 18 predicted proteins | sample 5204251 | NCBI WGS metagenome assembly WBZQ01 (sample SAMN12412402, study PRJNA552823) | activated sludge metagenome | isolation source: activated sludge from nitrification reactor of wastewater treatment plant... | place: USA: Virginia | collected 2017-09
GCCACGGCGACAGCCCGATTCAGTTCCACCACCGGTGACGACTCAGCCTGCAGCAACACATCGTACAGGCCGACGATTTGAGCCCAGTCGGTCCTCGCTGCATCGGGTGCCTCTGCATGTACTGCAGCGATCGCCGCCTGGATGGTGTAGGGACCGACTTGAGGGGACTCCAGCGCCCGTTCGACCAGGGCCGTTCCCTCCGCAATCTGATCTCGATTCCACAGCGAGCGATCCTGCTGCTCGAGGAGAACCAAATCTCCGGTCGGCGACGTCCGGGCGACGCGCCGCGAGTCTTGCAGGAGCATCAGGGCCAAGAGTCCCAGCACCTCGGCTTCCGGTAGCAGTCCCACCAGTACTCGACCCAGACGTATCGCTTCGCCGGATACATCGTGCCTGGTCAGCGAATCCCCGGACGACGCACTGTACCCCTCGTTGAACACGAGGTAGACCACTCTCAATACCGCATCCAACCGGCCTGGAAAGTCGGCCTCCGACGGCACCTCATACGGGATACCGGCGTCGCGAATCTTGCCCTTGGCGCGCACGATGCGTTGCGCAATGGTGGTGGGCTTGGTCAGGAACGCGCGGGCGATTTCATCGGTCGTGAGGCCGCAGACCTCTCGGAGCGTCATTGAGACCTGGGCCTCCGGCGACAAGGCGGGATGACAGCAGGTGAAGATCAACCGTAACCGGTCATCGTCAACCGACTCCTCACCCTCCTCGGCGGCAGGGTCGGCCATGATGTCCAGATGGTGGGCAAGGTCGGGCAGCGACGCATCGAATCTGGCCCGCCGGCGCATCCCGTCGATGGCCTTGAAGCGTCCTGTGGAAACAAGCCAGGCCCGCGGATTGGCCGGCACCCCTTCGCGCGCCCATTGATCCACCGCAACGGCAAAGGCTTCGTGCAACGCCTCTTCGGCCGCATCGAAGTCCCCGAGCAGACGAATCAAGGTAGCGAGGACCTGGCGGGATTGGGTGCGGTAGATCTCATCCACCAGGGCACGCGCCTGCTGAGACCGGTTCTCGCTCATGGACAGAGTCCCTCTCGGGCGGGCAAAACCTTGCCGCCTCTCGCACTCACAGGCTGATCCTCAGGTCCGGCCGAGTTGGGCCTTTGCTGCCGGACTCATCATGTCCGGCTTCCACGGTGGATCCCACACCAGATCGACCTCTACGGAGCGCGCCTCTGACAGCTCCCGCAAGATTGCCGAATGCACCATTTCCATCAGCAACTCTTCCATCGGACAAGCCGGCGTCGTCATCGTCATCGTGACATGCACCTGGCCATCGCGCACCTCACCGCCATAGACCAACCCCAGGTCGACAATGTTGATCCCTAATTCGGGATCGACCACCTGACGCAGCGCGTCTATTACTCGCGGGTCTAATCCTGGGCCCTGTCTTTCTGTGGTCATCCCATGCTCCCCTGTACTTCATGCGACATCATCTTCATCATCGGCAGGATCAAAACGGCGCGCGAGCCGCCACGCCGGGCCGATCCGGCAGACTGCCCAGAGCGGTCACCGTATTCGCAAGGAACAGCACCAACGTCACGGCATTCAGTAAGCCACCGATCTGCCGTCCCGCACCCCAGCCGGAAACGTCACCGATCAGTCGAATCAACAACGTCGCTTGCAACAGCACCACGTGCGCGTAAAAAAACGGTCGATACGTCATCCGCGCACCGAGCACCGCCGGAAAGATAATCGGCGCATGGGCGAAGATCATCGCAAATACGAAACCGAGGAAAAACCCGTGCAGCATGGCATCATAGTGCGGGCCCACAGGAACGCCCCCATAGATCATTGCCGCCAGCCCGCTTACGCCCAGCCAGACATAACCACTGAGCAGGCAGACGGCGATGAAGCGCGTCAACCCGGTTTGGCGGACCGTTCGCCTCGCGATGTCATTGACGCCCAGCCACACGGCCAGGGCAGTGAGTCCGGCGCCGAACAGACGGACGGCACCATCAAACCACCACCCCAGGAGCAACAGCCCCGCCAGCAATGTGCCGAGGAACAACAAGAACGCCCTTTGCGCGCCGGTGCTCACCTGCTGTAGCCGGGCCAATTCCAGCCGCTCACCGGCAATGGTCACCACGAGAAAGGCCGCCCACCAGAACACGACCAGGAAGACGGGCCAACCATGCACCCACAGCAGATTGCCGAGAGCCCAGACGATTGCCCCGCCTCCCATCGTGAACGTGTACAAGGCCGGGTGCCGCCGGATGATGGCTGCAAAAATCGCCACCAGTCCCGCACTGCCGCCCAGCAGCAACAGCTGGGCGACGATCAGCGGACCCCCGGCGATCAACACCAGGGCGCCGAGACCGCTGAGTAATGGCGCCGCGTAGGCCCAGGGCTGGCCGAGCGCCACGGCTCGCTCCAGACTGATGAGCGTCCCGAGAAATCCTGACACCATCAGTGGACCATGCAACAAGGAAAACCCAGGCCGCGGGAGCGGCACATCCCAACCGAGGCGCGCGAGGCCGGCCCAGAGCCCTGTCAGCAAGGCCAGCATGCCAAGCGCAAGCAGCGGAAGCCGTCGCGGGTGGCGGATCGTCATCGTGACAGCCCCTTCGGCTCTTTCATCGGGGCTCGTCCTTCTCAGATGGAGCGACCGTCTCCAGACGGTACCCAGCCCTGTCGAGTGCGCCCGTTAATGTTTTCATCACGGCCGGACTGTCCGAATGCCGCATGACGCTCACCGTCGGCGCCGCTTGCAACGCGTCCCACAGTCGTGTCCTCTCTGTGTCCGGCAATTGATCGCAGAGCGCATAGATTCCATCGGGGGCTTCTTCCACTGCGTTATGATCCGACAAGATCCGTCGAATCGTCGCCAGGATCTGACGGGTCGGGGTGGGCATGAGCAATGTCGCCAGCGCGCCATGGTCGAGCCGGAGCTTCGCAGCCACCGGTACTGGGTCCCCGCCTCGCCACTGCTGCAGCGCAGGTAACAGCAGTTTTTCTTCCATGCCGATGTGCCTCAGCAGGCCTGCGCGAAACTGGTCGTACGCTTCACTGTCTATCCGGCCGGGGTGAGCGCCGGCAGCCTGCAACAATCCATCGAGCCGTCGGTGGTCCGCCGCAAGGAAATCGGCAATCACACCGCTGACATGGACATGTTCCTGCATCCCCGCTCTCCCGAAGAATCCGCACGACGCCGATCCGTCATCCGTGGCCTCAAGCTACCGCCGGGATGAGATGGTGTCAATCGGTGTGAGCCGTCAGGGAAGAAAAGAGACCAGGCCGATGACAGCGACGAGGCAGGAAGATTCCGGAAGGAGCACTGAGGACGGACAGCCTACAACTCCGCAAAGTCCGACGCCAGTCACTGGACCAATCCAACCGCATGTTTGATGGCTCCATACAATTGCTCCACCGCCGCCTCCTTCGTCAGGAGCCGGCGAGCGCCGGCCTTTAACATGGCGGTCTGATTGTCCCCACCGGCATTCACGGAAAGGCCGATGATGGGAAGCATGGGATGGCGCGCGACGATCCGCCCGGTGGCTTCGATGCCGTTCATCTTCGGCATGCTGATGTCCATGATGACCACGGACGGATTAAGCTGATCGACCAGGGCGACGGCCTCCTCGCCGTTTCCGGCTTCCCCGACGAGCGCAATATCCGAATAGGTCTCCAACATCGCCCGCAGGCCCTGCCGGATCATGACATGGTCATCCACGAGCAGGACGCGGATAGGTCGCGACCCCGCCCTGTCCGGACGCACGGTGTCCGAAGCGGCGGCGGCTTCCCTCTCATCGCTCTCGCGCTGCGTTTCCGCCGCCCGGGATGTCAGCGGCAATCTGAGTGTTGCCGTCGTCCCCTCACCGGGCGCGGATGCGATCCCGAAACTTCCGCCCAGCGTTCGCATGCGTTCTTTGATGCTGAACAGTCCAAACTTCGATGAGCTGCCGCCGACCGTCAAGTCCGGGGAAGTGGCAGCGGCGCTATCGAACCCTTTTCCTCGATCCCGCACGTGAATAATGAGCGAACCGCGCCCGTAGCTGAGCGAGACGTCCGCCGAGCCTGTCTCCGCGTATTTGTGAGCGTTCATCAATAATTCACGGACGGATTGAAACAGCAGAATCGTCCAGTCTTCCGGGAGCACTAAGCCTTCTTCATCCGGCAGTGTCACCGTCACCTTCATGCCATACCGTTTCATGTAGTCGGCCAGCCAGCGCAACCCTGCAATCAGCCCATGCTCGCGCAAGACCGGCGGACACAATTCGGCGACCAGCGTGTGCGTGTAGTTCAGCGCCCCGGACAGCATGCTTTGGACGTCGCGCATAATCTCCAGGTAAGCCGGATCCGCGCCGGCCAGCAGCATGCCTCGGCCGAGTTGCATCTTTCCGTACACCAACATCTGTTGCAAGTGATCGTGCAAATCGCCGGCCAGCCGCTTGCGCTCCCGCTGCTCCGTCAGATTCAGTTCCGACGCCAGCGCGCGCAAGTCCGCTTGGGAACGGAGGAGCTCGTGCGTGCGTTCCTCAACCCGCCTCTCCAGACCGGCCGCGGCCGCCTGCAATCGCTCCTGGCTCTCCCGCAGCACCTTCGCGCCCCGGTCCCGATCCAGCACGATTCCAGCCAGATGCGCCCCAAACTCAGCCAGCCGCCGTTCCCAGGCATTCGGTTCCCGGGGCTCAGCCAAGGAGACAAAGAAAGACGCGATGGCCGTCCCGCCCTGGCCGTACACCGGCTGCGAGTGACAGGCCTTGATCCCGTGCGTCACACACAGCGTTCGCCACACGTCCGACCATGGGCCTTCCGTTTCGACGTCCGAACAGGTCACAGGATTGCCGGTGTGGATGGCGGTGCCGCAGGTGCCGATGGGCAGGTCGCTGATCGGCGCGCCGCGTATCGCCTCGCCGAAGGACGGCGGCACGTGCGCCGAAAACGTCTCGGCCACCGCCGTGCGTGCGGCATCCGCCACGAGCAATGCCGCGCGGGCGTTCGGCTCCAAGCGTGTCACGGCTCCCGTGAGCGCATCGAGGCATTCGCCGAGTGGGTGATTCATAGCGATCAATTCCAGCAGCTGTCGCTGCTCCGCCGACAGAGCCTCGTGCCGCTTGCGCTCCGTGACGTCGTAATTGATGCCCACCATTCGCTGCGGCCGTTTACCCGCATGCGCAACGACGGCACCACGCCCCGCAATCCATCGCACCGAGCCGTCCGGCCGGATGATGCGGAATTCGGACGAAAACCGGTCGTTGCGTTCGGCCTCGGCAGCGGTGCGTTGGACGTATTCGAGGTCGTCCGGATGCACAAGCTGGTAGAATTCGTCCATTGTCAGCGGGGGCCGATCGGGCGACAATCCGAAAATCTGATATTGCTGGGCATCCCACTCGACCACGCCCGTCGCGAGATCGATATCCCACGCCCCCATTCCACCGGCCATCATGGCGGTCCGCAGCCGTTCGTCGCTGTCCCGCAAGGCCGCCTCAACCGACCTGAGCCGCGTCGAATCGAAGTAGTAGCAGATCACACCGTACCGGCCGTCGGGCAGCGTGAGCCGATGGAGTTCCCATTCATAACCTTCGGTTTGCTCCAGGTCGGCGCGCGGACTCAGAAAGTCGCGCGAACGATACGGCCGTCCTGTCTCAAGCGTGTTGCGGAACCGCTCGATGATTTGGGCCGCCACCGGCTCAGGCCACAAAATGCGCATGGCTTCATCCAAGTCGCGCCCGATCACCGGCCGGACGTTACAGAACGCGCCTTTTTGCCCGGCTTCATTCATATGCGCGATGCGAAATTGCGCATCGACCACGTAGATGCCGAACGGCGACCGCTCCACCAATTCCCGAAACCGGGATTCGCTTTCGCTCAGGGCCAGTTCCGCCCGCTTCCGGTCAGCGATGTCTTGCACCTCGATGATGGTGCCGACGGACGCTCCCTGCGCGTCCCGCATCGGGCTCGCGGTAAACGCGACCTGATAGAACCGGCCGTCTTTATGGACGAACGTCTCTTCGCCTTGCATCCGGTGTTGCTGCGGGAAGGCTTGATCGATCGGGCATTCAGTCATCGGGTAGGGCCTGCCGTCAGGCCTGGTATGGTGCACCACGTCATGCAGCGGGCGGCCCCGGGTTTCATCAAGGCTATAGCCGGTGAGGATTTCCGCCGCAGGGTTCATGAAGACGCATCGCTGGCCTGAGTCCATGATGAATAGCGCCACGCTGGCGTTATCGGTCACGGATCGATAGAGCCGGCGTTGCTCACCCAGCTCCTGTTCGGCAAGCTTTTGCGGCGTAATGTCCACGCCCTCGGCCAGCAAGTACTCCACCGCCCCCCGGTCGTCGCGCAAGGCCGTAAGACTGTTCAGGGCATAGCGCCATTGACCATCCAGCGTGCGATAGGCACCTTCGCCGGTCGCCGCGCCTTCATGGCGCAGCACGTCATCGAATTGCCATTGCCACGAACGAATGGTCTCCGGATGGTCCCGCCACCAAGGCGCGTCGAGGAAAGGACTGCCGATGAGGCTCGTCTGGGACGGCTTCGACGCGACGTTGCTGCGATATACCGATTCGCTCAGTTTTACGATGCGCCCGTCGGGAGTCAGTAGCGCGCTGAACCCGAGCTGCTGGTTGAACACCGCACTCAACAACCGTTCCCGACCACGCAGGTCTTCCTCGAATTGCTTGCGCTCAGTGATGTCCGTGTTCGTGCCTAACCATCTGACGATACCACCGTCTTTGTCGCGGATCGGCACGGCACGGGTTAAAAACCACCGGTAGGCCCCGTCGCGGCCCCGCAAGGGAAAAACTTCGTCCCAGGTCTCTCCGGTGTCAATCGCCCGGCGCTTGCTGGCGACGACCCGATCGACATGGTCCGGATGATGGACCGATTGCCAGCCCCACCCTTGCATGGTTTCGAACGTGGTGCCGGTATAGTCATACCAGCGCTGGTTCAACCAATAGACATGGCCGGTAGGATCCATCATCCAGACCAGCGGCAACATCTGATCAGCCAGTGTTCGAAACCGTTCCTCGCTTTCTTTGAGCACGCTGCGTTGCCGCTTCAGTTCCATGATGTCCCGTCCGATCATGGAGGCGCCGATCATACGGCCGTTCGAATCCGTGATCGGCGAAATCGTCAAGGAAAGATCCACCCGCCGGCCGTCCTTCGTCAGCCTGACGGTTTCGTATTGCTGGATACTCTCCCCGGATGAGACACGCTCAAGAATCTGGGTTTCCTCGTCCTGTAACTCAGCCGGAATGAGCCTGCGCACGGTATCACCGACCATCTCCGCTGCGGAGTATCCGAACATCCGCTCAGCCGCCGCGTTCCAACTGGTCACCACTCCGTTCAGCGTCTTGCTGACGATCGCGTCGAACGAGGAGCCGACCACGGCCGCGAAGTGGGCCGCGACTTCCTGGGCGCGTTTGCGTTCAGTAATATCCTGCATGGCGCCGACGGCACGCAACGCCGCGCCTCGTGCGTCACGAACGATGTACCCGCGATCCAGGACCCAGGCATAGGTTCCGTCTCGCTTCACGAAGCGATACTCATCCTCCCAGCGGATCACCGACGGGTTGTGGATGGCCGCATGAAAGGCTCCGCCCACCCGCTCGCGGTCCTCCGGGTGGACGCGGTCGACCCACCATTGCGCCGGTTGCCGCTGTTCAACGATCTCGGTCCAGCCGAACAGATCGGCGCCGGCCTGATTCCACACCTGGCTGTCTGTGGCGATGTCCCACACCCAGACGGCATCCCGTGTCGCCGTCAAGGCGAGCCGGTATCGTTCTCCCTCATCCCGCAACTGCGCTTGCATCCCTCGCTGCTCATCGAGAGCCGTGCTTAGGGCCATGCGTTGCTGAGACAATTCTTGCCGCTGCCGGCTTACTTCGAGATAGATCCTGATTTTTCTTCGCCACTGACGAGGAGTGATCGGTGTAGGAAGGATGTCCAATATTCCGGCGTCATCACCAGGAATCGTCAGCTGTTCGTCCTCGCCAGCTTCCGTGACGAGGATCAGCGGCACATGGCGTGCACGTTCCATCCCACGTAGCGCTTCCGCAAATTTGAATCCTTCCGCCTGCAGCATCCGCGCAGCCATGACCGCGAGTACCACCTCACGTGTGAGTAGCAGTTCAAGTGCCTCCGTGGACGACCCGGCGCAAAGCAGTTCTGGGTCTTCGCCGTGCAATGCCTTGCGTAATGCGTTCGCATCGACGCTGTTCGCATCGACGAGAAGAATGACAGGCTTCATCGGCATAGTGGGTGTGTCCTCCTGAGTGACATCTCTCATCGGGGAGTCTGCAGCAGACCCTCGCGAGAGCCCCCTCGATCGGGACATCCCGGCATGTACCACCCGGACGATGGCTGCGGAAAAACGACTCCTCTGCAGAACCACGTGATCCGCCGTTCCGCATCAAGGGCAGAGCCCTTGGTCGACTGTGCTTAACTGGACTCAGAAAACGCCTACCCTAGGTCGGCTCTAAGAAAAGTTCGGTAGGCAAAGATGAGGATGGAGTATACACCGGCTGGAATATGGAAGCGAGTTTTCTGGGCAGGGCACAGAAGCCGCACAGGGGAGATCACATGGAGCTCTGATGAGACAGAGCGATGACCCCCGATGCTCAGGCAGAGGTGAGGCGATGAAAGGCGGTGAGCGATCCTGGTGAAGCAGTCATCCCTGGCCAGCCGCTGCTGCACCTGCCGCCGGAAGGGCTTCTCCTCTCGTTCCTGGAGCCTGCCCCGGCTGCTGTTGCGCCATATCCAGCGGCGACCATCCCCCACCCAACGCCTTATAGAGTTGCACCACTGAGACCAATTGCAACCGGTGGGTGCCGGTCAGAGCCAGTTCCGCCTCGAACAAATTGCGCTGGGCGACCAACACATCGAGATAATTGGCCAGCCCTCCTTTGTAGCGAAGATTCGCCAGCCGCAAGGCCGAACGTAAGGCATCGACCTGCTGGGCCTGGGCGTCCCGCTGTTCCCGCGCCGTGCGCACGGCCACCAGCGCATCCTCCACCTCGCGAAACGCGACCAGCACCGCCTGTTCGTACCGCGCCAACACCTCACGGCCCTGCGCCTCCGCGGCCGCCTGCTGAAACCCCAGGATCTGCGCATTCAGCAATGGACCAGCCAAACCAGGACCTACGGCCCCGAACGCCGTCTCGTTGGCAACCAGCCGTGACAACTGCGGACTCGCCACACCCAGAATGCCCGTGATACTCAGCTTCGGGAATCGATCCGCCTTGGCCGCGCCGATCCGCGCCGTGGCCGCCGCCAATTCCTGCTCGGCCTGCACCAGATCGGGTCGGCGCTGGAGCAATTCGGACGGCAATCCTGCCGGCACTTGCGGCGGCAAGACCTGCTCCGTCAAAGAACGACCTCGTACCACCTGACCCGGCGGTCGCCCGAGCAGAATGCTGAGCTGGTTCTCCTTCTGCACCATTTGCCTGGTCAGTTCCGCTGCGCGAGCCGCGGCATTCGCCCGTTCCGCCTCGAACTGATCGGCGTCGATGCGGGAAATCATGCCTTGACGCAGCCGGGCCTCGGCGATCCGCACCGATTCCTCCCAGGACTTCAGCGTGCGCTGTGCGACGCCGAGCTGCATATCGAACTGCAGCAACTCAAAGTAGGCCTCCGCCACCCCACTCACCAACTGCAGCACCACCGCACGTCGAGCCTCTTCACGGGCGAGCAAATCTCCCCTCGCGGCTTCGTTCGAGCGGCGGACCCGTCCCCAGATATCCAGCTCCCAGGACAGATTCCCTTGGAGATAGTAGTTGAATGGATTGGGGAATCCTGGAAACAGGAAATCGGCCTTGCGACCGAACGACGGCGCGTTCGCCGTGACATCAGCCTTCGGAGCAAAATCCATTTTTGAAATGAGCAGGCGCGACTGAAATTCTTCGACGGACGCCACCGCGCGCTGCAGATCTTTATTCTCCGCCAGCGCGATGCGAATGAGCCGACGTAGCTCTTCGTCCTGCAACAGATCCCACCAGGGAAGATTGGCAAAGGATTGCGTTTCTTGATCAGAAGCCATCCGGAACCCGGTCGGCACCTGAAGGTCGGGACGTGAATAGTCAGGACCGACGGCACAGCCGGTCACGATGAGAAGAGCGACGATACACACAATCATACGCATGAGGCACCTATTCTATACAGGGTCGCACTGGCCGGGGCCCACCGGGGCCGTTCCGGTAATTTCACCCACAATATGTCGGGTGCAGCAGCCATGGGCGATTAACGCCGCACCTTCCCGCCACATCCTGGCCAGGAGGGCCTTGCCGTCTTCCGAGATGAACGTGATCCCGACCAGTTCCACGACGGGCGCGAATATGCCGGACTGCCGCACGGTTTGCCAGGTTCGGTCCAGTTCCGTCACCCAGGGCCCGCTCAAACTTCCCTCCAGGGTCAGCCGGGCGGAATCTCCAGTCTGCTCCGATGTAATTTTCAACATAGCGAGTCCATTTACCCCTTTGCACCGGCGAGCTGCAGGGCCGGCTCCTCGACTGCATCCAGTTCCTCCGCCGGTTGATGCCGCGTCGCGATCAATGAGTAGAACACCGGTACCACAAACAGCGTAAACAGTGTGCCGACAGTCATGCCCGTGACCAGCACCATGCCGATGCTGTTCCGCGCCGCCGCGCCCGGCCCCGACACCAGCACCAGAGGCAGATGGCCGAACACCGTCGCCGCAGAGGTCATCAACACGGGGCGCAACCGCGTCATGGCCGCCTCGCGCAACGCCGCCGTCTTCGACAAGCCACGCGCTTGCAAAGTGTTGGCGAATTCCACGATCAGAATGCCGTTCTTCGCAATGAGGCCAACCAGCGTGATCAAGCCGACCTGCGAATAGATGTTGATCGTCGTGAGGTTCAGGAAACTAAACACGAGCGCCCCGGAAATGGCCAAGGGCACCGACCCCAATAGCACGATCAACGGATCACGAAAGCTTTGGAACTGGGCAGCCAGCACCAGATAAATCAGCACGACTGCGAATCCCAGCGTCACGATGAGAGCCGACCCCTCATGCCGGATCTGGCGCGATTCGCCCGCATAATCGAGCGTCGCGCGAGAACCCGCGGCGGCTGAAGCGGCTGTTTCCAACACACGCAGCGCTTCGTCCTTTGTCACGCCAGGCTTCACGCCGCCGAAGATGCGGACCGCATTGCGTTGCTGAAAGCGGTTCAGCGTCCGTGGAGCCGTACTGGTTTCGATCCGGGTGAAGGTCGACACCGGGACCAACTGCCCGCCAGGCGTCTTGATCTTCAGATCCAGCAGCGGATCCAACGTGGCTCGATCCTTGTCGCCGATTTGCGGGATGACCTTGTAACTTCGGTCGTAAAAATTGAACCGGTTCACATAGGCACCGCCCAGCAACGTGCCCAGTTCCTGCCCGACACGAGCGAGGTCGAATCCCAGATCCGCCAGCCGCTCTCGATCGATGACGACGCGCGCCTCGGGCAAATCGAGCTTGAGATCCGTATCCACGTAAAGAAATTTGCCGCTCTGCCATCCGGCGCCAAGCACGGCCGCTGTCGTTTCCATCAACTGCTCGGCAGGCAACTGGCTTTCCAAAATCAATTCGACATCATATTGGCCTGGCGTCGGCAACGGCGGATCAAGCCGCGGGAACACCCGCAGCCCGGGAATTTGAGAGACCGCGCCATAGACCTGGCCATACATCAGCTCCGTCGAACGAGACCGCTCGCGCCAATCTTTTGCGACCAAGCCACCGAAGCCGCCCCAGGATGACGTGAGCGACCAGGTGAAACGCGCCTCGGGAAACGCTCGCAGCGCATCAATCACCTTCAAGGAATCCCGGTTCGTAGCCGCCACCGTTGAATCGGGGGCCGCTTCGAGAAACAGGCTGATGTGGCTCTGGTCTTCCACCGGCGCCAGCTCCTGCCGGGAGAACTGATAGAGCGGCCAGGCCGCGACCATCACCAATAGGGCTACCACGACGATCGCCCAGCGCATCTCTAAGGCGCCGTCGAGCAGACGTCCATAACCCATCCGCGTCGCGTCGAAGACCCGATTCACCAGCTTGGTCAATCGCCCTTCTTTGCCTTCAGGGTGAACGAAGTACGAACTCATCACCGGGGAGAGCGTGATCGCCACCACGCCGGACAACACCACAGCAGCAGCCAGCGTCATCGCAAATTCCAGAAACAGCGACCCGGTCAGGCCGCCTTGAAACCCGATCGGGGCATAGACGGCAGCCAGTGTGATCGTCATGGCAATGATGGGCCCGACCAGCTCGCGGGAACCAAGCAGTGCAGCCTGTATCCGGGATTTCCCTTCCCGCACATGCCGCTCCACGTTTTCGACAACGACGATCGCATCGTCCACGACTAATCCCACCGACAACACGATGGCCAGGATCGTCAACAGATTGAGGCTGAAGCCGAACGCATACATGAAGATCGCCGCGCCAACCAGCGACACCGGCATCGCCACCAACGGCACCAGGGCCGTCCGCACCGAGCCCATGAAGAGAAACACGACCGTCGCCACGATCAACACCGTTTCACCGAGCGTCTTGGTGATTTCCGACAAGGCGCTCCGCATGAACATGGTGCCGTCCCATACCAACTGCATGTCGATGTCTTTTGGCAGCGTGGGACGAATCCGATCCATTTCCTCCCGCAGGCGTTGCGCCACCTCGATCTCGTTTGAACCGACCAGCGGCCAGATGCCCAGATAGACACCTTCCGTGCGGTTGTACTTGGCGACCATCTCGGCCTCCTCGGCCCCGTTCTCCACTCGCGCCACGTCTCTCAAGCGCACGATGGCCCCGCCGCGATCGGTGACGATGAGGTCCTCGAATTCTTCGGTGCTCCGGAGGTCCGTATTCGCGAGCAGATTGATCTGCACCAGGTTGCCCTTCGTCCTACCCACAGCCGCGAGGTAGTTATTGCGCCGCAACGCCGCTTGCACGTCACCGGGTGAAAGATTGTAGGCGGCGAGCCTATCCGGATCGATCCAGACCCGCATGGCGATCTGCCGCCCGCCCTCGATGGTCACGCGTTGCACACCGGTCAGGGTGGCGAATTGCGGCTGGAGCGAGCGCAACAACCAGTCGGTCAAGGCCGGCACCGTCCGTTCCGGAGAAGTAAAGCTCAGGTAAAACGACGCATAGGGACGGTCCGCCCGCTGCACTTCCACCGCAGGCGGCTCTGCCTCTGACGGCAACTCCGACCGGACCTGTTGCAAGCGTGCCGTCACTTCCGCCAACGCCGCCGTGCTGTTGTGATTGAGCTTCAGATGTACCGTGACCGTACTGACGCCGGCCCGGCTGGTAGACTCGAGATAGTCGACCCCGCTGATAGCCGACACCACCCGTTCAATCGGCGTAGTCAGAAACCCACGCACCGTCTCGGCGCTGGCCCCGTAATAGACCGTGGTGATGATGATCGACGAACTTTCAATCTTGGGGTACTGCTGCACCGGCAGCGTGGTCAACGCGCGCCAGCCGACCAACACGATGACCAGATTGATCACGACGGCCAGCACCGGGTGTTTGATGAAGACATCGGTAAATGAACGCATGGTCGTGCCTCTCTGACTCACGGTTGCTCCGGCGAAGGAGTGGCCTCGGACTTGGCGACCGGTCCGCCGGCCGCGACCACGAGCACTCCATCCCGCAATTTGAACGCACCGGATGCCGCCACCTGTTCTCCGGCGGTCAACCCTGCATAGACAATCACGTCATCACCCGACATCGCACCGCTCTCCACATGTCGCACCTGCGCACGCGGTTTGCCCTGCCCGTCAGGGTTGATGACGAATACCTGGTCGCCGCCCGGTCCCTTGCGCAACGCATTGACCGGAATGGCCACCGCGCTACGCGGCGCGCCCACTCGTACCTTGATCCGCACGGCCGCGCCGGGTACAGGCATGGCAGGCGAACGGTCGATACGGGCACGCACCATGGCATTCCGCGTCGCGGGATCGATACGGGCATCCAACGCGACGATCCTGGCTTGAACAGCAGTAGCCTCACCCGCCGGATACACATCCACCAAGTCACCATTCCGCAAACCAGCCGCCACATGCTGCGGCACGGCGAAATCCACGTGCACGGCGTCATCAATCCCCTGCAGCGTCGTCAACTGCGTGCCTTCATTGAGGTACTGTCCTGGATGCACATCGGCGAGGCCGACCCGGGCACGGAACGGTGCACGGATGGTCTTGCGGGCAATCAAGGCTCTTGTACGGGCAATTTGAGCATGCGCGACGTCGAGGTCAGCCCCGGCGCGATCGACCTCTTCCTGTGCCGCCGCCAGATCTTGAGTCAGCGCCCTGCGCCGGTCGAGGACGGTCCGTGCCAGCGCCGCTTGAGCCTGTTGTGCTCGTAAATCGGCTTCCTCCACTGAGACATCAAGGGCGACCAACACCGCGCCGGCTTCGACGATCTGGCCCGGCGTGATTCGCACCTGGCTCACGGTCCCGGCCAATTCATTGCGCAGGGTAATGGAGCGGAGCGCCAACACCGTCCCGATCGACGTGGACGTCTGATGATGATCCACGGCCTTGGCCACAGCCAGCGTGACCACTTCCATCGGCTCCGGCTGGTTGGTCGACGCAGCAGCTTGGTCTTGGATGCTGCCGTACTTCCATGCGCCCAATCCCACCCCGACTCCGATCACCGTCAGCATCAACAACGACGATCCGATCCATCCTCGACGATTCATGACCATTCCTCCCCACCATTAACAAACGACACTTCGACGGATTCACTCGCTCAACTGGAACAACGCTGACTGGTAACAGCAAATCGCGTTCCATCGAACCCATCTCTATCGTTGGCGTTAACCACTGATTTTCCTGCCCTATTTCGCGCGACTTCTTTTCTCGACCTCACCGGATAGGGCCGCGTGCCGAACCCTGACTGCCTTTCCATCGGCATCTGCCGAAATAACGGCATGCTCATCGGCCCGCCTCCTGAACGGGAGGGACCTGGCGAAACGCGGCCATGGGCAAAATATTGTAGCGCTCCCGAAGCGCCTCAACCGGTTCTCGCATGACCGGCCAATAGTCCCATCCGTTATTGAGATCCACGGTCATGGCCGCGCCCCGCCGTATGGCAATCAAGGCCAATTCCGGATCGAAGAAGCCCGTCCGCGCCTTGGTGATGGGTGTCATGCGAACGTCGAGATGGAATTGCAGCAGCACGAAAAACACAAACAGGAAGGGATCACGACGCTGAAATCCCGCACTGAAACAGGCGACTTGCACTTCTCCTTGCGGATCCGTGCCATAGCCGGAGAGGATGTGCGCGCAATCATGGAAGAGAATCGCCTCGGGAGCGCCGTTCCGTTCACCCGGGAGTGCGAATCCATTCCTCCGGCAATAGTCCCAGTAACTCCGCCCCAACGATCCCGCAGGATACTGCTCCAATGCCTGGTACCGCGCCGCCAGTTCCGCATTCACATATGTTCCCGTCATTCCGCCGACAAATTTCGCCAGCCCGCGCAATCCCTCCTGGTCCCAGATTTCCTCCACCTTTTCTCGCAACCAAAAACGGCGAACCAAATCGAGGCGTAAGTGAAAGAGTTCTTTCTTGACGACATGGCGGAGTTTCGTCACCTCAGGCAGAGTGACCTGGAGCGCCGATGCAAACCGCTCCACCAACTCTGCCTCTTCCGGCTTCACCTCCTGATCGATCAACGACATCACGATGAGGCCGTTTACCAGTTGCCGGCGGATCTGCTGATCGAGCAACCCCGCCGCCAGTTCCTCCGGTGAAATCGTGTCGAGTCCATCCACGTCATGGCTCGTGCCGAACACGCGCGCACAGCCTCCAGCATCTGTCGTTCGGATTCATCGATCGCGCCGTCGGCCAGCGCCACCGTTTTCATGGCACGTAACCCCCAAAAGGCTTGTTCAGAGGTTGGAATCTTCAGTTCCATATGAGCCTGCCTCCCTGGTAATTGTGCTCTGCCGTCAGACCGCGAACCTATTCACCTGCACCAATTCCACTGGTTGTGCCCGTTGTTCGACCACACGCCAGGCATCCAGCCCACCAGCAAGCGGCCACACCCGCGAAAAGCCTTTCCGTTGTAATAGCAAGGCTGCTTGCGCACTGGCGGCATCTGCCGGGCAGCGGCAATACAACACGAGATCGCGGGACCGCGGAAGCTCCCCATGCCGATGCGCCAATTCATCCAAGGAAATGTGCAACGCGTTGGGAATACCCGGCTCTGCTTCAATCGCAAGCCGCTGCCGCACGTCGATGAGCAAGGGAGCCTCCGGGCCTTCAAGTTTGTCCAGCAGCTCCGCCACCGTCATCCTCGGAACCGCTTGAAGCTGCCGCCGGACATGCCAGGTCTTCCAGCCGATGTAGACGGGTAACAGGACCACCGCTGCGATCAGGAGCGCCGGTACCGCCTGTTCTGAATAGGTGAGGGCCCACTCCACCTGCTCAGTGAAGAGCAGGCCGAACCCTAATCCAGATCCGGCCCACACCGCGGCACCCAACCCGTCGTAGAGTAGGAACAAGGGAAGGCCGAGGCCGACAATTCCCGCTAACGGCGGAGCGATTGTGCTCAATCCAGGGATGAATTTCGCTACCAGCAACGATTGCACCCCATGCTTGCGGAAAAAATCTTCCGTCCGCCGCACGCAAGCGTCCGGCTCCAACGCGATCCGGCACAAGAGCGTCAGCACCGGACGGCCACGCCACCGCCCGGCAAGAAACCAGACGATATCCGCCAACAGAGTCGCCGAGAGCGCAGCAACCAACGCGCCGGACCAGGAGAGGTGGCCGGTTCCGACCAACACGCCGGCAACGACCAGCAGCGGCAATGCCGGAAACGGCAACCCGAGTTGCTCGGCCAGCACACCACCGAACAACACCCACGCTCCATGCTGCTCCAACAATTCACCCACCGATTCCATGAGCGTCTCCCCCGTCCTTCATGCTGTGATGTGTCAGCTGTACAGCAGGATTTGTTCCACCCCATGCGGTCCTGGCATAGGAAGAGAATTCACTGATACGAGAAGGGAATTCCGGCGCGGAGGTCGAGAAGCGGCTACGAGTGCAGCGGTCAGTGCCGAAGAACGACTGCCGATATCTCGGCAGGTGTCGATTGATCGGCGCGACAAAACGAAGGGACAGGTTGTAGGTCGGTTACCGGGGACGGGCGATGCCGAGTTTCTGCATCTTGGACTGCAGCGTGGTGCGCTTCATGCCTAAGCGGGCCGCCGCGCCGGACGATCCGCCGATGACCCAGTGGGTGTCACGTAGGGCCTTGATGATGTGATCGCGCTCGGCTGCCTCCAGCGTCGTGGCCGAGCCATTAGGCAGAGAGGCCGGACGTTTCAATTCCGCCGTCGGCACGAACAGCTCCGACCCGGATGACAGGATGACCGCCCGCTCCACGAAGTTTTCCAATTCCCGCACGTTGCCCGGCCATCCATAGGCTTGCAAGGCCCGCATGGCATCGGCCGGCACCGTGTCGATGTGCTTCTTCATGCGCGAGGCGAACTTCTGAACGAAGTGCCGGACCAGCACCGGAATATCCTCGACCCGCTCACGAAGCGGCGGCACGGTCACCGGAAAGACCTTCAGGCGGTAGTAGAGATCGCTGCGAAATTGCTGCGCGTCCACCATCTGACTCAGGTCGCGATTCGTCGCGGCGATCACCCGGACATTGACCCGCATCGTCCTGGTACTGCCTAACCGCTCGAACTCCTGCTCCTGCAGGACACGCAGCAGCTTGACCTGCAACTCCAGCGGGATTTCTCCCACTTCATCGAGAAAAATCGTCCCCCGGTCCGCCAACTCGAATCGGCCGATCTTCGTGGCGATGGCGCCGGTGAAGGCGCCCTTTTCATGCCCGAAGAGTTCACTTTCCAATAATCCCGTGGGAATGGCGGCGCAATTCAGCTTCACAAACGTGCGCTCCCGGCGTTCGCTGAGGTTATGGAGCGCCCGGGCAATCAGTTCCTTCCCGCTTCCCGTCTCGCCGAGAATCAATACCGTGGAATCGGTCGCGGCGACCGTCTGGACCTGGCTCAACACCTGTTTCAGGACACGGCTTTCTCCGACGATCTCCTCAAAGTTGTAGTCCGTTTGAATCTCTTCTTCGAGGTAGACTTTTTCCTTGGCCAGCTTGTCCTTGAGTGCCGCGATCTCACGGAAAGCCAGCGCATTCTCAACGGCGATGGCGATTTGCTGAGCCACCTGTCCGAGCAACTGCACATCCTCGGGATCGAACCCGGCATCCCTTCTCCGACCCACATTCAACGCGCCGATTGAACGGTTGCGCGAGAGGAGCGGCACGGAACAAAAGGACTTGATCCCGCGATCCAGCAAATCCTGCGCGCAAGGCGACGCACCCCCCATCGCCACCAAGTCGCGCTCATTGAACAGGGCTGCTTTACCGGTCGTAATCGCCAGGCAGGACGGCGACTGCGTGCTCTCTTCGATACGCCCCTCTTCAATGAAGTTTTCGTTTCGATCGAAATCCAGCACATGGATACGCCACCGGCCGGTTTCCTCATCACACAGCAACAGACTCGACCCGTCGTGCTGAATCACGCGGCGCAAGCAGGTACTGACGGCGGGAAACAGTTGATCCAGATCGAGGTGCGAGACCACGGCATTGTTCACTTCGAGGAGCAGGCGTTGCCGATCGCGTTCCCTCGTGAGTTGCGACTGATAGGCCAGCGTGCTCTCCGAATTGAGGGCATTGTCCAGGGCCACCGCGACTTGCTGCGCCACCTGCTTCATGAACGCGATCTCGCTGTCGAGATAGACCCGCGGCCGCAGGCTCCCGAACCCTATCGCTCCCAGACGCCGGTGCACCGTGGTGAGGGGCACCACACAAAACGATCGCACGCCATTCGCGCGGAATAACGTCATCAAGGCGGGAAACCGTGGTTCCCGCTCGACATCGTCCACCGTCAACGGCTCCTGCGTCTTCCACACCAAGCCCGCCGGTGATTCATCGACAGGTGTTTCCAATCCAGGCTCGATCGTGGATTGCTCCGAGGTGACCAACAGCCACAGCCGCATTACGTCACGGGAGGGATCGTGCCTGACAACATTCATGAAATCGAACGGCACCACCTGGGGCAACCGTTTAGCAAGATCGGCCAACAACAGACTTTGATCGTGATGCGAGGCGATCGATTCAGTGACCTCGAGCAGGAGACGCAGTCGATCCCGGTCGCGGGCCAGATCCTGGTGGTGCAGCACATTGTCCACGGCCACTGCCACCAGCTTGGCCACCTGATTCAAGAACGAGACGCTCCCTTCGTCGAAAGCAGCGGGCTTCAGGCAGCCGAAGCCGATGGCCCCCAGCCTGCGCATCGCAGTCGTCAGCGGAAAGAAGCAGACGGATTGCACGCCGATTCCGCGCAACGCATCCATCCCGACTTGAAACCGCGTCTCTTCCGCCAGCGACGGGATCAGGATCGGCTGTTGATGCTCCCACACCCATCCGCTGGCCGAGTCTTTCATCGGAATCTCCAGCCCATCGAGACGGCGCGTCACTCGTTGCGCCTCCGCCGTCTCCAGCACATGGACCTGCATCACGTGCTTGGAGGCATCGTGCAGAACCAGGCCGACGAAATCGAACGGCGCCACCACAGGCAGGCATTGCGCCAGGTCCTGGAAGAGCGACGGCAAATCGTGGTGCGCGGCGATAACCTCTGCCACCTGCAACAAGGCGGCACCACGATCGGCCATCATCGGTTCAACACTGCTCGGAATCAGCTCATGCATGGGCATAGTATACGGTGCCATCCGGCCTCCGATGCAACTGCCGCGAGGCGGTCCACCCGTTCAGGGGTGAATCGTCAGCGGACATCAAACTCCCAGGTCATGCCCTGCGCAAAATGTGGCGCACCGGTCTTCTTGTCAGGAAAGAAGCAGATCAAGGCATAGGGGCCCGGATCGAACTGGGCAGTGAAGATGCCCCGAGCGCCCCGTTCAATACCTACAATGCCTCCCAGTGGCCGTCCTGGCGGAGGCGCAGTGGCCCCCGGTTCGAACGCCGCAATAAAATCCTTGGCCTTCGCGTCCCGCGCCAGTTGTACGAGCACAACCTCGTGGGCCTGTCCTCCTTCATTGACCAATTGAATGGTGTGCGCTCCTACAGTGATGGGTTTGGACAGCGAGAATTGAAAATCCCTGGCGGTGATCACGACATCAGGCGTTGGCTCCGCGATCCCGGTGCCGACCGTCTCCGTGACGATGAACGGCTTGGCCATCCCTAACGCCACATGCGCCACTCCGGCTTTGTTCGGGACAAGACAGAGCACCAGATGCTGGCCCGGTTGCAGTTCCATCACCGCCGTCGCGCGGGCGCCCGGCACCACGGCGTTCGGTCCCCCCACAAAAGTCATCCAGGTCGGCGGATGTTCCGGGTCGGCTTTCATCGCCGCGGCGAAATCTGCCGGCGTCTTGCCCGCCGCCAACCGGACCAGTTGTGCATGGTGTACTTCAGCACCCTGGTTCACCACCTCGATCGCGGTCAGACCGGAGGGCACCTGATCGGGCCCCGCAAAACCATAGTCGGTTGCGGTCATGGTGAAGTGCCCAGACTGCGCCGCCTGCACCTGCCCACCGTGATTCGTTGCGGCCAGCGCGAGCATACAGAGCGAAGCGAATATATGAACCTTCATGGTCATCCTCCTTGATCGTGAATGGCAGCCAACAGCACCTCTGTCGCGAGAAGGTGTACCACGGGACGCGCCGACTTCCTTCCTAAGAATATGCTATGGTGTCCCTAAATTTTTCCTAACCTCCGGCCACAACACGCGCGATGATTCCCGCACCCATCGTCGACCTGCTCCAGACCGGCGTCTCCGTCAATGTCGGCACGCGTGATGCGGACCTCATGCCGGAATGCACCAGGGGCTGGGGCATCTGGGTCGGTGCCGATCATACGGCGGTGACGCTGTTACTGACGGAATCCGCCTCCGCACAAACCCTGGACAACCTCCGCAACAACGGTCTCATCGCGATCACCTGCTCCCGGCCCACCGACCACGTGACTTGCCAGCTCAAAGGCACCGCCACGAGGATCCGTCCGGCGACCCCGCAGGACTACGTGCGACAACAAGCATGGCGCCGGGCGTTTTTAGGTGAACTCATTGCGGTCGGCGTGCCGGCCGAACAGACCGACGCCATCATCATGCAGCCTGCGGTTGCCATCGAGATGCAAGTCACCGGCGTCTTCGCTCAAACTCCCGGCCCCGGCGCCGGCGAACAGGCGTGACGCATGGGCACCGTCGCGCTGGCACTCAAAGATCTCTGGCCCTGCTTCGAAGGCATCATCCCGGCCACCATCGCGACCTGCGCCAAAGACGGCACCCCCAACATCAGCTATGTCAGCCAGGTGCATTACGTCGATCCCGAGCATGTGGCGATTTCGTTTCAATTCTTCAACAAGACACGCAAGAACATCGCCGAGCATCCCTTCGCCTCCGTGATGGTCCTCGATCCCCGCGCGATGCAGGCCTACCGGCTTTCACTGAGATACGAGCGATCGGAATCCTCGGGCCCCTTGTTTCAGGCCATGTCGCTACAACTGCAGGCCATTGCCTCCCATGCCGGCATGTCGGATGTCTTCCGCCTGCGCGCTGCAGATATCTATGCGGTGCTTCGCATCGAGCGGGTGGAGGGGTTCACGTCGTGGCCTCTCCCGGCGCAGGACGAGCGGCCTCCGGCCGTCTTCATCGATCCAAACCTGCATGCCCTACGAGTCGTCGCCGAACGATTGAATCGAGCGGAATGCCTCGGCGAACTGCTGGAGACCGCGCTCCACTGCCTGGATGAGTTCTTCGGCCTGCACCACACCATGCTGCTGCTGGTGGACGAAAAGCGCCGCACGCTCCAGACCATCGCCAGCCGCGGCTACCCGGAGAACGGCGTCGGCTCCGAGGTGGGTTTCGGCGAAGGCCTCATCGGCATGGTCGCGACGGCGAAATTCCCGCTTCGACTATCAGGCCTCGACCACACGCTTCGTTACGCTCGCGCAGTACGTGATCGCGCCGGAGCGCTGTCCGGTCCCGATGCCGTCTACCGAGAGATTCCTCTGCCCGGCCTCTCGAATGCGTCCACGCAGATCGCGGTCCCCCTGATGATCCGGAATCGCTGCCTTGGAGTGTTAGTCGCTGAGACATTGGAACCCTTCACGCTCCTGATTCGTGAAGAAGCGGTGATGGCCATTGTGGCCGCCCATTTGGCCGCAGGAATCGAGCAGTCAGTGCAGGAGCCGGACGAACCAGTCGAAGTGGAGGCCTCCATCGCGGCACTTCCGTCCACCGCCTCCCCCCTCTCACAACGTTCGTTCTGCTTCTACCACGCCGATGATTGCATCTTCGTCGATGGAGAATACCTCATCAAAAACGTCCCGGGACGCATCCTGTGGCGGATCCTGAAACAACATCAGGATGAACAGCGAGTGGAGTTCACAAATCGCGAACTGCGAATGGATAGTTGGCTCGGCCTGCCTGAATGGAAAGATAACCTCGAAACCAGATTGATTCTGTTGCGGAAGCGGCTGGAGCAGAAATGCCCCGATGTGCGCCTCGCCCCGCGCGGGCGCGGGCGATTTGCGCTCGAAACTTCCGTCACCATTATATTGTCTGAAAAACCCGTTTGAGTGCGTCGGCCGAGCCTCCTCACACTCGACGAGTCACCGATCCAGTTCCTCTTCCAACACCGCCGGTGGCAACGTCGATTCGCCGGTTCGTCCGGCTCGACTTCTGGCGGTAAACCGCGCGCCTTTCGCCGACTGAATCGGTGCGAATCGCAGGAACCCGATGTCCTGCAGGATATCGTTGTAGACCGCCTCCATCCCGCCGCGCATGAAATACGCTTCATGCCAAAATCCCGTTCCGCCGGTATCACGAAGAAATCGCTGCCACCACTGCCGATGAGGATCGGAACGAGCCCAACGCTCCAGCGCATCGAAGTCACGCCAATATTGCCGCATCCCGACGTGCGGCGGCAGAAGCGACCAGAACAGTGATTCATGGAGCAGCAGCCCCTCCGGCCGCGCCTCGACTGATTCGGCGATTCGAGGACCGAAACCGAATAACGTCTTGAACCCTGTCCAGCGGTTAACCCGCATGCCGAGATAGATGACGACGAGGTCTGGAAACCCCGAGAGATCGACGGTCTGGCGGCTGATAGGAAGAGGCATCGTTTCCTCGGAGGCAGGTCCCAGCATCGGCCGGACCAACGATTGATTGAAGACTACTTGCCGCGCCGCACGATCACGGCAGCGACCTGATCCAGGCGAACGGTCGCATCGTAGAACTCCATTCCCAAGAGTTCGGTGAGGCCGACCGCCTGCGTGCCGACCTTTGCCACCTTGCCGTCGAGGTCCTGCCCCGAGAGCAGCTTGACCTTCACCCGCTTACCGACTTGCTGCTCAAGGATCTGCCGCAGAACGTCCGGACCATTGAGTTCAACTGTCGGCTCCTCGGCCTGAGCGAACGGAACAGTGACGTTCCCTCCAACCAAGACGCACCACAGCACGACGACCAGGCTGAATCCGATTCGTCCGTGACGATGCCCCATGCGAACCTCCTTGTCATGTTGACCAATGACCAGTACAGGTCTCGGTGATGGCCGCCCGAGAGCCAGCCGGTGCCGTGGAGAATACCCGCAGCGTTCAGGAAAGTCACGCAACCGTGACGGCATCGCCCGGTACCACGCGGCACCCTATCCGGCAGCCATGTGCCCCTGCACGAACGCGGCGCAATCCTTTACAGATGTCAGGGAGCACGGTATCATCCCTGAGGCTCAGTACGTACCTTCACCCAAAGCCGCAAGGAGACACCGATGGGTTGGATCGTCCTCGCCGTGCCGGTTGTGCTCGTGCTGATCGTCATCGGGATGTACAACTCGCTGGTCCGCCTGCGTGCCGCGTGCGAAAGCGCCTGGGCCGATATCGATGTCCAGCTGAAACGCCGCTACGACCTCATCCCGAACCTCGTCGAAACCGTCAAGGCCTATGCGGCCCATGAAAAAGGCGCGCTCGAAGCCGTGATCAATGCCCGGGCAAAGGCGATGTCGGCCCAGGGGCCGGAAGCCAAAACCGTGGCAGAAAATCAGCTGAGCCAGTCGCTGAAGTCCCTGTTTGCGCTGGCCGAAGCCTATCCGCAATTGCGCGCGGTCGAAGCCTTCAATCAGCTCCAGGGAAGTTTGAGCCAGGTGGAAGACGCGCTGCAGAATGCCAGGCGCTATTACAACGCTGTCGTCCGCGATTATAATGCGAAGACGCAAGAGGTGCCGACCAACTTCATTGCCGGATGGTTCAACTTCACCGGCCGCCAGTTCTTCGAGTTAACCGAAACTACCCAGCGTGAGCCGCCACGGGTGCAGTTCTAACGTGGATCGTGCCGACGATCCGATCGTGAAACCCCGACAACGACCACATTTCTTCCGTGTTCTCTCCTGCCTGGTTTTTCTATGCCTCATCCAATCCGTGGGCCTCCTACCGGCCCATGCGCGCTCATTCGTCCTGAGCCGCTTCGATGTGGAACTGCAAGTGTTGTCCGGCGGCGAGTTGCTCGTGACGGAAACGGTCAGCCCTCGCTTCGAAGGGGCCTGGAACGGCATCGAGCGGCTGATCCCGGTCGAATATCGCACCCCGCAAGGGTTCGACTACACGCTGCTGTTGGATCGCATCTCTGTCACCGACGAGCAGGGCGCTCAGCTCAAATTCGACAGTAGCCGGGAACGGCATTATCGGAACTTTCGAATTTGGATTCCCGGCGCGACGGATGCCACCCGCATCTTCGTGCTGAAATATCTCGTCCGGAACGGGCTGAAATTTTTCGAAGACCATGACGAGTTGTATTGGAACGTCACCGGAGATGAATGGGATGTGCCCATCGAGCAAGCCTCCGTGCGCATTCTCCTTCCCCCGCAGGCGACCGGCGTCCGCGCCCAGGCTTTCACCGGAGCCTATGGCGCGCGCGAGCAGGCGGCAACCGTGACGATCCTCGGCTCGGGGATCGAGATGACGATGACGCGCCCGCTCGGCTTCCGCGAAGGACTCACTGCCGTCGTCGGCTGGGACAAGGGCCTCGTGACCGCGCCCACCGTCTTGGATCAGACCCGCATGACGCTCCTCAGCAATTGGCCCTTGGGCATCCCTGTGCTCGTGTTCCTCGTGATGTACCGTCTCTGGTCCATCAGGGGGAAAGATCCACGGCTTCGACCGGTCGCCGTCATGTACGAACCACCGGATCACCTGGCGCCGGCGGAGGTCGGCACCCTCGTGGATGAAAGTCCGGACACTCGCGATATCACCGCCACGGTCGTGGATTTGGCTGTGCGAGGATACGTGCGAATCATCGAACGCAAAGCCGAGCATCTGTTCGGTCTCTGGTCGAGCCTGGATTATCTGTTCCAGCGGACAAAGCCCCGCCAGGAGTGGGCGGCCTTGCCCGCGTTCGAACGGCTCCTGCTGGAAGCCCTGTTCAAGGATCGCGAGGCCGACGAGGTGTTACTGAGCTCGCTCGAAAACCGCTTCTACACATCGCTGCCGGGAATCCACGACGCGATATTTCAAGCCTTGCAACGCCGCACGTATTACAACCAACGGCCCGACCGTGTGAAGCAAGGCTACCTCGTCGGCGGTGTCGCACTCGGAATCGTGTTGACTATCGCGCTTGTCGCCCTTGCCGACCATTGGGGCCTGGCGCCGTTGACGGCCTTCGCCGCCGGCTTGGGATCGGGCGTGATTGTCGTGGGGTTCGGCCGGATTATGCCGGCTCGCACGCAGCAAGGCACAAGGGCGCTC
>WBZQ01000678.1_pt1 | contig 25722 bp, 19 predicted proteins | sample 5204251 | NCBI WGS metagenome assembly WBZQ01 (sample SAMN12412402, study PRJNA552823) | activated sludge metagenome | isolation source: activated sludge from nitrification reactor of wastewater treatment plant... | place: USA: Virginia | collected 2017-09
CCTCTCCGCAATCGAAGCCGGCCGATCCTCGTCGGGCCTCGTTCTCCTGACGGGCGACGATCTGCAAGGCCAGGGAGATGTGGCGGCTTTCGTGGCATCGGAACTGGGGCTGCAGCTGTACGTGCTTTCTGCGGCGCTCGTGCCGACCAGCGCGTCGGAAATCGAGGCGCTGGCGGTGTTATGGCAGCGGGAGGCGTTTCTGCTCCATGCGGCGTTGCTCGTGGAGTGCGCGGAGCATGAGGTGCCGAAACAGGCGGGTAACTTCGTCGACCAACTCGGCGGTCTGGTGTTCGTGATCGGCCAGGAGTTGCCGTCGTTCGCGCGGCCGGCAGTTTCACAGGTCGTGAACCGGCCGCAGGCGGTGGAGCAGCGGGCCCTGTGGGAGCAGGCGCTTGGTCAGGATGCCGCGTTGGTCAATGGTTCGCTCGACGGAGTCTCCTGGCAGTTTCGCCTGAGCGCCGGCACGATCGCGACCACGGGCGCGCAGGTTCGCAAACGATTGGCAGGGGACGAGCGACCGGAGGGGCTGCTCTGGCGTGCCTGCCGAGCGGCAGGCCGCTCAAAACTCGATGACCTCGCGCAACGGATCGAGCCGGTTGCCGATTGGGCTGCGCTGATCGTGTCGGTCCCGCAACAGACGACCCTGCGGGCCATGGCGGCGCAGGTGCGGCATCGGTTGACCGTCTATCAGGACTGGGGTTTCGGCAGCCACGGCACGAGGGGACTCGGCATTACGGCCCTCTTTGCCGGCGAGAGCGGAACCGGAAAAACCATGGCGGCCGAAGTGCTGGCCAACGAGTTGAGTCTCGATCTCTACCGCATCGATCTCTCGGCCGTCGTCAGCAAATATATCGGCGAGACGGAGCGAAATCTGCGGCGCTTGTTCGATGCGGCGGATGAAAGCGGAGCCATTCTCCTGTTCGACGAAGCCGACGCGCTGTTCGGCAAACGGAGCGAGGTCAAGGACAGCCACGATCGCTACGCCAATATCGAAGTGAGTTATTTGCTCCAGCGCATGGAGGCCTATCGCGGGCTGGCGATTCTCACGACCAACATGAAGGCGGCGCTCGACCAGGCCTTTCACCGGCGCTTGCGCTTTGTCGTCCATTTTCCCTTTCCCGATGCGGCGCAGCGGGAAGCCATTTGGCGCACCATGTTTCCAACATCGGCACCGCTCGCAGGGCTGGATTACCCCAAGCTGGCACGGTTGCATATGGCAGGCGGGAGCATCCGGAATATCGCCCTGAACGCCGCCTTCCTCGCGGCGCAGGCCAGGGAGCCCCTGCGCATGGGACATCTCCTGCAGGCGGCACAGAGCGAGGCGGCCAAGCGGGACCGTCCATTGTCCGACGCGGAGACAAAGGGGTGGATATGAATCGAACACCAAAGAGACGGGTCATCGTGAATATCGACAGTCTCGTTTTAAAGGGCGTACGGTATGAAGACCGGCATGCGGTTGCCCAGGGACTTCAAGAACAACTGACCGAGCTGTTTTCAGAACCACACATAGTGCAGCGACTCAGTCAAACCGGTTCCATCCCACATTTGCGTGTCGGACCGGTCGCGATTCCTGCCGAAGTGAAGCCGCAACAGGCCGGCCAGGCGGCGGCGGATGGGATTGGGAAGGGATTGAATCGATGAGCGTAGCCGAAGCAGTTCAGACCACCAGCAAAGCGTCCAGCAGTTCTAGCTCGGGGTTTGTCCTGCAACGAAAATGTACCTGCGGGGGATCGGCTGGCCTCAGTGGGGAGTGTGACCAGTGCAAGCGCAACAAGCTCCTCGGCAAGCCGCTGCAGCGCAAGCTCGCCATCAACGAGCCAGGAGATGAGTACGAGCGGGAAGCGGATCGCGTGGCGGAGCAAGTGATGCGCATGCCGGATCCCGGAAAGCAGAACGGCCGCGCGCCGAAGCCGGTGCTGCCGCTCGTGCAGTGCCCAGTGATAGGCAACGGTGCCGGCGTTGGCGCGGTGCCGCCGATCGTCCATGAAGTACTGTCGTCCCCGGGCCAGCCGCTTGACGCCGCGACGCGGGGGTTTTTTGACCCGAGGTTCGGGCATGACTTTCGGAATGTCCGAATCCATTCGGACACGAAAGCGTCTGCGTCGGCGCGGCGAATGCGAGCGCTGGCTTATACAATCGGTCAGGACATCGTCTTTGGAGCGGGTCAATTCGCTTCGGGTACGGTGAGGATGAACAACCTTCTTGCACACGAACTGGCGCATGTTGATCAGCAAACACAAAGCGGAATGCTCGCGTTGCAGCGCAAAGGCGATCCGCGAAGTACCACGGCTTGGGAGTTCGCTGCCAATTACCGAGAGTATGAACCCGAGACTTATGAGAATCTGCTCGCCGAAGTGGCGCCGGCGCGGGAGAGTTTGGAGTCCGATGCGCTCCAGGGTTTCCTTTCGGAATCTGATCTGCAGGTGCTGGTGCGCCTGACGGCGTTGGATCTCATGAATCAATACCGCCTCCGGATTATGAGCGCGCGTGATGCGGTCAAAGTCACGCAGCAGCCAAGCGAGGTTGTCGCCGGCGTTAGCGCCGCTTCCCGAAAGATTCTGACTCTCGATGCCGAGCGACGGATCCTAGAAAGATCACGCTCCAATATCGGATCGCTTGCCGCGCAGACAAACATCGGCGGCACCTCACCGTTTACCGAAGAATGGGCGATGCAAGTCGCGGCCTATACGAAAGAGTATCGAAACGAGGATATCACGGTCGCCTTGCAGGAGTTTGCGGCGTGGGTCACGGAGCATCAGACCGTCACGGAAGGGGATAGAAGCCAGGGTGTAATGCTCCTGCACAAACTCGAGGCTGCGCGCACCAAGCAAATTCAGGACGTCTCTCGGCGCGCTAACAAGCTCTACACGCAGTTTCCGTTTCTCGCGCAACTCTGGTTGAGAAATCCGAGGACCGAATTGGCGGAAGCGCTCATTGGCGACTCCACCGGAGATATCGTGAGCGGGGCGCAAGCGGTATCGGATGCTGCCTCATCCCTCATCGAGCGTTTCGATCCCACAGGTTGGTTTGCCGAGGGTCGGGCTTATGCCGAAGCCCAAGTAACCACTGCCGTCCGGACCCTGACCGGACCGAGTCTGTCGGATTTTGCTGAAAATACTTTCGACACGACATCCAGCTACATTAACGCGGTTCGAGACGGGTATGATCGTTTAATCGAAAATATTGATCGTGCGATCGGGGTCATAGGTTCGGAAGACATCAGTTCATTTGAACTTCCCGAGGCCGTCGCAGCTGCCGCCGAACGATTACCGGCTAACTTGAAAAAAGAGTTGCAGCAGTTGCGCCAGCGAAAGGAATTAATCGCGCTTGCTGAAACCATAGGGCTCAGCGCTGCGGAAGCTGGCCTTGCGCTCTTACCGGTGATTGGTCCTGCGCTGGCTTTCGGAGCCGGCATGTACTCATCGGTATCCGGATTGGAATCAACGCTGGATAGAAGAACTCTTGGGTTGGCAGGCGAAACTCCCGAAGGAGCGCTCGGTGTAACGGCGTCTCCGGCCGAAGTCGCGATGTCAATGGCTGACGTTGCAGGGTCAGCATTGGGCATTTTTGAATTGCTCGACGTTCCCGAGCTCGATGTGCCTGCTCCCGAGCATACCCGCCTAACGGGCAGCCCGCCCAAAGAGGAGATACCCATTACACGACCACGGGTGTCGGAAGAAACCGGTATTGCGGCAGCCCCCGAGATAGCAAAGCCGGTTGAAGCACCGCCGGCAGAAATTCCCGCCCTGAGCGATCCGGCGTCCGTCGTGTCGCCGTCCGCACGAGAGCGATTGCCCGACCTTACTGCACAGGAGGAAAGCTTGCTGCGGAATACCGCTGATCCGGCAAAGTATCCGGCAGAGCTGCCGAAAGAGCTTGCGGATCAAGAGTTGGATATCGTGCGAAGGGCCGAGAAAACCCCGATCGTCGATCAGCGTGACGGTTATATCTCTGAGGTGGACCTGGGGAACGGCCATAAATGGAAAGGCAAAGAAGATGGTACCTGGTGCCGGCACTCCAACGGCGGTACCAACTGCACAAACTTGGGCGGCGGCCGGCCGCCCGATGATATTGATCTCGACGAGCCGATCGGAGCGGTCCCCGAGAGCTCGCGGCTTTATCAAATGATTGCGCAGTTGGATGATCTCTTGATACGTTCGGACCGCAGATACAGCGGCGCAATTGCGAGCCTGCGGGAGCGGGTGGCCTTTTTGATCGAAGAAAGCCCGGCGGGGCCGCTGGATCCGATCGCCATCGATGATCTGGTCGGCAGATTCGAAGAGCTTAGCCGTCTGGTCGGCGATACAACAATGCTTGAAGGCCGCAAAGTGCCGGTCATCCGACAACGCGAACGGTTGCGTCGAGCGGCTCTCGATGCTCAGTCGTTTGCCGTGCCAAGCCTCGCTCTCCCGCGTGAAATTGCGATGTATGCACCGCGAGAGTTTTCCGGCAGTGCGGCTGAAGTCACACGACGAGTCATGGGTAATCCGCCCGATCTTCCTGCCGCGTTCGCACGGGTCCCGCGCATCCCATACCAGCCTGGAGTGGATTGGCCCCTGAGAGGCCAGATTTATAGCCACATCGCGGAAGGATCCTCTGGAGCTCCGGTGTTTTTGACGACATTGCGCGTTGGCGATCGGCCGCGAATGGTTGCGGTCAAGCTATTCCGGAAAAGATTTACCGAGTACGAGATGCAGGAAATCGTTAGCGCCCAGATCTTCGGCGAGCTTGGCATTGGGCCGCAAGTTTTCGGTGTCGTTGAAATAGAAGGCCATCGAGGTCTGGTGATGGAAGCCGTGGCAGGTGATTTTCCCGAAGCGATGCCGATGGGCCAGCAAGCCGTCTGGGATCTCGAGACGGCGGTCGAGCGGTTGTCTGACGCGGGCATTGCCATTGGCGATTTTCAGTATCTGGTAACGCCGGATGGACGGGCAGTCATTATCGACGCGGGTGCCGCAACATTCGAAGGAGACTCTCGCTATCGGAACATGCAGACAAGCATGGAGCGGCAATTGAACGACGAGCGCAATAGGCTCAGCGCGGCCGGCGCCGAGCCTGAGTTGCGCGAACGCTATCGGTTCCAGTTGGAAGACCGCAATCAAGTTCGACAACGAGCGCGTGAGGCGCTTGCGGGCGAATTCCAAAGGTTACTCGCCACAGGCGAGGCTGGGGACATTACCGTCGAGGGAGTTCAGTATTCCACGCTGCGAGTTTCAAGGGTGAAGGACGAACTCTTGGCCCGATTCCGCGGAATTGAGAACACGACGGACGCTCGAGGCCGGGGTGAGCTTGTGCTGTCGGCTTTCGAGCAGGCGGCGATCGAGGTGGCAAGGGAAAACGGTATTGCTTCGACCAGAGTTGCCGTGCAACTCGTGGTCAACGAGAGATTCCGGAATTTACTTAACAAACGAGGTTATTCCGTTCTTGTGTTGGAGGGTATCGACGGCGTACGCCTTCAGAGCGTGCTGTCGAAAGTCTATCCCGCTCAGTAAGCGGTTCAACATGCGCAGAACACCCATGAGAACTCCTGCTCACAATGATGCGAATCGTACCGTCTTTCGCGGCCGCGGTCCATGTATGCAGCGCAAGTGCGCCTGCGGCCGATCGCTTGGACTCAGCGGGCAGTGTGAAGAATGTAAGAGCAAGAAGCTTATCGGTGGGGCAATGCAGCCAAAGCTTGCCGTCAGTGAGCCTGCCGATGAATACGAACAGGAAGCGGATCGAGTCGCGGAGCAGGTGATGCGGAGGGCGACGCCTTCGAAACAAACCGAAACTTTGAGCATTGCAACAGTACCCCTGGTTCAGAGAAAAGTGAACACGAAGAACGCGGCTACCAGCACTGTTCCTAATATCGTTCATGACGTGTTGACTTCATCCGGACAGCCATTTGATAGGAGAACACGCGCATTTTTTGAGCCGCTCTTTGGGCATGATTTCGGTAAGGTGCGTGTACATGCCGATGCTGCTGCCTCGGAATCGGCTCGGTCGGTCAATGCACTGGCCTATACGGTTGGGTCGGACATCGTCTTCCGTACAGGGCAATTCGATCCGCATTCGATGGCCGGTCGGCGGTTGTTGGCTCATGAGCTGGTCCACGTCGTGCAAAATCAGCCCGACGGCCGCAAGATACTCACTCGAAAAAAGCAGGAAGACGACGAAGAAGCTGCGTTGAAGCCTCGTGCCAAGCAACTTCTACAGGCGGCTGAGGCCGGTGATTATGTCACGGTCGAACGGTTAAGCGGAGGCGGATTCTTTCATGAGGGAATCGCTCTCAACGTAACAGACGAATTCGGCTGGACGCCGTTGCTCTTGGCCGCCGATGCGGGACACGAAAAGATTGTGAAATTGTTATTGGAAAGAGGTGCGGATCCGGAAGTGCTGACGACATCGGCCGAAGGCAGATCTCCGCTCACGGCAGCCGTGCGGAGCGGCCATGCCGAAGTCGTCAAGGTGCTGCTCAAAGGCGGTAGCAATATATACGCTCGCGATCGTTCGGGTTCGTCGGCTCCTGTGTGGGCGGCGTTGGAGGGGCAAACCACCGTGATGACGATCTTCCTGAACAACGGCTTGAACGTGAATTACCAAGACGACGACGGGATCACGCTGATTATGTATGCAGCCCTCGCTTGTCAACTGCCTATGGCCCAGATGCTATTCGGACAGGGAGCTGATCTGTTGGTACGCGATAAGCACGGGTATAACGCTCTTGAATGGACTGAGATGCGACAACAGGAGGCCGAAGTAGATCTTGGCACAATCACGTCCGAATATATCCCCTCCGGCGACCAGTACAACATTGAACGTCGGGATAAGGAAGAGCGTGCCACGAAGGCAAGCACACGGGTCGCCGCCTGCCGCGCGGTCGCGGACTATTTGAGGTCAGTGAGTCAGCCATGACGTCGTTCCCGGGCTCTCCCAAACTTCTCAAGGGCGGCATCGTCTTGATCGATCCCGCCACGGCGCAGGTCCAACGGATCATTGCGCTCCAATACAACCCGGACTCCCTGAGTCGCACGCTGCAAGTGCAGGGTGCCGGTGAGGGCAGTGACCGGTCGGAGGCGCTGCGCCTGAAGGGACCGGCGGTGGAGACCATCAAGCTCGACGCGGAAATCGACGCGACGGACGGGATGGAGCAGGGCGATGCGGTCGTCGGGGCAGTAGGGATTGCGCCCCAATTGGCCGCGCTGGAGACCTTGCTCTATCCGAGCGCGGGGCAGCTGACGACCAACCATACGCTGTCCAGTTTGGGAACGCTTGAGATTCTTCCGATGGAGACCGCGTTGCCGCTGTTTGTCTTCGGCCAACATCGGGTCATCCCGGTCCGGTTGACCGAGTTCAGCGTGACCGAAGAGGCCTTCGATCCGAACCTCAATCCCATCCGCGCGAAGGTCAGCCTGGGCATGCGGGTGCTGTCCATCGACGATGTGGGGTTCACGCATAAGGCCGGCAGTTTGTTCATGAGTTACCTGCAGCAGAAGGAAGGCCTGCGCGCGAAGGCCCAAGGCACCACACTGGGCGCGCTGGGGCTCACAGGCATTTCTTGAGCAGGCAACACCAGAGGAAGGGCGGCAGATGAGCGATCCGTTACAGGCCCTCTTGGACAGGGCGCTGAAAGCCAATTCCTTTCCGCCGACCAGCCGCTATTCCGACGTGAAGACGGCGTCTCTCGTGACCGCCGACGGCACCATGCTGGTGCACTTGCGCCGCCGCTTCGTGCCGGGCAGCGAACGATTCACCGTGGTGCAACAGCATCGAGTGGCGGGCGGCGAACGGTTGGATTATCTGGCGGCGACCTATATGGGCGATCCGGAGCAGTATTGGCGGTTGTGCGACGCGAACGACGCGGTGCGGCCCGACGAACTCACGGACACCTTGAACCGTGCCATCGACATCGCATTGCCGGAGGGAACGACAGGAGTGCCCGGTGCTTAAAGGCATGCATCTGACAGTGCTCGCCGGGCCGGTGGTGCCCTTTCCGGTGCCGCAGCCGGTCCTGGAGGCCTTGACCGAGGTCCAGGTGACGACCGCCACGGGGACGCCGGGAGGATTTCAACTGCGGTTTACGATTCAAAACAAGTCGCCGCTCCAGCAGGCGTTCCTGGTGGCGGCCACACAAACGCCGCTCATGCGCGTGATCCTGGTGGCAACCATCAATTTCATTCCTCACGTGCTGATGGACGGGGTCATCACCAACCAGGAAATCACCTCCGGCGAACAACCGGGCGAGTCGACGCTGACGATTACCGGCGACGATCTCACCAAACTGATGGACCTGCAATCGTTCGACGGGTTGCTCTTTCCCGCGATGCCGGTGAATGTGCGGGTCATGACCATTCTGGCGAAGTACGCACTGTTCGGCATGATTCCGCTCGTGATTCCGCCGATCGCATTGGACGTGCCTCTTCCCACGATGCGGATTCCATCGCAGCAAGGCACCGATCTCCACTACCTTCTCGAACTGGCTGAGGAAGCAGGCTACGTCTTTTATATCGAGCCGGGACCAATCCCCGGCACCAACACTGCCTACTTCGGCCCTCAGCTCAAACTCGGCGTTCCGCAGCCGGCGTTGAACGTCGATATGGACTTCGATCGCAACGTGGAGTCGCTGAGTTTTCAGTTCAATTCAACCAAGAAGGATTTGCCGATCGTGATGATTCACAATGCGCTGACCAAAGCGCCCATTCCCATTCCCATCCCTGATATCAATCCGCTGCAACCGCCGCTGGGACTGGTGGGCCCGCCCGTGACGAAGGTATCGCTGCTGAAGGCCACAGGAAAACTTTCCGCGCCCGCAGCCCTCAACGAAGGGCTGAAGGCATCGAGTGAGTCGATGGAGGCAGTCACGGGGAGCGGGGCACTCGATGTGGGGCGGTATGGCCGATTGTTGAAGGCGCGGGGATTGGTCGGGGTGCGCGGCACGGGATTGGCTTTCGACGGGTTGTATTACGTCGAGAGCGTGACCACCACGATCAAACGCGGAAGCTGCAAACAGAATTTTCGCCTCACGAGAAACGGACTCGTATCCCTGACGCCGATGGTGCCGGTATGAGCGACGCGCAGACATACTACGGGAAGTATCGCGGCACGGTCTTGAACAATATCGATCCCATGCAAATGGGGCGCTTGCAGGTGCAAGTGCCGGATGTGGCGGGATTAATTCCGACCTCCTGGGCCATGCCCTGTTTTCCCGCCGGCGGCAAACAAATGGGCGTGTACATGCTGCCGCAGATCGGGGCCGGCGTGTGGGTGGAATTTGAGCAGGGGAACCCCGATTACCCGATCTGGAGCGGGTGCTGGTACGGCAGCGTGGCCGAGGTGCCGGCTCTGGGGTTGGCCGGCATCCCGGTCAGCCCGAATATGGTGATTCAGACGGCGGCTCAGAATGCCATCGTGATCAGCGATGTGCCGGGCCCGACCGGCGGCATTATGTTGAAGAGCGCGACCGGCGCCACGCTCATCGTCAACGATACCGGCATTTACATTCAAAACGGGAAGGGCGCGATGGTGACGCTCGTGGGACCGGCGGTCACGATCAACAACGGCGCGCTCACGATTGTTTAGCATGATGCTGAAAACGCCCGCCAGCGGCGCTCTCGTTGCGTGCAGGCCCTCAACGTACCGCAAGGGTACGCCTCAGGCCTTCACTGACTGCGGTCTTGCTGGACAGTCGTGTTGAGCATCATGCGGAAGGATGTGCCGCTTCTGGCCCGAAGCGAATCATTGCGGCCTGTGTGCGCGAATAGTTGTGTGCAGCCTGCGAACCATTCATGGAGGGGGAAGCCGATGCCAGGATTTCTACTTCATCTCGGTGCGACGGTCATGTGCGCGCATGCGGGGCAGGCGACGCCGGTGGCGCCGAATCCACGCGTGCTTGTCAGCGGGCAACCGACCGTGCCGATGAACAGTCTCTACGTCGTGGCCGGTTGCACCTTGCCGCCCCCCGCAGCCGCGAACGGTCCCTGCGTCACGGCGCAATACATCACGGCCGCTACCAGAGTGACCAGTAACGGCGTGCCGCTGTTGTTGATCGATAGTCAGGCGATTTGCGCGCCGTCCGGGACGCCGCTGCTTCCGACGGTGACACAAACAAGAGTGACGGGGATGTAATGATGAGACAACTCGATTTTCCATACCGGTTCGACGCGCGAGGCCGGACCGCCGGGACGGACGAGGCCGACCACATTCGCGACCTCATCGAGCAGGTGCTGTTCACCCATCCCGGTGAGCGGGTGATGCGACCGGATTTCGGCAGCGGGCTCCTGCAGTTGGTCTTCTCGCCGAACAGTGTGGTGCTGGCTGCCACGACGCAGGTGCTGGTGCAGAGCTCGCTGCAGCGTTGGCTCAGCGAATGGATCGTCGTGGAGTCGGTGCAGGTCGAGGCTATGGAGTCCACGTTGCGGGTCACCGTGCAGTATGTGATCAGGCGGACGGGAGCCCGCGTGGTCGGAACCTTCGTGCAAGGAGGCGAAGCGTGAGGTATTCCTGTTGCGACGAGCGGCGTCGTGAGGCGGTCCGGAATCATCCGACACTGAACGGGATCGATTTTCTGGAAGTCATCGATCACAGCGCGCCGACGGAAGCCGACTGCCAACGGAAACTTGAACTGCATTTTGTGAAGCCCTTGGGGACGCTGACGCTGACGGCAAGCAACATCACGATCGAGGGCGGCGAGCGCGTCACCACGTTTCATGTGCTGTCTGTGGTCGCCGGCAGCGGCTCTTCCGCCAACATCGTCACCGTCGAAGTGGATCAGCCTGGCGACTTCTCGACGTACACGCTGCGTGTGGTGACCGATGCGTTGAACGATGCGGTGCCTCCTGGACTCGACCCGCAACTGGCGACGGTTGAGTTTTCGTTCAAGGTCGAATGCCCGAGTCCCTTCGACTGTGCGCCGCAACATCGCTGCCCGGAGGAGACGGGCCCGTCGCCGGTGATCGATTATCTGGCCAAAGACTATGCGAGTTTCCGCCGCGTCATGCTCGACCGGATGGCGGCCATCATGCCGCAATGGAAGGAACGGAGTCCCGCCGATCTTGGCGTCATGTTGGTGGAGGCGTTGGCCTACACCGCCGATCACTTGAGTTACCAGCAGGATGCCGTCGCAACTGAAGCGTATCTGGGCACGGCGCGGCGCCGCGTTTCTGTCCGTCGTCACGCTCGGCTGATGGATTATTACGTGAGCGAGGGCTGCAATGCCAGAACCTGGATGCATCTTCAGGTCTCTGCCGACGTGGTGCGCGTCGATCCGACCAATCCGGCGATTCCCGTCGGCACGAAGTTGACGACGCTCATCAAGGGGCAACCAACCGGCATCGCCGACGATCCGCGCGTCTATGAACAGGCCGACATGCTGTTCGAAGCGATGGAGCCCGTGCAGTCGCTCTACGCCGATCATAACGAGCTGCGCTTCTACAGCTGGAGCGATCAACGGTGCTGTCTGCCGAAGGGTTCGGTGACGGCCACCCTGGCCGGTCATCATCTCAATCTGACGCCGGGGATGTTGCTCCTGTTCGAGGAAGTCATCGGTCCGGAAACCGGTTCGCCTGCAGATGCCGATCCCACCAGGCGTCATGTCGTGCGACTGGATCGTGTCGTCGTGACGGCTCCGGGGGGCGGGCCGCTCACCGATCCGGTGACGAACCAGCTGATTACGGACATCACCTGGCATCCGGAAGATGCTTTGCCGTTTCCTTTCTGCCTCTCCGCCGCCACGAGCGCTGGCTATCGTGACGCGGTCTCAGTGGCGCGAGGGAATCTGGTCTTAGCGGATCATGGGGTGACGTTGGGTGATGAGGCGTTGGGAGCCGTGCCAGAGCCGTTTCTCTTCATGCCACGATCGAAAACCGGGGATCGCTGCGCGGCGTTCACACCGCAGCCGGTGCCGCCGCGTTTCAACCCCCGTTTGACCAAGGCGCCGCTCACCCATGCCGGGCCTGTCTACGACCATGCGAACTCGGCCCGGGTTGCGTTGCAGTGGGATCTCCGGGACGTGCAGCCGGCTATAGCACTCACCGGAACGAAGGGTACGGAGACGACGACCTGGACAGCGCGGCGCGACCTCCTGAACAGTAACGCAGAGGCCGATGAGTATGTCGTGGAGGTCGACAATGACGGCAGCGGCACGATCCGCTTTGGGGACGACGTTCATGGTCGCAGGCCCGAATCCGGCACCGCGTTTACAGCGCAGTATCGTATCGGAAACGGCCGCGCGGGAAACATCGGAGCTGATTCGCTGGTCCACATTGCGCGTGCCATGCCCGAAATCACCCTGGTGCGCAATCCCTTGCCGGCAGTCGGTGGACAGGATCCCGAATCGTTGCAGGACGTGCGTCAGCGCGCACCGGTGGCCTATCGCGTTCAAGAGCGCGCCGTCACAGAGGCCGATTACGCCGAGGTGACCGAACGTCGAGCCGACGTGCAGCGGGCTGCCGCCACGTTTCGTTGGACGGGTAGTTGGCACACGGTGTTTGTGACGGTGGATCGTGAAGGCGGCGCCGGTCTATCGGACGAGTTCGAGACCGACATGCGGGCGCATGTGGAGCGGTATCGCATGGCCGGTCACGATGTGGAAATTAACGGTCCGCAGTTCGTGTCGTTGGAGATTGATCTGCACGTCTGCGTGCGGCCTGACCATTTCCGGAGTGATGTCGAACGTGAGTTGCTTGATGTCCTGAGCAACCGCGACCTGGCGGATGGACGTCGTGGGCTCTTTCATCCAGACCTGTGGACCTTCGGGCAGCCGGTATACCTGAGTGCGGTTTATGGGGCCGCACATCACGTCACCGGTGTGGAATCGGTGGAGGCGCTGACGTTTCAGCGACAGGGCGTGCCGGAGACGACAGGGCTGGATAGTGGACGGCTGGACATGGCCGCATTGGAGATCCCCCGCCTCGACAATGATCGCAATTTCCCGGAGCGCGGCCGGTTGACCATCACGTTGGGAGGCGGGAAATGAGTCAGGACGCTGCGAACGAATGCGGGTGCTGCGCCGGCATCGCCGCCGAAACTCCCGCCCTGCTCTTCAATCGGCCGGGCCTCTCCGCCATCGCGTATCGCGTCGGCACATACCAGACGTTCCGGCAAAGCCTCCATGCGCGGCTGTCTGACAGTCGCTGGCCGGTCTTGCGGGGGCTGAGGACGCGCGACAACGATGATTTCACCGTCGCGCTGCTGGATGCCTGGGCGGTGACCGGCGACATCCTCACCTTTTATCAGGAACGCATTGCCAACGAGTCGTATCTGCGGACCGCGACGGAGCGGCTTTCCATCTTGGAGCAGTCGCGTCTGCTCGGGTATCAGGCTGGCCCCGGGTTGGCCGCGGCGACCCACCTGGCCTTTACCATGGAAGAGGCGACCGGCCTGCCGCAACAGGCGGCCCAGCCGATCACGTTGGCGGCCGGCACCAAGGTGCAGAGTATTCCCGGGCCGGATGAACTCCCGCAGACCTTCGAGACGGTCGAAGCCATCGAAGCGAGAGCGGAGTGGAACGCGCTCCGGGCGCAAGTGACCGAGACGCAGGCATTGGCCTGGGACATGGCGGAGTTGTGGCTTGCCGGTACCAGCGTGAGCCTGGCCGTCGGGGAGGTGGTGCTGATCGTGGCGGAGAGCGGCAGCGGGTTTGACGCGTCGATCCGTCGTGTGACCGCTGTGGTCTCCCATCCTGATCTGGTGAGCACCCAGGTGCTGCTCGCCACCATCTCAAGCAGTGCGGAGGCCATTGCGGCCAGCAGGCCAGGGGTCTATGTCTTGCGAAGCCAGGCATCGCCGTTCGGGCACAATGCGCCCTTGCAACCGCAATACAGCAGCAGCGGCGTGTTTGACGGCACGTTCAGCGAGTGGGCGCTGGATGCGAATGAGACGGTGACGCGCATCACCCTCAGCAGCCGCAATGACAAGATCATGAACAATAGTTTCGCCGTTGTGGAGCAAGACGATCCCGGAACTGGCTCGCGTATCTGGACCTTTGCCCAGGTAACCGATGTGGTCCATCGTTCGGTGGCCCGGTACGGTATCGCCGGCACCGGAACACAACTGAGCCTGAGCCTCGGTTGGACGAAGGAGGCGAATTCGACACTGGATCTGTTGCGCACGATGACGGTTGCGGTTCAGAGCGAAGCGTTGACGACGGCGGCCTTGCCGCTGCTGTATCCGGTCTATGGCGAGGAGCTGGCATTCGATCAACTGGTGGATGGTCTCATGCCGGGACGTCCGTTGGCGGTGACGGGTGTTCGCCAAGCGGTTCGTCTGAAACATCCGGCTCTCGCTCCGTTCAAGGGACACAAGGTTCCGTTGGGCGGGCCTCAGCGGATCTTGATGTTGGATGACGGGACCTCGGTATCGCTGAAGCCGGGTGACCAGCTTCGTATGACCGGTAGTCCGGCAACCGTGGCTGATGCGTCGCTGGTCTCGATGACGCCGGCGGAGTTTGGTACGTCGCTGACGCAAGTCTCTTCGCCGTTACTACGATTACTGCTGATGGACCGCGACGGCCGTACGGGGTACTTGGATATCAGTGCAGGAGATATCGAGTTGGTCGCGTCGGATGCGGCGGCTGAGACGGTGTCGGAGATCGTGTTCATTGATGAGGCGATCGGCACCAGCATCACGCAGGATCGCGATCGCACGACGGTCCAACTCGCGACGGTTCTGGCGAACGTCTACGAGCGCGCTACGGTCCGCATCAATGCCAATGTCGCCGCCGCCACCCATGGTGAGAGTGTGAAGGAACCCTTGGGGAGCGGCGATGCGGCCGTACCCTACCAGCAATTCACGCTGCGCCAACCGCCGGTGACCTACGTCAGTGCCGACACGCCGGACGGTTCGGCCTCGACGCTGAAGGTCTACGTCAACGAAGTCTTGTGGGAAGAAGTCCCGTTCCTCTACGGGTATGGCCCCACCGAGCGGATCTATATCACCAGGCGTGATGACGAGGGCCGCACCACGATCCGGTTCGGTGATGGGATCACGGGGGCGCGATTGCCGACCGGCCAAAATAACGTGCATGCCGAGTATCGCAAAGGAACCGGCCTGGGGGGACTCGTGCAGGCCGGGCAATTGAGTCTGCTGATGAGCCGGCCGCTCGGCTTGAAAGGCGTGGTGAATTTAGAGGCTGCGCAGGGGGCCGAGGAGCCGGAGTCGAGGGACGACGCTCGCACGAATGCGCCGTTGACCGTGTTGACGCTGGAGCGCGCCGTGTCGCTACAGGATTACGAAGACTTCGCCAGAACCTTTTCCGGTGTCGCCAAGGCTCAGGCTGTCTGGGTATGGGATGGCCGCAAGCGAAGCATCTTCCTCACGGTGGCCGGTCCGGGGGGAGAAATATTGGAGGAGGACGGCTCCGTCATCACGAAGCTGAAGGAATCCCTGCGTACGTACGGTGACTCTTTCGTCGCGTTCACGGTGAAACCCTATCGACAGGCCTGGTTCGAGTTCGAGGGTACGGTCACGATCGCTCCGGACCATGTGAGCGACGTCGTGATGGCTGCGATTACCGCCGACCTTGAGCAGCGGTATGCCTTCGCCGCCAGAGCGTTCGGGCAACCGGTCGCGTTGAGCGAGGTGATCGCCTCGATCCAGGCCGTACTCGGTGTGGTGGCGGTGATTCTGGACCGCTTCGCGCGCACAGACCAATCGCTGCCGGCGATTCAGCCTCGTCTGATCGCCGATCGTCCGGCCATGGGCGCGGATGGGGCCGTACCCGCGGCGGAACTCCTGTTACTTGATCCCGCGTCATTGACTCAACTGAAGGCGATCCAATGAATCCAGAAGCAGACAAACTGTACCAGCTTCTTCCCGCGCTCTACCGCATTCGCGATGCGGAACAGGGGAGTGCGCTGCGTGCCTTGTGCGAAGTCCTGGCCGAAGACATCGCGGTACTCAGGGAAAATCTTGATCAACTCTACGATGATCAGTTCATTGAGACCTGCGCCGACTGGGTGGCGCCCTACATCGGCGACTTGATCGGCTACAGGACGTTGCACGCGGTCACCGAACGGACGCGTAGTGCCAGGGCGGAGGTGGCCAATACCATCGCCTATCGCCGACGGAAGGGAACGGCGACCGTTCTCGAACAGCTTGCCAGGGATGTCACCGGATGGAACGCGCGCGTGGTGGAGTTCTTTCAGTCGCTCGAAACCAGTCAGTACATGAACCATGTCCGTCCCACTAATCTCACCACGGTTGATCTGCGAAATTGGGAAGCCTTGGAGCGACGTGACACGGCCTTCAATCGGATCTCGCATTCCGTCGACATGCGACGTATTGAGACTCAGCAGGGGCGGTACAGCATTCCCAACATCGGCCTGTTCCTCTGGCGGCTGGACGCATTTGCAGTGCGCCGCTCTCCTGCCTTCCGAGTCGACGATGAACGGTTTCTGTTCAGTCCGTTGGGGAACACTCAACCACTTTTTACCAGGCCGGAGTCGGAGACAGATATCACCCACCTGGCCGAACCCTTGAACGTGCCGGAGCCGATCAGCCGTCGTGTGCTGGACACGTACCTCGCGCAATACTACGGCTCGCAGTTGAGCCTGTTCCTGGAGGCGGACAATCTGGACATGAGCGTCGGGAAGGTACAGGTCTGCAACCTGTCGGATGACGGATCGACTTGGGCACATCTTCCGGTGAACACAGTCTCGATCGATCCCGTGTTGGGACGCATCGCTGTGCCACCGGGAACGCCGCCGGTCAATCTGCGGGTGACGTATCACTATGGATTCAGTATGCCGACCGGCGGAGGGTCGTACGAACGTGGCAAGACCTTTGCGCTCGGCGGCGGGTTTGCCTCGGTGATGCAGGGGCAGAGTCTGCAAGCGGAGCTCACCGCCTCTCAGGCTGGTGGCATCGTGCAGATCGACGACAGCGGGCGGTATGCGGAAGCGTTGAGCCTGAACATTCCTGCTGCCGCAAAGGTGGAGGCGCGTGCCGCCAACGAACATCGCCCGACGCTGGTGCTCAACGGCGATTGGACGATCACGCTGGCGCCGGGTGCTGAATTGACCTTGAACGGACTCCTCATTACGGGCGGGCGAGTGCGTATCAACGCGGCGGGTGCGGCGGGAACGCGTCTTCTGCGATTGCGTCATTGCACGTTAGTACCGGGGCTCAGCCTGACGAGAAAAGGCGAGCCGGTGTCGCCCTCCGCTCCCTCGCTGGTGATCGAACGAGAGGGCACAACGGTCGAGATCGATCACTGTGTATTAGGCGGGATTCGCGCCGCGGACAATACCGAGGTGTCGGTGACCAATTCGCTGCTCGATGCAACGACGCCGACCGGTGTGGCCTACGCAGCCCTGGACGGTCTGGGGGCCGGGGGCGTCTTGAGCATCGTGAATAGTACGGTGATGGGCAAGGTGCATACGAAGCGACTGGATCTTGCCTCGAATACGATCTTCGCGGCCGCCCTGGCCGGCGGCGACAGCTGGAGTCACCCGGTCTGGTCGGATCAAAACCAGCAAGGCTGCTGCCGGTTTTCCTTCGTGCCGCTGAACTCGATCGTGCCGCGCCGCTATCGGTGCCAACCGGATCTGGCCGTGGAGGCGGCGTTGTTGGAGGCCGACCAGCCGAAAGGCAGCCTGACTGCGCCACAAACGCAGGCCATCACGCTGGCGACGCAAGCGCGTGTCAGGCCGGCCTTCACGGCCCGTCGGTATGGGCAGGCGGCCTATGGGCAATTGGCGGGCTCTTGCCCGGAGGACATCACGCGCGGGGCGGACGATGAATCAGAAATGGGCGTCTTCCACGACGTGTTCGCGCCGCAGCGGGAAAATAATCTGACGATCCGGTTGCAGGAGTATCTCCGGTTCGGCCTGGAGGCGGGACTGTTTCACGCCACTTAGGGGGAGCCCTCTTGTGGGACCAGGTGGCGAGCGAGGCCGTCCGGACCCTGGAATTGAACGGTTTTCATCACTGGGAGAGCGCATATGAGTGGCGATTACAGCCGAAAACGATTCAACCCTGAGAAGCATTACCAGGGCGTGCTGCGGCAGCAGGGACGAGTGGACCTCGATGCCGATTGGAATGAGTATGTGGATCTGCAGGACCGCCGTTGGCGCGCGGAGACCATCGATGTGGTGGGGCGCTGCGGCGTGCCGGCCGAGACGCCGGATGGATTCAAAATCGATATCAGCGGGGGAGAACTGACCGTCGGTCAGGGCCGGATGTACGTCGATGGGTACGTCGCCGAGAACCACGGGACGGCGCCGGCGCTCGATGCGACGATTGAAGAGTCCTACGGCACGGCGGCTCTGCCGGTGAAGAATCAACCCTTTGGCGGTCCGGTGACGGTGCCGCCTCAGGTGCGGTCGCTCGTCTATCTCGATGTGTGGAGACGAGAAGTCACCTGCCTGCAGGCGCCGGACCTCATCGAGCCGGCCGTCAACGTCGATACAACGACCAGGAACCAGACTGCCTGGCAGGTCAGAATCCTCGGCGGCATCCCGGCTGATGTGAATTGTGAGACCCCCTTGGAGGACGTTCCCGGTTGGCCGGCGGGGAACCGTCTGTCTTCCGCGCGATTGACCACCACGACGGTTGCCGTCACCACGGAGCCTGATCCCTGCCTCGTGCCGCCGACCGGTGGGTATCGTGGTTTGGACAATCATCTCTACCGCATTGAAGTGCACAGCGCGACGAACACCACTGCCAAAGTGAAGTGGTCGCGCGAGAATGCGCATGTCTCGACAGCGATCGTAGAGATCATGGCCGGCCGGACCACCGTGCGTGTCGAGAGTCTGGGCCGCGATAACGTGCTCCGCTTCAAGACCGGAGACTGGGTGGAGTTCACAAGCGATACGCGCGAGTTCGCTGGTCTGCCTGGTGACATGCGCAAGGTGACGGTGGATGACACGAACAAGACGTTGACGTTTACCCCTGCCTTGCCCATCGCCGATTTTCCCCAGGGCATGGCCGACTCGACCAAGCATCTGCGCGTGATTCGATGGGATCAGACCGGGATCGTCCGCAAACCCGACGGCTCGCAACTCGTCAACCTGGACCTGACGATCGACGGATTGATCGAGCTGTCTGCGGCAAATCCCGGCTTCGTGTTGGAGCATGGGGTGCAAGCCACCCTGACCGTCCAGACGGGAGGGACGCCTCATAGCGGCGACTACTGGTGTTTTGCGGCCCGGACCGCAGATGCCGACATCGAGCGGCTCAATTTGGCGCCGCCACTGGGTCTGTACCACCACTATTGCCATCTCGCGATCATCGAGGCCGACGGAGAAATTCATGATTGCCGGACGGTGTTCCCTCCGCTCACGGAGTTGACGCCAGGCTGCTGCACCGTGGTGGTACGTCCCGGTGAGGATATCCAAGCGGCAATCGATTCGTTGCCGGTGGAAGGCGGATGCGTCTGTCTCAAGGTGGGCGAGCACGAGATCGACGCGCCCATCCGCATCGCACAATCCAACGTGTCGTTGCACGGGGAAACGGTGGGCGCGCGTGTCCTCCGGAAGAACGGCACGGAGCTCCTCCATCTCGGGCATCCCGATGGCCTGTTGTTGGAGCATGTGACTGTCACCGGTGTGTCCTTGCTGCTGGAGAACAAGGGGCAGCAGGGGCAAGGACTGCAGGCGATGCTCTCCATTGATCGTTGTCGTGATGCTACCGTCGAGCGGTGCCTGCTGCATGCGCAGGTGCCGACTCAGATCGTCGGTGTGCTCATCAGCCGCAGCACCGATGTGGGCGTGACTGGTTGTGTCGTCGACAATGTGCAATACGGCCTCTGGACGCTCGCTGATACGACGGGCCTCGTCATCCTCGGCAACAGTTTCGATGCCGCAAACAAACGGAAGAGCGACGGAGGCCTGGTCGGTCTCCTCCTTCAAGACCTGTCCTTCCCGGCGCGGATCGAGGACAATCGCCTGCTGGGGTTTCTCTTCGGCATTGTGCTGAACAATGGAGCTCTGACGGGTACGCCATTTTCGCTGGCCGCCGGTTCCTTCATTGCCGGGAACTATATCGTGCGGCTGGGGGCGGAGGTGGACCCGGGGACGCTGAAGGCATTCGGCATCGATGTGGCTGCCGACGGCTGTGTCATCAGCGACAATATTCTGCTCTACAATTCATCGGAGTACGGCGGCATTTCTGTCAGCGGCAGGCATGCGGTGGTCGAACGCAATCACCTCGGCTCCCTGTTGAAAGAGGCGGGCTCGGTTCGGCCGATCGCGCTGCTGTTGGCCAGGCTGGGCGCAAACGGCAGTCTCGGATCTGTCGGAGGGAGACTGTCGGGCAACATGATCTTCGGTGTGCAGGACGGCATCGTCGTGATCGGCAATGAAGGGGCTGAGGTACTCGATAATCGGGTGGAGAGCGAAGGGCAGGAGGTGCGGTTCGGCATACTGTTGGCGTTTTCGAGTCGGCTTCGTGTGCAGGGAAATCGCGTCACCAACACCGCCTGGCCGATCGCGGCCAGCGGCGGGACGGCGAACGTGCTGGCCGACAACAGCCTGGTGCGGGGCGGCGGCGGGATTACCGCGGTCTTTCATACGTCGTTCACGTGCAGCCAGAATCGCGTCGAAGACATGCGGCATTGGGGTATTCTGAGCCTGGTCGGATTTGGTAAATGCGCCCTTACCGAGAATCGGGTCTTGAATTGCGGATACCAGCAAGCTCCATCCATCGGCATCGGCGCTTCCGTGCAACTCGGGGAGTTGTGCGTGGAGTCCTGTGAGGTGATGAATACTGGCGTCTCGCCGGACAATACGACGATCAGCGCCTTGTCCTGGGGCATCATTGCGGATCTCATTCTGGAGGCGAGAGTGCAGAGCAACCTGGTGACCTACGCCAACGCCGCCTTGCTGGACGCGAATCAAGAGCACCGTGCCCTCTGGATGCGCGGGTGGCTGGAGCAGGTGATAAATTTTGGTGCAGGCCAGCTGGTGTTCGGCTTCAGCGCACAGATTCTCGACAACAAATTCCTCGGCCCTGGCCGAACGGCGTTAGTGGAGGTCGCTCAGCAAAATGTGAGCGACACGTTGTTCCGCCGCTTCGAGCGGCTTTTCTTCAGCAATAATTTCTGTTGGCACGCCAGCGTGGCTGCCCAGGGGACCGCCACGGTGTCACTCTCGGCCCGAAGCGCGATTGTGATGGGCAACCACATTAAGACGAACGTGCCGATTCCCTCCGTGGATTTTCACGGCATGAAGGACGCGGTGTACATGGGCAATCTGGCTCAGGCGAATCCGGTGAACTTCGGAGGGATTCCAGCGCCGATCTCCGGATTCAATCGACCATAGATTTACGCGGCTAAAGGAGAACAGAGATGGCGACCTTAAATCAGATGGTGGCAGAACAGACGAAAGTCATCGGGGAGGCAAGGGCGTCCCTGGAGGCGGCATTTAAGAAACCGCCGACCCAGACCGCGACGATAGCGGCCAGGGAGGCGACGGTGGTGGAATTAAAGACGAGGATGTCTAACCTTGCGGAAGCGAAAGCCTCGTTCACACGCCAGATCGATCAACAACTTTCCGGGTATCAGGCCGAAATCACGGCGCTGGAAAAGCTCATCGAAGAAGACAAGAAGCGCTTCGGCAACCAACCGACGCCTCCGCGCCCGATTCGAGGAAAGGGGCGGGGTAAGTAACCGCTGCCGATACGATGCGCGCACCGGGCTACAATCGTCAGACCCACTGTGTCGGGTCGGTCGGGAAGCAACGAGGGACCTCCGTGCCACGGGTTACGTCACAGGAGCGGCCGCCGTCGAAGGGCGACTCGTATGATGGAGTCGGTCCTCGGATGTTTGTGCCCCAGTTGAGCCGTATCGCGATCTTTGCCGGCGGCAGAGCGCCTGTGGCGGCCTGTCCAGCCGTCAGCCATCCGCTCGATCCGGTCGAACGTGAAGCGTCGCGAATGGCTGATCAGGTCATGCGAAATGAGACGCCGACTGTACCCGTGCGAGCCGCATTCGATCAAGGACCGCAGCGGTTTGGAACAACATCCCGCGATCCGGCCGCAATACAGCCGATGGGCCCTCTTCCTACCGGTTCACGCGGTTATCCGATCGAGGCAGCGGTACGAGGGTTTTATGAGCGACGTTTCGGGGTTGATTTCAGTCAGGTGAAGATCTTTGCCGACTCGCATGCGGCGCGTGCGGCGGCATCAGTCAACGCTCGCGCCTTCAGCAGGGGTGAGCAAATCGTGTTCGGCCGGGGAGCCTATGCTCCGGCAACCTCGGCCGGCCGTGAGCTGATGGCCCATGAACTGGCGCATGTGGTGCAGCAACGTATAGCGCAGACGCCCTCCAACCGCCTCTATCGAAGGCCGCAGGAGAATCCTGAGGTGATGCAAGCCGAGGTGCAACGGCTTGCGCAGGAATTGAACCAGCTCGCCGCGAAGAATGCCTGGGCCGGAGTCGATCGCACGTATCGGCAACTCGAAACACTGGGTGACGGTGTGTTTGCCTTGGCGACGGATCCGGCTGCGCTTCATTTTTTTGGTGCGCAGGCGGCCCGCAATCTCGGTGACATCCGTCGCTACAAATCCCTGGTGCAACGGGCCAAGACGGCGTTGCTTGCCGCGGGCCGACCGGCCGATGATGCGCAACTCCAAACGTTGGAGGCAGAACTGACAGCGATCGATCAGGCCTATGGCGCAGTGTCGATTGCTCCGCGCTCCAAATGATCGGCTGATGCCAAGAAAGGGGAGACGGTCGGACCGGAGTTGGTGCCGGCTGCCATGCCATTTGCCGGAGATCAGCGAGAGAGTGTTGAACGTGCGCGAACGCAGATCCTCGAGACCGGTTCCTTTTCCGGCCTGCTGCCGGCCGGAGCCTATACGCTCGGAGCGGAGTCGTTTACGGTGATCGCAGGCACCAACGTTCCCGAGGTACTCTGGGGGTCATGAGTCACCCTTGTGTCCTCCGCCTGTTTTCACGAGACTGCGATCAGGAGGCGACGCGCGCGAAATCGATGAATCCCCGTTCGACATTCGTGCTCACCAGTTCCACCCTCAGTCTGTCGCCGACATCGAGTCCGGTCACACTTCCGGAAAGTTTTCCCTCGACCGGCGGGTCAAGCAGCCGCACCCAGGTTCTCTTATCGGAGAGGCCGGTGACGATGGCCTCGAATCGTTCTCCGAGACGCGGCTGCAGCAGCAATGCCGCCGCGGACTTTCTCATTTGCCGTTCCACTCGTTCCGCATCATCTTCTTTCTCGGTGCAGTAGTCCGCTAGATATTTTAGTTCATCAGGGCGGTACGGCAGCGGCGTGCCCGCCAGCGCCGCTTTCAGCAATCGTTGTGTCACGAGATCGGGATACCGACGGTTGGGCGCCGTGGAATGTGTGTACCCTTTCACGGCCAATCCGAAATGTTCCGGCGCGCCGCCTGTTCCCTCGTCGAGCACATATTCGCCTCGACCGATGAGTTTGACGACGGCCAGGGAGAGATCGGGAAATCGGAGCGGATCGGCCGTACGTCGTTTGACGAGGAACGCATCCAGCGCCTGCGCATCAGGCTGCGGAGGGAGAGGCTCCCCGCAACTCGCGGCCAGATCGACGATTCGCTGCCAGCGCTCCGGGGATCGGAGGATTCGCCGGAACGAGGGGACGCCCTTGCGCTTGAGATAGGCGGCGGTCGCCTGGTTGGCGGCGATCATGCAATCCTCGATCAGCTCCTTCGCACGATTTTTCTGTTCGACCTTGATGCCGGTCAGGGTATTTCCGTCAAACACGGCGCGCGGCTCGATGGTTTCGAGACTCAGCGCTCCCTGCTGATGACGTCGCGCTTTGAGCTGTTGTGCGACGCGATCCTGCAGGCGCAGTTGGGCCTCGATACCGGGCACGTCGCTGATGCCATCGGGCGCCGACCCTGTGCCCGTCAGCCATGCGGCAACGCTGTTGTAGGCGAGCTTGGCATGGTTGCGAACCAGTGCGCGATCATGAGATGCGCGACTCACTTTTCCATTCGCGGCGACGACGAGTTCAACCACGACCGCCAAGCGGTCCTGGTGTTCGCGAAGCGAGGTCAGATCGTGGGAAAGCGGTTCTGGCAGCATGGGGAAAATATCGCCCGACGTATAGACGGAGGTGGTGTTGTGGCGCGCGTGTGTGTCCAGCGCGGAGTCTTTGTGCACGAGCGCGTCGACGTCGGCAATCGCCACCAGCAGGGTAACCGAGTGGTCCGGATGTTCGGTCGCTACGGTCAGTTGGTCCAGGTCGAGCGAGTCATCATTGTCGATGGAGATCCACAGCAGGTCGCGGAGGTCTTGCACATCCGGTCCGTGGTCGACCGCCGCTGTGCGGATCTGGGCCAACTCGGCCATGGCTTTGGCTGAGAAGTCCGGCCATAGTCCGCGATCGATCATGGCGTGCCGGGCAAGACGTTTGAGGTCGATGCGATGATTGGGCATGAGGTCCTCGCATGGATCTGTCCGTACGACGATAGACGCAAATGGCTACCGTATGAATAGCTATAACACGAATCGGGCAGAGGGTGGGGGATGAGCCACCGAGACGTGACCGTGAGCGCGCCGAGAACGGAGCAGTCGTCAGATGAGAGGGACTCGGCCCGGTGTGTTATCCCATCGCGGCCCAGATTTTCTGGGCGTTCTCGCCGGTAAAGGTCATGTCATCCTGCGCCGAGGAACTGCGCTCGAAGTACAGATGCAGCAAGCCGCCGCCAAAATGCGCTTCTCGCACCAGGTCAAGATTAATGGCCACTTCACCGGTCCGTTCCTCGTCCTTTACTTTCACGAAACGCATGATAACCTCTCTTCTGGTTTACGGCGAGAGCGGTAGGTGCCCTCATCTGAAGGGTCAGGATACCCCAGGGTCGTCAAAAATGTGAGCAAAGGTTGAAAACGCGTGTCGGCGGAAACAGCACCCATCCGCTCTAGTCAGGGCCGTCACAACCGGCCTTGCTCAATCTCTTGCAGATAGTGGAATGCCGGCGTATTGACTCCCGCTTTGCGTCTGATCTCGACCAGTTCCGGCGACTCAAAAAAGTTGCGCGCGTTGTCGAGCGACGTCCATTCCGAGAAATGCACGAGCCGGTTGGCTTCGGTCTCATGCCGCAAGAGCTGATCCCTGATTTCACCGGCTTGTTTTCTGATTTGTGCCGCTTGATCGAAAATCGTTTTCCAGGCCGGATACGCGTCCACTTCATGAATGATCAACACGTAGGGCATACGTCTCCTCGGTTGTGACAGTCATTGGATCGACGTTCTCTTGCGGCGAGTCTATCTCAGCGGTGGCTGCGGATGCATCAGTAGCCTGGTCGGGCTGCAAATGCGATAGAAGTTTGTGCTGGAGGGGTCCCTTGATACAGTGACGTGAGAGGCCGCTGGTTCACGATTTACCCGTTACACAGTAAGGAGTGCATATGGCAGACCTATTTGCAAGACACCCACAGACCATCAAAGACGTGATTGTTACGGATACAATCTGCCCATTGCACAAAGAGCCGGTGAAGGTGCAGTTTGAGATGAATGGCGTGCAGGGCAGGGTTACGCTCCGCGAGCAATGTTCCATTTTACCTGTGGGAGAAATGTGCAGTGAAGCCTGCCGCAGCAATCCTGAAATTCTTGAGGCCGTTCATAAGAAGATGGAGGAGTTTAAGGAAGAGTCAGCGTGCGAGATTCCGATTATTTCCACGCCCTAGGAGCCTGTCCGAGTAATACGCCACTTTTGCCTGGACAGGCAACGTGCGATGTGGTTCCTATCCCGCATGGCTAAGACATTCAAATCTTGGGACGTTGATCAGATGGTGCTGCTGCCCCCGTCG
>WBZQ01000679.1_pt1 | contig 25718 bp, 34 predicted proteins | sample 5204251 | NCBI WGS metagenome assembly WBZQ01 (sample SAMN12412402, study PRJNA552823) | activated sludge metagenome | isolation source: activated sludge from nitrification reactor of wastewater treatment plant... | place: USA: Virginia | collected 2017-09
CTATTAACAGGTTAGTAATCTCCCCAAGGTCAACAATAAAGGCGCGGCTATTGCTGCCGTGGCCGATAGGGAAGGCTAACGGGCTGGCGGTTTTGGGCATCTCTATTAAGCATTTTTGATAGCTGACATTCAGCGGTATCTTGCCCCGGCCCGCCTTATGCTCTACGATAATCCATAGGCCGGGCCGCTCGTGGCCCCTGTCGTTGAACTCAATAATAGTTCTGGCCCCAAAGTTGGCGCTTAGGGTCTGCGCCACTTCACTTTCGGCGTCATTGGTATAATGGGCGTTAGGCTGAAAGTGGGCTATCCTGACCCCGAAGGGCAGCGGCCATGTTTGGATCCAAAAATAGTAGGCGTATTCGTCAAAGTGCCAACCCTCAATTTCTGGGTAGTCTACCCGCTCATAGGGCCGTTCATTCTTTCGGTCCTGTACTGTCCGGCGATAGGATAGCCCAAGGTGATGCAGGTAAATGGGTAACATCTGAGCCATATGTTCGCCCTCTTCCTGATATTGAGCCATCATAATTTCATAGGCGGCCTGCTGATCGGCCCACAGTTGGTAGGCTTCCTGTTCACGCTCAACACGGGCCAAATATCGCTTGTACTGCTCCACCCAAGCCTGTTGGGTAGGAAACAGCGGCCCGCAAAATTTGACCCATAGCCAGCGGATCAACTTACTATGCTCAATCGGGCCGGGATCGGTCCATAGGTCTGGGGTGGGAATTGGGAAGATCATTTAATCCTCTTTACTGCCAGCCAGGGCACGGCCAGCAAAACATACAGCAGCACAACCAGATAAACGGCGGCTTCATTTTGCCGGGTGGGGTTGGATAGGTAGGCGTCTATCTGGCAATCAAGCCAGCGGGTTAAAATATCCATTTAAACCTCGCACAAAATAAGCTGCTGGGATGTTCCATTATTGATGGTTTCAACCCCGTTTTTAATGCTATCCAATTGTTGGTAGGGATGCTTTATAAAGGTAGTACCGTCTGCTGAGTCTGCCCAAGTCCAATGATTGAGCATAGCCCACCCCGAATTACAGCGGCCCACATGTACCCACTTGCCAAGCCTTTTGGCTTCTAGTGCTAAGGTCTGACCCTCTAACCCTCTCTTGTGTTTATTATCCCCCCCAATAAAGAGAGTATCTATTTCTGACCAAGGTATATCATTTATAGTCATCCCGTTTTGAGTGACAAAAGCTACTTTATAGCCATACATTTTTGGGATGTGATGATATTTCCAGAACTCGGTTATAGTTTCGGCGGCCTTATATGGTATATCTGGTACAGCTACACCTATATTTGTTTCCTTGTAAGGGGAAAATCTTTGTAATAGCCTAATCCATTTAGTTTCGTTAAATCGGTTTGTATATCTGGCATTTTCAAATAACCAGAGACACCCCAACTTAAGAGACAATATCTGACCGCCTACTTGCCGTGATACGCTAAAGATACACCCGAAGTGTTTAGGATCATTTAAAAAATATTTAGTGGTTGGGGCTGTATAGATCATAACCGCAAAAACCACCCCCACCATTCAACTTCATCAGCTAACAGCCAATGGTTATCTTGTGACCAGCGGCGCAGGTAGCTACCCAGAAACGCCCCCACAAAGAACAGCCCCACCACAGCGACAATATTTAATAGGATTTCCATAACTCTCCTTTAGGGGTGCCTGTTGCGCTTGGAGTCATCTAGCCAGCTATCCAGCTTATTAGCGACCCTCACCCACAGGCTATAAACGAAACGGATTAAATATTTCACGGTTATACCTCTGGTTGGGGTGGTGGGGTAGCCACCCCCCAGCCTTTATTATTTCGCGTTATGGCCGTTTTGAGTGATAACCGGCTCGAGCTCGAGCTTGAGCATTTGGCCCAGCCGTGGCGATTTTCCAATTTTCCGGCCCAAATCGGCCCCGCTAATTTGGGGGCTTTCGCGCAGCACAGCTAAAGCCTTGTCTTTGGTTTCCTGGGTTGCATCCGTCGGCGGCTGCTTTAATTCGCGGCGCTTTTCGCTCCTTATCTGGCTAATCTCTGCTTTTAATTCATCCCTCTGGCCGGTCAGTTGCGCCAATGCCTGGCGGGCCTGTTCTGTTTCGGCTATAATTGCGGCCTGCTGGGTTTGCAGGTCTGCCAGGGCGGCCAGCACGGCGGCCCGTTTTATTTCGGCCCGGATCATCCCCATGAGAAGTTCAAAGGCCAACACCAGGGCCACAGGCGCAAGGGCTTTAACTGAGGCGGCTATCATCCAGGCCGGTATACCCAGCGTGGTAACGTCTAATACATTGGCGACGGTAGCCAGGCCAGAAAAAGCAATGGTCAAAACCCACGGGTAGAGGCTTCTTTCGGCCCGCAGATTGGCCCGCAGAATAGCCAGCGAGAAAACTATCATGGCAAAATCCAGCAACAGCGGCCACAGATAGGACAGGCGCGGCCCTACCTGATTGGCGGCGGCCAGGTGCTGTAAACTGCTGTAGCTCAGTACAAAAGCCAGCAGGGCCAGCACAAAAACCAGGGCGGCGGCTATTCCTGAAATGAGTTTTACGGTGTCAATTTTCTTGTTCATTGATAGAAGCTCCATTGAGTAAAATTGGGTAATATAGTAACCGCTGGACGCTGGCTACATCGGGATATTGAGCTATATTTAACTGGTCATCAGCCGTAATCACGGCCCGCTCTTTGAGCCAAAGTCTAACCCTGGCCCCCATACTTTCCCCCACCGGATCATGCTCATTTGCCAGGATAACCGAAGCGGCGGCGCGGCGGCTCCAGGGGCGCGGCTCGTTGCCCCGGTAGGGTCCATTTTTGAAGTAGTCATCATAGGCGCGTAGGGCTATCAGTGTGACCAGGCGGCTAAAGCGGGTATCATTGCCCGGCTGGCGATATTCGGCGGCCATGCTGGTTGCCATTATCTGGCGCAGGCGGTCCCGTTCTATTTCTTTATCTGCCATAGCCTGGCGGTGGGCTGACCACTTATCAAAGTGGCTGCCCATCAGCCAGGAACCGAGAAACAGAAACAGGATACAGGCCAGGGTGACAATTATCACGGCGGCCAAGGTGGTTTCAGGGTTTTTGACCCCTACTTTATCCAGTAAAAACAGCCCCGCATACCACAGCCCGACCACGGCCCCAAACAGACCCAACAGCCCAACCAGGCCGATTAAAAACCAGTTTGGCCCGTAATTGTGGATGATGGTATCACCCGGCGCGGCGGGCGGCATGTCCATAACAGCGGAGGCGGTAGAGTTTAGCTTTTTGCTCATAGCACCCCCACGGCCCAAGCCAGGGCCACCAGGCCGATAAGCGCAACAGTTACCAGTACTTGGGCGCGGCTTGGCTCTAAGTTAAATATTCGATAATGGCTTTTAGGTAGGTCTATAATCATTAGCTATCCTCAACTTTCTTTGGTACAATCTGGGCGGGCCTGGGAAATGCTATCGCCCCGGCCCGCCCCCGCCGTGTGTGTCAGCACACGGCGGTTTTTATTAGCTCCAGTTGACCCCGGCTTATTTTCTTCTGCCGGCGAGTATCAGCGGCTTTGGCGATGTGGCTATCTCGGTCTGCCCACAGGTGGCAGCGTTGACAAAGGGCTACTAAATTTTCTGGCCTGCAATCAAACTTGTCATGCGGATCGCCGGCCACGTTGCCCGGTTTGGGTGCCCCCAGATGATGCACAGTCAGCACTACCATAGACCCGGTTTTGTAGTGCGGTTGGCCGTGGGGAGCATTGCACCATTCACAATGCCAGCCGGCCCGGCCCTTTATCTCTCTGGCGATTTTGGGCCAGTCTGAGGGATATTCCCGGCCTCGGTAGATTAGTTTTTTCATTCAACCTCTACGGCAAATGGATCATTGTCCCTTACAATTTCATCGAAGCTACTTTTTGAGTCATCACCGGGCAAAAACTCAAGGTAGACTCTGATTTCTTTTTGCTTGGGCGGCCTGCAAGGGTAAGGATCAGAACGATTAATTAATTTACACTTGCCCCTTAGCCCTCTAACAACATTATCCACCGCCTCTTTAATTTGCCCCTCTGCGGCCCAAATCCTGACCATAATTTTGGGGGTTGGCTCGTCTGCGGGTACAGATGAGAACTTTACCCACTGCCCGGCCTTGCTATCCCACCAAATACCACTTTCATTGAGACGTTTGTAAAGTGCCTCTTGATCTCCATTAAGGCTAATGTTCTCATGTAAAGCGGTCTGTCTGGCCCCGCTGTACTTGGCTGTCATCTTAGGCATTGGCTATAGCCTTAATTAAAGCTAAGGTCATCCGGCAATCACCTATGGCGCTATGAGCATCTTCTATCTTTAGCCCTTGCTGGCGGCATGCGTTGGTCAATTTCTGCCAGGTATAAGACTGATGATACTCTGACCAATCCCCCCAAAATTCCGCATAACGGCTCATGGCACAAGCCCAATCCTTACCAATAGCAACCATTATGCCGCCGACCTTTTCATCACCGTCAAAGGTAAAATGGTCAATGTCCATAGCGGCGGCTATGCTTTGTTTGACCATGCGCCAATCGTAACTTGCGTTATAAACCACCACCACCTTATCTTGAGTCAGTTCAACCAGTTTGGGCCAAATTTGGCTAAAATCTGGCGCGTTAGCTACCATCTGGTTAGTAATGCCGTGTATTCGGGTTGCTTCTTCGGGAATAGGAATGAATGGCTTTACCAGGGTGTCTAGTAAAACTTCTCCCGTGGAAGATAAGACCCCGATTTGTACAATCTGATCGAAGTTGCCCAAGCCGGTTGTTTCTGTGTCCAGAATAACCCAATCGTTTCTTGATAGAAGTTCTTTAGTCCAAGTTTTCATTTTTTTTGCTACCCTTTCTGTAATTTAAATAAATTTTTTCAAAGTCTAAGCCTTTTGACCACGCCAAAAACCTTAGACAATTTCGCAGTTCAAAGGCGTCTTGATAGCAGGCCTCTATCTCGCCACTTTCCAGCCGAGTAAACTGGCCGTGAATACAGCCCACCTGTGACCCCGAAGCCCAGCGAATGGTTACAGGCCACCGGCGCGGGCCTGCCTCGTTATTTGTGGCGATAGGGCCGGCACTATCGCCATTTATGGCGGTGTTGGCCACAGTTACCGGGCCGTAGTCGGTTATAATCTGTTGGCTAAAGCCTACAAGGTTAAGCTGTTTCATTTTTCACCGGCCTGTAGGGTTTAAATGCGCCATTGATCCAACTGGCCCCGGCTTCCTGGCGGGCCAATCCGTTTTCTCTAAGGCGGCGCTGGGCGGCCTTTATATCACCGTTAAAATATTTGTTAGCCAGGCCGTGTAAGCCCATGTGACCCAACCAGGCGTAGGGGGTAGCCGCCGGGTAAACCTTACCGCAGTAAGGGCACGGCCATAGAGGAGCATACTTTTGTGATACGGCTTTACCGCCTTTTTGTTGGGGAGTCATGGGCGCTATCCTTTCAAAACTGTCAGAAATTGGTAGGCTAAAGCCTTGATATTTTTTGAAGTTACATGACACATCACATAAAATCACTTTCAAAAGTGTCAGAAGTGTAATAGTGTCATGAGATTGGCCCTTTTTAGCCCCTTCCGACCCGTTTTTATTGGTTTCCATGACACAATGACACTCATGACACTTTTGAATTGATAAAAACACACTGCATAAAAAATATTGCGCGGTCATTCGCCAAAAATCGCCTTTTTGTTGAGCTTTAGCACTCTGGGAGAGGTATTTATAGCTCTAATGTAAACGGTGTCAGATGATTTGGCCGCTGGATACAGCCAGCCCCGCTCTATCATCCGTTTGTAAAGGGTATTTTTGCCCACTGGAAAAGGAGTACCCAGGCGCTGGTAGGCTTGCATAACTTCTACCACTGTTTTGGTCAGCAGGTAGATGCAGACATCATCATAATACCCCACACAGATAGCCCCGATTGGGCTATTAAGCGGCGGCGCGGTGCTTTCGGCGTTGACCTCGCACAAGTACCACATGCGGGCGTCTAAATTCTCTAAAAGCGTTTCTCTAAAAATCTGGCAGGCGTCCACCGAGTCTACCGACTCGCCATGCTCTTTTATCATCAGAACTAAAGCCTGCTGGGCAGCGGCTTTTCTATCTCTGGCCTGGCTATCGGTCAATGCCCCGTTATCCAGGGCAAAATATAGGGCGGTATCAACGGCGGCCATGAGCTTGCCAAAGGCATCAGGCAGGCGGGCATGGCCGGTTTGCATCTGATCCCGGTAGCCCGCAGCCATAACGGGCAAGTCTTTTTCCAATTGCTCACTATGGCGCTGTAGCCACAGGATAAACCCGCTCATAGCGTGGGGGTAAAAATAACTGTCAACGGTTTGGGCCTGGCTTAATCGCTGCTCGATTGAGCGGCGGGCCGGGTCTGATTTGGGCGGTAGGGCTACCCTTACACCAATCCCACGGGCCATAATACTAGCCGTGGTGGGTAAATCTTCGGCGGTCACAATTGCCAGGCAGCGCGGCGGATAATCGGCCTGGAAGGTCCGACCATCACGCATCCGACCACGGGCGGCCCGGTTGCCCACCGAGCGGAGAAGATTAGAGGCGGTAGCGTCCCGCTCCCTTACTTCCTTTTGGGTGGCCCCCGGCGCAAAGTCATCTATTACCAAAGGCACGTCTTTAGCCTGGAAAGCGTTCATCAGGATATTATTAGAAGTGCTTTGGAAGTTTGATGGTAACAGGGCTTTAGCATCTTTCCCCTGCCATCCCCCAAAGTGAGCCAGGGCAGCGGCTACTATAGAACTTTTCATAGACCCGGTTAGCCCGTGGACCCATAATCCAAAATCAATCGTCAAAAAGCGCGATAGGGGAGCAAGGTACATGGCGGCCCAAATGGGCACGGTTATAGATAGATCGGCGATATACCAAAATTGTAAGCTGGCAGCCAGGGCAGCGGCTATCCCCTCTGGGGCAAGGGGGAGATTGTAGCGGCTCATGTGGGTATCAGGCCGGCCCAATCTCAAATCTACCTGTATTTTGTCATCCATTGCCCCTAGTGCCCCGGCGCTGGTCAGGAAAAGCCACTTATCCCCGATTAACCGCCATCCGGTATGGCTGTAAATGGTACGGCGCGGCGGCGACCCGCTTAAATGCTGCACGGCGGCCCTAAAATGATCCTGAGTTGAGCGGCCTGCACTCAAAATAAACCTTGACCCCCAGCGGCGTGGCCATTTGAGCATGTCAAATTCGGCGGCGGGTATCTGAATTTTGGGCAACTTCTGGCCGGTTGCCAATTCCCCGGCGATTAAAAAATCTAAAGCCGGCTCGTTGCTGCCATCATCTATGGCTATTTCTTCCAAGATTTTAGCGGTACCATTTGCCAGCGGCATCAGGGCGGGCTTGCCATTATCGCTAAAGGTTTTATGAACGGTCCAACCATCCTGAATGGTATACTGACCCCCTTTAGAAAATTCGCTCTCTTCATCTTCGCTCAAGTTGCCCTTGGCGGCCTTGAGATAGCGGCCAAAGTCAGATTGTGAGATATTTAGCTCTTTGCAAACCTTAGAGCGGTAGGTATTGAGGGTGAATATCTCCAAATCTTTCAGGCGGCCAAAAAGCGGCTCTAATTCATCATACAGTTCAGCCCCCTGCAAGGTAGAGAGGCGGGCAATCTCGCTATCCAAAAAGGTGGTAGCCTGTTTCAGCAGGGCTTGCAGGTCATCCGGCCCGGCCCCGGCCTGTAAAAATTCATTGGCGTCCTTCGGTCCACCCTCGCCATTTTCGGCGGTATTGGCCAATACTCTAACCAGCGGACCCAGCAGGCCGGCCAGGTCATTTAGGCGTTTCTGCCAGCTTTTGGCGGCCCCGCTGCCGGGTTTGTCGCTGTCCTGCCAGATGTAGACCGGGCTATAAAGTTTGAGCCAATCAGGATCAAAGTCTGAGAGATTGACCCCACACAAGGCCAGGGCACTAACCCCGAGCTGGGCAATGCTCAGGGCATCGGCCTGACCCTCACAAATGACCAGCGGCCCAAACCCTGGCCCGGTAGCCCAAAACATCTTTTTGGCCGTGCGCTGGTTCATATGGCGCTTTTCGGCTATGGCCCGACCGGCTAAATATTCAACCTTGCCCCTATGGGAATGGATATAAACCAGATAGCCAGCCGGTATAGCATCTTTCCAGCGGCCCCGGTCATCCTGCCAGATCAGCCCCAAATCAGCGGCGGCGGGCCGGTCATCCTGGCTTATGGCCTGCCATAACTGGCCGTTGGCAAACCCCAAAGCGGCCTCTATGGTCTGGGGAGAAAAGCCCCGGCCTACTGCATACTGGTAGCCCTGTATTTCTGTGACCAAGCCGGCGCGGTAGTAATCGGCGGCGGCGGCCATCAGCTTTTCACGGCTAAGGCGCTGGGCGCGGGCCTCTGTATCTTCCGGTTTAAACTGCGGTTCAGGCAGGCCGGCCCGCTGTGCCAGCCAACAAATAGCCTCTTTGAACAGGGCCGGGTCTGTGCTATTCCAGCTACCATTGTAGGTGAGACAATGCCGGCCTACCCAGTCTATCAAGTCGCCACTTTCGCCCCGGCTATTCCAAAAATAGGTCTGGTTTTTGGTGTCAATAACCAGGCTGTCATGCTCCTTGGCGCGGCGGTATCGTTGCCCGGCTGCCAGGGGAAATTGAGAGTCAACCAGGGCGGCCAGGTCAACGGCTGATTTGATGCGGTCAATGTCCATGAGTATCCTAGTTCTTCACGCTGTAGGTGTGGCGCTCGCCCCGGCGCTGGCGGCGGCGCTCGATTAGATCGGATTTTTCCAGCCGGTTAAGGCTTTTGTAGACGGTTTCATGGTGGTAGCCGGTTATCTTTTCCAGGCTGTAGCCGGATATTTTCACCCGGCCCTGAGCGGCCCTGATAATGTTAAAAATGATCAGATCGGACCCACGCAGACCATTAAAAATAAACTTGTCCAACTCAGGCATATAGCACCCCATCATAGGACCCCCAAAAAGATACAGGCAGCGACCAGGCCGGCTATCATTGCCCCACCGGCCAGAGCGATAATGAGAGAGATAAACACCCCGTTATCAGGATGATCGAGCCAGGTTATAAAATCAGATCGTTGCTTTTTAGCCATTCCTTGACCCTTTCTGGCTTGTCGGTTTTTAGCTCTAGTTTGCCCTGATTGGTTACTTCAAAATCATTTAAAATTAGCTGCGACCTGGCAGCAAAGGCCGGATCAGTGTAGACACCATCGGCTATCTTTCGCAGGACTTCCAGGGTCATCATGAGGTTAATTTCTACTGTATTACGTTGTCGCATTGTTCGCCGTGGGGGTACCCCTTGCGCCATTGGGGGGCTAACTTGTCTTGGGCCGTGGCTGCCCTGAATTGAGACAAGTATATCACGGAATAGTGCATACTGTCAAGACTGTATGCGCTATTTTTAAGCAAAAAAATAGCCCGTGTGGGCTATGGGCCAATCAAAGGTATTAAATTAGCGTGGTAGGGAGCTAAAGCCAGCGGCGGCCAGCAGGAAAAGCACTAAGGAGAGGATAACCACAAACGAAATAGCATAAACCAGGCCGGCCACAAAAAAGCCACAGCCAAAATAAAAACCGTCCTTAAAGGTTAGATTAGGCTTCATAGGCTTTTCTTTTGCGGTATTCAGATAGCTTGGGGTGTTTCAATTCGTAGGGTAAGCCGTTGTCATCTAACAGGGGCGGGCCAGATCGGACCCCAGCGGCCTGGCGGCGATGGTAGATGTCAGCACAGTAGGCTATGTGTGACTCATCGAGTAGCATTTTATAGCCACCTTCAATGACCTTTAGATAGCCTTTTTCTTTCCACCGGATGATAGTAGTACGAACAATGTTATACTGTTTTGCCGCATCGGTCACAGTGATAGACCGGCCAACCAGGGCGGGCCATTTGTCCATGATAATTTCTTCTTTTGTTTTTTGGATTGCTTCAACGTCTGCCAACATCGTTTCACCTGTAGGTAGCTCTATTTTTATTATAGAGTTTTCTGCCGGCAAAGTGAATGGATTTTCGCGGACACTTTCAATATTAACTGTTATCTGGGCCATTTTTCCCCCAAAAAAGCCCCCGATCGGACTCGAACCGATGACCTGCCGCTTACAAGGCGTTTATGTTGTCAGGTTTTTTAGCTGTTGCAGCGGGCTAACCTCCCTATGTTCGGCCTGTATATCTTCAAAATCAGGGTTGCTATAAAATCTGGCGGTTGTGGTTATGTCGGAGTGACCAAGTATCTTTTGTAGCTTCCGTATATCCCCCTTTTTGTTGTAAAAATTAGCAAAAGTATGCCGCAGTAGATGCGGGTGAATTTTTATATTCAGCTTTTGCCCCAAACGCTTGACCAGTTGAGCCACCCCATTAGGGGTAACACCATCGGCCCCGCCCCTGGCCAGGAACATTGGCCCGCTTTGCCTATCTCCAATACTGGCAGTTATGGCGGCTATAGTGCTGGGGTGTAAAGGCACTTCGCGGCGGGCGTGGGTTTTGGACGAGGTGACATACAGGCTTTTTGTGATTGGGTCAAAATCTTCTATAACCAGGCTGGCAACCTCACCCAGCCGTAGCCCGCTATCCAGCATTAAAAGCAAAATCGCCATATTTCTATGAGATAGGGTATGGTATTTGGTCAAGCGGGCCATGCCGGTTATCAATTGGCCGATTTGGGAAAGTTTCAGCCGTTTATTGCTGCCGTAGGGTTGGCGCGGCCTGGGCACCCTGGCGAGTGGGTTTTTGTCTATCCAGCCCTCATTGACACAGAAAACAAAAAAGGTGTAACAGCTTCGGTAAATCTGGGATAGATAACCGGGCGCATATTCCCGGCCATCGGCCCAGCGCAGGCCGGCCATAAAATCAGTAAGGTGATAGTGATTTATCTCTACTATGGGGACATCACCCAAAAAATCACCGAGGCGGGTCAAGTGATCGCTGTATATTTGGCGGGTCCGTGGGGCTAAGGTGTAGCAGTGTTTTTGATAAAGGCAGAAAGCAATGGTAAAGGTTATTTGGTTGGGTGTGTGTGTCATCCGTGACATAAAATCCTCCTAACGTCACATTTTAGACTCACACAATATTAAGAGTCAATATTAACTATATTGGCCGATAAGGCAAATTAACCCAGACTGTCCTACAAAACCCATACACTTTTTATACAGTTTTAGGCTACTATGGGGTTATGTTCGCCTATCGCCGCCTTTTTCCCCTGTTTCTCTCCCTAACCCTCTTTTTCCTGATTGGGTCATCAGCTTATGCTGATGATCCAATCGTGGGGGAAATTCGCATGTGGGGTGGGTCAGCCGGCGCTCCCCCTGCCGGCTGGGCTATCTGTGATGGATTTGCGGTAAACAGAACTACCTACAGCCAATTGTACACAGTATTAGGTGATTCTTTTGGTTCTGGCGATGGTTCAACTACTTTTAATTTGCCAGATTTCAGGGGGCGTAACCCGGTAGGGTATAAACAATCCGATGCTGACTTTGGCGGCAGGGGTTACACGGGCGGCGCAAAAACCCATACTTTATCAGTAGGGGAGCTTCCACCCCATTATCATAGCGCCTATAGCTATGTAGGTAGCGGCGGCACTCACAATTGGGGAATATCAAGCGGTGGCAATAATGCCGCGGCTATAGCGTCTGGTTATACCGGAAGTGGTACCCCTGTAGCAATTTTAGACCCCTATCTAACTGTTAATTTTATCATCTATACGGGCGTGGGCGGCGCAACAGCCACCCCCACCCCTACCCCTACAGCCACAGCGACCCCCACCGAAACGCCTACCCCCACGGCCACCCCTACCGGAATTTTAACCCCCACCCCAACCAGTACCAACACAATCTATCTACCATCGGTTTACACTACCACCCTTAGCAGCGGTAAGACTCTTACGGTGCCCGTTCAGGTTGATATGGGGCAGGTTATTATAGCTGGTCTGGTTTTGTCCCTCATAGCGGTCTGGGCGTTTGATTTTCTATTCAGGGTGGCCCGGCCATGATCCAGACCGATAGCTACACTACCACCCTGACCAGCGGCCAGGAATTACATTTTAACCTGTCTGCTGACTTTGGAGAGGTTTTTATAGCCGGCCTACTGCTGGTACTGCTGGCGGCGCTGGTTTTTGATTTTATCTTTAAGAGGTTGAGCTATGGACGTAACAGCTAATACCACGGCTTTTTTATATGGTGGGGCGTTTGTCCTGGCTATCTCTTTAATCAGCCTGTTGTTATCCGAGGCTATGGCCCGGTTAATCAATAAAATGTTGGGGCGGCGCGATGTGGAATGACATGCAGGAAGCCTTTTTATTACTGCTAGGACCGTTTGTCCAGAATATACTTTTCCCCCTGTTTCTGGCGGGCGCTATCGTCATATCTATCGTTATGCCTCTCATAAATCTTAGGGGAAGGAGGTAGCACCCGTGGAGATTTTAGCTTTGTTTACTAGCCCTTGGGTCTTAGTAGGTCTGTTTGTTGTATCACTTGTAGGGGGGGCAATCTGGCGCGTACAACGTGACCGGGCAGCCAAAGAAAACTCTAATTAGTTATCACCGGGCGCGCGCGGCCCGTGATTATCTCACCATAGAAAGGAGGTGACATACAGTGACCAGTTTGAGCATTGATGTTGAAGCCATCTTTAGCTATGCGTTCCAGGTAGTGAACTCCTTCATGCCCTTAATCGCCATTACGGCGGGTCTGGGTCTGGGGTTCAACCTGATTGGCAAGATTGGCGGGCTTTTCAGTCGGGCGCTTTAATTTCTGGCAGCGGTAGATCATAAACCGGGCAGCGGCATGGCCGGCTGCCCGGTTTAATTTAGGCGGGTCTATGGTTCAACTAAAATTCAAAATAGCTTTACTTATAGCGGTCATTATAGCGGCCCTGTTTTTGGCCTGGCCCGGCCTGGCCCTGGCCCAAGGGCCGGTAGCCGGCACATGCACGCTTGATTTTAATGAGTGGTCTGCGGGCGTGGACATGGGGAGTGGTGATTTATCAATAGGTGATTGGCGCACAATCAACGCTGCCCAAATGCCTAACAACTTCTACTATATCAGCGTAGGTACTGATAACTCGCTTTATACCTATCTGGAATCTCGCAACAATACGGGCAATAATAACGGCGGGTGCCCCATTGCCACCGATGGGCCGGCCTATACTGCCTCTTTTGGCTGTTCTAGCTCGCCTTTTTCGGTTGAACTGCGTTTAAATGGTGATGGGTGCATGGACCCTGAACCGGTTATAGAACAGTGTATAGCTTTCCCGGCCTACAGTGATGAAGATTATCCGTGGGCGCAAGGGTCAGGTGATTTGACCCCCGGCGATTGGCGACAAGTCAATGCTGAGTTAATGCCAAACGGCTTTTATTATTTACTGGTCACTACTGAGGTGACTACCACCATCCACGCCAGAAACAATACAGGTGACAATAGCGCGGCCTGCTCTGTGTCCCCCGACGATGAAGAAAATACTTATTTTTCTTATGGCTGTTCAGATCAGCCCTTTTCGGTAGAGCTACAAATAGAGGATAATGGCTGTGACTTCGGTCAAAATTGCACTTTGGTGGAAAATGCCGATTTTATCACTGATACGGTTTGGCTATTGGATAATGGAGCGGTTATAAGTGATAGCATTTTATCCTTACCTGTCAGCGGCGCAGCGGCCCAAAATCTAACCCTTGATAGCTCTACCACCTACACGGCGCTGATTTCAACAACTTCTATTTTTAGTGGGGAGTCCTCTATTTTTGTCCGTTTGGGTACTGATTATCAGTCAGTAACCATCACCCAGACTGGCCAATATACGGCGGCGTTTACCACCCCCACCCTTAGCGGCCCGCTGGCTTACAGCCTTGAGAATACCGGCCCCGATGCCATAGATTTAGATTTTGTTTGCCTCTATTCGGGGGATCAATTACCGGATGCCCCCAGCGATTGTATAGCCCCGGTCAACGGCACGTTTGACACTGCGGACGATTGGACCTATCTACGAGATGCCACATGGTACAGCCCGGCCAAAGAGGCGTTTATACCCGCTTCCACAGTGGGGCTTTTGGTGTCATCTTCGGTCTACAGCCTGCCTACATTGACCACAGGCGAAAATTTACTTTTATCTTTCACCTCGCGTAAGCTGTCCGATGATACAGGGGGTATTACAGGCCGGGTTAAGGGTGTCAGTGGGGTTAATTTTACCTATGAATTGTACGACACAGATTACACCTTTGAAACATCCCTTAATAGCCTGGCCGGCGAAACGTCCGCCGAGGTTGCTTTTGTTAATCCCGGTCTGGAAGGATCAACCATTTTCAGCGGTACGGCTGATTTGGCCCTGGACAATATCTGTATTTTCGTGGCTGACCGTGGCCCCAATCTGCCCACCCCCACCGACCCAAACGCTACACCCCCGGTAGATTTGGGCTTTAACTGGACATCTTGCAGCACGGTAGATGGCATTTTAGCCGGTTTTGGGGTGAATATGGCCCAATATCGGGCCGATTATGCGGCCGGCGCGTCGGTGTGGGACCCCATAGGCTGGGTGCTCTGGCTTATTTCGGCGGGCTGGGTCATCCTGGCAAGCTGGCTCTGTTTGTTTATGGCGGCCTTTGTCACCATTGTAGACATTTTAGAATACATCATCAATAACCTTTTGAATGTCTTTAATTGGTGGGTCCGCAGCTTTCCGGCCTTTATTCTCTGGTTGGGGGGGTGGGGTGATTGGATAGCGGCTACCCTGGCTAATTTATCGGATGCCTACGGCGCGTTTCTGGCTGATTGGGCCGATTGGATAGGGGCGGGCCTGGCGTATATCTCTGATGTTATCGGCCTGACTCTGGCGGCGGCTATGGAATGGTTAGGTAACAGCCTGGCGGCCCTGGCTAATTGGATAGGTGATACCCTGGCGGCGCTCTGGGCCTGGCTATCAACCTACCTGCTCAATCTAAACGGCCTGAGAACCATTGTTAATTGGCTTATAGCCGGCTGGAATTTGTTTTTAGATGCCGTGGGCGTGGTGTGGAGTAGCGTTATAGATTTAGCCGTAAACTTATGGAATAACAGCCTGTTACCCGTGCTACAGGCGGTTTGGGATTATCTAAGCGGCTTTTCTTTGATCGCTCTCATAGCTGATTTGGTTATAGGCTTTGTGGTGGCAGCGTTCAACCTGTTTTATATGGTGGCGGTTTGGATGTGGGAAAATGTTTTTATGGTGGTATCTCTGCCCTTACAGGTTTACTACGGCTTCACCGAAGGCACCCAATCAGCGGCCTTTGATGCCTTAATAGCCTGCTCGGCGGAGAATTGGTATTGCACTTTCCTGGCCGGCCTACAGGTGGTTAATCAAACAGTGGGTGCTACCATCCTTTACCCCATTGTTATAGCCGGGATCATCATAGCAACTATCGGTATATTCTGGCGGTCAATATGGAAAATGTTCACTATCGAAATAGCTTAATCGCTGCCCTGGCCGGCCTGCTGCTGCTGGGCGCTGCTCTGGCGGCGCTGCCTGTTTCGGCTCAATCCGGCTGTACTGGCGACCCCTGCCTATTCTACACCCCTACCCCCACGGCTACGGGCACCCCTCGCCCCACCCCCGGCCCCGGCACCCCTACCCCGGTAGCAATGCCCACGGCCCAAGATTTCCCCCGGCCCTTCTACAATCGGCCTACCTCTATCCCTAATATGACCTTTCCCACGGTGCCCGACGCCTTAGACGTTGACTTACCACAGCCCACACCCTGGCCCACCCCGGCCCCGTTTGATATGCCTGATCCTATCAGCCCAGACCCGATAGATCTACCCCTGACCGGCACCACGGCTATTAGCCTGGACTCTATCAATAGCTCAATTGTTTTGAGCTACACCACCCCCTTAACGCTTTCTCAGGGCGGGCTAACGGGCACGGCGGCCTATACGGCGGTTACTGGTATCATTGGCACGGGTCAAGAGTGGGTCAGTGATACCGTTAGCTACACCCTCTGGTTATCAGCCGAGGCGGCGGCTATAAACCCCACCGAAACATTTACCGTAGCCACCGCCCCCGATTGGTATGCCCCGCCCCTCCCCCGACCTATGGCTAATGTTGGTTGGACGTTTGAAACGTTGCAGGATGGAATAGACAGCGGTATCAGGTACAGCTTGCCGACCTGGGCTGGCTTCTTTGGCTATATTGTTTCGCTGCCCTTCCAGTTTATAAAAATGCTGCTGGGCCTGGCTGATTTTCTAGGGCCGTTGGGCCTGTTCATTATCTGGCTACTGATCATGCTACCCTTCGTAACATTTGTACGGATTTTTGTATTCATCAAAAATCTATTCATCAGCCTCTTTAATTTAATTCACAAATTTATCAGGTTTATAGGTGATATATGGGACCTTATACCGGGATTGTAGAATTAGCTTATACCCCCGCCCAAACGGGCACCATACCCTATGAGTTTACCCCGTTTGATTTTAGCGGGCCTACCTATCAGGTTATACCCGATTTCACGGTTCAGTTTATTAACCTGATCGGTAGCACGGCGGCTACCGTGCTGGCAATGTTTGATGAGATAGGCTTTTTGCCTATATTGGTAGTTTTGCTGTTGGCGGGCGCGGCATTGTGGTGGCTTTACCATTGGGTTACAGAACAAACGAGAAGCGATACCTTACAACTATCCAACACCCTACAGGCGCTAGGAGACGCCACAGGCGAAGAATCCTTACAAAATGCGGGCAAGGTAGCCCAAAAGATAGCCAGGGCCGGTAAACAGTTCAAAGGGAATCCCTTTAGATAGGAGCTATCATGGAAACAGTGAACACGGGCGGGCCACCGGCCCCCCCATTTCGACAATACCGGGGCGGCTACCGGCGCGGCGGTAACGGCTTTTGGGCGCGGTTTGCGTCCCAAGGTATGGGATTTAAAATCAATGTGATTGGTTCTGTGCTGGGCCTGCTGTTGATTTTGGGTTACTTCGTATGGTTGGTTATCCCCAAGGCTAAGGCTGAGGAACCTACAGCTACACCCGTAGTAGCGACCCTGCCCCCGCTCACACCCACTTTGCCGGCAGCCTCGACACCTTTAGCGATAACTGCCGGCGTTACCCCCGGCTCTATGTCATCCCCTGAACCGGCCCAACTGGCAGCCACCGCCACATTTATAGCGGCTATCAACAAGCCAGCCGGCGACCCGGCGACCAGCCCATTTTTAATAGGGGTTATCACCTATGAAAGCGGCTGTGATATTTCAAATCTTGGCTTTACCACTGCCGGGATGGAAGGGAAGCCCTATTATTTATACCTGCAAGTACCTGTAGACCGTGATCCACTCATGCAAATGGCCCAAGTTCAGGGCTATACTACAAAATTTAAGGGGTGTCAGTACCCGGTTTTGATGGTCAGTAATCTAATCTGGCTCAATAACGGGCCGGCCACCCCCGCCCCAATTGTGACTCTACCTGGCACAGTCACAGGTACAATTACCAGCACCACGCCTATTTCCTGGGGACAAGGATTAGAAGCCTACGGACTTCCGACCCCCGACAAAAATCAAATTCCGGTCTATAACCCGCTTGAACCTACGCCCTACCCTACTTATACGCCCTACCCCACCGCTACCCCCTATCTACCCCCACCCCCGGCCACCCTGGCCCCGCTGCCTACCTACACCCCCTACCCGGCCCCCAATCCGACCAAAACCCCCAAGCCTACAGCTACCCCGGCTATAGCCAACCTGAACGGGCCGATAGTCAGCACTATAGGTTGCCAGTATTCAAACTTAGCCGTACAGGTTGGGCCGGATAACTATTTTATTATCTTTGAAGGGGCAAGCCTGCCCACCGTAGGTAGCCCGCTGGATTATCACGGCTTTGTTTCGGGCCGGCTCGATACGGTTTGCAATAATAAGGCCATCAGGGCCAGCCAAATCACTTGGTATACAGCTACAGCCACCCCTACGGCCACAGTAACCAATACCCCCACCCCCACCGAGACGCCCACCGCCACCGCCACCGCTACCGAAACACCCACAGCTACCCCCACGGCCACCGAGACGGCCACAGAAGTACCTACGGAGACGCCTACAACATGAACTACTATCAAACCTGGCTTGTACTCATTTATCAGCAGGATCAGACCTATTTCTACCTGACTCTGGCGGCGGCGGCTGGCCTGATGTGGTACCAGTTTGCTTTTTATCGCTGGTATTGGGCCGTGTGTGGGGTCTGGTCTGGTATCATCGGCGCGGCGCTGGTTTGGGGTTATACCTTTATGGGGGTTTGAAGATGTTTAATTATCCTTCGTCACGCTTTACGGCTTACGCGGCCCGGTTTACGGTTCAAATTCAACAGGCGGCCCCGCTGGGCCTGGCCGGCCTGCTGTTGGTCGGATTATGGCTTCGGTTGTGGCAATTGGGCGCGGTTTACTGGTATGATGAGGTATTTTCGGCCACCCTGGCTAAATTGCCCCTATATAGACTCTGGGCGGCTACCCTGGCCGATGTTCACCCCCCGGCTTACTATTTACTCATTTGGGCCATAAATCAGGCTGTAGGGACTCCCAGCGAGTCTATATTGAGACTCCCTAGCCTGTTAGCCGGGTTGGGCTTTATTTTGGTGGTTTATCGCCTCGGTGGGGCGCTTGAAATGCGGACGGCGGCGGTCTGGGGAGCTACGGCGCTGGCGGCCCTGGCCCCCTTCCAGATTTATTATAGTCAAGAGCTACGGGCCTACGCCCTGCTTATGCTGGCGGTTGCCCTGGCGGCGCTGGGTTTGGTCGAGCGGCGGGCCTGGCTGTTTGTTGGGGGTAGCCTGGCGGCGCTGTACCTTCACCATTTGGCGGCCCCGTTTATCGCCGTTCAATGCCTACTGGCTATCACTACCAGGCGGTGGCCCTGGCCTAAACTGTTGGCCACTATCGCTATTATTGCTGTGGGGTATCTGCCCGGCGCGGCCCTGACGGTTTACCAGGCCGGCCAAATCACCGGGAATTATTGGATTCCCCCACTTTCCAGCCCTGGCCGGGTTATTGCTGTGTTAGATGATTTAATTTTCTTTGCCCCCGGCAATACCTTTGTTATTGCTTCCGGCCTGCTGACAGCGGCGGCGCTGGTTGTTATCGCTGCTGACTGGCGGGCCGTGCTACAGCGGCCCTACCTGCTATTGTCCGCTGCCCTGCCTCTGGCGCTAGTCTGCCTGGCCTCTATTATCTGGCAGCCCGTTTTAATCAGCCGGATCATGGCCCCGCTGACCCCGTTTTATTACCTGCTTGTAGCCGAGGTGATGACCAGAAATTGGCGGCGGGCCGTGGCCTGGGGTGGGCCGGCGCTGGTCTGCATTGTTTGTATTACGCTGGTCGGGCCGATAGAAGGAAAGATAGGCAGGGGGGACAAGGTTATTTTTTACAGCATCCCCGCCCAAAAGGGAGACGCCTTTTATCATGCTAACGTGGGGAGCTACCTTATCTGGAATTACTACCGGCCTGATCTGCCCCACTATTTATGGCCCAACAAAAACGACTTGAGCCAATCTCTAAGCGACCCTACCAAGGCGGCTATGGGATTGAATCAAGCCGGTTTTGCTTCGGTAGCTTGCACTCATAAAAGGTGGTGGGTTATCTACTTCCATAACCCAACCACCGGGCCGGCTGAAATAGAATACATCAGCCGGTTACAGCGTGACTACCCCTCAGAAAAGTATTACAAAATTCGCTCTGATTCTGCCTCTGATGCCTGGGTGTTGAAAATTTCGCCGGATTGCCCGGGTACCCACCCCCAAAAATGATGCTCCAGCCTCGCTAGATTTGGCGATTGCCGCGGCTATCGCCATTTATGATGGTACTGCACCATCGTTAATTTTGGCGATAAAACCAGGTTCCCCCGCCAAAAATGGCGATACTTCAGCTAAACTCTACCGAGTCTATAGCATCAAGTAATGCTTGGCGCTCTAAAATATCCATTCGTTTTAGGCGTTCTACCCAGCGTTGCTTTTTTCGTTTTATCCGTTCCCTTTCCCGAAAGTTCCCCCCAAGATAGCTATACTCATGCAGCCTGACCGGGCGCGGGTAGTTCATCCATAACCATTCCGTAGCCATTGACCTCCCACGGGTGATAGCCTGAAAAGTTTCAGTATGCCAGCCCGCCAACATCTGGCCGTAAAGGTCCGACCAGTAGCCAGAGATCATAATTTTACAGGGCAGGTTTTTAATCAGGGTCAATAGCTTGATGTGGTCAAGGTCTGTCAGCTCGCATCGGTATAAAGGGCGATGTTGACGGCGGGATGACATGACATATGGCGGGTCAAGGTAGATAAATTCATCTCCTTTGAATGGGTAGCCTTCCAGCCAGGCCAGCGCATCCCCGCAAATTATTTCCCATCGAGTACCACCGTTTTTGCCGATAGCTGCCGCCCTGATTGCCTCTGGGTCAAGGTCTATGAGGTAGTTTTCTTGAGCGGGCCGTTTATTCCTGGCAATAGCCGCGCTGCCCATAAACGGTTCAATATAGACTCTGTGGGGTGGGATCAGGTTTATAATCTTTTGGTAGACGCTATTTTTTCCGCCTGGGTAGGTCATGATATCCTATCGCTTTTTCTGGCGATAGGTGCCGGCACCTATCGCCATTTTTGAAGATGTTGGCCAGTATCGTTGTTTTTGGTGGTATCAGCTGCCCACACCATTTACAGCGATAGGATTCGCAATCGCCATTCCTGGCGATAACTCCGGAGCTTCCACACAGGCGGCGCATTGAAAAAAGCCCCGCTTTTGGCTATCGGTTTGGGTTTTGATGGTTTCGGCCAGGGTTTGCCAGTAATCCCGCTGGTATTCAATCATGCGATAATCTAAAAGTACTTCAATCAGGCCGGATAGCTTTAGGGCGTCATCTTCGGTTATTTGCAGTATGGTAGTCATAGGTATTTAACCCTCTTGTCGGTTTCAACTCTGGCGGGTATTTCATCCCACAGGAAACGGTTATTTATAAACTTCTGGACTTGCTGCTGTAGCCCCTGGCTGGCTATGCGCTCATCGGCTAGGGTGTATAGCCTGCACTCTCTTACCGGAATGGTAGCCAACTCGCCCAACATTTGGCTAAGGTAAGTAGGTAGCCCCACCCTCAATAGATACTGGTTTTTTATTTCGGTCATAGTCATGATGATACAATCATCAGGGCTAAAGCCAGCGGCCAGGCAGGCGGCGCGGGCCTTGAGTAAATCACGGACATCTTTAGCCGTGAACAGGTTTATATTCAGTTGTTCGGATAGTATTAGCGGTTTCAATTTTTCCTCCAAATTTGTCAAATGTGACTCGGCGATCGCCGAGTCACATTTGTGATTCCTCGATGGGTCACAATTGTGACCGACCCTGGGAAAGTCACACGTGACAAGCCATGGTAGTCACATGTGATCCGCCGGCGGGTCACAATTGTGACCGACCCTGGGAAAGTCACACGTGACAAGCCAGGGTAGTCACATGTGACAAGCCAGGGTAGTCACATGTGACCCTCCGGGGGGTCACAATTGTGACATGGCTATGTTACAACGCTGTGACTCTGCTGCACGGTCACGCTTTCGTTGGGCGTGTTTCCGGCAGCGATAGTCATAGTAAAGTCTCTTCCCTGTGACTTGGCGACCGCAGCCACATTGGCACGTTTTGGCCGCCGTGACTCTGCCGGTTAAGTCACGCTGAATGATAACCGGCCTGGAATATGCCTCTAAAACAGCCCTGGCTAACATCCGGCCCATATTGAGCGGAACACCATTACCTACAGCCTTGACCTTTTCAGATTGCTTAAACGGTGGTAAATCAAAATCAGCCGGTAGCCCTTGCAGGCGTTTTACATCGTCAAATGATCTATGGTCATTAGCCAGGGCTGCACCCTCGGTAGCTGTGACCGGGTGCCGGTCTATGTGTATCTGCCTGCCAGACAAGCTACCAAATTGAATATGTCGCAATCGGGTAGATATGCCATACCATCCTTCATTGATGTCTATCCGCTGAATGGCGTAAAGGTGACTCAGCTCAGCGAAATAACTGTGACTAAGCTCGGTCACACTTGGCACGCGGGCTACATTTTCCATCAAAAACCACTCTGGGCGAGCCTCTAAAACCACCCGGCAAAACTCGCCCAGCATTTCAAGACCATACCCCGTGGGCGCTGTTCTGCGCTTGCCTGAAAAATCTTGACAAGGTGGGCCGCCAATTAGCCCCCAAAATACATTAGTGGGGGGGTGGAAGCGGCGAATATCCCCGCCCCACAATAAATCAGGACCGCGCACTATACAAAAGTCCTGTTCTTCAAAGGCCATTCCTAAAAGGTCAATATTGGGAAAGATTGAAAGAACCAGTTTTTCATTCATCCTTAGCCCCCATCACCAGCCCAAAAGCCAACAGCGGACCCGGCCACCATAGCGGCTGATCCACCATAGACCAGGCCAGCAGTCCAGCCAGTAAAGATATTTTTGATAGGGGTAGGTTGACCGGCGCGGCGGCCACCGCAGCCAGCGACCCACCCAGCGACCCGATAAGGCCATTTTCAGCCAGCCAGGATACTATAATATTGTGGGCGTGGGTGTGGTGGCCCGCCGCCCCCGGTTCAGGTATTAACCGATTGATCCACAGCCCCCCCGGTCCCACCCCGGCCAAAGGATTATCTAAAAACGCCTCCCAGGCGGCGGCCCAATAGGTGAGACGGTATCCGGCTGTTGTCGGGCGGCGGGCGACCAGTAGAACGAACAAAAGCAGACCGGCCAGGCTGTACACTGTGACGCGGCGCTGCTGCTGGTTGTAGTAATACCAGACCCCCAACCCCACGGCCAGACCCAACAGCCCGCCCCGGCTACCCAACCAGACCAGATAAAATACCATCATTAGCACATAAGCCGGGTTTGGCCGGCCTGAACCAACAGCGACCAGTATAAACAGCACGGGCCAAAAGGCGGCTATGTTGGGGTTATCCTGCCAGCCAGCCAGGGCCAACAATGGCAACAGACCGGCCCAAATCCAGCCGGCCATAGTGGTAGCCGGCTCAATTTCCCCAAGGAAGTTAGCCGATAAAACCAGGGCGGCTATACCAGCGGCCCAAAGGGTCACAAGCCACAGCCCCACTATTGACCAGTGAAACGCCAATGAGGCCGCCATAGTTGCCAGAATTGCCAGGGGGGCAACAGCCACCCCCGGCAAATTCCGCTTGACCAGTACCAGCACTAACCCGGCATAGAGAATAGCCAGGGTCAGGGCTTGAACAATAACCGCCCCTGCTGGCAGGTAGGCATAGGCCACCATTCCACCAAACGTAGAGAGAACCAATAACAGGCCGGCCAGGGTGAGGCGGGCTATCATTGATCTAACCTCAAAAACTGCCAACCGAAAGAATAAACAATCTGCATGAGCCACGGCGAGTAAGGTAGGAACTCTAACAACCTCCACCCGACAAACGCCCACAGACAAACGCCAAAAGCAGACTCCACAAATTGACCCGTTACCATTGGGGTAAAAGAAATATCCCCCCAATAGAACGGCCCCAAGAGAGGCACCCCGCTTTTAGTCAGGGCATCCCCGGCGATGTGGAGCATGTAACCAATCCCCAACCACATCAGCCAGGCCAGGCCAAAGTAATGACCGGATACCGCCATAAACAGACCCCAGATAGGCCAGTGAATGGCGTTTCTATGACCAAAGATAGCCCTGATGATTTTAGAGACGGTGTTACCCAGCCAGTTTAGCAACCAGCGCAGCGGCGCGGGTGTAATGTAGCGCGGTAGCCAGTTACCCCAATAACTGATTGATCCTTCACCGTCAATATCAGGGGCAAGGCTACCTACTATCAATGTCCCCCAAGCCAGGGCCGTGGGCGGCAGAAGATCAGCCCGCCCCGTGACCAGGGCGGCCCCAAGAGGCACGGCTAAAGCCAGAGCTACGTGGTTTTTACCCTGCATTTTCTACCTCTATTTTTTCCCCGTGGGCTTTCCACTGGTCATAGATAAAGCGGGTGACGGTCAGCCGGCCAAAAATTAGCGGCCCTTCCTTGCTGTCTTTTTCCCGCTCCAGGGTTTCCCTTACTTGTTCTTCGGTTTCGGCCTGGCAGCGGGCCAGAATAAATCTTTCCTTCCCTAAGACTAAAAAGGTTTTCATTGTTCCTCGAAATTCTGATAAAAGGGTGACTCTACGGCGGCGGCCTGGCGGCGCTTGACGCTGGGAAGCTGTATAGTGTGGGTCATACTGTAGCGACCCACCAAAAACATAAAGCCCCCAAAGATAAGCGGCCCTACACAACAAAGTAAAACAGGTCCAATTGTGTCCATAATCAAGCTATCCTTTCTAGTTTAATTTGTTTTTATCCTAAAAAACCTCACGGCGCTTTGACTTTATAGGCCGGGTGGTTTCTTCTGGCTCAGACAATAATTCTTCTCCGTACTCATTTTCTAATTCTTCTGCTAAATCCTCTGAGGCTTCTACCTCTATTGGTTCTAAAGGTTGTTCAACCTCTTGGGATTTTGAATTTTCCAAATCTTCCCCGCTTACCGTTTCTTTCTTTTCCGGCTGATGTGGCACGCGAAACGCCAGAACCTTAGCCCATTTATCTTCAAAATCTTTGATAAAATCTTTCTCAGCTATCAGGCGGCGCGGTATCCGGCCTCCAGGAGAAGGGGCAAGATAATAAAGATCATCCCCTATTTCTATTTCAGGTTCTAAAGCGGGCGGCGTTCCCCTAACTTCATACTCTTTCAGGATTTCCATAATTTCATTCTTGGGCACCCGCTGGTTATGGAAATGTTTGTAAAGATCATCCACAGCACAGAAGCTATCCAACTCTTTCAGAGCATACTCGAAGATTTTATCAGGGGCTACGGTGCGCTTTTTCTCTACCGTTTCTGTATCTATCTTGCCCTCTTTGGCGGCCTTAACTGCTTCCCTTACCGTTAGATCGGTTATTTCTGGGGTTTGCAGTTCTATAAGCTGGGCACCTTCCCGAAAGATACAGCGGCCAGGGTTGGGGATCAACCGAGCGGCATCATACAGCCCATCTAACATCACCCCGCTGGCCTGGCCTGTACCACAGCGAAAGACTACCCGGTTAATAATGTTGTTCTGGATTAACAAAGTCACAATCTCGTTTTTGGGGGTCTGTGTAGCTAAGATCAAATGGACCCCCATAGCCCGGCCAAGCTGGGCAATTCTAACTAACATTGGTTCAATTTTTTTCTTTAGGGCCGGCTGAAGCATCACGTCCCCTAATTCATCTATGACGATAACCCAGCGGCTTAATTTTTTATGAGCAAATCGCTTATTCCAGGTGCTAATTTTCTTGACCAAGTTTTTTTCAAGTAGTGAAGTACGGCGGTCAATTTCACTCAGGGCATACTCTAAAATACTGACCAGGGCTTGACCCTCGGTAACGATATGGCTACCTAATGCGGGCTTTAATTCCTGGCCCTCTTTGGGTTGGTAATCGGCGGCCACCGTCCGAATTGGCCCCGGTTTGGGGTTTCCATCTTTATCCAGGGTGGCTTTTTGCAGGTAGGGCACGTCACCCCCAAGGTGGGGGATGCCTTTATAAAAAGAGAACTCGACTCGCTTGAAGTCTGCCAGGAATAGCCTAAGCTCTTTGGGGTTATTACGTTTGATAAAGGTAGATAAAATCACGTTTAGAATGTTTGACTTGCCCCCGCCCTGGCTGCCGCCTATTAACAGGTTAGTAATCTCCCCAAGGTCAACAATAAAGGCGCGGCTATTGCTGCCGTGGCCGATAGGGAAGGCTAACGGGCTGGCGGTTTTGGGCATCTCTATTAAGCATTTTTGATAGCTGAC
>WBZQ01000682.1_pt1 | contig 25637 bp, 26 predicted proteins | sample 5204251 | NCBI WGS metagenome assembly WBZQ01 (sample SAMN12412402, study PRJNA552823) | activated sludge metagenome | isolation source: activated sludge from nitrification reactor of wastewater treatment plant... | place: USA: Virginia | collected 2017-09
GACGGGGCAGCGCAGGAAAATGCGACACTCACTGCCGTTACCGGCACCATCGCGGATAACGACGGATTGGGCGCATTCAGTTACCAATGGTTGCGCGACAATGTGGCGATAAGCGGCGCGACAAACGACAGCTATACGCTGAGTGCAGCCGATGTTGGCGCGCAAATTACTGTCACAGTCAGTTACACCGACGGTCAGGGCACGCCTGAGAGTCTGACCAGCGATTCGACCGCGGTTGTCACCAACGTCAACGATCCGCCAACCGGAGCGGTGACGGTAGACGGAACCGCGCAAGAAAATGCGACACTCACTGCCGTTACCGGCACCATCGCGGATAACGATGGATTGGGCGCATTCAGTTACCAATGGTTGCGCGACAATGTGGCGATAAGTGGCGCGACAAACGACAGCTATACGCTGAGTGCAGCCGATGTTGGCGCGCAAATCACTGTCACGGTCAGTTACACCGACGGCCAGGGCACGCCTGAGAGCCTGACCAGCGATTCGACTGTGGCTGTGACGGGCGAGAATCAAGCACCGATTCTATTGACGCCATTAGCTGATCAAGCAGTGCAATATGACACGACTAACTGGAGTTACGATGCCGGTGCGTCTTTTAGCGATGAAGATTCTTTGATTTTTAGCGCTACGCTCGTGGGTGGCGGGGCTTTGCCTGCCTGGATTCAAATCAATGAAACGACCGGAATACTAACGGGAACACCTAATTTTAGTAATTATGGAACTTACGCGCTGGAAATAACTGCAACGGATACTCACGGACTTTTTGTTGAAGATACTCTAACGCTGGCAGTTACTGCATTTGATGCAGGTCAGTTGCTAGCTAATACCAGTGCAAATGACGTTTTTGCCGGTACAGGAGAAAACGATACCGTTACCTATGCGTATTCGACAGCCCCTATCACGGTCTCCTTAGCGCTGGCAGGCTCACAGAATACAGGGGGTGCAGGATCAGATGTGTTGAGTAACATCAATAACTTGATCGGTAGTAGTTACAATGACAGTTTGACGGGAGATTCACAGAGTAACGTATTGGATGGTGGCATTGGTGCTGATACTTTAGTGGGTGGATTGGGCAATGATAGTTATATTGTCAACCTTGCAGGCGATATCGTCACTGAAAAATTCAATGCGGGTATCGATACAGTCAAGAGTAGTGTGACCTACGCCTTACCAGGTCAAGTTGAGAATCTTACTTTAATAGGCACAGCGAATATTAATGGCAATGGCAATGCTTTAGCTAACGTGATCACTGGAAATGCAGCAAACAATACATTGAATGGCGGTGTCGGTGCAGATACTGCCATTGGTGGGCTAGGTAATGACATTTATTTTGTTGATAATACGAATGATACCGTTACCGAAAATTCGAATGAAGGCATCGATAAGATTAACAGTGGTTTTACTTATACGTTACCTGATAATGTTGAGGACCTTACGTTAACAGGTACTGCAATCATTAATGGTACAGGTAACGGTCTGGCAAATATCTTGCTAGGCAACTCTGCAGCGAATGTATTGGATGGATTAAGTGGTGCAGATACCCTAAGAGGGGGAACGGGTGACGATACTTATATTATCGATAATATAGGCGACACTATTACTGAAAATGCCAACGCGGGTATCGATACGGTTAACAGTAGCATAACCTATACCCTGAAAAGCAATATCGAGCATTTGATACTGTCGGGTACTGCAGCCATTAATGGTACCGGTAATGTTTTGGCCAACACAATCACTGGAAATGCAGCAGCGAATTTGCTCAATGGCGCTACGGGAGCGGATACGCTTATTGGTGGGTTGGGTAATGATATTTATACGATTGATAATGCGGGTGACATTATTGTTGAAAATCTCAATGAGGGCATTGATAGAGTCAATAGTAGCGTGAGTTATGTGTTATCAGATAATGTGGAAAATATTACCTTGATTGCGAGCTCGGCGATTAATGCTACCGGCAACGGAATAGCTAATACTATAGTTGGGAATTCTGCATCAAATCAGTTAATTGGAGGGGGAGGAGATGATATTCTCAATGGTGCGGCAGGTAATAATACGTTAACGGGCGGTACGGGTAAGGATTATTTTCAATTTAAAACGGTGGATCATATTACAGGTGGCCGGATTGATACAATTACCGACTATAACGTGTTCGATGACACCGTCAAGCTGGAGAATAGTATATTTACGGTGTTTTCCAGCATGATTACTCCCGATAAAATACCTGCCGATCAATTTGTAATCGGTACGCAGGCGCTGGATGGAAATGATTACATTATCTACAATAGCGCTACAGGTGCAGTGCTATATGATGCCGATGGTAATGGTGCTGGAACCGCAGTGCAATTTGCGACACTGAGTACCGGATTGGCATTGACTAACTGGGATTTTCACGCGATTTAGTTCAGGGGGGATAAGCGCCTGGGGATTAGGCAATTTCCAGGCGCTTTTATATTTATCCATGCTCAAAGTTTAATCGTTCTTGGATGACTGAATAGATAATTTGTTGCTTTTCTTGTTATTGGCGATACTTTTTTTGGTACTTTTAGTACTACTAGTGAACAACTCCACTCGATTTCTGCCTTTTCGTTTAGCTAAATAAAGTGCTTCGTCGGCTCTTTGCAAGAGCAGGTTTTCGTCCAGTGATTCCTGCTCATTACTTGTAGCTACACCCAAACTGATCGTAACAGGAATGCGCTGTTTATCCGCATTGATTGCTTGACAGGCCACCGCATTGCGGAACCGTTCCGCTGCATGTATTGCACCTTCCTGATCATAAGGTGAAACAATCGCTAGAAATTCTTCACCGCCATAGCGTCCAACGTATTCATGCGAGCGGGTAGACTTGGAGAGGCGTTCTGCAATTTCGCATAATACTGCGTCGCCAGTCAGATGCCCGCATTTATCATTGATTGCTTTGAAGTGATCAATATCAATCATGATAATCGCAATTCCAATCCCCCCTCTTTTGGCACGTAGGATTTGTTTATGTAAGATGTCAAATATCGCCGGCCGGTTAAATAAACCGGTCAACGCATCGTGTGTTACGCGTTGCTCCAATGATTTTTTTTGTGCGATAAGTTGCTTATTGAGTTTTACATTTTTGTATAGCAAAGTTTTTTCAATGATTAGAGCGAGGTGACTTGCGATCTGCAAAGACAGATCCTTGTGTAATTTTTTGTAAATATTTTTCTTGCGGCAAGAAAAGAAAATAAACCCAATCAGCTTACCCGTCGCGATTAAAGGACAGATCAAACAGGAATGAATACCTTCCTTGAAAGCTGCTTTGGCAAGATTGGAATCGGATTGCTGGTGCAGATATATACTGAGATCATCAATGATGAACATGTCATGAGTATCAAGGATTTTCCCCAAATCGTTATCTGCTATGGAAATTGAATAACCCGTTTCCAATTCGAGTTTGTTGTAATTGGCGCGTGTCCAATGTAGTTTAAGCTCGCTTTGAGTGGCATCAAGTAAAAACAAACTTATTCTGTCATAGGGCAAGTGATCCTGAAAGGATTCATAAATATGATTCAAAACATCAATTAAACGAAGATTGAAATTGTATTCAACCAATATCTTGTAAAGGGATTGGGTTTTGTCCGATTGTTTTTGCAATTGTGACGACAATTTCTTGAGAGATTTTCCCAGTTGGCCAATCTCGTCACTGCCACAGGGTATATTGGCGTTAAAGTCGCCTCGCGTTATAGCTTCAACAGCTTTACGCAAAGTCAGAATTCGATCAATTTTTTTCATGTTATCGTTTCCGATCGAAACAAGAGAATAGGTTAGTATACCGGCGAATAAAACCAGAGAGTACACTCACAATAGTGTGAGAGGATTACTCATGTTTTAATTCAAAAAGCAGTGAAGATGTTCATGAACGACGCTGATGGTTTTAAATATTTCTAAATTGATTCTCCACAACACTAAGAAATTTAGGTAATGTCAATGCTAAAATCATCCAATCGATTTTTTCGCATATCCGAACACAGGACAAAAACAATAAGATGATAGGGATTCTAGTGTTAACGCATGAAGATTTGGGGGAGCATTTAATCAGTTGTGCGAGTCACGTGGTTGGTATAAAACCGCCACAACTGGCATGTTTAAGCGTATTTACTCATGACAATCCTGACACTCTACTATCCCGCGCACGTATAGTCATTGAACAATTGGACAGTGGCGATGGTGTGCTCATACTCAGTGATATTTTGGGTGCAACGCCTTGCAACATTGCCAGTCGGCTGGTACAGCCAGGCAAAGTGGAATGCATTGCGGGCGTTAACTTGCCCATGTTGGTGCGCGTATTAACGTATCGTAATGAGCCGCTGTCCGTTGTTATTGAAAAAGGATTAAGCGGTGGCCAAGGCGGTGTGGTACAGATCAATGATTAATTCGGAATTTTGTCATGCAAACTAGAGAAGTTGAAATCGTCAATAAGCTGGGATTGCATGCGCGTGCGTCGGCAAAATTAACAAAACTGGCGAGTCAGTTCAAATGCGAGGTTTGGGCGACACGTAATAACCGCCGTGTCAATGCAAAAAGTATCATGGGCGTTATGATGCTGGCGGCCAGCAAAGGTTCGCGCATACAGATCGAAACGACTGGTGATGACGAAGTTGAAGCGATGGCGGCATTGGTTGCATTGATTGAGGACTATTTTGGCGAGGGCGAATGAGCTTTATCTTACAAGGTATTGGGGTATCTGAAGGCATTGCGATAGGGCATGCGCATTTGGTCACACCCGCTGCGCTAGAGGTCATGCATTATTTGATCCCTAAGCAGCAGGTCGATAAAGAGATTGCACGGCTGGATAGCGCATTTGCGGCAGTTCGCAAAGAGTTTGAGACATTGCATCAATCTGTAATTGATGGTCATGCACGCGCTGAGTTTAGTGCATTTCTGGATTTGCACTTGATGATTCTGGATGATCCTACGCTATCTGAAGCTGCCCGTAGCATGATTGCGCAGATGCATTGCAACGCTGAGTGGGCGCTAACGCAGCAAATGCATGAGTTGCTGGAACAGTTTGAAAAAATTGAGGATGCTTATTTACGTGAGCGTAAAGCTGATGTCGTGCAAGTGGTTGAGCGTGTTCTCAAGGCGATGTTAGGGCATCCCGGTTATTTGCCTATTACATCGAAACGTGCAGGCGACAGTATTTTGGTTGCTCATGATCTAAGTCCCGCTGATGTGATGCAATATAAGCAACATCAATTTGTTGCGTTTCTAACGGATCTGGGCAGTCAAACATCGCATACTGCCATCATTGCTCGTAGTCTTAATATTCCTTCCATTGTGGCATTGCGTCATGCACATCAGTTAATCATCGAGGATGATTGTCTGATTGTCGATGGAAATCAAGGAATTATCATTGTAAATCCGGATAAGTATGTGCTTGACGAGTATCGCTTGCGGCAAGGGCAATTAGAGCTGGAAAAAAAGAAATTAAAACGGCTTAAAAGTATTGCTGCGGTGACATTGGATGGTACACCTATCGATTTATACGCCAATATCGAATTACCGCAAGATATTGAGCAAGTGATGGAAAGTGGTGCGACTGGCATTGGCTTATTCCGTAGTGAATTCTTGTTTCTAAATCGTGACGATTTGCCTGGGGAAGAAGAACAATTCGAGGCTTATCGGACGGTTGCAGTTAAAATGCACAAACAGCCCGTGGTAATACGTACGTTTGATCTAGGTGCGGATAAGAATTTGAAAGGTAGCGCACAAGTTGCAACTAATCCGGCACTGGGCTTACGTGCAATCCGCCTCAGCCTCGCTGAACCGAAGATGTTTCATACCCAGTTGCGCGCAATTTTGCGTGCCTCCAAGTATGGCGATGTGCGCATTTTATTGCCGATGCTATCTCACGCTGCAGAAATAGATCAGACATTGCATCTTATTGACTATGCGAAACAAACATTACGCGATGACAAACTTCATTTTAATGAACAGATTAATGTGGGTGGCATGATTGAGATACCCGCGGCAGCATTAAGCCTGGATCTTTTCATGCGTAAACTCGATTTTTTGTCTATTGGCACGAATGATTTGATTCAATATACGCTGGCAGTGGACCGTATCGATGACGCGGTTGCACATTTGTATGATCCGATGCATCCCGCGATTATTTGGCTGGTTTCGCATATCATACAGAGTGCTAATCGAGCCAAAATACCCGTTTCGGTCTGTGGTGAAATGGCAGGTGACAAACAATTCACCAGGCTTCTGCTAGGATTTGGCTTACAGCAGTTTTCAATGTATCCGGCACAACTGTTAGCAGTAAAGAACCAGATATTAAAAAGCCATTTGCCGGAAATTATTCCATTGGTACAGAAGATCATCAAAGCAGATCAACGAGAAAAGATGGTTGCATTGCTGGCAAAATTGAATGACTAGTGTGTGTTTGTTTTTTGACGATATAATGATTGATAAACCATTTAGTTGTCTCTTTGGATTTCTCTTAAATACATGCAAGATTCAAAGTCAGTAGGTGTTGTAACGCCACAATACGTGCAAATTGATAAACCATTACACTTGAAAAGTGGCGCGGTGATCGATTGCTATCATTTGGTATACGAAACGTATGGACAACTCAATGCTACGCGCTCCAACGCTGTATTGATTTGTCATGCACTATCGGGAAATCACCACGTGGCTGGGGTCTATAGCGGAAAAGAGAAGAGTACTGGTTGGTGGGACAATATGGTGGGACCCGCAAAGCCGATTGATACTGATCGATTTTTTGTCATTGGTATTAATAACTTGGGTGGTTGTCATGGTTCAACTGGGCCAGCAAGCATAGACACCAAAACCGGCAAGCACTACGGCGCGAGTTTTCCTGTAGTTACCGTGGAAGATTGGGTAGAAACTCAAGCTCAGCTTGCAGAACATCTGGGCATTGAACAGTTTGCTGCGATAGTGGGTGGCAGTCTGGGTGGTATGCAGGCATTGCAGTGGACATTAGATTATCCGGAGAAAGTTCGTCATGCATTGGTAATCGCTGCGGCAGCAAATTTGACAGCGCAAAATATCGCATTTAATGATGTGGCTCGCCAGGCGATTATGACCGATCAGGATTTTTATGGAGGGAATTATTACGCCTACGATACGTTGCCAAGACGTGGGTTGCGGTTGGCACGGATGTTGGGGCATATTACTTATCTCTCCGATGATTCGATGGCGGCAAAGTTTGGCCGCAGTTTGCGTAAAGGCGAGTTATCATTCGGTTTTGATGTGGAATTTGAAATCGAATCTTATTTGCGCTATCAGGGTGACAAGTTTGCTGATTTGTTCGATGCCAATACTTATTTGTTAATGACTAAAGCGTTGGATTATTTCAATCCAGCCGCCGCTTACAATGGCGATTTGAGTGCAGCGTTTCGGGTTGCTAGGGCGAATTTCCTGGTAGTATCGTTTACGTCTGATTGGCGTTTTTCGCCGGAGCGTTCGCGTGAAATCGTCAAGGCATTGCTGCATAACAAAGTTAACGTCAGTTATGCAGAAATTGCCGCTAGTCACGGTCATGATTCTTTTTTGATGGAGAATCTGCATTACCATCAACTTGTGCGTGCATATATGGACAATATTATTGTTTAAGTTACTGAAATAATTAATTAGTTATGGATACTGCAATAATGTCATCACCCATTGAATTACGTCCCGATTTTGCGGCTATTGCCGAATGGATCAAACCTGGCACAAAAATTCTGGATCTGGGTTGTGGTGATGGCTCACTATTGCGTTATTTACGTGATACTCGCGATGTTTTCGGCTATGGTGTGGAAATTGACGACGATAATCTGCATAGCTGCTTTTGTAATGGCATTAATGTGATCCAGAATGATCTGGAAGCAGGGTTGTCCAGCTTTGAATCGGATTCGTTTGATTATGTCATTTTGTCTCAAACCCTTCAGGCCATGCGGCATACCGAGGGTATCATTGAAGAAATGCTGCGGGTTGGTAAGGAAGGTATTGTTTCATTTCCTAATTTTGGTTATTGGAAAAACCGCATGCAGGTGATTACCGGCCATATGCCTGTTTCAGAAACTTTGCCATATCATTGGTATGACACGCCAAATATTCATCTGTGTACGTTGAGTGATTTTGAAGCGCTGTGCCGTCAATGCAATGCACGCATTCTTGAGCGTAGAGTGATGAGTCCGAATAATCACCCGGTTACTTTCTTGCCAAATTTGATGGGGATGCTTGCTTTTTATCGGTTTGAGCGGCTGGTGTAGTAGTTTGTTCGGCCGATCTTTTTTCAGAGCGCTGTGTTTTCCGGATGCTGTGTAGCTGTTTGCAAGCATTCAAGCGTAGCTAATTCCATTGTAGTAAACCCAGCTTTCCGCCTCGCCTCATAATAAAAAGGTCCGCAAATCTGCCCGCTGAAATGTTGTTTGATCAATTGATGAAATGTCTGTTCGGAATCCAGTCCGCGTTGATCACAGCAGTATTTATACCAGTGTGATCCGATTCTGACATGTCCAATTTCGTCACGTAAGATGATTTCCAGGATAGCGACTGTTTTTTGATCACCCGCTTGTTGTAGCTTTTTGATAATTCCAGGTGTTACATCCAGACCCCTGGCTTCCAGCACCCGCGGTACTAGCGCCATACGCACCATCGGATCAAAAGCGGTATGCACGGCCATGTCCCATAGTCCATTATGCGCCGGCAAATCGCCGTAATCACAGTCAAAGTCACGCAGGCGTTGGCGTAATAACTGGAAGTGATAGGCTTCCTCAATTGCGACTTGCACCCAGTCGCTGTAAAACTGCTGCGGCATATCACGAAAACGATATACTGCATCCCACGCCAAATTGATGGCATTGAATTCGATATGTGTTACCGCATGAATTAAAGCGATAAATCCGGCTTTAGTTCCCAGGCGGCGTTTAGGAACATTGCCGGGCATTACTAAAACTGGCTTGGCAGGCCGCCCCGGCTCACCGATAGGTTTTGGTTTTTTTCCGGTTAGCAACGATAGTTGGCCATTGCGCCAGGCCTCTGCAATATGCTGCGTCAAACTGAGTTTTTCTTCGATCTCACAAGTTAATAGGCAGTTCTCGACTGCATCAAATAATGATTTCATAAAAGGTTTCTTACCAAAGCACCAGAAAAATTTGAACCGAAAAATTCAATTTACGACACAGATAATGCATTATTATAACGATGGTTTTTCATGATAAAAACCTACCGCATTCTGATCAAATTTTCTTAACAAGATAAATAGTCATGCCTCACATACCTAATGATCCATTACTTCATGTTTCGTTACCGGAAGGTCAACCCATTTTGCGCACTGTGCCAATGCCAGCCGATACCAACTACGCGGGCGATATTTTTGGCGGCTGGATTATGTCACAAGTCGATATGGCCGGTAGCATACCCGCTATCCGGAGAGCATGTGGCCGGGTTGCAACCGTTGCGGTCAATTCCTTTGTATTTAAGCAACCAGTGTTTGTTGGCGATCTTGTCAGCCTCTATGCGGATATCGTCAAAGTCGGACGTACTTCGATTACTGTCAATGTAACAGTATATGCGCAACGCGGCGTGCGCGAAGGTGGCGAGGAAATCTGCATCAAAGTGACTGAAGCGGTGCTGACTTATGTGGCCATTGATGACAATCGTCGTCCTAGAATGGTGCCGCAGGGATGATTTGATTGGCTGATGATTAATGAAAATAAGTTAATAACTTTTAATACCAGGTAAAAAAAGATGCCGAGCCTACCGCAATGTACCCATATTTATCAAAACCATCACTTCGACAGTACCCGTTGGGATTATTTCCAAGCGCGTGATGATGACATCGTTATCGCCACGTCTTACAAGGCAGGTACTACGTGGACGCAAGCAATTGTCGCCCATTTGCTGTTTCCGCATGGAAATTTTCCCGCGCCGCCTGCAGAAATGTCGCCGTGGCTGGATATGCGTATCATTCCGTTGGAAGTGGTTCTAAACAGTTTGAAGGCGCAAAAGCACCGCCGTTTTATCAAAACACATTTGCCGCTAGATGGCGTGCCTTATAGCGACAAGATCAAATATCTTTATATCGCCCGTGATGCTCGTGACGTCTTCATGTCGTTATGGAATCACTATACCGGTATGAAGGAAGAGCTGCTGATGCTGATGAATATGCTCCCTGGGCGCGTGGGTGATGAGTTGCCACCCGCACCGGATGATGTCCATATCTTCTGGCGCAACTGGATTACCCGTGGCTCGTTTGCATGGGAAACCGACGGCTGGCCGTATTGGTCGCATCTTGCTAATGTGCAATCGTGGTGGAATTTCCGTCATCTGCCAAACATCCAGCTATTCCATTACACCGATATGCTTGCGGATACCGAACGCGAAGTTCGCCGTATGGCGGCATTCCTGGAGATCGATGTGCCCGGGCAAGCTTGGGATAGCATCATTAAAGCCATTTCATTTGCTGAGATGAAACGCCAAGGCGAACTGTATGCACCTGGAGGTGGTCAGTTCTGGAAAGGCGGGGCGGAAACTTTTATGCACAAAGGCACCAATAATCGTTGGCGCGACATACTCTCGGACGATGAACTGATACTCTATGATGCCGCTTGCAAGCGCGCATTAACTCCGGATTGCCGGGAATGGCTGGAGAATGGCGGAACGATCTGATGGGACTTTTTGATTGACCGGTAAGAAGGTAGATAGTATAGGCACTGATTGAATTTCTACAGGACATTCATGAAAACTGAAATATTGAACAAGCTTCGTTCTGAAGCGCTCATGTTACCGGAAGCAGAACGTGCCGAGTTGGTGCTTGAACGTGCGCCAGGTAAAAATTCTTGAGGAAGCCGCTGAAGAAGCTATTGAGGCGGCAGCTTGCAGTGAAAATGAACTGACAATCATCAGGCTATCGGGAAATAGCCAGAACAGTAATCTTATAAAAATAAGTTTCCTATTAGTCAATAACTTGATAATTGTGTTTTCTTCGAAATGCAATATTCCGGCAGTCTCGCAATCACGCATAGACATCAATGAATCATATGAGGAGTGTGAATTTTCTCACAGTGAATCTTAGCTGATCATATTAACCTTGGAACTGCTCTTTCTTTACGAATGTGCAAAACAAACTATAACTGAAAAGGAGAAATATGATGATAGCGAAAACAAACAAATGGTCGCCGGTATGCGGTGTACTTTTTTCACTGACACTCATTGCTTACTTGCCATCAGCAAAAGCTATCGACGATAGTCATACTGCTGTATCCAGCGACGGTTCCGTGCTGCAAGGCTCTGGGAAAAAATCATTGGCAGCATCACAGGGAGAAAATGGATTTGCAGGAACTGGCATAATGACCAAAGATATGGTTGGAGGATCCCAATTGGGAGTCATCCCGACCCGTGATGAGATTAAGTCTTTGCAACCGGCTGTCAATGGAAAAGAAACCGGTATAGAGTCCGTGCTGGGAGTAGATACTCGCTTTCGGACTTACGGTAATACCTATCCGGCACGGGCAGTCGCACTGGTTACTTTCGACGGTGGGTTTTGTACTGGAACTTTCTATGGTCCCAATGTAGTTTTGACCGCTGGCCATTGCGTTCATAGTGGCGGTAGCGGAGGTAGCTGGAAAACCAATGTTCGAGTGTGGCCCGGCTACAATGCAGGTTCTGCTCCATATGGCTCTTTTCCGGCCAGAACGTTGCATTCTGTTACCGGATGGACGGTTAGCGGGGATGAACGCTTCGATTATGGCGTCATTAAATTAAGCACCAATGCGGGCAATACCGTTGGCTGGTTCGGACATTTTTGGCAGACCGCAAGTCTGACGGGGTTTCCCTCGGTGATTGCCGGTTATCCGGGCGACAAATCACCATCCCAATCGCAATGGATGAGTGCGGATATGGTTCGCGATACACAAGAAAGGCAAGTTTTTTATAAGAATGACACGGCAGGTGGAATGAGCGGCAGCGCAGTGTGGCAAGACCGGCCGGCTGGCAGCAGTTTCTGCGCGAATGGCCCGTGTATCTATGCAATTCATGCTTATGGCTTACACGGTTCTGTACCACACAGCGATCATAACCACGGAACACGTATAACCCAGGCAGTGTCGAATAATTTGATTGCTTGGCGGGACGCTCCGTAACATAGCGGGTAGGCGGGGTGTAAAAATTCCGCCTATCCAATGAATCAGAACGAGTTAACGATTTGTGTAGTAATGGAATTGAGAGGATGGCATCAATGATATCGAATAGCGATTGGACAACTTTTATTTCCGTTATGCTTTTGCTTGCGACCTCAGTATGCAGTTATGCCAATCAGGATACCCCGGTGACAGATAGAGGGCAGTTAGGCCAGGGAGATAAAGAAGGCGTGTCCGGACGAATTACCGATCGGCAAGGCCACCCCGTAGCCGGTGTTTTTGTTCACCCCCGGTCACTCGATAAACCCGCACCGGCAATTCCGGAAATTGCGATTGTCAGCGATGATAATGGCCATTACGCATGGCGATTGCCACCCGGAAAATACGAACTGTCGGCATCTGTGATTGGTTACCACAGCATGGTTAAACCAATTACAATCAAGGCCGGGCAAATGACGACTGCGGATTTTATATTGGAACGCGCGCTGCGTTAGCGATTCGAAATTGATCACAATGCTAGTTTCTTACACATTTGCTTCAAAAACCGTAACCGGCGATTGAGTGCATTGCAATAACCAAACAATCGGTAATTTCGGATCAGGATTGTCACTCAACCGCTCCATCAATCGCCGTTTACTTTCCCCGGTAACAACCAGCGCAATATGCTCACTTTTTGCCAACATTGCCAACGATAGACTAATCCGCAGCGATGGTGCGATCGGTGGAGCTACGGCGACGCAGTGATGAGTCGAACGTAAATCCGGATACACCCCTGGAAACAGCGAAGCGATATGGCCGTCTTCGCCCAAACCTAATACCGTCAAGCTCAATGGCAGCGGCAGCTTATCCAGGCGCTGGTGGATTTCATCGGTGGCGTCGAATGGACTGTCATGCTGGGTTTTGAGTCCGACGAAACGCGTACTTGCTGGAAGGTGGCTTATCAGGTGTTGTTTCACCAGACGTTCGTTGGATTGTTCGTTATTGGCATCGACCCAGCGTTCGTCGCTCAACGTGACGGTGATGCGGTCCCAGGGTAATTGGCATTTTGCCAATGCGGGCAGGTAATGGCGCGGCGTATTGCCGCCGGGAACGACCAGTGTGGCTTGGGGTTTGCGGGCGAGTGTGTGTTGCAGTGTGCTTTCAACATACTTCGCAACACTTTGGCTGAGCTGCTCGATATTGGGGAAATAGTGTCGCTGCATTGAGACCATTTTGCGTTTAAGCGACCAAGCCACGTAAGTCCGGTACGATTTTCACCTGCGCTGGGAAGGGATTCGGGTCATGGGGGTGGACGCGACCGAGGAAAGCGGTGTTATTGACTTGCGCACCCTCGTAATCCGCCACGGCATCGCCGATCATCAGTACCGTTTCGGGCTTGAGTGCATAAGTGGATAAAATTTCCGCGATAATGGTTTGTTTCAGCGCCGGTGCGCCGCGTATTTCTTTGAAGTACGGCGTCAGACCGCGGCGTTCGACAATAACTTTAAGCTCATTTTCAGGCGTGCCGGAAGCTACGAATAACGGAATCTTCTCGGCTTGTTGGCGGATCAGCTCCATTGCGCCGGGGACGGCTTCTGCGGCGATAACGGCTTCAACCACGAGCTCGGAAAAACGGATATCGAGCTCCTTTTCTTGTGTTTCTGTCAGTGGTGGTTGGTTGAGAAAATGTTGCTGGAAATGGCGGAATTTGCGGTAACGCGACATGCCGCCGTTCTGGGTATGGAATTGCACCACTTTTTCGACAATGTCTTCGCCGTAGGGACGATAGAGTTGCGCGAATGCCTGTGTTTTGATTTTTCCGGATTCTACGATTACGCCGTCAAAGTCAAAAATGATGGCTTGCCAGTCAAAATTTTTCACAATTATTAATCATGCCCGATTATCTGAAGTTGCTGGGGTGGCATCGTTATTTTCATCGGCATGATGCAGATCCTGGTGGATTTCTCGCAAGCAGTCGAGCAAGCCTTGTCCCAGATCGACATGTTCATTCAGCACCAGCTTGCGGCCAATGCGTGGTTGAAAGGCATAGGGCGTAATTTCATAGTGATGTATTGCATTGGCTTCGTCGAAACGCAATTCCACGGGCCATGGCAGCATTTCCGAGATCATCGTCATGACATCTTTAATGCGCATTTTTTCCTGGCCTGTCAGAATCAGATGCCGGTTGGCAAATTCCGGTGCCAGTACTTGCACACTCATACGCGCAGCGTCTTCCACATGGATATATTCACGCATGGCTTCGCCGCTGCCTTTGTAGGTGATGGAATGCTGCGCTACGGCTTCGTGCAGCATGCGATATATGCCGTTGCGTGTATCGGAACGCCGGCCATACAGTGAGCCATAGCGCAGGATGGTGTAATTCAAGCCGTAGCGTTCGTGATAAGTTTCGGTAAAGCGTTCCGCAGCTTGCTTGCTGGCGCGATAAAACGATCCGGACTCAGAGTAAACATAAACGCTGCTGGCAAACACAAAACGGCGCGCACCGGCGATGCGGGCGGCTTCGAGTACATGCATATTACCCAATACGTTGATGGTTGCAGTCGGAATCGGTTTGTCGTGCGCTTCGTCGATATCGGCAATAGCGGCAAAGTTGTAGACGATGGAGGCGTCTTTAGCAGCTTCGATGACTTGATCAAGGTTCATGATATCGCCGACGATCATTTCCTGGTTGCTCTTCAGGTACGGTGATGGACTGCGATCGAATAGCCGCACCTGGTATCCCGCAGCGGACAATGCGTCGGCAACATGGCTGCCTAGAAAACCACTGGCGCCAAATACAATTACTTTTTCGTTAGCGATTACTTGATCAATCATTTGATGAGACCTGTCTTGATTAAACCTTGCAGCAAATTCTCCGCTGCTTCAATTTCCATGCGCTGACGCGATTCCCGTGCCAGCGATCCAATATGCGAGGTCAGGATGGCGTTGCCGCATTCGATTAATTGGCCGTGATAAGGCTCCTGTTCGAATGCATCCAATGCCGCAGCGCTGATTTTCCCCGATTTTAATGCTGCGAGAAGCGCATCCTCATCCACCAATCCCCCGCGTGCTGCATTGATAACGATTGCTTCAGGTTTCATGGCGGTCAATGCTTTGGCACTTAGTAGATGATGCGTGTCCGCGGAATAGGGTAAATGCAGGCTAATGATGTCGGCAGTGGCCAGCAAGGACTCTAAAGGGACTAAAGTCACATCGGTTGGTACTTGATTGACATAGGGGTCATGCGCGATGACAGTGGCTTCAAATGCTTGGCACAAACGTGCGACGCGCCGGCCGATGTGGCCCAGTCCTATAATGCCGACAGTTTGCGCAGCGAGTAGGCGGCCTTGTGTGCGCGGCCATTCACCGTTGCACACTGCTTGATGAATCGGATTAATTTGCCGCAGCAAAGCCAGCATCAAGCCCATAGTAAGTTCAGCAACCGCTTGTGCCGGCGCCTCGGGCGTGTTCAGAACGGTAACGCCGTGATTTTTTGCTGCGGCCAGATCGACGCTGTCCAATCCGGTGCCGCAACGCGAAATGACTTTTAAATGTCCGGCAGATTGGAATACGCGCTCGGTCAGCGGCTCGATACCGGCGATTAGTCCAATCGCGCCATCTTTCAGCAATGCGATAATTTCATCTTCGGTCAGTTTGCGGCGATGCGGGTTGGTAATGATTTTTAAGCCATTTTTCAGCAAATGCTGGAGCGGTGGATTGTTGTCGATATCGAATGAGGAAGTGGAAATAACCAGTGTTTTCATGCGTTCTTCAATGTTGTGCGTATGCTTTGTAAATGGGTGCGGCAAATAGAATCGAGAATGCGGATATCCAATCCATAGCCGAGGAAATTAAAACCGGCTTGAATGCGTTGCTGCAGCGCCTGCAGATCGGGTTCGATAACATGGATGCCACCAGGTTTTTGAGCACGGCGGCCGGCTTCTAAAACTTCCGCAATCGCTGCTTGCACGTCGGGGTGATTGAGATCGCCGGGACGTCCCATTGAGCCGGATAAATCATAGGGGCCGATAATATAAGCGTCGATGCCGGGAACGGCCAGAATGTGATCAATGGCCCTGACGGCATCAACATGTTCGATCATCACGACAATCACCGCGTTTTCTTCCAGCCATTGCCGGTAGGTCTGGAAACTTGCACCGTAACCTTGCGCACGCGCAAGACCGACACCCCTCTGTCCGCGCGGTGGATAGTAAACACTATCCACGGCCGCTTTGGCATCGGCCGCGGATTTGATCATTGGCACCATAACACCGGTGGCGCCAGCATCCATGACGCGCTTGATTTGATCGGGATGATTGGAAGTCAGGCGCACAATGGCTGGGCATTGCTTGCCATCCAAAACCTGGATGATGGCTTGTACTTCGCTCAATTCCAACACACTGTGTTCCATGTCCAACACCAGCCAGTCAAAACCGGCTGATGCCATGATCTCGGCAATGGATGGATGTCCTAACGTGACCCAGGAACCTATGGTTAATTCAGATTGACTTAGCCTGGATTTGAGTGACATAGCGCTATTCCTAGTAACGGGAGAGTAAGGGGTCGTTTTGCATCAGTTTCTCAACGCGCGCCAAATCGGCCTCAGTATCAACCGCTTGCGTATTAAATTCCGTATACACCATTTTAACTTGTAGACCATGTTCGAGCAGACGCAACATATCGACTGATTCCAGTTGTTCAAGCACCGTGGGTGCAAGATTTGTGTATTGAAACAGCATGTCACGGCGAAATGGAATGATGCAGACTTGCTTGTACGCAATAGTAGCGGTAAAGCCGGCTTTAGCTAAGGTCGGGATGGGGCGGCGTGACATGTACAGGGCATCATTATTCATATTCATCACCACCTTGATGGTGTTGGCATCGAGATAATCCGCTTCATGGTCGATTTTACGCACTAAATTGACGCAACCCAGACGAGGATCCTGTTTAAAAGGCGCGACGGCGGCATCAATCATATCAGGATGTGTCATCGGCTCATCGCCTTGCACCATCACAATCAGCTCCGCATCAGGAACATGGGTGACGGCCTCGGCGACGCGATCACTGGCGCGTTCGTGCGTATCGGCAGTCATGATGACAGGGGCGCCAAAACTTTCCGCAGCTTGGCGGATTTCTTCATCGCAGGTGGCAATATAGGTGGCGCTTAATGACGGACTCATGGCAACGCGTTTATAAATATGCTCAATCATCGGGCGGCCAAGGATTTTTGCGATCGGTTTGCCTGGAAAGCGTGATGAACCCATGCGGGCAGGTATGATTGCGATAGTTTTCATGGAAACGATGGGTATGTTTGGATTAAAAATACAAGTTCAGTTGCAATATGCAGATTATCCGGTTTTTCTCGTTTGTTGGGTAACATTTATTCGTTAATTTGAATGGTAGTTTCTATAGATTTATTCGATTAACCGACATCCGCCATACTTGTTGTGGAATTTTCACAGGTACGGACATGTTGCTGGTAATTGGCTAGTTGCGGGAGTAAAATGGCGCGCTTTACCGAATCGTCTGTTTAAACAGGGAAAATACTTGAGATGCATGATGTTCTAGATTTTTCTGCAACACGGTTATGAAAGCGCTTTTTTTTCTTCGTCACTATAATGACATAGATCATGTTACCCCAGTGATTCATCAATGGATTCAGTCCGGACACCAGTGTGATGTCGTACTGATTGGATCTGCGAAGTTTCGGCGTGATTTTCGTGTGAAGTATTTGAGTTACTTACAAGGTGTGCGTGTCGCCCACATGAACGAATTGTTTTCATGGGTTGATTACTGGAAGTGGCGCTTGCAAATGTTAATACTGACGCGCAATGTCAGGCGCATTAAAGTGATTGGCAGGTTGGCGGAGAAACTGGCAGAACGATTTGATGAGAAAAAACGTGAACCGTTGTGGCGGCATACTGCGGAGTTTTTATTGCATCGTTGTTTTGGTGGTAATGGCAAAGGCGTTGTCGCATTTGATTGGATCGAGCGCAATTCAGTAATTTGTGTGGAATGGGTCGAAGTGGTCATTGCCATAGCCAAGGAGCGGAAATTGGGTACGGTGTCATTGCCGCATGGCGATAGTCCGCACGCCAGCCAATTGATTCGTCGCGGTGAACGGCGTGTGGTGCCTGATACGACATTCTCAGCAGCTAGGATATTTGATAGGGTGGTGGTACCCAATGAATTATGCGCCGTGCGCTTTCGCCCATTCATGACGGGTAATCAGTTGGCTGTATTGGGCTCGCCACGGTACTGTGAAACTTGGTTGAAGATACTGTCTGAATTGATGCCGCCCTCACCGCTGATACGATCTGATAGTAAACTTAAGGTCGTGATTTTTCTAAGAAAAGCGAACTTCACGACATTCTGGGAAGAGGTGAGTGAAGTGGTACATATGATTGCCGAGTTTCCCGATATTGAGTTAATTATCAAACCGCATACCCGGAGTGGATGGAAACAATCATTGACCAAAGACAGTTCGATCAAACAATTGCCTAATGTTCGCATTGCTGGTGATGACGCACATTCTGTACATTTGATGAACTGGTCGGACGTGATCATAGATTTAGCGACATCAGTTGTTTTTGAAGCGGTGAGAGCAAAGAAGCCGGTGCTAGCCGCAGATTATTTGATTGCAGCACGCTCGGCCGTGGCTTACTATATGCCGGAAACGGAACTGAAATGCCGTGACGATGTGTATGAGAAAATTAATGGTTTTCTTATCCGTGGGGTTGCGGATTTCTATGTAGAAGAACATCGCCAGCGTTTTTTGAGAGAAATGCTGGATTATCCGGATGCTAATGTGTTGCCTCGTTACGTGTCGCTGCTTGAACAACTGGCACATTGATTGCGCATTTACGAGTGGCTTTGCGTCAATGCAAGACCCTTCCCTTTGAGGTGATAGATGCTGGCAAAAGACATTTTAAATGAATTGGTGGTTGCCGCGTATAAGCTAAAGGGTGGTTTTACCCGTGTGCAAGTACGAGGGCAGCAAATTCTGATTTCAATTGATCATTTGCGTACGCTCAACCGGGCAAAGACTTATTCAAAGAAAGAACCCGATACATTAGATTGGCTCGACAGTTTCGAGTCTGGCTCCTGTTACTTCGATATTGGCGCCAATATTGGTCAGTATTCGTTATACCCGGCGAAGAAATACGGCAAGGACGTTCAAGTATTTGCTTTTGAGCCGCAAAGCAATAATTACTATGCGCTCAATAAGAATATTTACCTGAATAATCTGAGTAATCATATTTTATCGTATTGTGTTGCGGTATCTGGTCGCAGTGAATTTTCCAAACTGTATATCCCCAAATTCATTCCCGGCGGCAATCGCTCGCAATTCGGACATGAAGATTTGGAAAATATGAAAATGTCGGCTACGCATATTCAAGGCATGTTTGGTGTAACGCTAAACGATTTGTGCAGTCAGTGGGGATTTCCCTATCCAAACTATATGAAAATCGATGTCGACGGTATTGAAATTTCAATCCTGGATGGCGCATCCGAAGTTTTGGCGAATCCGGCGCTGAAATCGGTGATCATCGAATTAGGCACCCATTCCGAGCAAGAGAAGGCCGTGGCAATCATGAAACAGGCAGGCCTTGAAGTGACCAAAAGACCATCCAAAAATTGGGGTGAAACTTATCTGATTTTTGGCAGACCTTGATCCATGGCCTAGTGCTACGGATGAACACAATGACTGTCGATGTGGTGATTCCCGTTTATAATGCGCCGTTGTTGACGCGGCGGTGCATTGATTCAGTCGTAAAATATCTGCAGGCATCTATTCGAAATATTTATATCCAGGACGATGCGTCGAATACTGAAACCCGTAAAATGCTCGATAGTCTCATGTATCCGCAATTGCGCGTTTTTCACGCACCCGGAAATCAGGGATACGGCAAATCCGTCAACGATGCGGTTGGACGTTCTGATGCTGATTTGGTATTGGTGCTCAATTCTGATGCCGAGGTGTTCAGTGATTTCTTGCCTGTGCTTGCCAATGCTTTTGCCGCTGATCCCAAACTGGCAGTTATCAGTCCGACAGAAGGTGATTTTCCGAGTGCAAAAGCTGATCGCTATGTGCGGCAGGCAGGTGGTTATATTGTTACCTATCGGTTTAGAGGTTATGCCTTTTTGATTCGTCGCGCTGTTTTTAACGCAATGGGTGGCTTTGATGCTCAATTTGGCCGAGGCTATTATGAGGATACCGATTTGGGGCGCCGGCTGGCTCAACAAGGTTGGCGTATGGGCATGCATCCCGATACGGCGATACGGCATGAAACGGGCGCATCATTTGGACGTGGTCAAGCCTATCGCGACTTAGTCAGGAAAAACCGTACCTTGTATTATTCACGTTATCCGTTGGCGCAGCAAAATGTTCTGCTAGTCTCAGGTTTATTCACTCTGGCTGATTTTTCAGTTTCATTAGCGAATGCCATTGAGCAAGTGATGCGGCAAGGTGGGCGAGTACATTGGCTAACTCCCGTGCTCTCGTCGCAATTATCTTGTCTGCAAATGCACAATAATGTGATCAGCTTAGTAATGATTTTAAAATTGCTGTTACGCGGCTGGTCGCGGGAAGATAGGCGCATTACTGCTGTATGGATTCTTCCCGGTGTTTCGGTTGTATTGCGTACTTTACTGATGGTATGGGTTCGCATACGTCGACTGCAGGTACAGGAATGGGGAACGATAGCGTTGTAAGAGATTCGATGCAAATTCATTTCCCACAACGGGAATGGCTGATTCGATGTGCGCTCGTATTGGTTTGTGCAGGATTTTGGCATAGTCAATTAAACTACTTGTCCTTTCCGCTGTTGACATTTGCCTGGTTAATCGATGGTGGATGGCGGAGATTCGATAAAGCTATTAGGCTACCATTGGTGCAAGCGATGTTTTTGTTGTGTGCATTGTTGCTCATAGGATTGTCTTGGAGCGAACCCGTTCCGGATGGGCGAATGAAGTGGTTGAAATACTTCGTGTTATTAATTTTTATCCCATTTTATTTGTTGTTGAATAAGCAGCGCTTACCTTGGGCATTAGGCGGTTTGGCGGTAGGATATGCAAGCATTTTGGCGCTGGGCGTTTATCAATGGCTAGCAGTGGGGGGTCAGGGTATTCCGCTGCTTGGCATGTCATATTTAAGCTTTTCTGCGATGTTGGGTGTAGGAGCCGTCGTTGCCGTTAGCTTTGCCTGCATGAGTCAATCACTCAAACTTCAGTTGTGTCTCGGAATCGCAGCATTGCTATTGCTGCTGGTGCAATTCCATCAGAACGCCAGAGCCTTATTATTGGCTACTCTGATTTCTGTAACGCTGCTTATTTTCTTGCGATACAAAATGGCTATAAAAAGAATGTTGGGTATTGTGTTATTTTTGACGGTGACCATGACTATTTTTGCGTGGAGCAGTCCTGTTTTTGAAGATCGACTTATGCTGCTGAGAAATGACATCGCCTTATTGCAACAGGGCGATTACAATTCCAGTCTTGGTTACCGGCTGGCGATGTGGGATGTTGGCGTGCATGCCATTTTGAATCGTCCTTTGACAGGTTATGGCACAGGTATGCCGGCGCATTATTTTGATCAGATCATCGTGACCTACAGGGATGGTTTATACCGAGACCTGCCGAAATTTCAGAAGACATCACATTTTCATAATGACTGGGTGGAGATTGGCGTGCACATTGGTGTGCCTGGCATGTTGGCGCTGCTATTTCTTTTCTGGGGCTGGTATCAGTTATTTAAAACAAACCAGTTGGTTTTTTTGGGAGTTGGTTTGTTGAGCTATCTTTTTCTCTCAGGGCTTACCGATACTTTTCTGATTTTTAGTCGCACCCCGATTCTGTTGCTAATAATTACTGCAACGGCAATTGATTGGCGGCAAAGGCGCAACATCATTGGCTAGTTAGCGTTTGTTATGCAAGAGTCTTTAATAGATGCTAAGCCGGTCTAAATCAGCTAGAAACAGATTATCTCTACCACCACTGTCCACACGTTCTAACGGATTTCCATGAGAAGACGTCCTAAGGGAAAATATGGGTTAAAAATGGATTTTTGAGGGCGATCAGCATAAACTCTAAATGCTTTTTTCTGAATTCTGTGCTGTGCGCTTTGTTAGCAAATACGCGGTAGTTGCTCACCACTGAGCCAATCAACCACGCGGCTACCGCCAAAACGGGTCTGCATCTGTACAAAGCAATGGGTGTCCTCGATGACTTCGCCAATAATGGCTGCATCTTTTCCTAAAGCGTGCTTATGCATTGCATTCAGCAAATTTTCCGCATCATCCGCGCCACAAATTGCAATAAGCTTCCCTTCATTGGCAATATACAGCGGATCCAAACCCAGAAACTCACATGCTGCATTCACTTGCGCGCGCATCGGCAGTTTGCTTTCATACAACATCATTCCAACCGCTGACTGTTGCGCGATTTCGTTAAGCACAGTAGCGACTCCGCCTCGTGTCGGATCGCGCAGTACATGAATAGTCGGCACGGCGGCAACCATATTTGCGACCAGATCATGTAAAGCTGCCGTATCGGATTGAATGCTGGTTTGAAATGACAAGTTCTCACGTAACGCCATCACGGCAATGCCGTGATCTCCCAACAAGCCGGATACCAGTATTTTGTCTCCCGGCCGCGCATTCTCTCCCGAAATATTGATCCCCTCGGCAATTTTGCCTATCCCGGTCGTGGTAATAAATACACCATCAGCGCTGCCTCTTTCTACGACTTTGGTATCACCCGTGACAATCGGAACGCCTGCGGCCATTGCTGATTGCGCCATGGAATCAACAATACGTTTTAGATCAGAAAGCGCAAAACCTTCTTCCAATATGAAACTGGCTGCAAGATAGCTTGGCGTGGCACCAGACATAGCGATGTCATTGATGGTGCCATGAACCGCCAAACTGCCAATATCCCCACCGGGAAAAAATAAAGGCGTAATGACATAACTATCGGTGGACATCACCATGCGCTCATTACTTCCCTGAAAGCATGCCTGATCATTGCTCTGACGCAAAAATTCGTTATCGAAAGCTGCCACGAACAATTGCTGAATCAACTGCGCCATCGCGCGCCCGCCGCTGCCATGTTTCATTTCCACACAGCCGTGCTTAAAATCAATGGCCCGGGTATAACCCGCTTTAACTCTCACTGGATTTGCCATCAATTGTTCTGCACCGTGCAAAGATCCCTGTTCCGGAAGCGGCCATAACTGTAATATGCTGCACACGCGCCTTCCGATGACACCATACAAGAACCGATTGGATTTTCCGGCGTGCAAACTGTGCCAAAAATCTTGCAATCCTGCGGCTGTTTAATGCCACGCAAGATAGCACCGCACTCGCATGCTTTATTATCCGCAATCGACAATGCAGGAACCGGGAAGCGCTGCTCTGCGTCATACTCTGCATAGCAGGATTTAATTTTGAGCGCACTGTATGGCACCAAGCCAAGTCCTCGCCATTCAAATGAGCGACGCAACTCGAAAACTTCCGCCACAAGTAATTGCGCTTTAATATTGCCCTGAGGCAATACTGCGCGGGTAAATTCATTCTCCACTTTGGCGCGGCCTGCGTTAATTTGGCGGATCAGCATTAATATCGCTTGCAGAACATCCAATGGCTCAAAGCCGGCAATTACAACGGGTTTCTGAAATTCCTCAGCAAAATATTGGTACGGTTGGCTACCGATAACTACTGACACATGTGCCGGGCCAATAAATCCGTCCAGTGAAACCACGCCAAACTCACGTACCTCTGGAGATTGCAAAATATGCGAAATAGCAGAAGGTGTTAACACATGATTACAAAATACGCTGAAATTATGCAAACCCAACGCTTGAGCTTTTTTGATCGCAATAGCCGTAGGCGGTGTCGTGGTTTCAAATCCGATCGCAAAAAAAACCACTTGTTGCTGGGGATTTTGCTGTGCAATTTTTATTGCATCTTCACTTGAGTAAACCATCCGCACATCCGCGCCTTGTGCTTTAGCTCGCAACAAACTCATACCGTTTGCTGTAGGTATGCGCAGCATATCTCCGTAAGTGCACAATATTAATTCGGGTGTTTGCGCCAATTGAATGGCATTTTCCACACGGCCGACAGGTAAAACGCACACCGGACAGCCCGGGCCATGAATCATCTGCACATTGTCAGGCAGCATATCGACAAGTCCATACCGCGAAATAGCATGTGTGTGTCCGCCACAAAATTCCATGAAATGATAACGTCGCCGAGCATCCACCTCCGCAGCAATACGAGCAGCAATTTTACGTGCCATTCCGCCTTCGCGAAATTCGTCAATATATTTCATACCGGGTATTTATTCTTCAACTGATGTCATTATTATTAAGTGTGGTTATCTCTGCAAACATAGCTAATGTCCGCTCTGCTTCCCGCTGATCTAGTTTCTGTAGCGCATAACCCGCATGTATGATGATATAGTCACCAACCACAATATCCTCAACCAGCACCAGTGAAATTTCCTTGCGCACGCCACAAAGATTGACGATTGCCTGATCTCCAGTGATTAATTGTTCAACATAAGCTGGAATAGCAAGACACATAAGCACCTGATGGAAGTATACAAACGCTGAAATTATGACATAATTGATTGTCTTTATTTTTTGTACGTGCTCAAATGATTCAACAAAATTCTTTCATTCATTATTTGATTTTTTTTGTGAGTGGAGTTTTTGTTTTATTAATCATAAATTTTGCACAAGCCAGTGACAATCCTGCGCAGATCAATAATGAAATATGGATTGATGTTGATACAATGGAACACAGGCTTTTAGTTATGCAAGGTAATACCATCCAAGCAGTGTTTAAAAATGTTGCTATCGGACGCTACGGTACTACTTGGACAAAAATGACACAAGATGATAAAACCCCTCTCGGTAAATTCAGGATTGGTTGGATTAACGAAAAAAGCCGCTATTATCGTTTCTTTGGCTTGAATTACCCAAATCTTGATACTGCTAAGCGTGCTTTGGATGAAAACAGAATTTCCGAAGAAACCTGGTTATCAATCCTGCAAGCAAAAAGTCTGGGAAAATCACCTCCCCAGGATACGCCCTTAGGGGGACATATCGGTATTCATGGAATTGGCAGAGGTGACCAAGAAATTCACCATAGCTACAATTGGACGAATGGTTGTATTGCACTTACAAATGAGCAAATTGATCAACTTGGTAAGTGGATAAAGCCTGGCGTTTTAGTTAATATTCGTTAAGAATCAGAGCGGTTTATGTACAACATGTTATATTTGTTGTTAAATACTTGAATTACTTGATTAAGAGAAATGTCTATTTATTCATGTAGTTATTAAATTATATTGCGTGTCGGGATGAAGAATCCTGTAAATTTGTCAGAGAATTCATCTAAATTCATTTATTTTGCGGAAAAAATCAGATAACATTCCAGTGGGTTGCTGGTAGTAATATTGGTAACTAACGAAGTAGCGGATGTTTATGCGCATTGAATAGAATAAACACTGAGG
>WBZQ01000684.1_pt1 | contig 25619 bp, 23 predicted proteins | sample 5204251 | NCBI WGS metagenome assembly WBZQ01 (sample SAMN12412402, study PRJNA552823) | activated sludge metagenome | isolation source: activated sludge from nitrification reactor of wastewater treatment plant... | place: USA: Virginia | collected 2017-09
AGATCGACCACCGCTGCGATGTAGAGCCACCCTTCGGCCGTCCAGAGATAGGTGAAATCCGCCACCCATTTCCGGTTCGGAGCGGGAGCGTCAAACTGACGATTGAGCACGTTCGGCGAGATGGCGCCTGACGACTCCGAGCCGACATCGGCAGGCACTCGGCGTCGTCTGGGCCGTGCCCGTAACGCCTGTTGCCGCATTAGTCGCTCGATTCGATGCAAGCCGCACGCTTCTCCCTCAGCCAGCAGGTCGTGCCACACGCGCCGTGCGCCGTAGGTCCGGTCGCTCTGCAGAAAACTCGTCCGGATCTTGGCGCCCAACATCTCGTCGCGGCGCGCACGCCGGCTGCGTGGCCGCGTCAGCCACGCATAGAACCCACCCCGCGAGACACCGAGCGCCTCGCATAACCACGCCGTCGGCCAGCTCCCCCGGTGCTTCACGATGAACCCGCACTTCACAGCGACTCCTTCGCGAAGTAGGCCGCGGCTTTTTTTAGAATATCCCGCTCGGCCTTGAGCTTGGTCCCCTCGCGTCGGAGGCGTTCGATCTCCACCTGATCCGGTTTCATCTGCCCCTGGCCGGGGAAGGCCTGCTGCGGGTCAGCGGTCCCCTCTCGCACCCATCGGCGTAACACGGTGCCATGTACGCCCAAATCCCGCGCGGCTTGTGCTACCGTCACCCCGCATTCTCGAACCAGTTTCACCGCCTCAACTTTGAACGCTCGCGTAAACTTGCGTCGCTCCATGGCGCACCTCCGGTTTCATTGATGCACCTCACTCAGTTTCTTTGAAACCGGCAGCAGGCCAAAATAGCTGTAATAATAGGAGCTCGTGCTGAAGAGCGCTCTGGCGCTGCCCCGTACAAGTTTCAGCTAATTCGGAAGCTCACTTCATGCGCGTTTCAGCAACATGCTATTTCGGATCTTCTGTGAGTGCGATGGGAGGTGGAATCCCTCCTCCCGACGCAGCCAATCGTCACGCCAACTATGTGGTTACCGAGGAGAGATAGTCTGCGGACGCAATAAGACCTTCCGCGTCTAGCGTAAATCCTCCGTAGATAGGTTCCCCAGACGGATTGATGACGATGAACCATGGAGTTCCACGTGTGTGGTAATCAGACATAATCGTAGGATATCCGCGTTCCGGCGCATCGTGCCCGAAAGGCACTCGGAGATCGTAAAGTAGCTGAGCGTCCCGCATCCGTTCGAATGTATTCACATCTTTGCCTTCAAAGACGGTCTGCACGACGGCAAAGCCAAATCCCTTTGGAGAGAGGGCCTCCACCATCTTTTTCATTGTCGGAAAACCAGGGGAATGGCATCCAGGGCACCAATGTTGAAAACAAAAAATGATTCTATATCCTGTGCCAAGATCGACTAGTTTCAGTGGAGCGCACGGTCGGCCATAGCCATCCAGCCATCGACTGACGCGTAGTTCCGGAGCCTTGAGAATTGCCGAAACCCGTTGATTCATATCTATCCTCTTGAGCAGATGTATCCGTTCCCAGTGACTCGTACGTTCATGCCGGCTTCGGCAGTTTCCAGTTAGGTCTCACGTAATGGCAGGTGTACCCTTGAGGGTTGTGCTTGAGATAGTCCTGGTGTTCGGACTCCGCTATCCAAATTGGTCCTGCGGGGCGTACTTCGGTGACTACCTTTCCTGGCCAAATTCCCGAGGCATCAATCTCTCCGATTATCCGTTCCGCCACCAGGCGCTGCGCATCGGACATGTAATAAATTCCAGAACGGTAGGACATTCCTCGATCGTTGCCCTGACGGTTGATGGTGGTGGGGTCGTGGATCTGAAAAAATGCTTCCAATAAGCCTCGAAACGGCAGCCTATATGGGTCGAACACCACTTCGATTGCTTCGGCATGAGTTCCCTGATTGCGATAAGTCGCATTCGGGACATCGCCGCCGCTGTAGCCCACTCGTGTGGAGAGCACACCGGGCAGCTTACGAATTAGATCCTGCATCCCCCAGAAACATCCACCCGCTAAAATCACGGTCTCCGCTTGACTCATGGCAGTCTCCATTCATGAACGTGGTTCAGCCTAGTTTAGTGGTTCGTAGTTGACGGGGTTTCTTCAGGCCTCTCATGAACCTCATGATCATAACGTCCACATGTTTATTCCCGGCGACCGCGTACTTTCATCTTGAGGACTGTCTCTTTCTGGACACCTACGAGACGTGTTCTAACCCGGAATCTCTCAAGAGCCTTTAGCGGCCACACTTAGGGCAGATATAATCATGTACCACAGAATGTCTGGTAACAGGCCGTGACCCCAGGAGGCGCCGGTTCGGCATAAGAGGCATGATCGGCGTTTTCCTCAAACGGATGCACTACAACCTCCAGCAGTCGTTCAAAGGGTTGGAGGTTGGCATGAACTGTCGCCGCCATGAGGGCCTCTTCCACCCGGTAATTCCGTGGAATGTATAGGGGACTCACGCGCCGCATTCTTTCAGCTTGAGTCAGGATCTGTTCCGGATCTCGTCGGCTTCGTTCACGCCAACGCCGCAACCAGCGAAACAATTTCGTCGTCGAGACAAACAAGGATGCTAGACTTTGCTCGTTCCCCTCCGCGGCGTCGGCGAGCCTTCGCCAGGCCAACGTATGATCGACGGCGGATTCCTCCAATAGTGCAACCCAATCTCGAGCGAGACTACCGTCGTCAGGCTCGTTCGTGATGAGCCCCAATTTATCCCGCGCGACACTCAGCCAATGAATCTCATAACGCGCAGGGAAGGCCTCGATGATATCGACTACCCTTGATAAGGAGCGACCAGGATCCTGCTCGGCTATCACCGGTAACACCGTTTCAGCCAATCGCATAAAATTCCATTGGGCAATACGAGGCTGATTTCCATAGGCATAGCGCCCCTGATGATCGATCGAACTGAAGACGGCCTGTGCATCATGGGTCTCCATAAATGCACATGGTCCATAATCGATTGTCTCTCCTGAAATGGTCACGTTATCGGTATTCATCACGCCATGAATAAACCCGACATGCATCCATTGGGCGATCAATTGTGCGTGACGATTTGCAATGGCACGTAGCCATTCGACATACCGATCCGGATGATTGATCAGTTCAGAATCATGACGCCGGATTGCGTAGTCTACGAGCTTTTGCACCCGATCAAACTCTCCACGGGCCGCAAAAAATTCAAATGTACCAATCCGCAAATGGCTCGCAGCTACACGCGTCAAAACAGCGCCAGGCAACGACGTATCCCGATGGACGACGGTTCCAGTGCTGACCGCTGCCAAGGCGCGCGTGGTGGGGATCCCTAGAGCATGCATGGCTTCCCCAATCACATATTCCCGAAGGACCGGACCAATTGCCGCCCGTCCGTCTCCTCCCCGTGAAAAAGGCGTTGGCCCTGAACCCTTCAGGGCTATATCATATCGGCGCGCTAGGTGGTCCACGATCTCCCCGAGGAGGAGCGCACGGCCGTCTCCCAGCGTCGGAGAGAATGCCCCGAACTGGTGTCCGGCATATGCCTGAGCTAACGGAAACGATCCAGGTAGTTTCTCATTCCCAGAGAAAATGGCAGCCCAACGTGAAGAATCGACATTGTCGACAGCAAAACCTACATGTCGAGCCAAGGGGTAGTTCAGCTGAAGCAGGACAGGCTTCTTGACATGGGCTGGGTGCCAAGGAACGTAGCATCCCAGGAGCTCTTCAGCATAGGTGTTTTCGAGCCGAACCTTCTCTTCTTTCTGTGATAGCGTACTATTAAAAACCATAGCTCTCGCATTTGGCTCTCGATGTGGTTCTCATATCGAACCGAATTATAGATATCTATGACTATTCGAGGTCTTCAAAAGACAGTCTCTTCTGAAGACCTCGATTTAGCCATACGGATCTGAGCTAACAATCCACGCCAGTCGATTTCAATTACTTCTTCTGGAGAACAGGATAACCAAATGCATAGACCCATTTGTCTGCATCGGGCGCATTCGATCGCGCAAGTTCCCTCGCTGGCACGTGGCAAGGGATGCAGTCAGTCTTGTAATTCTTAGACACTGTATGGTTCGGGTCCTCCGCATTGAAAAATGACCAGGCCCAACCATCTCCCCACAGACTCGATTCCTTGTAACGCCCTTTGGTATCACGCACTAACACAAACCACCCTTTAATAGTGGTGGCGTGACCGACCGCCGGTCCCGTTGTCATCCCCATAGTCTTCGCATTTAGTAATTCTTTTACCAACACGGCCCCATCGGGAAACCGTCCTGTTTTTTTATAGTAGGCGATGGTCTCAGGCTGAGTGTATACCGTATGGTATTCGTGGAGGCCCGGTCCTATCTTCTCAAGAGTTTCTCCAGTGTTCGCGTGAGCCCACGTTCCCAGCGTCGGCCACTCCGTATAGTTCTCCGGAACTCGAAGCGCTCCCGTTGCAACATCGATATTTGGGGCAAATGGCCGTTCCCCCTCGGCGAGCGATGAACTGCTCTGGGCAATTGATATGAGCACGAAATATAGTACGACAATTAAGTATCCAGCTTTATTCATGTGCACCCCTCCTAGGTTAAGATCAAATCGGATTCAGATCTGATATGACTCCGTTGTCTCAATCAATCCCACTTGCATTGATATGTGATCATCACGCCGCTTCGTACACTTCTGAGCAAATTACTCCGTATAGTAAAACGGCAAATTCTATGACTCATTCGAATGAGTGACATAGTGTGAGAAGATATCGCAAGGCATATTCGCGCGTCTGTCAGATAGATGACGCACGTAGATAATAAATTTGAGGATACCAGCGGTGATAATGGACCATATCCACGCATCGGGGGAAAGGACGATACGGTTGGTAGCTTTAAGAGCGAAAATCAAGCACGTCAGGTTCTTTCTTAGGGAAAGGCTGATTAATATATTCTCCTCGACGGAAACGCGTGGGAGTTCCCTGATTGTCAATATTTACTTATGTCAGAACCGAAATAAATCAGATCTTCCTTAGTTCTTATCATTACCCAGCCATCGAGCGCCTTTGTGACTTGTGCCTCTAGTTGGACTTCCCAGGCTTTAACGGACACCTTTAAGTGGGTCGTTAGCACAAAGGGAGTCCCATGGGCAATCGACGCGGAGCGCAGGGTGTCCGAGTGAAGTACGCGTTCATCAAGGCCCATCGTTGCGAATTTGATACTGCCGTCATGTGTCGTCTCCTCGGCGTGTCGCGCAGCGGGTTCTATGAATGGTTGCGACATCCTCTCTCCGATCGAGCGTTGGAGGATCAGCGGTTGCTCGGCCTGATCCGCATGGCCTATATGGCGAGCCATGGTGTCTACGGCGCCCCGCGCATCTTTCTCGACTTGCGAGAAGCCGGCGAGACCTGTAGCAAGCATCGTGTCGCTCGGATTATGAAGGCGAATCACATCAAAGCCCTCCACGGCTACCGAACTCCCCGGTATGCTAGAGGCTCCACGTCACTCGTGACGCCTAATACGCTGCAACGAGGCTTCACCGTCCAACGCCCGAATACCGCTTGGGTCACCGACATCACGTACATACGCACGTGGGAAGGCTGGCTCTATCTAGCCGTCGTGATGGACCTCTATTCACGCCGCATTGTCGGCTGGTCAACAAAGCCGACGATGGCCCGAGAACTCGTATTGGACGCGACCCTCATGGCCGTACGGCACCGCAAGCCCAAACACACCCTGATTCATTCCGATCAAGGCTCACAATTTGGCAGCGATGCGTGGCGGCGCTTCTGCCAGGCGCATCATCTTGAGCCGAGCATGAGCCGGCGTGGCAACTGCTGGGATAACGCCGTGGCCGAATCGTTCTTTAGCAGTTTGAAAAAAGAGCGGATCAAGAAGCGCATCTACCCGACTCGGGAGATCGCCACTGCCGAGATCTACGAGTACATCGAACTGTTCTATAATCGCACTCGGCGGCACAGTCATCTTAGTGGGGTCAGTCCGGAGGCATTTGAAGCCGTGTCAACACGGACGTAATAATGTGTCCGTAAAAGCCTGGGAAGTCCAAGCCGTGCGTATGGCCCCTGCGAAAACAACGGGATTTTGCCTGGTCAGATATTGCGAAGAGGAATCGGGTGTGAGAGCGGAACGCTTGCAGCCTGTGCATTCGTTATGATCCAGACACCCGAGAAGCTAACATTCCTACCTCGGAGGGAGAATTATCAAGGTAACGTTTGGGATATAATCCGGCAGCTAGTGCCTTGTGCAGGAACGCTTTGGATGGATCCTTCCGTTTATCGGTTGGTCAATAGTCTAAACGGTGTTTTAGCCGTTCAAGATTTCTCACGCATATGAACGCTCTCGTGAATGAAATAAGTTGATCTTGGTGAAAAATGCTTAAGATGGCGCTCACAGTTGGACGGGCTGCTCCGATGATTTCCGCAAGCTCTTCGTGCGTTACCCGAATATCAACGGCATAACCCGGGCCATGGGGACAGGGTCTCCCTCCGAAGCACAAGAGATCATAAAGGACCAGAGCTACACGTTTGTCTAGCGGATTGGTTTGCTGCCACTGCAGTCTGCGAGACAGCATTTGTAACTGTGCTCCGAGCAGTTCAACCAGAAGGCGCTGTGCGGCTTTGTTGTCTCGCAGCGCGTTTTCTGTAGACATGAGATCAAACTCAAGGATGCAGGTTGGTCCGTTGGCCAGCGCGTCCTCATCGGTTCTAAAGAGACTCGGAACAAACGGCAACTGGCCAAACACCCCCCCTTTCCCAAGAATCATTCGCGTTAACTGTTTTCCATCTGATTGTATGGATGTGAGTCGCACAAATCCCTTCTCTACGGTGTAGAATTTCATGTTGGTCGACGACAGAGGTATCTTTTCTCCGTGCTTGAGGGGGCGCCGCCGAAAAGGGCTTATTTGCTTCCAGATTGAAAGCGCACGCTGAGCAAGGACTTGAGGAAGATCCATATGTGTACACCCTGAGTTAGTCGATTGGTCAGCTAGTCGGGCGAATGATAGGCGCTACGGTAATAATTTGTAATTATTGAGGTATTCCATGCCGCTCGAAATAACTACTCGGCAGCTTCCACTTTAACTCACAATTTCCCTGAACAGACGCGTTCGCTCGCATCTTGAAATACCGCGCCCCCGAACGCGCACACTATTCTACATACATAAAACTTAATTAGTCATCTGTCATATACATGACTGATAACGCCCCCGTGATTTGTTACAAACGGGTCGCAGTTGGGTTACTTGTCTTCAACCTATAAACCTTGTAAGGGGGGCCACATGTACAGCATGTCCAAAAGGAAGAGCACGGTGGTGATTGCCGCGTTACTCGGAGGATTGCTCTGGTATTCGGGTAGCATCGGTGTAGTCGCTCAAGCAGGAGAGGGGAATGGAGGCTCGAAAACGGTCGAGTATACGCCAGAAGGTAAAATGAAGAGGCTCTCGCCAGCGGCCTATCGGAAGTGGATCTATGTCGGTACGCCGATTACGCCGAATGATATGAATGATGGGAAAGCCAACTTCCCGGAATTTCACAACGTCTATATGGATCCCGAAAGCTTTGCCTATTTGGAAAAGACTGGGAAGTACCGTGACGGGACTGTGTTGGTGAAAGAATTGGTTAGCGTGGGACAGAAAGAAGCCAGCAGCGGGGCTGGATATTTCCAAGGAGAATTTATTGGCCTTGAGGTATCGGTCCTGGATACCAAGCGCTTTTCAAAGGACCCAGGACACTGGGGATATTTCAGCTTTGGACATTCCTATCCACTCAAGGACGTATCTTTACCGAATAAGGTCGACGAGTGCAGCCGATGCCATGAGGCTAATGCCACCGACTTTGTGTTTTCGAAACACTACCCTGTGATTCGAGCAGCTATTGCGGGGGCAGGAAAGTAAAATATTGTTCGGAGACCCGCGCCTGAACTTCTATGGAGTTCAGGCGCGGATTTATTTTACGGCGTTCTTATGAAGTTCTTCGACGAATGGCACGCCAAGAAACCCGCACGCGTACGGTTTGATGACAGAGATTTCCAGAAGAACAGGAGCCATTTGAGGGTCTTAATATCGATCATCGTTATACCTTTCCGATAAACCAGGTTCAGAAACACTCTTATGAATGCCCTAGTTGGTCAATGCCCTTTCCGCGGTGATTTGGGCGCTTGAACGGCAGGCCCACATCACAATAGAAGGAATTCTGGTCTGCGCCCAACCCACAAGCCTCCATACGTACAACGGAGGATCACTGTTGCCAACATCTAAGGAGGCGTATATCCCGGGATTGTACGTCGATCGGATTCCCGCGCATCATATAGTTAATCGCCAGAGAGACATTACAGCACCATAAGACCCAACACGATACGTGGCGTTCAGCCTTCAGTTGAATCGTATCTTGGTGCCGACACGTCACTGCTTGATGCAGTACCAACCTGCGTACGAAACGATTGTCCAGCGAGTTGTAAATGGGGTTTGGGTAGAAACGTCTGTCTTCCACCAGCGCGGAGAAGTACCGGAAGGAACATAGACATGAAAATCGTCTTGGGCTCGATACTGACGATTAGCACGTGGGCGATCATTCAATTCGGGGGGGCATCATATGCGACAGCTGGCACCCAGGAGAAACCTCCTTCCAAGCGGACTCCCGTTGTTCTGAAATCCCTCTTAGGTCTCGAGAATCCCAATGACCGTCTTCCTGCTGGGAACGTATTGACCGAAGGGCAGATCCAGCTCGGACGACTGTTGTTTTTCGACAAGCGGCTCTCCATCGATCGATCAATTGCTTGCGCAAGTTGCCACATCGCTACAACGGCGTTTACGGACTCTCGCCCGGTCTCAAGAGGGGTCAGAGGTTTGACTGGTGACCGTAATGCTCCGACCGTCATCAATCGTGTCTTTGGCAAGCAGTTGTTTTGGGATGGGCGTGCAGCCACGCTGGAAGAACAATCCCTCGGTCCGTTAGTAAACTCCGTAGAGCATGGGTTTCTCGTTTACGATGACGTAGTGAGGACGCTCAGGCCCATTCGGGGCTACCGCAAGTTATTCATGGAAGTATTTAACGAAAATGTCACGATAGAAAATGTTGGTATCGCTCTCGCAAGTTTTCAACGAACGATATTGTCCGGCAATAGCCCTGTAGACCGTTTCGATTACGGTGTCGACCTCAACGCTTTGACGCAGTCAGCCCAACGGGGATTTCGTGTCTTCCAAGGAAAGGGCCGTTGTATACGATGTCACGCAGGGCCAAATTATACAGATGAACAATTTCATAATTTGGGAATTGGTTGGGAATCGAATCACGTGGATTTAGGACGATATGCCATAACCCATCAGCCTGAGGATATTGGAGCATTTAAAACACCTACCTTGCGAGAGATCTCCCGTACGGCCCCATATATGCACGACGGTCGCTTTAACACCTTGAGGGAGGTCATCAATTTCTATAACCATGGGGGAGTAAAGAATCCGTTTCAAGACAATACGATCGGTTCACTATTTCTTTCGGACGAAGAACGAGAGGATCTTGAAGCATTTTTAACTGCTCTAAATGGAGAAGGGTGGCAACATATTCTGCCGCCGGCGTCTTTCCCAAAGTAACGCCTGAAAGCTAGTGCTAAACCCACCTCCTCAATGGCCAAATGAAATGGGCCGCTGCTCTCGTCTCCAAAGCACGAGCGGCGGCCCGTATGTGGGCACCAGCGCACCGTAGGAAACGGTGCCACTAAGGGCATGCCTACCTTCACTCTTGGGAAAGAAGACACAATGCGGACATTCGGAAAGGACCGCTATGGTCGGACCCTCGCAGATGTCATCCTACCGGATGGGGACAATCTCAAACAGCAACTCGTGAAAGTAGGAATGTGTTAGTGGCATCGCAAATATGCACCGAGAAATGCGGTGTTAGAGGAGCTCGAAACAGACGCACGGGAGAAGCAAATGGGGCTCTGGGCTGAGGCTCAGCCCATTTCGCCATGGGAATGGCGGAAGGCTAAACACCCCCCACGCCTTACGTGATCCGGTTGACGTCATCCGATTCATTATTTAACGTGGCTTGCTTTCGGATCTCGTCCTGGTGGTGTTGCCACCGCTGCTTGAGTTCCTGGATGTCCTGACGCACGCGCTCCTGCTTTTCTGGTGAGAGCGGGTCAGAAGAGAGTATAACAGGGATACCCGCCGGGGTGATGCTATGCGAATTCTCGAGTTGTCTGCTCATCGCCCCCCCGTTTTGGTATGATCCCAGTATGTACGAATCCTCTCAACAACCCGAGGTGCCCTCACGGCTCCATGTGATACTTGAACCGCGTGCCGGTCATTCCCTCCAGGAAATCCTCACAGCATTGGAACACCTAGACGCCACGGAGATTGATCCGATCAGCGCCGAGTTTGTTTCAGCTGAGATCCACGCAAGCTCAGTGCCCTGCCTAGAAACTATTGCGTTCGTGGAAACAAAGAAATCCCACGGGCCAGCTTAATGACAAGCCCTATTTAATCATTAGAGTGGCGTTGCCTGAGAGCGAGGTCTAGATAGTGTTGATGCCGCTTCAAGATCTCCTGGACCTCTTGACGTATCCGTTCCTGCTTTTGGGGTGAAAGCGGCTCGGAGGAAAGATGAACATGAATAATGGCTGGGGTGATGCTGTGCGGGCTGTCGTCTTGTCTACTCATCTCAATGAACTCTTCATCCTTGTGGGATGAGACCTCTCTCGCCAGACCGAATGAAACCCAGAGACATACACAGGATCGTCCGAATGGCGGTGCATCATGAGCTGATCAACCACTCAGCCTCAATTTGTCGATTTCTTGATCGTGCTCACGGAGCGAGCCTTTCGACTGGCAACGGTTTTCATTTTCTTAAGTGACGTCCTGACGGGAAGTGGAGATTGTTTAGTCCTCTTCAAGAGCTGCTCCACGCGAGCGTTTCCAGCCGTGGTACCAAGGAGAGAAAGCGGAGTTTTGTTCTTGAGCGCCCGATGCTTGCGGGTCCGCCATGCCGTCGCGGCGTCTTCGCCACCCAATACATCACTAGTCCGCTGCTATAGATCAAAGGCACCCTGTGTCGCTTGCGGGTTGATCTTCGTTTGTGTGGTTGTGGCACGCGGCGCTCCACCGCTTTCGGCGGCTGTGAGCCCTCACTCTCCGCATACGAGGGTGGCAATCCTGTTGTCAGAAAGAAGACCTCATCGACAAACATCTACTGTGTGCGTGGCGGCAGTTTTGGCAAAACGATGTCGAGCCAATCGTGCATGGCCTCGTCAGTGAGTTTCTTAATGCCACTAAACTGTTGCACTGCTTGACGATACCCCTGCATCATACCCATCGTCATACGATCCTCCGTTCGTTTCTAGTCTTCTGGCATATGAGAGGTGCCGATTCGATTAAGTGTGGCACGAGTCGCGGGCAGGCGGTGTAAATTAGGTTGAATGAGGTGTCGGTATCCAGATTGTCTGATGAGCTTGTTCAGTGAGATGCGGTGATGTCCAGACAGAGCTGGAATCAAGGGCGATCTCTCAAGAACTTGGGCAAGAAATTGATCTCTTCTTATCCAGTCGATTCTCGCGTGTGATCCAGCCAGTCGGAAGAGAAGGCAGGTCCTTTGGATTCGTCTCTTTCAGCTCTCTGCGGGAAACTCTTGCGACCGGTTTGGGACCAGCCAGGTATTGCGTGATGGCCTTGCGGCGAGAGACAGTAGCATGGTGGGCAAAACGATGTGCTTCTCTCGTAGCCACTTCACGACGGTGCGATGCAGGTCTGTTCAATCTCCTTGCGCGTTATATCCCCGAGAGCATCAGATCTGCCAAGTGATACAGCAGATTGGCATCCCAACATTCTCCACCAGCAGAGTTATGGCCACCAATGGATTGGTGGCCATGAGTGCTCATGCGCCTGCGGGTATGTCATTCACACAGATCATGGAGACAGATGGTCATAAAAGTTTGTCATTGGCTTCAGCTCAAACCTGACATCCTCAAAACCAAGCCTCCTACATTCATCGAGCTCACATTGAAAATTCTCCGATTCCCAACCTAAAGAATATAACAGACGAAAAGACCTTCCCTTAATTCGATACAGGAGGGTGAGTTCATATTCGTAAAGAGATTGTTGGAGAACGTTGTTCCGTTCTAATCCATGAAGTCCTAGGTAGTCGTCATCCAGGGAGAGTGCGCGATGGAGCCGCTCTGCAGTCACGCGATTCACATTATTGATGACCCAAGCGTACACTCGGTTTTCTAGATAAATCCTCTCTACCTGACCCTCTCGAAGCAATTGCCACGGGTGTGAATAGAAGAGACGCCTGGCCAAATTAGAAGAATCGACCGTGGGTGGGATGCGACCGGCGAGCCAGAAATAGCCGCCCCTGATCATCATATTACGTCCACTCGATTGAAGCACGTTCGTTGAGATGATTCGGTTACGAATGGGATCTCCCCAGAAGTCGCGGAAACCAGGGTGGTGTGCGTCGAACAGGACCGCAATGGCATAGGGCTGAGCTATGCTTCGTGGCAATAATTCTCCACGAACGATTTTGCCTGTTGTCATATATGCCTCCTTTCGCCACTTGTCTTGACTGATTAGACCTTCTCCCTTTGAGTCTTAAGGAAATGTCAGTACCCCCATCAGCTTTCGAGGACCATATGGTTGCTTTCTTGCATGCTTGCGCTTCGTTACCATCCGTGGCGGGACTTGCAAGCGTATTGTTCTGCGTACGATCGCCGGTTCACGTCGCGATGGTTGCAGTTGGTGTAATAGTCCATCAGGGACACATTGCGGCCCACACTTTCGATCTCCATAAAGCCCACCTCACCAGAGGCTAGTCGGAGATGCCTCTGAGTCGGCCTACAGGGAATAGCTGCCGCCGTGACTCTTCAACTCGATCGTGCAACAGTTTGCGGTGCGCCCTTCGCCATTGATCGAAGTTCCTTGATATCTTTTTCAGCAACTCCGGAAACATTTGGCGCAACTCACTGAGAGGCCGTCCCAGCCTTATCGCGACCTGCTCAGGTGATGGGCATTTCATATACGGCCGGTGGGCAACTGCTCTCAGCCTTGTCTGAATGATCCGAAGGGACCGTTTCTCTCCCTCTACCGTCGATTTTCCAAGAGTTCTCTGTGACACCCCATCAGCACACCCCAGTTCAGAATGATGACCAGAGGCCGGTTGTGTTTCACGCTTGTCCATTGCCAGTCTCCTCTGGGTAGTCCAGGACGAGCGTCTCGTACGTTTTCTGATGGGGAGAGCCTCAAGGTTAAATAAACGCAGTTGGAATGCGGGCGTACCCGCCTCATCTCCTGCCAATAAGGTACGAGGTGTCGTGCTTAAGCAATAACAGGCATACAACAACAATTCGAGCGTGGGAGGGAGCCCGTGCCTCGTCCACAGCCGTACGGTCCGTGCGTTCATTTTGAGTACCGCTGCCAGCCGTGAAGGATGACCTCCTCCGACCTCTTGGAGACAGCGATGCATCGCCTGCTCCCAATGATGCGTCGACAACGGCACCTCCCACCCAGCAGAGGCAGCGAGCAGGTCTCCCATGACTTGGGTGGTCCAGTGTTGCCAGGCAAATTCCTCAGGCTGGACCGACTGATCGTCCATGACATCTCCAAGCCATACTCCACAATACGGACACCACCCGGCTCGAAAGCGGGGAGTGAACAAGGGAAGGCGTTTACCGCAACACGTGTTGGGACACTCTGTATTAAGGCGACATTCGTGGCGGAGACAGACCGTAATAGCCTGCAATTGCCAGATTAGCGGTTGGTAGACTGGGTGGCCTTGAGCGGCCCACTCCGCATAACAGGCGGAACACCAAGCCAGCTTACTTCGAAGCAAATGGTGAAAGGACAGCACGTGCGCGAAGTTGAGCATGGTCAGCGCACGGAGACTGGGATACCGGGTCAACTGCTCCAAACGGCTTACCCAGCGTTGAGTCTGCAAAGAGTATCCATTGATTCGAGACACCCCATACGAAGAGCATGCGCCATGTGGGTGGGGGAAGGAGTCCTCCAGCAGACCCATGACAAGTCTGGCCGGGGAAAGACAATGGGCATCCGCAAGACGTCCCAGATAGCTGCTTAAACTTTCAATGTACGATGTCCCGAATCCCACCGGTTGAAGACAAAACAACCGACTGCGTATGGGAATCCACGGAACCTTCTCCTCATAATAATCCCTATCTTGGTGATCAGCTTCAAAAGATGGCCTCATAGAGCCACGCTCAGGAACATCCCCCTGAGTACATTCACTTGTCGATGATGCCAAGTTTTCGCTTTGTCTCACGCCAGACCTCCGCAAGCAGTGGATGTTTGAACAACGCCGGTTTCTGAAGCACCTGTTGAACACGCCGAGCGCTGGGATACCGTCCCTCCAAAAACAATGTCTGCGTCGCGCCTCGGATGGAGACCCCCAACTGTGCAAGACGAGTCTTTGCACGATTTTGTCGATAGCGTTTCGCGCGATCACGAATCCGCTGACAGAGCCTCGGATACTCTTGCAAGAGATACCAAGACTCGCACCCCACTTCCTTGGCTACCGCGGGAAGTGTTGGCGGAACCTTCTCCCTTCTGGCTAGAATCCTTTTCAGCCGTAGGGAAAGACTTTCGAGATCTCTTGTGCCTCGCGCACGATCGCCAGGCACCCTCCAATCAGTTGCTTTGTGTCGATGACGGCGTTTGTGCCCTGCAAGAGACCCGGGAACGCTTGTGAGGAGGCGGAGCGGGGTAATGCGGAGCTGCAGACACATCCCAAGCACCCACAACAGAGAAGGTCGGTGGGTTGAACGAGCCCAAGCCGTCACAAGGCTTGGGGGCATTGATACCGTCCGCGCAAGCTGCTTCAAAGTACCATGCCCCCACACCACCGCACATTCACGCAAGACCTCTGGAAACGCTCGGATGGAGTTATGACCGTCTATCTGCCCTGACGCCGCGATCAGTTCCCCCACTGCGTTGACCATCCACCGTTCACACGGAGGAACACGTTGGGAAGAATGTCTTGATACGCGTGATCTCCGCGGCACTCCCAACCAGCTAAAGCAACGTGAACAGAACCCTGTCCTAAGTTGAGCATCCAAGATGGGAAGTGCAGCCTGGCATGACACGCGGGGACAGAGGCTGATCAGCTCCCTGCGATGGATTGGGCAGTGCGTGACACACGCTAAACACCATAGCAGCGGCTCGTATACAAGATCGTGACGCCAGTCCTCGAAACAACTCGGACACCACGCCCGATGCTTTCTCATCGCCTCTCGCAGACTCAAGACAGATTGCCAACGCAGAAGCGTGAGGTCTTGTAGTCCCTCGCGACACGTCAGCGTCTGAAGAGCCTCCACCCAACGTTTGGTGCCGATCCCGAACCCATTGGCCATTCGCCCCTGTTTCTCCCAGAAGGAACGGCCGCCGCCCAGCGGCCCATACCTCCCTGTGGTCTGGGGAACGATGTGATAGCTGACCAGTCGTTGAACAGACCAACCGTGCGTCTCGGCTAAGCGCGCGACATAACTCGCCAAACTTTCAGAGAGTGGAGTGCCAAGACCGATCGGCGCCAATCTAAATAAACGGCTTCTCGGTGGAACCTCGATGCCCTCAGCCATGGCATCACCCTGCACCCGCAGGTTTTGCCTTCTTCATAGGTTCCCCAACCTGATCACGAACTGCCTTCCGTTTCCCAACTCCACGACGCTTAGAAGAAGGTGGTGGCTCAGGAGGAGCTTGTGGGGTTTCTGACAGATGTCCCCGAGCCTTATCCTCTTTTTGTGTTAGGTCAAGGCCCAGCCACCGACGGAAATCACGCCGTCGCGACTCTCGATCAGTCGCGCGTAAGTCCTGTTCTTTTGAAGATTCCTGCTGCACAGGAAATTCTTTTTCATATTTCTTTGCTATAGCGGCCTCCCAACTCAGCTTCCCGACGTTACGCATCGCCATCCGTTCCTCCCCCTGCTGGATGTCGAGTCGCATACGTTCCAATTCTGTTAACGAACGCTCGTGCTTATAAAAATCCTCCATCATCAGTTCGTCTCGACCAGCATCAATCGCCTCCCCAAGGGCGAGCAAGAAGAGATCCTTGAGCATCCCGATACAGCCGAGAGTTTGCTCATAGAGGTACTGCCAGTGAAGCCGCCGGAGGTCAGGCACTTTTGTCAGGGGTACCTTGGTCTGGAACTTATAAATGACATCACGGAATAGTTTTGCATGCAGGGGAATCTCGGCTCGATATCGAGTGAAATGCAGATCAATACTGAGCCTGACATTCTGGCTGCTCAGATCAAACAGATCTAATAGGTCATAGTGTCCCGCGAGCACAATGAGGACTCGAGTATCTTTGGCCAACATTTTTAGTACTTCCATATGTGCTTTGAGCATCCGAGCCGAGGCGACTTTTGTTAGGCCCTGAGCTTCGTCGATCAATAACACCAGAACCCGACGCTCACGGATACAATTCTCTAATACCTTTCTTAGCGCCTCCGTCCCTCGATCCACTTTTGGATATGAGCGGCCTAACTGATCGACACGAGGACGGCGTGTGTCCGGATTCTGTTTGTGGGCCAAATCTGGCTCATCGGCATCCTCCAGTAGATCCCAATAGAGATACCGCATCCGAAAATTGCCTGTCTCAGTTGCATCCGCTGACGCGCACAACACTGGAATGTGCCCAGGATCTCTCCTCATCTCCTCTGTCGCGGTCTCAAGGATGTCTCGCCTGATTCGTTCCATGAGCAGCGTCTTCCCCACCCCGGTTGGCCCTACGATCAACAGCATGGAGAGACCTACCGGACATCTGCTGAAATGCATAACCCGTTCATGCACCCATTCAATCGCCGGATGCTTGGACGAGGCATCGAAGAATTGAAGGAGCCTGGGATCCTTTGCTCGAATCCGTTCCCGGTACATCTCCTTGGATGTTGACGACTTGGTCCGCTCACTACTCGGAGGGGCAACGCTGTCCGATTGTCCTGGCATCAGAATTCTCCATGGTCAGTAGGTTGCTCTGCCTCAATCGCCTCATCCCGTTGGCGCGCCTGCGATGCCTGGCCAGGGGAACTCTCCGCCGAGCGTAGTTGGTTAGACCCACCTGATTGGTTTAAACCATTCGAGATTGAGCCAGACGAAGCACCTGCCGGGAGAGAATCCCCAGTCTTACTCGATCGAAAGAATTCTGGATTTCCATTGATCAGAGCCGCGAGCTTCTTGTCTTCGGTATGCGCCGTCATTTTGGGTTTGAATTGAGGTTCCTCCTCGAGCGTTCGAAGGAATCGTGCAAGCTCTATCGCATTGAGAGCATACGCCCTCCCATGCAGCCGCCGGCGACGGCGCCATTCTTCAGCGGCCATGACACATTCTGCGGCACTACGGCCTCGGAAAAGCGTGTACTGAGAATTCAAACACTGGACCCAACGGTCTTGAACCTGCGCGAGGGCATACCCTTGGTCAAACGGATCTTCCCGCGCAAGCACATCGGTATTTTCAACTGTTGGCAGGCGAAACTCATCGGTCCAATAATCTTTATATTGATGGCGAAATCCCTTTCCTGGCCTGACATGGACCTTTCCTGTTCGCCCGATGAGCGGGAGCGATAAGATCCGAAACGTCTCGTCATACGGAATAAGGGTATGCGTTCGTTCGCCCGCAGAAGCCATCCCTCGCTCATAGGCCTCACGCGGCGACATCCCCAGCTCTGAATGTTGTAGCGTGTCGTAGACATCATAGGCATAGCGACTACAGGCGACGTAGAGACCTCCCAAGGTTTTGACAAGACCGCGTTCCTTCGGAGGAGTCCCCTGACTCTTGCCTGATTGTGTATTGTCCGGCAAATTATGGAGAAATTGCGTCTGAGCGGTCCCAAAGAACTTCTCTATCTCAGCTCCGTGGCGCGGCTCTCCGGGAGGCCGAAAGTGATGCGACATTTTATATCGACCCATAAAGGTCTGAAAGCTGGTGCCCTCGAACTCGGATCCATTATCCGTGACGAGAAATCTCGGCAATCGTTGATACCGCCACACACAGATGCGACATAGCATGAGATTCGTGACTTCCGATGGGGGTCGGAACATGACCAGAATGGCTACAATTCGCCGTGGGAACGACAAGATCATGGCCGAGAGCCAGGCCTGTCCCAGCTCCATTCCCGTGTCAGGACAAAAGAGAGGTAGACTCACAGGAGTGTGGTCAATGTGTGCCTGATCCCAGGGATAGGTGCCATGACGCGCCAGTTCCCGCTTGGGCTGAATGACCGGCCCTTGTCTTTGATATCCCTCGCCTTTCCCCTCTCTCTCTCGAACTTGTTGCTCCTCAGACTTTTGTGTTTTGATACGGCGAAGGAATGTTTTCAAAGAAGCTGCTGCTAGTCCTTCTTGTTCACACCGAAGTGAGAATTCGCCCCAGGACCGCGCGCCTTTTCTCATCACTTTCGTAAGCCAATTGTCATTAATAATCTTATCCATCAACTTCACAGTGGCTTCATCCAGCTTGGGCGCTCGACTTCCCCGTAGATGGACACGCGAAAGCAAGTTGATCCAGGCATTGCCATAAATCCGTTCCCCCTCAGTAGCGAGACGGTCATAGTATCGAAGCGTCCGCAGCGCTGGTGCTTCCGTGCGTCCATGCTTCTTGACGAGACGTGCAAGATCACTCTCGAACTCCTCTTTGGCCATGACACACTGATCTTCCTGCACCTCGTCGACTTGCAGGGCCTGACGGTACTGTCGATAGAGTTGCACGAGATCCCATCGGTAGTTCGCGTCTTTGAGCGCCTCGATTGGAGCCTCAAGAATTCGGCGATCTCCATCACTCATACTTTGGTTCGCGCCTGATGCAATTCCGGTGATCGTCCCCGTTTGGATCAAAGTCCGAAAATACTCATAGGAAACATGGGTAAATTTCTTCCCTTCGCCCAAGAGCGAGATCTGGGTTTCTCCAACATTGGCGATCTGCCACCAGACCCCGTCCCACATAATCCTTCCCCCAGTCGTGAGGTCAATCATTGGCGGCGACGTGACCGGCATTTGGCAACTCAGCATAGTGCGATAGGCCTCACCCGTGGGACGATCGCGATACACATACACATACCCAGGTTTCGTGAGAGGGGCGGCACTGAGATCGACGTATATCTGACCCTGCGCTAGCAAGATATGGAGATCGTTGCGCTTCGCTATCTTGAGTTCTTCTCCTAGTTGCAGGAGCGACAGACCAGGAGAGTCCGAGAGGCATTTCTGAATCTCCTGCTTCGCAGGTTCCGATATTGCCAGGTTGGGATAATCCAAATAATCGGCGAGAAATTTAAGGTTCTGGAAGAGGATATCACTGAGTTCTTCATAGGCATGCACTTCATAGAACAGCCCGAAGGGTTCGGCGTGGGCTTCTCCAGGTGGGCATCGCCACTGCCCTTGTTCAGTTTTCACGTATCGGTTGGGCATTGTTTCAGAGAGGCACCTTAATTCTTCTTCCGTCTTCCATTCTTGCCATCCTGCCCGATCCCGCTCGAGACAAAAAAAGTCAGACGTGTGACGCACGCCAACCGATCGGCCTTTCAGTGCTTTGTACCGAAGAATTATTGATTCCGGCTGGTCATAGTATTCCAGGGTGTGGGAATCGTAGTTCTTCATGACTGCAACCAATAACTCCCCAGTTCCACTTTCATACTGCACGCTTAATTCATTCCTCGTGCTCGCATAGCGCCCCCGCGTGTTATGCCGTCCGCTCCGCACGTTTCGCGACGGTTGGGTGGCTCGAACGCGGGCAATGATCGCTCTTGCCTCATCGCTAAACCGACACTCCTCGACCCAGCTCCTGAACTGTTCGTCTGTCATTGTCATCACCCTACCTCCCTCTCGTTTGATGTAAGGCTCACTGCATCACCTCATCCAACCGCGCCATTTCGCCTACCTTGTAATACGCTTGAGAGTTGCGTACGGTGAGACGAGCTCATGCCTTGCAACTTATCATCGTTGCAAGTTTTTTATCAAGGGGTGGCCCGCGGGGAAGCCATGTTCACATCAGATGTAGATCGTGCCGGGTTTGGCAAGCGCTTAAAAGGCCTGATTCAGTCGAAAAATATGAGCCAGCGCGCAGCGGCCGAAGCGCTCGGAATGCCTGAGTCTCAACTCTCCCGTTATCTCATTGGACAAGTCCCTGAACCAGGGAAGCTTCTCCGCCTGGCTCATTGGGCAAATTGCTCAATGGAATGGCTACTGACCGGAACTGGACCAACTCAGAAAACTCTCTCAGCCACTGAAGCTTCTTCGGTCCAGAAATCCTCCTGGCGACAGGAGCGGGATGCAGCCGACAGGGCTCGGTTGCACAGCCTTTGGAATGAACTTGGCGCTGAAATGGCAGGAGTGGGGAGAAGCCGCCTGCCTGATATCCTCTTCGCTTTGAAATCGATTCCTGACAAACACTGGTGGGATACGTTCTTAGAGGCGGTGTCCGTCGGACTTCTGCCTGAACCACCCAATATATGCTCACGCGAGGAACTCATCCGGCATCGCGCGCATTCGATGGGGCTGCTCATAACTCTTTATGTCAACGGGCTGTCACGAAACGAGGCCTGGGACTTTTTTAGACAGGTGGGACAGTTTGGTGCCAACCTTGTTGAACCGGACATTCCCTCCTTTCTAAAATACTATGTAGGACGCTTCAGAAAGCCCCTGATGACAGCCACATTAGAACGAGACCTAATCCACACACTCCTGAAATCTATGTTGACCGTACTGAAAGAGGAGGGATTTACACCGGCAGAACTCGATGACGTATGCGAAGAACTCTTTCAGGTTGGAAAAGACTCCGCACGGCCTGAGATTTCTGCAACGGATTGGAACAAAAGCACCTCGAAGGAGATTCACGAATACATTCGAAGACAATTGCAAATCGTCCGCAAGACCCAGTTCACCCCACGCACGTGGAATAAATTCGCTGATGCGTTCGCAGAAAAACTGACGAGCTGGCCTAATTCCCCTGATCCCGGGACCCCGATTGTACCTAGCACTCGTCGCAAGAAGCGGAAGTGATAATAAGTAGCCGATTCTTCAGAGTAGCCACGTGTTTGCATGAAACCAACCGCTACTTCAGAAGCGATACCGCCGCCCTCGGATGGTCGACTCGGCGCTGGCCATCCCCTTCGCACTCAATCCTGACTAACTAGATTATGTCTGGAACTAAATTACCACTGGGCGCTGAATGTGTCGTCTATTCGGGCTACAGTTCCTTGCCACAATTTCATCCGGCATTCGGTTCCTTGCCAAGAATGCTCTTTTAAGACCTGCGCGACATATAAAACCTGGACCTCGTTGATTTTAGAGCGTATGTCTCAATCCTGCTTGATCAAATTCATTTAATATTTCGCGCAGATATTAACTCGCAAGGATCTGATTACCGCACATGGCATATAATTAAGAAAATTCTCAGGTTGCGAAAGAGGTAGAGCTATGACGATGAGACCGTTCGACATTCTAATCGCTGAAGACAACGAGGATGACATTCTCCTCATTCGCGAGGCGTTTGAGACCGTCAACATGACCAACCGGGTCTCCGTGGTCAGGGACGGGGCAGAGGCCATGGCCTACCTGCGTGGTGAAGGCCCGTTCGGCCAATGTCCGCTTCCCGGCATGGTCCTGCTGGATATTAATATGCCTAAGAAAACGGGGCTCGAGGTCTTGTCGGAGATCAAATCAGATCCCCGCTTTCGCGCGATTCCCGTCGTCATCCTGACGGTCAGCGAGCGGGAGGAAGATATTGTCCGATCGTTCGAACAGGGCGCCTGCTCCTACATTCGAAAGCCGGTCACGTTTACACGCTTTATCGCCGTCGTCAAAGAGTTCGAGCTGTACTGGACCCTGGTCTCCAAGGTTCCCACGCTGAAGAGGTAACACATGCATGTGTTGCTGATTGAGGATAATGAGGACGACGCGGAACTGATCCGGACCGCGCTGTGCGAGCAGGAACCCCACGACATCTCAGTCGAGTGGGCAGACCGGCTCGACTCGGGACTCTCCAAGCTCACGTCCGGCCCCGTGGACGCGGTCCTCATCGACCTCTCACTGCCGGACAGTCATGGAATCGAAACGCTGGACCGTGTGCGGCCACAGGCTGGCGAGGCGGCGGTCATCGTGCTGACCGGTTTGGACAACGAACAGGTTGCCGAAAAATCCCTTCTGCGAGGCGCGCAGGATTATCTTGTGAAAGGACGGCTGACCGGTGATGCCCTGCGACGCGCCATCCGTTACGCCATGGGGCGACACCGGGTCGAACAAGCCTTAAGAAAAAGCGAAGAACGGTTCCATCTCGCCTGCCTGGCAACTCAGGACGGCATCTGGGACTGGGACATTGCATCCTGCACCGCTTGGTTTAACGAGGCCTACCAGACCATCTACGGGCCGGCAGCATCACACGTACAGCGAGATCGCATTCCCTGGACCGATCAGGTGCACCCTGAAGACCGCGGTGCGGTGATCGCCAGTCTCACCGATGTCCTGGAATCGCAGCGACATTTGTGGACGGCGGAGTATCGCTTCCGCAGAAACGACGGCACCTACGCCTACGTGGTGGACCACGGCTATGTGCTGCGCGATCGCGACCACACCCCCTACCGCATGATCGGCGCCAAAACCGATATCACCGAACGCCGACAGGCGGAAACGCTGCACGCGCTTCAACTCGCGGTAGGCCTCGCGCTTGAGGAATCGGTCACGCTGAGCGAAGCCGTGCCGCGCATCCTCCGCGCCATGTGCGAACTACAAGGCTGGACGCTGAGCGCCTTATGGCTCGTGGATCCTCACAATCAGACGCTGCACTGCAACGCGCTATGGCATCGGGGGAGTCCCTCCATCGAGGCCTTCTCGCACGAGTACCAATCCCTCTCCCTGACACAGCATACCGGCTTGGCCGGACGCGCCTGGGAAACCGGCACCGCCGTCTTCTCTCCGGACATTCTGCACGAAGAGGACTGCCCCGCGCGTGACGCCGCCCGACAGGCCGATCTCCACGGCGCGATCGCGTTCCCGATCTCGACCGGGAAAAACATTCTCGGCATCATCGAGTGTTTGGTTGCTGAAGTGCTTTGTCCGACCCCGTCCCGCCTCGAGCGCATTTCCGAACTGGGCACGATGATCAGCCAATTTCTCCACCGGAAGGATCTCGAACGCCAGTTACGGCAAGCGCAGAAAATGGAGGCCTTGGGCCGCATGGCCGGCGGCGTCGCGCACGACTTCAACAACCTGCTGACCATCATCAACAGTTGGGCTGAGTTGTTGATGGACGAACCGGGCCTGACCTCCCGCGCACAGCGCGGCATGGCACAAATCAGGGAGGCCGGCAACAAGGCGACCGGACTGACGCGACAACTACTTGCCTTCACACGCCATCAAATCGTGGAGCGCCAACCCCTGAATCTCAACGATCGCGTGAGCGATATCATCGAACTCATGAAGCGGGTCATCGGCGAAGACATCCAACTCGTCCTGAACCTGGATCCGACACTGGGTCGCGTAAAAGCCGATGCCGGTCAGATTGAGCAAGTGGTCATGAACCTCGTCGTGAATGCGCGGGACGCCATGCCGCATGGAGGGCGGCTGGAATTGGAAACAGGCGAAGTGATGGTGACCCATTCGGATCCTTTTTGGCCCGATCCTCTGATTCCCGGCCCGTATGTGACACTCGCCGTTCGGGACACCGGTTGTGGGATGAGTGTCGAGACCCTGGGGCACCTCTTCGAACCGTTTTTCACGACAAAGGAACTGGGGAAAGGAACCGGGCTGGGCCTGTCGACCGTCTACGGTATTGTGAGACAGAGCGGCGGTACCGTGGGCATTACAAGTGAGGTGGGAAAAGGCACCACGTTCACCATCTATCTTCCGCGCATTGCTGAGGACCCCGATGCACTCCGGCCGGCCGCTCCGTCCAAGTCCACAGGTGAACGGTCGGAGACCATTTTACTGGTGGAAGACAACGACATGGTGCGGGGGTTGGCCCATACGATTCTCGTCGCCCAACACTATCACGTATTGGCAGCGCGATCCGGCGAGGAGGCGTTACGACTGGTTCGCGATCAGGGTCGACATATCGCGCTCCTGGTGACCGACATGGTGATGCCGGGCATGGGCGGCGCGCAACTGGCCAGCGCCCTCCAGACCCTGCAGCCGGAACTCAAAGTCATCCTCACGTCGGGATATTCGGAACGAGACAGCCTGCTCATGCAACATTTCGATGCCCGGATGGCGTTTTTACCGAAGCCGTACACGCCGGAATCCCTGACAAAGGCTGTGGCCACGGCCCTCGAAGCGCCTGCACCACAAGAAGCTTATAAGGATACGCCCCAGGCGCCCTGAACTCTTGGTGTCGCGAGTGGTCGGGAGAAGGAACAGAGGGAGGAGGCTAACGCGTGTCGCCACCGACGGCGGCGGGAGCAGCTTCCGGCTGTGTGGAACCGGCAGGAGCCGCTACGATCGGCAAATCAGCGGCCGGATTCTTCGGGAACGGCAGATCGAGCAGGGCATACGGATTCACACGGGCGCCGTTGACCTTCATACCCCAGTGCAGATGTGGACCGGTCGCACGGCCAGTGGCGCCGACTTTGCCGATCACCTGCCCTGCCCTGATCAGATCACCTTCCCTGACCAGCACATCCGATAGGTGAAAATACATCGAGTACAGCCCGAGGCCATGGTCGACGAAGATGCCTCGGCCTGAGAAAATGTGATCTACAACAAGGCGGACCACCCCATCATTGCTGGCCATGACGTCGGTCCCCATCGGCGCGCCGATATCCTCTCCATTATGAGGATTTCTTGGCTGACCGTTCATAATACGGACACTGCCGAAAATGCCGGTGCGTTTCCCATGCACCGGCTCAATGAAGCCGGTCTGCCACATGCGCATGGCGGACTCTTCTGCCAAAGATTTCCGAACCTGCTCCTGCTCAGCCTTCCAACGGGCGGCGGCCTTCTCATCGAGATCGACTTTATCTTTCGGGAGTTTGAGATGCTCGACGGCAAACTTCTCCTTCACGACTAACACTTGAAAAGAAAAATGCCGTGTCTGCTCGCCCGCTTGGGCATCAATCGTCAATTCGTGCGTGCCCGGCTCGTCCTGCAGATCGATGCCGAGCAACCCGATATAGCCCGTCCCTCCGGCGGCGGGATTGGGAAACAGCGGCACCGTGCGGCCCAGGAACCGTCCTTTGACGCTCGCAGCATCCTTCAGCTCGGGAACCGAAATCACAACGACCTGTCCTTGCTTGCCGCTGAACTGCCCATCGCCACCACGCGGTACCGGTCCCGTGTTGGGAAATAGCTCGACCGGAAACACGCTGGCCAGCAAGACGACCGAAATAATGAGGACGCGATCAAAAAATGACATGGCCGTGGATTGACTCATCCGTCAGGCTGCCCTAGCGATAGAGGCGTGCGCCTGACACTTGGGACAACAATTCTTCAACCCGTCGGTTGACCGCGCTGAAGGGGTCCATGCAGAGGATCGTCTCCTCCCAGTACCCGTTCAACTTCAAGTAGGTCCAGTCAACCGTGTAGGAGCGATTTTTGGCCCTGGCAAACCGGATAAAATCACCCCGCACTTTCGCTCTTGTCGTCTGCGGGGGCACCGACATGGCCCGCTGCACGGCTTCTTCCTCCACCACTCGAACAGCCATGCCGCGGTTCTCCATTAAATAATACAGCCCGCGGGTGCGTTTG
>WBZQ01000685.1_pt1 | contig 25602 bp, 27 predicted proteins | sample 5204251 | NCBI WGS metagenome assembly WBZQ01 (sample SAMN12412402, study PRJNA552823) | activated sludge metagenome | isolation source: activated sludge from nitrification reactor of wastewater treatment plant... | place: USA: Virginia | collected 2017-09
CCGGCCCGACGGCACGCTGGTGCCCCGCCGGGAGGCCGGCGCGGTGCTGCACGACCCCGCGGTGATCGCCGAGCGGGCCGTGCGGATGGTGACCGAGGGCCTGGTGACCGCCGAGGACGGCACCGACGTCGAAGTACGCGCCGAGTCGATCTGCGTGCACGGCGACTCCCCCGGCGCTCCGCACATCCTGGCCGCGGTGTGGGAGGAACTGCGCGCGGCCGGTGTCGATCTGCAACCGTTCTGCTGATGCGACTCAAGCCCGGCCGTCCGGACATCGCGGACTACGCCGACCTGTTCGCCGTCGCACCCGCTTCGGCCCGGGCACCGCTGTCGGTGACCTGGCTGGGGGTGTCCACGCTGCTGCTCGACGACGGCGAGTCGGCGATCATGACCGACGGGTTCTTCTCCCGCCCGGGACTGATCGACGTCGGGGTGGGCCGGATCGCGCCGTCGGCGCCGCGGGTCGACGGCTGCCTGGCCCGGGCGGGGGTCGACCGGCTGGCCGCGGTGCTGCCGGTGCACACCCACTACGACCACGCCCTGGACAGCGCGCTGGTGGCCGAGCGGACCGGCGCGCAGCTCGTCGGCGGTGAATCGGCGGCCTGGATCGGCCGCGGCCACGGCCTGGCCGAGGACCGGATCGTGGTCGCCGAGCCGGGCGCGCCGCTGCGGTTCGGCAACTTCGAGGTCACCCTCATCGGTTCCGAGCACTGCCCGCCGGACCGGTTCCCGGGCGCGATCACCGCCCCGGTGCGGCCGCCGGTACGCACCAGCGCCTACCGGTGCGGGGACGCCTGGTCGACGCTGGTGCACCACCTGCCCAGCGGCCGGCGGGCGCTGATCCAGGGCAGCGCCGGGCACCGGCCGGGTTCGCTGACCGGCCACCGCGCCGAGGTGGCCTATCTCGGGCTCGGGCAACTCGGTCTGCAGAGCCCCGACTACCTCACCGCCTACTGGACCGAGACGGTTCGGGCGGTCGGTGCGCGCACCGTCGTCGGCATCCACTGGGACGACTTCTTCCGCCCGCTGGACCGTCCGCTGCGGGCATTGCCCTATGCCGCAGACGATTTGGATGTGACGCTGCGGGTGCTCGGTGCGCTCGCCCGGGAGGACGGCGTGGCGCTGCGACTGCCGACCGTGTGGCGCCGGGAGGACCCCTGGGCGTGATACTGCCGGTGCTGCTGCTCGCGGTGGTGCTGGCGTTCGCGATCGCCGCCCCCGAGGGCTGGTCCGAGGCGCTGGTCGCCGTCCCGGCCGCCGCGCTGGTGGTGGCCACCGGCGCCGTGTCGCCGGAGGCGGCGATGGCGGAGATGACCCGGCTGTTCCCGGTGCTGGTGTTCCTGTCCGCGGTGCTGGTGCTGGCCCGGCTGTGTGCCGACGAGGGGTTGTTCGACACGTTCGGGGCGATGCTGGCCCGCGCCGCCGACGGCAGCCCGACGGCGCTGCTGCGCCGGGTGTTCGCGCTGGCCGCGGTCACCACCGCGGTGCTGTCGCTGGATGCAACGGCGGTGCTGCTGACGCCGGTGGTCCTGGCCACCGCGGTCGCCGCCGGTACCGCAGCCCGCCCGCAGGCCTATGCGACCGCACACCTGTCCAACACCGGGTCATTGCTACTGCCGGTGTCCAATCTGACCAACCTGCTGGCCTTCGGTGCGGCGGGGCTGACCTTCGCCGGTTTCACCGCGGTGATGGCCGGGCCGTGGCTGCTGGCGGTCGGCTGCGAATACCTGTTGCTGCGCTTCCTGTTTCGCCGGGACCTGCGCCCGGTGCCGCATCCCGGGCACCCGGATCCGCCGCCGTTGCCGCGGCCGGTGGTGATCGTGCTGGCGTTGACGCTGGCCGGCTTCGCGGTCACCTCGATGCTGGGGGTGGAACCGCTGTGGGCGGCGCTGGCCGGGGTGGCGGTGCTCGGTGGGCACGCGCTGGCCCGGCGGCGCAGCACCCCCCGGGAACTGGCCCGCGCCGCCCATCTGCCGTTCTGCGCGTTCGTGCTGGCGCTGGGGGTGATCGTGCAGGGGGTGCTGGCCGGCGGGCTGGGCGATCTGATGGCGCGGCTGCTGCCCGGCGGGGACGGCTTGGTCGCGCTGTTGGCGATCGCCGGGATCGCCGCAGTGCTGGCGAACCTGGTGAACAACCTGCCCGCGGTGCTGGTGCTGTTGCCGCTGCTGGCCGGCGCCGGGGCCGGCCCGGTGCTGGCGGCGCTGATCGGGGTGAACATCGGCCCCAACCTCAGCTACGTGGGTTCGCTGGCCAACCTGCTGTGGCGCCGGGTGCTGCGTTCGGCGCGGGTGCCCACCAGCGCCGCCGAGTTCAGTCTTGTCGGCCTGGTGACCGTGCCGGTCACGCTGGCGGTTGCGGTGCTGGCGCTGTGGGCCGGATTGCGGCTGGCGGCCTAGCCGCGGCGCTGGCGGGCGATCTCGGCGAGCACCACCCCGGCGGCCACCGAGGCGTTCAGCGACTCGGTGTCCCCGGCCATCGGGATGCTGACGATGGCGTCGCAGTTCTCCCGGACCAGCCGGGACAGGCCCTTACCCTCGGAGCCGACGACCACGACCGTCGGGCCGGTGGCGTCGAGTTCGTCGAGCAGGGTGTCGCCGCCGGCGTCCAGGCCGACGATCTGCAACCCGGCGTCGGCCCAGGAGCGCAGCGTGCGGTTGAGGTTGGTGGCCCGGGCCACCGGCAGCCGGGCGGCCGCACCCGCGCTGGTGCGCCAGGCGACGGCGGTGACCGACGCCGAGCGGCGCTGCGGGATCAGCACGCCCTGGCCGCCGAACGCTGCGGTCGAGCGGACGATCGCGCCGAGGTTGCGGGGGTCGGAGATGTTGTCCAACGCCACCAGCAGCGGCGGCCGCACATCCGCGCGGGCGTCGGCCAGCAGGTCGTCGGGGTGGGCGTAGGCGTACGGCGGCACCTGCAGGGCGATGCCCTGGTGCAGACCGTTGGTGCTCATCCGGTCCAGGTCGACGCGGGCGACCTCCAGGATCGGGATGCCGGCATCGGCGGCGCGGGCCACCGACTCGGTGACCCGCTCGTCGGTGTCGATCCCGATCGCCACGTACAGCGCGGTGGCCGGCACCTGCGCCCGCAGGCATTCCACCACCGGGTTGCGGCCCAGCACGGTTTCGGTGTCGTCGGTCTTGCGGTGCCGGCCCTGATTGGCCCGGGCCGCCTTGTTGGCGCGTTTGGCGGCCGGGTGATGCGGCCGCTCGTGCGCCGGCGGCGTGGCGCCCTTGCCCTCCAGGCCGCGGCGGCGCACGCCGCCGGAGCCGACGACGGCGCCCTTCTTGCTACCGGGTTTGCGGACCGCGCCGCGGCGCTGGGAGTTTCCGGCCATTGCAGTTACGCCTCCACCGGGCTCGGGGCCGCCGGATGGCGCAGTTCCCACTGCGGCCCGTCGGCGGTGTCGGTGACCTCGATGCCGGCGGCACCCAGCCGGTCGCGGATCGCGTCGGCGGCGGCCCAGTCCCGTTCGGCGCGGGCGGCGGTACGGCCCTCCAGGGCCCAGCGGACCAGGACGTCGAGAGCGCTGAGTGCGGCGACGGTCTCGTCGCGCAGTTCCCAGCGCTCGTCGAGCGGATCACAGCCCAGGATCGCCATCATCGCCCGGATCTGGGAGGCCTTCTCCATCGCTGTGTCCCGGTCCCCGGCGTCCAGCGCCCGGTTTCCGTCGGCGCGGGCGGCGTGTATCTCGGCGATCGCCGCCGGCACCGCCAGGTCGTCGTCGAGCGCCGCGGCGAACGCGTCGGTCCAGGTACCGATCGGCACCGCGCCGACCCGGGTGCGCACCCGGTGCAGGAACTCCTCCAGCCCGGTGTAGGCGCGGGCGGCGTCGGCCAGGGCGACCTCGGTGAACTCCAGCATGGACCGGTAGTGCGCGCTGCCCAGGTAGTAGCGCAGTTCGGCCGGCCGGACCCGTTGCAGCACAGCGGGAATGGACAGCACGTTGCCCAGCGATTTGCTCATCTTCTCGCCGCCCATGGTGACCCAGCCGTTGTGCAGCCAGAACCGGGCGAATCCGTCGCCGGCGGCGCGGGCCTGGGCGATCTCGTTCTCGTGGTGCGGGAACACCAGATCCATGCCGCCGCAATGGATGTCGAAGGTGGAGCCGAGGTACTCGTGGGCCATGGCCACGCATTCGGAGTGCCAGCCCGGCCGGCCGCGGCCCCACGGCGTCGGCCAGGACGGCTCGCCGGGTTTGGCGCCCTTCCACAGGGTGAAGTCGCGCTGGTCGCGCTTGCCGGTGGCCACGCCCTCACCCTGGTGCACGTCGTCGATGCGGTGACCGCTCAGCGCGCCGTACTCGGGCAGGGACTGCACGTTGAAATAGACGTCACCGCCGCCGGTGTAGGCGTGCCCGGTGTCGATGAGCCGCTCGATGAGCTCGACGATCTGGGTGATGTGTCCGGTGGCCCGCGGTTCTGCCGACGGCGGCAGCACGCCGAGCGCGTCGTAGGCCGCGGCGAACGCCCGCTCGTGGGTGGCTGCCCACTCCCACCACGGCCGGCCCGCATCGGCGGCCTTGTGCAGGATCTTGTCGTCGATGTCGGTGACGTTGCGGATGAAGGCGACGTCGTAGCCCTTGGCCAAGAGCCAGCGCCGCAGCACGTCGAAAGCCACCCCCGAGCGCACGTGCCCGATGTGCGGCAGGCCCTGCACAGTGGCCCCGCACAGGTAGATGGAGACGTGCCCGGGGGTCACCGGGACGAAGGCGCGCACGGCACCGGTCATGGTGTCGTGGAGGCGCAGGCCCTCGCCTCGGCCACTGCTTTCGGTCACGACGTGCGAGCTTACCGGGTGGTTCGGCGATGCTCGGCGTAGAGGGCGCGAGCGTAGCGAGGGCCGGCGGAGCCGAGGGGAAGCCGGGACCACCCGCGACGAATACCGGGTGGTTCGGGCTACGACGTCTCGACCACCAGGGCGGTAGCGACGGCGGCCAGGCCCTCGCCGCGCCCAGTGAGGCCCAGTCCGTCGGTGGTGGTGGCCGACACCGACACCGGGGCGCCCAACAGCTCCGACAGCAGCAGCTGCGCCTGCTCGCGGACCGGCCCGATCTTGGGCCGGTTGCCGATCACCTGGACCGCGGCGTTGCCGATGCGGAACCCGGCGTCGTCCAGCAGCTCCCGGACGTGGGTGAGCATGGCCGCGCCGGTCACCCCGGCCCACCGCGGGTCGCCGACGCCGAACACCCCGCCGATGTCGCCGAGCCCGGCCGCCGACAGCAGGGCGTCGCAGATGGCGTGCGCGGCGACGTCCCCGTCGGAGTGCCCGGAGCAGCCGTCGTCGTCGGGAAAGTGCAGGCCCAGCAGCCAGCACGGCCGACCGGGCTCGATCGGGTGCACGTCGGTGCCCAGCCCGACCCGCGGCAGCGGATTCACCGGCCGGTGCTTTCGGGATGGGCTCGTTCCTCGGCCAGCACCGCGCGGGCGGTGAGCAGATCCAGCGGCGTGGTGATCTTGAAGGCCAGCGGATCGCCGGGGACGGTCTGCACCGGGGTGCCGATGTGTTCGACGGCGGCGGCGTCGTCGGTGAACACGTGGCCGGCGGTGTGCTCGTTGGCCCGGCGCAGCACGTCGGTGCGGAAGCCCTGCGGGGTCTGCACGGCGCGCAGCCCGGACCGTTCGGGGGTGCCCAGCACCGCACCGTTGGCGTCGACGGCCTTGACGGTGTCGGTGAGCGGGAGCGCCGGGATGACGGCCGGGTGCCCGTCGCGCAGCGCCGTCACCACTCGCGTCACGACCTCGGGTGGGGTGAGCGGCCGGGCGGCGTCGTGCACCAGGACGTAGTCGGCGTCGCCGACGGCGGTCAGGGCGTTGCGCACCGAGTCGCTGCGCTCGGCACCGCCCGCGACGACGGTTACCGGAAGACTCGTGCCGGAGAGCACCAGGGTGAATTCGTCGGTGCGCCCGGCCGGGACGGCCACGACGGCACCGTCCACGACACCGGAGGCGGCCAGCCCGTCGAGCGCACGCTCAACCAGCGAACGCCCCTCCAGCAGGGCAAACGCCTTGGGAACTCCGGCACCCAGCCGGGTGCCGGATCCCGCGGCTACGACAATGGCAATCGTGCGGGCCACGGCGTGCTCGCTCAGGACGCGGCGGCCAGCACCTCGTCGAGAATGATCTCGGCCTTGGCGTCGTCGGTGTTCTCGGCCAGCGCAAGCTCGCCGACCAGGATCTGCCGGGCTTTGGCCAGCATCCGCTTCTCGCCGGCGGACAGTCCGCGCTCCTGGTCCCGGCGCCACAGGTCACGGACGACCTCGGCAACCTTGTTCACATCGCCGGAGGCCAGCTTCTCCAGATTGGCCTTGTAGCGACGCGACCAGTTGGTGGGCTCCTCGGTGTGCGGCGCGCGCAGCACCTGGAACACCTTGTCCAGTCCCTCTTGCCCGACGACGTCCCGGACGCCGACGTACTCGGCGTTATCCGCGGGGACTCGAACGGTCAGGTCACCCTGCGCCACCTTGAGAACGAGATACTCTTTCGGCTCACCCTTGATGGTCCGAGTTTCGATCGCTTCGATCAATGCGGCACCGTGGTGTGGGTACACAACGGTGTCTCCGACCTTAAAAATCATCAGTTTCGAGCCCCTTTCTCCCCTCTAAGATACCACGGGCTCAAATCCGCCGCGGACCAACGATGCAGGTCAGGGGCTCGATGACGAAACCGTGGGGGTTGACAGCGCCGAAGATACGTGCATGGCCGGATGTCCGGACGGCACCGTCGAGGGCCTCCGGAGGCGCTCCGGCGGGTGCATGGGCCAGGTCACAAAACACCGCGGAAGCGGCGAAAAACCGGCCGGAAACCCCCTATCTACCGCGGGGCGGACGCACCTACTACGCTTTGTCCTACTGTCCATGAGCAGGAGGCTTTCCGTGATCCGTATTGGTACCCGTCGGGCAACCGCCGTCGGCACTGCAGTCGCCGCACTGGCCACCGTGACCGTCCTCTCGGGCTGCGGTGCCGGTCAGGTCTCCCAGGTCGCCACCCAGGTCCCGGCGATCGACGGCAACAGCGCCACCGTCGGCACCAACCCGCGCATCGCGCTGCGCAACGTGTACCTGCACATGGTGACCCCGGAGTCCGGCTCGATCCCTGCGGGTACCCCGGTTCCGCTGATCTTTACCGCGGTCAACGAATCCCCGGTGCGCAAGGCCACCGACCCGGCCGATTACTACCCTCAGCCGCTCAACGACGAGCTGGTGTCGGTCACCTCGGATTTCGGCGCCGTGGCGCTCACCTCCGCCGCGTCCCCGATGATCATCAAGCCCGGCCAGAGCCTGGTCAGCCCGGTCACCGGTGACGTCAAGGGTACCGAGGAACTCGCCAAGGTGCCCGGCACCTCGGTCACCCAGGTGAGCGCGGTCTTCACCCCCAACAAGGACCTCCACAACGGGGTGACCTACCCGATGATCTTCACCTTCAAGGACGCCGGTGCGGCGCCGATCAACGTGCCGATCTCGGCCGGCGAGGGATCCGGGCACTCCGAGCACCACTGATCGGAGTCTGTCGGACCCGAGCGCTACCGTCAGCCGGTGGCCAAGGCGCGATCGCAGTACCGCTGTTCCGAGTGTGACCATGTCACCGCGAAGTGGGTCGGTCGCTGCCCGGAATGCGGCACCTGGGGCACCGTCGACGAGGTAGCCACGCTCAGCGCCTTGGGCGGGCGGGCCCGGCGCACGGTCGCCCCGTCGTCGGCCGCCCAGCCCATCTCCGCCATCGACCCGGAACGCACCCGGCACGCCGGCACCGGCATCGCCGAGCTGGACCGGGTACTCGGCGGCGGCATCGTGCCCGGATCGGTGACGTTGCTGGCCGGGGATCCCGGCGTCGGAAAATCCACCCTGCTGCTGGAGGTGGTGCACCGCTGGGCGGTGGCCGGGCACCGGGCGCTGTACGTCTCCGGCGAGGAGTCGGCCGGGCAGATCCGGATGCGCGCCGAGCGCACCGGCTGTACCCACGACGAGGTGTACCTGGCCGCCGAGTCGGACCTGGACACCGTGCTGGCGCACATCGAGACGGTCAAACCCAGCCTGGTGGTCGTCGACTCGGTGCAGACGCTGTCCTCGACGGACACCGACGGCGTCACCGGCGGGGTGACCCAGGTGCGGGCGGTGATCACCGCGCTGACCGGGTATGCGAAGTCCGCCGCCGTGCCCGTCGCGCTGATCGTCGTCGGGCACGTCACCAAGGGCGGCGCGATCGCCGGGCCCCGCTCCCTGGAGCATCTGGTCGACGTCGTGCTGCATTTCGAGGGCGACCGCAACTCCGCGCTGCGCATGGTGCGCGGAGTGAAGAACCGGTTCGGCGCGTCCGACGAGGTCGGCTGTTTCCTGTTGCACGACAACGGAATCGAGGAGGTCGCCGACCCGTCGGGACTGTTCCTGGACCAACGCCCGCATCCAGTGCCGGGCACCGCGGTGACGGTGACGCTGGACGGGAAGCGGCCGATGATCGGCGAGGTGCAGGCGCTGATCGGCACCGACGACGTCGGCTCGCCGCGGCGCGCGGTCAGCGGCATCGACGGCGCCCGGGCCGCGATGATCGCGGCGGTGCTGCAAGCCTGCGGCCGGCTCCAGCTGTCCCGCCACGACGTCTACCTGTCCACCGTCGGTGGCATGCGGCTGGCCGACCCGTCCTCGGATCTGGCCATCGCGCTGGCCATTGCCGGCGCCTACGCCGGGCTGTGCCTGCCGACGACGACGGTGGCCATCGGCGAGGTCGGCCTGGCCGGGGACCTGCGCCGGGTCACCGGCATGGACCGGCGGCTGGCCGAAGCGGCACGGCTGGGTTTCCGGACGGCGATCGTGCCCGCCTCGACTGGTTCGACGGTCGGCGCACCGGCCGGTCTGCGGTTGCTGGAGGCCGCCAATATCGGCGACGCGCTGCGGCTGATCGTGGAGATCGCCGCGCCGCCGCGGCCCAATCTGTCGGTGGTGCGCCGCCCGGAGCCCGATCGGCGGTCCACCGGCGACGGCGGTGGGGGAGAATGACGTCCCGTGACATCGAGTAAGAAGCCCGAGGTGCGCCAGACGCTGGCGCGCCTGGCACCCGGCACCGGGCTGCGCGACGGCCTGGAGCGGATCCTGCGCGGCCGTACCGGTGCGCTGATCGTGCTCGGCTTTGACGACCGGGTGAAGGCCATCTGCGACGGCGGCTTCGCGCTGGACGTCCGGTTCGCCCCGACCCGGCTGCGCGAGCTGGCCAAGATGGACGGCGCGGTAGTGCTCTCCGGCGACGGGGACCACATCGTGCGGGCAAACGTGCAGCTGGTGCCCGATCCGTCGATCCCCACCGACGAGTCCGGGACCCGGCACCGCTCGGCCGAGCGGACCGCCGTGCAGACCGGTTATCCGGTGATCTCGGTGAGCCACTCGATGAACATCGTGACGGTGTACGTGGCCGGGGAACGCCATGTGCTGGCCGACTCCGGCACCATCCTGAGCCGGGCCAACCAGGCCATCGCCACCCTGGAGCGCTACAAGACCCGCCTCGACGAGGTCAGCCGGGCGCTCTCGGCCGCCGAGATCGAGGATTTCGTCACGCTGCGCGAGGTGATGACGGTGGTGCAGCGCCTGGAACTGGTCCGGCGCATCGGCGCCGAGATCGACAACGACGCCGTCGAGCTCGGCACCGACGGCCGTCAGCTGCGGTTGCAGCTGGAGGAGCTGCTGGGCGGCAACGACACCGACCGCGAGCTGATCGTCCGGGACTACCACGCCAACCCCGATCCCCCGCAGCAGGCCGATGTGGCGGCCACGCTGGAGGCGCTCGACGCGCTGTCGGACGCCGAGCTGCTGGACTTCACCACGCTGGCCCGGGTGTTCGGCTATCCGCCGACCGTCGAGGCGCAGGACTCCGCGGTCAGCGCCCGCGGCTACCGGGCGATGGCGGGCATCCCGCGACTGCAGTTCGCCCACGTGGACCTGCTGGTCCGCAACTTCGGCTCACTGCAGGGACTGCTCGCCGCCACCGCGACCGACCTGCAGTCGGTCGACGGCATCGGTGCGATGTGGGCGCGGCACGTCCGCGAGGGGCTGTCGCAGCTGGCCGAGTCGATCATCGCCGACCAGATCAGCGGGTAACTTCCGCGTGGCTCCTGGCTAGTTGCCCGGGGCGGGGCCGGGTGCGTGGGTCTCGGCCGGCGCGGGCTCGGCGGGCGCCGGTTCCGCGGGCGGTTCCCCGGCCCCGGCTTCGTTCAGCACGAATGGCACCGGCGCGGATTTCAGATTGCCCAGCTGGATCACCAGGTTGTAGGTGCCGGCGCCGATCGGCTGGCGCGGCATCGGGCACTGGGGTTCCGAACCCATCCCGGTCCAGGTCACCTCGGTGGTCACCTGGGTGCCCGGTTCGATGGTCTTGACCAGGGTCTCATTGGACGGGGCGCAGTCCAGGTTGGACCACAGCCGCTTGTTGTCCAGGCCGTAGACGTAGGCGGCCAGCACCGAGGCGCCGACGTCCCGCTTGCAGCCGACGACACCGATGTTGGTGACGACCATGGTGAACTTCGGCTGGTCACCGACGTTGTAGCGCGGCTGGTTGGTGATGCCCTTGACGGCCAGGGTGCTGTCCGGGCAGTCGTCGCCGGCCTTGAGCACCGGCGGCGGTTCCACCGCCTTGGTCTGGGTGGGGGTGGGTGCCGGACTGTTCACCGCCGGCGGCACCACCGGGCTCTTGACCTCCGGTGCGGTGGCCTCGGCCGTGGTGTCGGTCGCCGCGTTGGTGTTCCCGTCGTTCGACGAACCGCTGCGGGCGACGACGACGGCGATCACCACGATGACCACCAGGACCAGTGCCCCGACGCCCAACGCCAGCGCCCGGCGCCGCCGGTAGATCTCCGGCGGAAGCGGTCCACGGGTTCCGGTATCCATCACATACCCACGGTAATGGCCGGTCAGCGCTACAACATCGACCGATCTCGGCGTGTCGGCAAACCCACATGCGGCCACCAGAACCACCGGCCGAGCAGCATCGCGGTGGCGGGCATGACGAAGGTGCGGATCAGCAGGGTGTCCACCAGCAGGCCGACGGCGATCAGCGCGATCAGCAAGACGGCGGGCACCGCCCAGTGCAGGTCGTGGCCGGCCAGGTCCTGCCAGATCAACACCGCCACGCCCAGCGCGGCGGCATAGGACACCGCGACGGTGCCGACGACCACCAGCGCGGCCACCGGACTTCGCAGCATCCCCGCGACCACGGCGAAGATCAGCAGCACGGTGACGCCGACCAGCAGCCGCAGGTCCGCGGCATACAGCGACTGCAGGTCCCGGGTGGCCGGGCCGACGCCGGCGATGTCCATCTGCGCGCCGCGCAGCGTGCCCTCCTTGGTGGCCTGGTGCACCGCGGCGTCGATGGCGCGGGCCCGGTCCGCTCCGGTGGCGCTCCACTCCGGTCCGTCGCCGTAGACCAGCAGCGTCGTGGCCTTGCCGTCGGGCGATCAGCGGCAGCGCCAGCAGCGCGACGAGCACAGTCGCGGCGACCAGTACCGGCGTCGGCCAGCGGACCACCGTGGTCCCGAAGCGCCGCCACCGCCGGGCGAGGCCGCCCTGCCCGCGCGGTTCCGCCGCGGCGAACCGCGCCGCGATCGCCAGCAGCGCCTGGGTGAGCATCAGCGACACAGCCAGGCGATGAGAATTCCTATGGCGCACGGCATTCCGGCGCTGCGCAGCATTCCGACCTGGGTCAGGTCGAGCGCCGCGAGCGCCACCGCGACGGTCAGCGCCGACCCGGCGATCACCGGCGCGACCCGGCGGTAAGCCTCTGCCAGCGCCGGGACCGCCGCCAATCCGGCTCGGCGACCCTCGTGGTAGCGGCCGATCAGGAATATTCCGTCGTCGATCCCGGCGCCGAGCATCATGGCGGCCAGCATGGCCACCGAGAAGATGAACACCTCCACCACGTCGGCGGTACCCAGTGCCGCGACGATCGGGCGGGCCACTCCGAGTGCGATGCCGACGGCGACCAGCGGGATGGCAGCGGTCAGCACCGAGCGGCAGACGATCAGCAGCAGCACCATGATCAACGCGACGGTGGCGCCGGTGATGGCCAGCATCTGCCGGTCGATCGCGGTGAACTCGTCGGCGATGGTGGCGCCCGGACCGGTGACGTACACCTGCAGACCGGGCGGCGGGGACAGCCCGGCGGCGGTGCCGCGCAGCGCCGCGACGGCCGAATCAGCCTGGGCGGTACCAAGATTGCCGGCCAGCCGAACCATGACATAGGCGGCGGCGCCGTCGTCGCTGACCGCGGCGGCCGCGGTCAGCGGGTCGCTCCACAAATCGGTGACCGCCTGGACGTGGGTCGGTCGGCCCGCAGCGCGTCGACCAGTCTCCCGTAGTACTCGCGGTCGGCCGCTACGATGCCGTTGCCACGTTCCAGCACAACGTAATCAAGGTTGTCACCGGTGCCGCCGCCCATCTGTTGCGCGGATCGGGCGGCGGCGACACTGCTCGGCGCATCGGCGGGCAGGAACGCCCGTGAGTGTGTCGCAACGACCTGCTCGAGCTGCGGTACCGCCAGGTTGCCCAGCCCCGCCGCGATCAACCAGCAGATCAGTGCCAGTGGTGCGGCGACCCGCCACCGTTTCTCAGGCGACGGTGCGCTGCGCAACATCGGGAGCCCCGTGACTGGCGATCATCATGGGCTCTTCGCGCTGCAGGGCGCGCAGTCGCACGAACCGGCGTTCGCCGATGTCGAGCAGGGCGCGCAGGCCCGGCCGGGACCTGGCCAGTTCGCCGGGCGCCGGCGCCAACGGCCGGTCCTCGAAGATCGCCTGGTCCAGGCTGGCCGAGAGGTTCGTCATCCATTTCTGCCGCAGAGCGAGCAGCAACTGCTCCTTGTTGCCGAAAAGCCGCTCGACGGTGGCCCGTTGGGCCGGGGTGAAGTCCAATGCCGCTTCGGCATCAACCGTGGCGCGTTCGATCAGTTCCGCCGTGAAGGCGTTGCGTTCGTGAAACAGTTCCCAACTCATGGGCCCAGCGAGTGGCCGCGGAGCCGAGGGGAAGCCGGGACCGCCCCATCGAACCTGAGCCTTAGACCTCGCCGATGTCGCCGATGTGACCGCGCAGCGAGGCCCGGCCGTCGGCCAGATGGTAGGTGACGCCGACGACGGCCAGGCTGCCGTTCTCCACGCCCTCCTTGATCGCGGCGGATCGGGCGAGCAGCTGGGTGCCGGTCTCCAGCACGTGGCGTGCCTCGAACTCGTCCACGGTCTTCAGCCCGTCGCGACGGCCGAGCAGAACCGAGGAGGTGACCCGCTCGACGACGTCGCGGATGTAGCCGGGCGGGATCTCGCCGCCGTCCACCACGTCGAGAGCGGCCCGCACCGCGCCGCAGCTGTCGTGGCCGAGCACCACGATCAGCGGGACGTTGAGGATGGTGACGGCGTATTCGATGGAGCCCAGCACCGCCGAATCGAGCACATGCCCGGCGGTGCGCACCACGAACATGTCGCCGAGGCCCTGATCGAAGATGATTTCGGCGGCCACCCGGGAGTCGCCGCAGCCGAACACCACCGCGGTCGGCTTCTGGTTGGCGGCCAGGCTGGCGCGATGGTCGATGCTCTGACTGGGGTGTTCGGGCTGGCCGGCGACGAAGCGCTCGTTACCCTCCCTGAGTGCCTTCCACGCGGAGATCGGATTCGAATTGGGCATACCTGACATAGTGCACCCCCGCACCGACGTCCGGGTAGTCGGCGCCTCCGAACTGCTGTCCTGGTTCGACGTGCACGGCCGCGACCTGCCCTGGCGCGACGCCGGGGTGAGCGCCTGGCAGATCCTGGTCAGCGAGTTCATGCTGCAGCAGACGCCGGTGTCCCGGGTGCTGCCGATCTGGCTGGACTGGGTGGCGCGCTGGCCCACCCCGTCGGCGACGGCGGCCGCGGGTTCGGCCGATGTGCTGCGCGCCTGGGGCAAGCTGGGCTATCCGCGGCGGGCCAAATGGCTGCACGAATGCGCGGTGGCGATCGCCGCCGAGCACGGCGACGTGGTGCCCGACGACGTCGCGACGCTGCTCGCGCTGCCCGGCATCGGCAGCTACACCGCGCGGGCGGTGGCCTGTTTCGCCTACCGCCGGCCGGTTCCCGTCGTCGACACCAATGTGCGGCGGGTGGTGGCCCGGGCGATCGAGGGCGTCGCCGAACCGGGCTCCCCCGCCCCGGTCCGCGACGAGGCGGCGGTGGCTGCGCTGCTGCCCGACGACGACGTCGCACCCCGGTTCTCGGCGGCGCTGATGGAGCTGGGTGCGCTGGTGTGCACGGCCCGCAACCCCAAGTGCGGGGTGTGCCCGTTGTCGTCGTGCGCCTGGCGCGAGGCCGGATGCCCGGCGTCGACGGCCCCGGCGCGGCGGGTGCAGCGATACGCGGGCACCGACCGGCAGGTCCGCGGCCGGCTGCTGGACGTGCTGCGCGGATCCGATGGCCCGGTCACCCGCGCGCAGTTGGATCTGGCCTGGACCTCCGACACCGCCCAGCGGGACCGGGCGTTGGATTCGCTGCTGGTCGACGGGTTGGTGGAACAGACCGCCGGGGGCCTGTTCGCCCTGGCCGGCGAGGGTTAGAGAGCGCGCAGGAAGTCGCTGACCTCGCGGCGGTAGATCTGCGGGGCGTCGTCGTGGATGAGGTGCCCGGCGTCGGGCACCGCCAGGTAGCGGACCCGGCGGCCCTGGCCCTCGGCGATCTCGGCCATCTTCGCCATCTGCCCGGGCGGGGCCACCGAGTTGCCGGCCTCCAGCAGCAGCGCCGGTGCCCGCACCGACGACCACTGACCCCAGTATTCGCGGGTGCCCCACTCGGCGGCAATGTCCAGCCAGTTCTGCGGATAGTCGTGCAGCCGCCAGCCGGTATCGGTGCGGTCGAAGGCCTCCAGGAAGTAGCGGCCGGCCACCGGGCCGAATTCGGCGACGACGGCGGCCTCGCTCTCGAATTCGACGGGCAGGGCGTGCACCCACGGTTCCCACGGCCCGGTGGTGCGGCCCACGAAATCCGGCGCCATGTCCTCCACGACGATGCCCGCGACCAGGTCCGGGTCCTCGGCGGCCAGGCACCAGGAATGCAGCGACCCCATGGAATGCCCGATCAGCACCACTGGGCCGCCCAACGACCGGGCCGCGGCGCCGAGCTCGTCGACGAACACCTCGGTGCTGATGCGCGCCGGCCGGGCGGCGTCACGGCCGCGGTGCCACGGGGCGTCATAGCCGTACACCGCGCCGAACTCGGTCAACCAGTCCAGCTGGCGGGTCCACGTCGTGCCTCGGCCCATCAGTCCGTGCACGAGCAGCAGCGGGCGGCCGTGTCCGCCGAGGTGCGTGGGTTCGTTCGACATGCTGGCCGCCAGCCTAGAACGCGCGCCCGGGTAACCTGGCGGGCATGGTTGTTGTGAAGATCAATGCAATCGAGGTGCCCGAAGGTGCCGGCCCGGAGCTGGAGAAGCGGTTCGCCAACCGCGCGCACTCCGTGGACGGCCAGCCCGGTTTCCTGGGGTTCCAGCTGCTGCGCCCGGTCGCCGGTGACGACCGCTACTTCGTGGTGACCCAGTGGGAGTCCGACGAGGCGTTCCGCGCCTGGGCCGACGGCCCGGCCCGTGCCGCCCACCAGGGCGAGCACAAGCCGCAGCCGGTGGCCACCGGGGCGTCCCTGCTCGAATTCGAGGTTGTGCTCGACGTTGCAGGCTCGGGCAAGTAAGCGTCTCACCGGGCGGTTCGGCGAGCGCAGGCGGAGTTGGCGCGAGCGTAGCGAGTGCCTGCGGAGGTGGAGGTCGAGCGAGCGGACCTTGCGGAGCCGAAGCGAAACCGGGATAGCCCGCGGCAGTAGCCGCCGGTTCGGCGCGGCGCTGACCTGTGCCGTGCTGGCGGTCAGCACCCTGGACGGCTGCACGTCGGGTTCCACGCCGTCGGCGCAGGCCCGCAACTCCGTGCACATCAGCATCGGCACGCCGCAGGGGGTGCGGGCCCAGCAGGTGGTCGACATGCTCAACTCCGACTGGCCGATCGGCACCGACTCCGTCAAGACCCTGGCCGGCCCCGACCAGGTCGACTTCGTCGCCGGCGCGATGGATCTGCTGTGGTGGGAGCGTCCGTACACCGTCGCCGACATCGAGTACGGGGCCAGCAGCGCCGAGCTGACCCTGAACACCAGCTACGGCGGGCAGCAGTTGATCAGCCTGCGCGTCAACGACGACTCCAGCTTCGTGGACCGGTTCTCGGTGTCCACCCCGGCGCCGCCGATCCACTCGTGGGCCGACGTGAACAGCGTGCTGGACCGCTCCGGCGCCCGCTACTCCTGGCGGGTGTCGAAGATCGTCAACGGCAACTGCGAGCAGCTTGCCGGGGCGCACACCGATCTGTCGCTGCCGCTGTCCTCGATCTTCAAGACCTACGTGCTGTATGCGGTGGCCGAGGAGATCGTGGCCGGCCGGCTGTCCTGGGACGACGAGGTCACCGTCACCGCCGACGCGAAGGCCAACGGGTCCTCGGCGTTCGACCACCTCAAGCCCGGCGATCGGATCCCGGTGCGCCTGGCCGCGGAGAAGATGATCGCCAACAGCGACAACATGGCCACCGACCTGCTGATCGAGAAGGTCGGCCGGCACGCCGTGGAGCGCGCGCTGGCCGATGCGGGTCACCACGACCCGGCGTCGATGACCCCGTTCCCGACCATGCACGAACTGTTCTCCATCGGCTGGGGCAAGCCCGACCTGCGCGAGCAGTGGCGCGACGGGGACAAGGCGACGCGCAACCGGATGCTGCGTGAGGCCGATGCGCGCCGCTACGTCGACGACCCGATGCGCGCCCACACCCCCGCCTCCCCCTACGGGGTGCAGTGGTACGGCAGCGCCGAGGACATCTGCCGGATCCAGACCGCGCTGCAGCGGATCGCCGTCGGGCCGGCCGCGCCGGTGCGCGACATCATGTCGACGATTCCCGGTATCGACCTGGACCGTACCCAGTGGCCCTACATCGGCGCGAAGGCCGGCAACCTGCCCGGTGACCTGACCTACAGCTGGTATGCGGTGGACCGGTCCGGCACGCCGTGGGTGGTCAGCCTGCAGACCAGCTGGGACACCTTCCACGGTTCGCGGACCGCGGCCTGGCTGATGGGTGTGGTGAAAGGCATGTTCGCGCTGATCCCCCCGGGCTGAACGCCTGCACAGGGCGCCGCGGTACCGAACGTTTACCGCTCGCGCGCCTCATCTGGATAATCCGCACGAAGGCGCTGACCGGTCAACATTTGGTACTGCTATCGCCTTCAGAGCCGCAGGGTCCACCCGGCGGCTCTGCGATACAGCACGGTCTTGCTCGCCGGACGGACATCAATGCGCCAGAACGACTCGGGCGGGGCGGCCAGCGCGATCAGGATCGCGGCCCGGACAACCGCCGGGTGGGTGACGGCAACGGTCCGCCCGGGTTCCAGCGCATCCATCCAGGCGCGCACCCGGTCGATGACGCCGAGGATTGATTCACCGCCGTGCGGAGTGGCGCCCGGTTCGCTCAGCCACGCCATCAACTCCGCCGGTGCCGGCTCGCCGAGGCCCCGGCCCCGCCAGTCGCCGGCATCCAGATCGGCCAGCTCCGGACGGACCGAGGCGGACAGCCCCGCCAGCTCGGCAGTCTGCCGGGTCCGCAGTTCCGGCCCGCAGCAGGCACGGTCGGCCCGCAGCTCGCCGAGGTCGCCGACCTGGCGGCGGCCCAGCTCGCCGAGCGGCTCGTCGGCGGGGAACCGCCCGGCCGACATGGCGTCGGTCATGCCGTGTGACACCAGGGTCAGCCGGACGGTGCCGGTCGAATCCGCTATGCGGCCACCGTTTCGCTGCGGTCACCCAACAGGCGACGGGCGAATGGGGCAAAGCCCAGCGCGATTGTCGCCCACAGGATGATCTGTGCCCCAATCGAATACAGCCGGAAGTAGTACAGATCATCGGCCGGGAATCCCGGGAACACGATGTTGCCCGCTGCATCCTTTAACGGCTGCGGCGTCTCCGTCGCGTAGTCGCCGTATTCGGCGACATTGGTGCTCAGCTGGCCCAGCGACGGCAGCGCCAGCATCACGATCCCGACAATGACGATGAACGCCGCGCCGGCCAGCAGCGCCGCGTTCCAGCTGCCGAAGCGCTCGGTCAGCCGTCGCGCGAGCCACACGGCGAACACCAGTGCCGCGATGGACACCACCACCATCAGCAGATACAGGCCGGTCCGCGCCCGGATGGTGTCCTCGTGGCCGACCGCCGGCGGGTTGGCCGGGTACTTGAGGAACGGCACGAGGTAGAGCACGAAGAACATCGCCCCGGCCAGCACCAGCGTCAGGTTCGTCGGGTTCAGCGAGCTGCACCGTCCGTACAGGACGGTGTAGAGCACCGCGAACAGCAGGCCCATGGCGAAGCCGAACGCGATGATGCCGACGGCGATGCCGAAGTTGCTCTGTACCGCGCGGGTGAACAGTTCCGCGCCGTCCCCGTGGCTGTGTCCGCCGGCCGCCTCCTCGAGTTTGTGCTGGGCCTCGTCACGTCCCTCTTCGTATTCGATGGCGCGCTGGATGATGGGCTCGGCGAAGATCCGGGCGAAAACGAACGCGAGCAGTCCGCCTAGTGCGCCCAGCAGACCACCGCGCAGAATGATTCTGCGTTCCATGCTTGTCGCCGGCTCTCAGTGGCAGGGGAAGCCGAGGAAGTGACGGGCGTCGTGCACGAACTCGTGCACGTGCATGTCGTCACCGAAGACCGACACCGCACCCTGGTCGATACCGACGAAGTAGTAGATGAGCAGCGCCAGCACTGTCGCGCCGCTGAGCCACGCCGCCGCCGCGGCGGCACTCAGATCGATGGTCCGGGGGGAGGGCACGTTCGCGGTTGTCATGAGCGTCTCCTTGACGGGATATCGCGTCCCGATTGCAGGTGACGGGTTTCGGGTCTGACTGTCACAGTGGCGCGCCCGCCCGGAATCACACCGGTTTTCCTCGACCCGTCTGGGTACCGGAACAGCATAGGCGGTACCCAGACGGGACGGGAAACTATTCGGCCGCGGTGGCCGCCAGGTCCGGCTCGTCGGTGACGATCGCCTTCGGCGCACCCGCGAAGGTGAACTTGGCGTCCTCGCCGGAGCCCTCGCCGTCCCAGCCCTCGACGTCGACGGTGACGACCTGTCCGGGCCCGACCTCGTCGAACAGGATCTTCTCGCTCAGCGCGTCCTCGATCTCGCGCTGGATGGTGCGGCGCAGCGGCCGTGCACCCAGCACCGGGTCGAATCCGCGCTTGGCCAGCAGCGACTTGGCGGAGTCGGTGAGCTGCAGCTCCATGTCCTTGTTCTTCAGCTGCTTGGTCACCCGGCCGACCATGAGATCGACCATCTCGATGATCTCGTCCTGGGTCAGCTGGTGGAAGACGATGATGTCGTCGATCCGGTTGAGGAACTCGGGGCGGAAGTGCTTCTTGAGCTCGTCGTTGACCTTGAGCTTCATCCGTTCGTAGTTGTTCTCACCGCCACCGGAGGTAAAGCCCAGCCCGACCGCCTTGGAGATGTCGGAGGTGCCCAGGTTGGAGGTGAAGATCAGCACGGTGTTCTTGAAGTCGACCGTGCGGCCCTGGCCGTCGGTGAGGCGCCCGTCTTCGAGCACCTGCAGCAGGGTGTTGTAGATCTCCGGGTGTGCCTTCTCGATCTCGTCGAACAGCACCACCGAGAACGGCTTGCGGCGCACCTTCTCGGTGAGCTGGCCGCCCTCTTCGTAGCCGACGTACCCCGGAGGGGCACCGAAGAGCCGCGATGCGGTGAACCGGTCGTGGAACTCGCCCATGTCGATCTGGATGAGCGCGTCGTCGTCGCCGAACAGGAACTCCGCCAGCGCCTTGCTCAACTCGGTCTTCCCGACGCCGGACGGGCCGGCGAAGATGAACGAGCCCGACGGGCGCTTGGGGTCCTTGAGGCCGGCGCGGGTGCGGCGGATGGCCTTGGAGACGGCCTTGACGGCGTCCTCCTGGCCGATGATCCGCTTGTGCAGTTCGTCTTCCATCCGCAGCAGGCGGCTGGTCTCGGCCTCGGTCAGCTTGAACACCGGGATGCCGGTCCAGTTGCCGAGCACCTCGGCGATCTGCTCGTCGTCGACCTCGGCGACCACGTCGAGATCACCGGAGCGCCACTGCTTTTCCCGCTCGGCGCGCTGGGTGACCAGCTGCTTCTCCTTGTCGCGCAGGCTCGCGGCCTTCTCGAAGTCCTGGGCGTCGATCGCCGATTCCTTCTCCCGGCGGGCGTCGGCGATCTTCTCGTCGAACTCGCGCAGGTCCGGCGGCGCGGTCATCCGGCGGATGCGCATCCGGGCGCCGGCCTCGTCGATCAGGTCTATCGCCTTGTCCGGCAGGAACCGGTCGTTGATGTAGCGGTCGGCCAGGGTGGCGGCGGCGACCAGCGCACCGTCGGTGATGGAGACCCGGTGGTGCGCCTCGTACCGGTCGCGCAGGCCCTTGAGGATCTCGATGGTGTGCTCGACGGTCGGCTCGCCCACCTGCACCGGCTGGAACCGGCGCTCCAGGGCGGCGTCCTTCTCGATGTACTTGCGGTACTCGTCGAGGGTGGTGGCGCCGATGGTCTGCAGTTCGCCGCGGGCCAGCTTCGGCTTCAGGATCGAAGCGGCGTCGATGGCGCCCTCGGCCGCGCCGGCACCGACCAGGGTGTGCAGCTCGTCGATGAACAGGATGATGTCGCCGCGGGTGTTGATCTCCTTGAGAACCTTCTTCAGGCGCTCCTCGAAGTCACCGCGGTAGCGGCTGCCGGCCACCAGGGACCCCAGGTCCAGGGTGTAGAGCTGCTTGTCCTTGAGCGTCTCGGGCACCTCGCCGTTGACGATGGCCTGCGCCAGGCCCTCGACGACGGCGGTCTTGCCGACGCCCGGCTCGCCGATGAGCACCGGGTTGTTCTTGGTGCGACGGCTCAGCACCTGCATGACCCGCTCGATTTCCTTCTCCCGGCCGATCACCGGGTCGAGCTTGCCCTCCATGGCGGCGGCGGTCAGGTTGCGGCCGAACTGGTCGAGGACCAGCGAGGTCGACGGGGTGCCCGTCTCGCCGCCGCGGCCACCGGTGCCGGCCTCGGCGGTCTCCTTGCCCTGGTAGCCACTCAGCAGCTGGATGACCTGCTGGCGCACCCGGGTCAGTTCGGCGCCGAGCTTGACCAGCACCTGGGCGGCGACGCCCTCGCCCTCACGGATCAGGCCGAGCAGAATGTGCTCGGTGCCGATGTAGTTGTGGCCGAGCTGCAGCGCCTCACGCAGGCTGAGCTCCAGCACCTTTTTGGCGCGCGGGGTGAACGGGATGTGCCCGGACGGTGCCTGCTGGCCCTGGCCGATGATCTCCTCGACCTGGCTGCGCACGCCCTCCAGCGAGATGCCGAGCGATTCCAGCGACTTGGCGGCGACACCCTCGCCCTCGTGGATCAGGCCCAGCAGGATGTGCTCGGTGCCGATGTAGTTGTGGTTGAGCATCCGGGCCTCTTCCTGGGCTAGGACGACAACACGACGGGCGCGGTCGGTGAATCTTTCGAACATCAGCGGTTACCTGCTCTCCTCGACTCGGGCGACCTCTTGATCCCACTCTAGTGGGCCGCCTCCCGAGCTGCCTTACCTTGGGCTACCCACACAGGGGCACCCCGCTTGCATTTGGCAACGTCGGGGCCCCGCCAAATGCTTCCGGCGGCCGGGTTGCTTCGCCACAGGCGAAACTCCCCAACCGCCGGAGCGGGGTGCGGCTACACCGAGGCGTGGTAGGCCTCGATGATCTCGGCGGAGATGCGCCCGCGGCTGGAGACGTTGTGGCCGTTCTTGCGGGCCCATTCGCGGATCGCGGCGCTCTGCTCACGGTCGATGCTGGCGCGGCCCCGTCCGCCCGAGGCCGGAGCTCCGCCCGGGCCGCCGCGACCGCGCCGGCGTCCACCGGTGCGACGCCCGGCGTCCACCCACTTCTTCAGGTCGCTGCGCAATTTCGCGGCATTCTTGGCCGACAGGTCGATCTCGTAGTTGACGCCGTCCAACGCGAATTCGACGGTTTCGTCGGCATCCCCTTCGCCATCGAAATCGTCGACCAGCGTGACGGTGACCTTCTTCGCCATAATTGAGGACAACCTTTCAACGGGGGTGAATTTCCCGTCAATGTACACCGCCATTGCTACTCGGCGGTAATTGCGACATTCCTCACACGTGGCGTCGGACAATCGGAAACAAAACGGTTTCCCGAATTGACAGCCCGGTCAGTGCCATCAACAGCCGGTCGAGTCCCATTCCGGTGCCGGTGGTCGGCGGCATCGCGTATTCGAGGGCGGCCAGGAAATCCTCGTCGAGCACCATCGCCTCGTCGTCACCGGCCGCGGCCGCCCGGGCCTGGGCGACGAACCGCTCACGCTGCACGATCGGATCGATCAACTCCGAATAGCCGGTGGCCAATTCGAATCCGCGGACGTAGAGGTCCCACTTCTCGGTCACCCCGGGGATGCTGCGGTGCTGGCGGACCAGCGGGGTGGTCTCGACCGGGAAGTCGCGGACGAACGTCGGCGCACTCAACGTGTCGCCGACGGTGTGCTCCCACAGTTCTTCCACTAATTTCCCGTGCCCGTAGCCGCGGTCGCGCGGGATTTCCACACCGAGCCGATCCGCGATGGACCACAGATGCTCCGCGGAAGTATCCGGGGTGATTTCCTCACCGAGCGCCGCCGACAGCGACGGGTACATTTCCAGCGTCGTCCATTCCCCGTCGAGATCGTAGTGGCTGCCGTCGGGCAACAGCACCGACCGGGTGCCCAGTGCCTCGTCGGCGACCTCTTGAATTACCTCGCGGGTGGTGATCGCGGAGTCGTTGTAATCGCCGTAGGCCTGATAGGTCTCCAGCATGGCGAATTCCGGAGAATGGGTGGAATCGGCACCCTCGTTGCGGAAGTTGCGATTCAGTTCGAATACCCGGTCCAGGCCGCCGACGACGCAGCGCTTGAGGAACAGCTCCGGGGCGATCCGCAGGTAGAGATCGGTGTCCAGCGCGTTGGAGTGGGTGACGAACGGTCGGGCCGCCGCGCCGCCGGGCTGGATCTGCAGCATCGGCGTCTCCACCTCGAGGAAGTCTCGGCGCTCCAGCGCGTTGCGCAGGGCACGGACCACCTTGATGCGGGTGCGGGCGGTGTCGCGGGCGGCGGGGCGCACGATGAGGTCGACGTAGCGCTGCCGGACCCGGGATTCCTCGTTCATCTCCTTGTGCGCGACGGGCAGGGGGCGCAGCGCCTTGGCCGCCATCTGCCACGAGTCGGCCAGCACCGACAGTTCCCCGCGCCGCGAGCTGATCACCTCGCCGTGCACGAACACGATGTCGCCGAGGTCGACGTCGGCCTTCCAGGCGGCCAGCGCGTCCTCGCCCACCCCGGCCAGGCTGATCATCGCCTGCAGCTGGGTGCCGTCACCGTCCTGCAGGGTGGCGAAGCACAGTTTCCCGGAGTTGCGGGCGAACACCACCCGGCCGGCGACGCCGACCTGCTCCCCGGTGGCGGTGTCGGCCGCCAGGTCGGGATGGGCGGCGCGGATCTGGGCCAAGGTGTGGGTGCGCGGCACCGTGACCGGGTACGGGTCGACGCCCTCTGCCAGCAGCCGCTCCCGCTTGGCCTGCCGGATGCGGTACTGCTCGGGCAGGTCGTCGTCGATATCAGCGGCGCTCACGTCCTGGGAGCCTATCGGGGTGCGGTCAGGAGAACACGAAGGGGCGCTCGCCGGTGTTCGCGCGCCCGGCGCCGTCGGCGACCGGATCGACCACCTGACCGAAGTCGAGCTTGACGATCCGGTCGGCGCAGCGGAAGTACCGGTCGTCGTGGGTGATGACGACGACGGTCTTCCCGCGCCGGGCCAGGTCCGGGACGATCTCGGTGTAGAAGACGTCGCGGAATCTCGGTTCCTGGTCGGCGGCCCACTCGTCGAACACGTACACCGCCCGATCCTCCAGCAGCGCGGTCAGCAGCGCCAGCCGTTTGCGCTGTCCCTGGGACAGGTCCACGGTGGACAGCCGGCCGTCGGCGACGGTGACCTTGTGCGCGATCTGCAGCCGCTCCAGCAGGTCGCGGACCTCCTGGTCCAGCCCGGGCCGGTCCATGCCCAGGTAGTCCTCGAACAGGAAGAAGTCGGTGAACACCGCCGCGCAGTTCTGCCGCAGCAGCTCGACGTTGCCGCCGGTGACCGGGACGCCGTTGACGGCGATCTGGCCGGCGGCCGGGGTGTAGAGGCCGGTGATCAGCTTGGCGAGGGTGGATTTGCCGCTGCCGTTGCCGCCGACGACGAAGGTGATCTGGCCGGGTTCGAACACCAGGTCCAGCGGGCCGAGGTGGAATCCGGCCGGTGGCGGGCCCGGCGGCGGCATTCCCGGCATCCCCGGGGCGCCGGGTGCTCCCGCCGGGCCGGGCGGTCCGGCGGGTGCGCCGGGGGGCGGGCCGAAGCCGGCGGGCGGGGGGCCGTGGTGGGCTCCCGGCGGTGGCGGTGGCATGCCCGGCAGCGGTGCCTCGCCGTGATAGGTGTAGCCCACCCCGGTCAGTTCCAGCCGGGCCAGCTCCAACTGCGGCACGCCGTCGATGTCGACCTCGCGGCCCTCGGGCGGGTTGGCGATGGACAGGTTCAGCGCGTTGATCTTGGCCAGCGCGACGTCGCCGCGCAGCAGGTCGGGGATGCGCTGCATGAAGTTCTGCATCGGCATCGCCAGGTACATGGTGATCAGCACGTAGCCGACCATCACCGGCCGCGGCAGGCTCAGCGCGGTGGCCAGCACGAACAGCACCGTCGCCATGGTCACCAGCTGCAGAACCCGCCCGTAGCCGTGGGCGATGGCGAAACCGCTCTCCGCCGAGACGTTTGCCTCACGCAGGTCGGCGGCCGCGCCCAGCAGGTGGCGGTCCAGGAAGTCGGCGCGGCGGCCGCGGTGCAGCTTGAGTTCCTTGATGCCGACGGTCATCGACTGGAACGCCCGCAGCAGCGAGTCCTCGTGTTCGCGGGCCCGCTGGTAGGTGCGCCGGATCCGGCGCAGCGCCAGTTCCACGCCGAAGATGCCGGCCAGCGTGCCGCCGACCATCACCGCGAAGATCGGTCCGGACAGGATCGCCAGGAACACCAGGCAGCCGGCGATGGTCACCAGGTCGACGCAGACGCTCGGGATGGCGCTGACCGCCCCGGACAGGGTGCGGATGTCCTCGGTCAGCGTCGCGATCAGCCGGTGCGAGCCGAGCCGTTCCAGGTGTTCCAGCGGTGCCGCGAGGACCCCGGAGCTGAGTTGGGCCCGCATGGCGAAGATGGCCCGCTGGGTGAGCCGGATCAGCAGGATCTGTGAGACGACGCTGCCGGCCAGCGCGATGGCCGCGGTCACCGCGAACCAGGCCGGTTTGGTCGGGGCCCCGTCGGGCGCCAGTACACCGCTGATCAGCGACAGCAGATAGGTGTTGGCGATCCCGCTGACCAGGCCGGCCAGCATGACCACCAGGATGCGGGACGAGGAAATCCTGAACAGGAATCTGATCGTCTTCATAGCGGCACCTCCTCTCGGTTCTGGGCGCTATTCGTTCTGGGCGCTATTCGTTCTGGGCGCTATTCGGTTCTGGGCGCTATTCGGTTCTGGGCGCT
>WBZQ01000687.1_pt1 | contig 25587 bp, 18 predicted proteins | sample 5204251 | NCBI WGS metagenome assembly WBZQ01 (sample SAMN12412402, study PRJNA552823) | activated sludge metagenome | isolation source: activated sludge from nitrification reactor of wastewater treatment plant... | place: USA: Virginia | collected 2017-09
CTTTCAGATGTTCGAAAATAGGTGTGATCATAGCCGTTGTTGTACCGTGCTCAAACAGATCAATATTTGCGTCGTATGGTAATAATTCGGGTGATACGCATTTTGCCCATTCTTTTTTAAGTTCCAGAAAGCGTTTCAATACCGGTGCAAAATCGGAAAATTTATTTTCCAAACGTGCCAATACCCAAATGCTATGACCATGTGAACTTAATTCCGCCAATTCTTGTACTAGCCGCTTGGGAACTTTGGTTTCCAGTTCAAAATTGCGCCGTGCTTCGCGGATATTACATCGTTCGACTTCATCCCAATCGTCACAAAAATTTTCCTTGAGCTCATTTAAACAGTTACCCAGCGCGGGATCGGTCATGCGATCGTGAATAACACCAGCTAGCGTTGCTAATTGTTTTGCTCGTGCTTCGCTGGCTCCTGCTGGCATCATTACTTCCTGATCCCATCCAAGCGTGCTCATGATCCCATTTAAATGAGCAATTTCCTCCAGTTTCTGAACTAAAGTTTGGTAATATTGGTTCATAATCATCTAATTTGTTTGCAGAAATAGTAACAATACGCACTTTTTCGCACATGTTTTCAAGGGAAAATGTTAAAATTATAAACTTGACCCCCCATCCAATTTTAACATTATCATCCAATTGCCATGCTGTGGATAAAATCATTGCACATCATTTTCATGGTTACCTGGTTCGCTGGATTGTTCTACTTGCCACGTTTATTTGTCTATCATGCCTTGTGCGAAGATGCCCCAGGTAAAGAGCGTTTTAAAATCATGGAACGTAAACTTTACTATGGCATCATGACGCCGGGTGCAGTGCTGACGGTGGTTTTTGGCCTATGGCTATGGCTCGTTTACGGTTTCTCGGGTAACTGGCTTTATGCAAAATTGGTGTTAGTTATGATGCTGGTCTTTTACCATTATTACTGTGGGAAATTTGTTGTTGCATTTAAAAATGATACTAATCTACATGGTCATGTTTTTTACCGTTGGTTCAATGAGTTTCCAGTGCTAATTTTATTTGCTGTTGTGATTCTAGTCGTCATTAAGCCTGATTTGTGATAAGTAATTAAAACCCGAATACTCTTATATTTGCGTTTTGCTGTTTGACTCTGTACTGATTTAAGTCCAGGTAATATTTGTTAAGTAAGACTGTGATTAAATTTTTGATTTACTTTGGGCAGTCGCACGAGGCTACCCATAAAAAATGCAAATTAAATTTGATTGAGAGCTTAATTTCTTATTTTTTATTTTGAATCCTAGAGAATTATTACATTATAAGGGTTTTATTTTACATAAGTTATCAATTTCTATCTATTGCTATATAGATTTTCAAAAAAGTGCCGTCTTTTGTTTAAGTTATTGTAACAATTGCATTTGAAGCGCAAATACAATTGTTAATCTGTAAGTCAAATGCTATCGATTAATAAAAAGAGATCCTATAAAAAATAGAAAGCATGTCGTTAAAATTATTATGATTCAATGCCATATAGAAATATTATGAAAATAAGAGATCAGTTTAAGTGGACAATCCTGGGTATTGTCATAGGCTTGGTTTTTTTATGGTTCTCGCTTAGTGGGATTGATTTTGATTCAATAGTCGATAGTCTTGCGGGCGTCAAGTTTTTTCCAGCTATTATGGCTGTTATAGCTAGTTTACTATTTATGTTAATTAAGGCATGGCGTTGGTCGGTCATTTTGGGACCGGTAGCGCATGTGAGGATGTCATTACTACATTCTGCGGTTTATATTGGTACTGCGGCTAATCTTATTATTGTACATTCCGGAGAAGTTCTTCGAGCTGCTTTGGTTGGACGTAAATCACAAATTGCATCTAGTGCCATTTTTGCATCAATTGGGGTAGAGAGAGTTTTTGATTTTATGGTGGTGGTTACCTTGTTCGGAGTTCTTTTAATTATTAATCCTGAACTTCCAGAATATGTCACTGCTGCTGGTTTTATTGCATTATTCCTGGTGATAGTGGGTTTGATAATAATGCTATCCCTGTTCATACCTTCAAAAATGCGTAAACAGTTAGCGGCGTTGCTAGTTCGTTTTTTACCTGAGAAATTTTCAGAGATTATCATAAAACAACTTAAGCATAGTCTCGTAGGTTTTTCAGCATTGGGCAGTGCATCTACTTTAATAAATGCTTTTTTATTATCTCTTTTGCAATGGGGTTGCATCGTAGGTGCAATTTGGTTAAGCGCTAGTTCGGTTGGATATACAGCAACATTTGCAATGGTAATTACAGTGTGGATACTTATGGTGATTGGTCTTACTTTACCATCTTCTCCGGCACAGTTAGGAACAATTCAATTAGCGTTTACTCTAGGGTTTTCTTTCTCATTGAATGAAACACAAATTCCTTTTGCTGCTTCGGTTGTTTATACGTGTTGTGTAAATATACCTTATATGATTATTGGAGCAGTATGCTGGTTGCGATCTGGTGGAATCAGTGTGCAACGCGAAACACAATAAAGATTCTTTTCTTTCCTTATTAGACGAGGTAATTCTTAGTGACGAAAACATCAAGTAGAATTAAAACAATTCTTACACTTTTTGGAACACGACCGGAAATCATTAAGTTGGCTCCGGTTATTTGGGCAATTGAACGACGAAAAGATATTTTACGAAGTATTACTGTTTCATCCTCTCAACATACAGATTTATTGAGGCCATTTATACGTGAATTTGGTATAAATATCGATCATGATTTAGCGGTCATGACACCTGGACAGACACCTAGTGGGGTATTGGCGCGAATTGTTGAGGCAATAGAACGATTGTTTCAAGTTGAACGCCCTGACTTAGTCCTAGTGCAGGGTGATACGACAACAGCAATTGCCGGCGCATTAGCAGCCTTTTATATGCGAATACCTGTGGCTCACGTTGAAGCAGGCTTGAGAACAGGTAATCGCCAAAGTCCATTTCCGGAAGAAATGAATCGCCGTCTGATTACTCAATTGGCAGATCTTCATTTTGCTGCTACTACTAAGAATATCGAAATTTTACAAGCCGAAGGTGTCCAGGAAAAATGCATCATCCTTACTGGAAATCCCGTTATAGATTCGCTTCAACATATTCTTACTCATTCATCAGCCTCTTTGTTACTTTCTAGATTGCTTGATAAGATTGCAAGTAAGCGTCTGATTGTCCTCACGACACACCGCCGAGAAAATTTTGGACAGGTCATGTCTTCGCATTTGAAAGCGCTTCGTCGTTTTGTGGAGCACCATCAAGATGTCGAGCTGGTATTTCCAGTACATCCGAATCCATCAGTGCGTGCAGTGGTCAATAAGGAATTCACAGGGATAGAACGGATTCATTGTATAGAGCCACTTGAATACGCCGATTTTTTGCATTTACTTTCACGAGCTTGGATAATTGTTTCTGATTCAGGGGGAGTTCAAGAAGAAGCACCTTCTCTGGAGAAGCCGCTGCTGATTCTACGTGATACGACAGAACGACCAGAAGTACTCGATTGTGGTGTAGGGCGTCTTGTAGGTCATTCAGGAGAACATCTAGAAAAAATGCTTGAGGCTGCTCTGATTGATAAATCATGGTTTGAAGCAGTTAGTAAGGCAGAAAATCCATTTGGTAAAGGCGATGCCGGGGAAAAAATAGCATCTGCTATTGTACAATTTTTTGCATTGAAAGAGGGAGGGCATGATGAGTGAAAAACAATCTTCTACTCAACGCAATAAGCCACTCGCAAGTTTGTCGCTGGATTTAGATAATGAGTGGGCTTATCTGAAAACTCATGGAGACCCAGTATGGGAGTCCTATCCTTCGTATCTAGATGTTGTAGTTCCGAGGATACTTGAAGTACTTGCCTGTCACCAGCTAAAAATTACAGTATTTGTGGTAGGTCAAGATGCAGCACTTGAATATAATCACAAAGCATTGGCGCAGATTGCAAGTGCTGGTCACGAAATAGGAAATCATTCCTTACGTCATGAGCCTTGGTTGCATTTATTTTCTGAATGTGATCTTGAACAGGAATTGGCAGAAGCTGAACGATATATTGAAACAGCGACAGGCCAAAAGCCTACAGGTTTTCGAGGGCCTGGTTACAGTCAATCATCAACTTTGCTGCGCGTACTTGCCCGGCGAGGCTATATTTACGATGCTAGTTCGTTACCAAGCTTTATTGGTCCGATTGCGCGCGCATATTATTTTGCTACGGGTCAATTTGATGCTGAGCAACGCGAACGTCTGAATCGTTTATTTGGTAGCTGGAAAGATGGATTCCGACCATTGAAACCTTATTTTTGGCGTTTTGATGGTGTTTCTTTATTGGAAATGCCAGTGACAACTTTTCCAGGTTTTCGTGTCCCGATTCATTTAAGCTACGTAATGTATTTAGCAGGATTCTCCACAGTATTGGCACAAACTTATTTTAATTCAGCATTGTGGATATGCCGATTGTTCAGGGTAGAGCCTTCGATATTACTGCATCCACTTGATTTTCTTGGCGGTGAAGATGTACCTCGATTGAAATTTTTTCCATCGATGAAAATGACAGGAGAAGATAAGATTTCTTTGATTAATAAGTGCCTAGATAGTTTTGTGCGTTTATTCGATGTTCGATCAGTAGGTGAGCATGCTGCAATTGTCGCCACGCGAAAAAATTTATTGGAAGTCGAGCCAGGTAGTTGATACTGCTAGTACCGTTTAGTTAGGAGAAAAAATGTTAGACAAAAAAATTATAGTAATGCTGCCCGCGTATAATGAGGAAAAAGATCTTCCTGCATTGTTGAATCGCATCCAGCACGCTTTAGAAAAGTGGGCTAATTATCAAGTTGTAGTAGTAGATGATGGTTCTGCTGATCGCACTGCACAAATTGTAAGAGATGCAGCGATGCAGATGCCGGTGGAGTTAATTCAGCATCCTCAAAATATGGGGCTAGGTGCGGCGATGCGTACTGGCCTCAAAGCGGCGGCACAAAGCAGTGATGTGGTAATTACTTTGGATGCTGATAACTCACAAGATCCAGAGTTGATAAAAACCATGGTACAACGATTAGATGAAGGCTTTGATGTAGTTATCGCCTCTCGATTTCAACCCGGCGCACAAGAAATCGGTGTGCCACTATTTCGTGTATTCCTGAGTCATCTTTCGAGTGCCGGTATACGGACTTTAGTTCGTTATCCGGGAGTGCGCGATTATACCTGTGGATTTCGCGCCTATCGAGCTGAGACATTGCGTAATTTAATTACGATTTTTGGAGACAATTTTATACGAGAAAATGGTTTTTCCTGTATGTTTGAGTTATTACTGAATTTGCGAACTTTGCATGCTCGAGCCTCGGAAGTACCACTCGTACTTCGTTATGATCTTAAAGAGGGTGTCAGTAAAATGCGTATTTTTCGTACGATGTGGCGTTACGTAATTACATTGACGCGTGGATTTTTACCGATAACCTGGAGAATAACATCCAAACATGAGTGATTTTTCCGTTTTAAAAGTTGCTAGTAATACTGCAACTAACAATAATGATACTAGATCTGTAGCTTCGACATGGAGTGTGGCGGTAGTAGGTGGCGGAATCAGTGGTTTGGTAGTAGCTTACTGGCTTGCCAAGGCAGGAGCACGAGTTACTGTTTATGAAGCTTCTGATCAGCTCGGTGGATTAGGCACTTTTTTTCAGTATCGGAATGTTTCTCTTGAGCGATTTTATCATTGTATGTTGCCAAGTGATAGGCATTTGCTGGGCATATTGCATGAATTAGGTCTTGCAGATGAGACTTATTGGAAAGAGACTAGTTTCGGTTTTATGCATAATGGAAAGTTATATGGTCTTAATACTCCATTTGAATTGTTGAAATTTAGTCCCTTATCTTGGATGGATAGGATACGCGTTGGTTTAACCGGTTTATGGGGACGTATTTGTTCATCAAATGGATTGGATGATGTAACTTGTGTGGAATGGTTGAGTAGGCTATCTGGAAATCGTGCCTTTGAAGCTTTCTGGAAGCCAATGCTGCAAGCTAAATTTGGTGATCGTTATCATGAAGTTCCTGCATTATGGTTTTGGACGCGCTTTAATCGTGAAAAAGGTGGAAAACGTGAGTGTAAAGGGTATATTCATGGTGGGTATCGGCGCATTATAGATGCCTTGGTTAAATCAATTGAGGCACATGGAGGAGCAGTCAAACTTCAAGCGCCGGTGGGCAAACTTGATTTTGCAGAAAATGCACGGCTTGTAATATGTGAAACGCAGGGAAAATCAGAAGCATATGACCGCGTTGTCGTTACAGCACCAATTTCTTTTTTGCATAAAGCAATGAAGGATGGTGGATTGGCTAAAACTGCTGCGCTAATTGATACGGGGATCGATATGCAGGGTGTAATAAATGCTGTATTCATGTTGCGCCGAGGCTTTACAAAACATTACTGGGTTGCTGCGATTGATGAAGAAATTCCTTTCCAAGGCATAGTGGAGAGTACTACTTTGCTTGATAAAGCTGATACTGCAGGAGTACATTTGGTTTATTTGATGAATTATGTGCATCGCACAGACCCACTTTTTCACCAAAGTGATGAAGAAATTTTGAAAGCATATACGACTGGATTGAAACGGCTTTTTCCAGATTTCCAGGATGATGATGTAATTGATCGGTTTGTGTTTCGAGCACCATTCGTTGAACCACTTTATACAATAGGTTACCAGCAACGTAAACCGCCTACAATTTTACTACCAGGAAAATTATATTTGGCTACGACCGCTCAAGTTTACCCCGAAGTTACTTCTTGGAACGGAACGATTGGTCTAGCTCGTAAGGTTGTTGATGAAATGTTGAATGAAAAATGTTGAAGCTGATGGTTTAAAATTTTTTGCAATTCAAGATTAACTTGATGCAATCGAATGAATGTAAAGAATGCTACTTCCATTGGTATAAATTATGATAAATATCAATTATTCAAAGTATTGGATAGGTAATCTTTGTTATTACCAGATACCCTGAAAAAACGAGTATGAGAATTCGTATTCGTACACTTAATATCACTTGTATAAAATCTTTATTGCTCTAATTTTTGTGTCTAATTTTTACCAAAGTTTAGATTGTGGGATTTAGATTTGATAATTTATAATCTTTTATTTTATTATCCGATATCTAAATTTTTTTAAGATGGTATGTTACGCATCGCCACTATTAGTATTATTGTTAGAGCAGCTAATCTATATCGTATCAGTATCTATTCTAATTGAATATTAGCGTATTCACCGTAGAAAGAAAGTTGCTGACTCCCAGAATAATATTGATCAATAAAAGATCATACAAAATAAATTTGCTCCGCTCGCCCTGCACTTATCCCCGCGGCAAGACCGTGGGGTATTGCGGCGCAGAAAAACAAAAGTCGCGCGATACGCTGACTTCAAAAACACAAACTATAATGCTCCTCTTGGCAAGACCACGGGGAATTGCAAGTTGAAGATATTTTGCTTTTAGTGGCACAAACCAGCAAAACTCAGAATCATGTATCACCGGTGATACTGCCTTCCAAGGCTGGCAAATGGTTGTCCTGTGGGAGGCAGGTACATGGTTATTAATAACCATAAAGTGTTTTAACTTACTATGGCGTATCACCAGAGTACTTACGAGCGAGTGTATTTGTGAATTTTTGTTGTTAATTTAACAGAATAACATTTGAAAATGAGCTACTATTTCAGTTGGTTAATGTGTGTTTTCTGACCACTTAGATTAAACTGAGAATGGCCTAGAGGCATAAAAAATTAAGTTAAGCTTAATGAATAACTGTGAATTAGAAAGTGTTAACTCTCTCAACTCGAGTAAATGCATACTACTCGGGATTAAGTATTTATAACAAGGAAGAATACTGCTTTGAATCCCGAATATTCGTCGCGTGATACTAATAAACTAAGCAAATTATCCTTAAAATACTCTCCTTCTACGTTCTTTTTATTGTTAGCAATTTTTTTTCTTGCATTGCTGTTTCATTCTGATCTTGCGCCACTCGAAGAGACTCATTGGGATGCGCCAATTTATGTACAGCTTTCCAAACGAGCGGCAGAAGCAAATACTTTGGCTAACTATCATGCGCATGCTCGGGACATTCGCCTGGGTGCAGGTGATGATGTGCATTGGTATTTTACGCGAATTGGTCACATACTTTTACTCGGTGAAATCACCAAGTTCCTAGGGGCAACTGAGACCGCGCTTGTTGCAATGCAGTGGTTATACCGAGTTTTTATGGCGTTAAGTGTTACACTTTGTGTAGTTCTTGGGATACGCTTGGTGAAACAGTTTCGGATTGAACAACCAGATCCTTTTTGGAAAATAGGGTATTTTATTGCAGCAGTAACATATGTCGTTTCAGACAGTTACCGTGGACTTCAAGGCCATTTAATTAGCGAACCTCCGGCTTTTCTAACCTTGCTATTCTTTACCTTGGTCTTACTCAGTGCAGTTGAGCGACGGTCAATGGTCTTGGGAATTTTTGCAGGCTGTTTATTATTTGTACTCTTTTTTATCAGGATTGATGCAGTATTGCCAGGTGTTTTTTTTCTGTTGCTGCTATTAATCGAAATGGCGAGGTTGAAAAGATTTGATGCTGTTCCAAGCATCATTAGCGCAGGTTTGACTGCTTCAGTATTTTATTTGATATATGCATGGTGGTTTTTTCCGCTAGTCAATCCGCAATCCTTAGCGGATTTTTCCAGTTCCGCAAAAGAAATGTTTCCAGGAGTTCCTGCCAAGGGGTTATTTGCTATTGCAATTGCGGGTGGCTTGTTATGGGTGGGAGCTTTTATGGCAATTTCAATGTTGTGGCGTGATTCTGTAGTTCGTTTTGCTATCACATGGCTTGGATTAGCATTGTTACCTTTAATAATTGATAGTTTCAGTGGTCGTACAGTTCAGACACGTATGGCTTTTTTTATTGTTCCACCGTTAATGATTTTGTCTGCTGAAGGGTGGATTTGGATGGTACGAAATTTTGTTGAGGAGCATAAAATTCGTACTTTAGCCATTACTACATGTTTTATGATGATACTGGCTTTTACTCCTTACTCATTAGTCATGCAAGAATCTCGTAATTGGGCAATAAATTATTTGCCACCGGAAATTCAGAAATACTTATTTCCTTCTTTGGCAAAAAGAGGAACTATTGGGCCAGCTATGGAAGATCAAGATTCAAGGCTCGGCATACTTATTCGACCAATATCTGAACGTTGGACTTTAGAATATTTGAAAGTACGAGAAATTGCGGATTTTTTAAACTCTTCTGGTCACTTCGCTTATTTGTTATGGCCAAAGGCCAGTTTTGCTGGTCAGCATTCGCTTCAAAGTTATATAAGATTGTTTCATTACTTTGGTAAAGAATACCCTGAAAATATTGACTTTGTTTTAACTAAATTTCCAGGGAAGCTGGATACCGAAGCTTGCGCTGCTCGAGTGCCAACAAAAATGGAACGAGTGATTTACTGTACCGCTCTTGACGAACGAGATTTAGTAGTTCTACAGAATAATAATATTTCTTTATATATTCTTGGTGTAGATGAATATCCAATACCGCCTATGCCTGAAATAAAGCTGACCGTATTATTATCAATACCGCCATTTACTTTATATGGAGTGACTGAATAACTGATGATAAGTAGTTACAAGTATATAGGCGAAATTAATACAATATGTTCTGATAAAATTAAAATTTGTATTTACTAGTGTTAATAGGATTGAAAATGAATAAGGATAATTGAATCACTAAGCTGTAATACTTCATAGTTGCTTAAGATCCTTCTTTTATTATCAAGAAACCAAATGCATTGATAAAATCTAATTTTGTAGTGGCGTCCCCAAGGGGATTCGAACCCCTGTTACCGCCGTGAAAGGGCGATGTCCTAGGCCTCTAGACGATGGGGACTAAATTGTTATGTTATATAGCTTTAATACACTGGTGGAGATAAGCGGGATCGAACCGCTGACCTCTTGCATGCCATGCAAGCGCTCTCCCAGCTGAGCTATACCCCCTTGATCAAAGGAACAGGGATTATACTGATGCTGCCATTTATTGTAAAGGAAAGATCAATTGGGAAAATTAGCCAAGTAGGTGTTTATGCGCAAAAGTGTTTCTCTACGGCCAAGCAGCTCAAGTACGGCGTCAATCGATGGCGTGTGTATTTCGCCTGTTACCATCACTCTCAAAGGCATTGCAATTTTAGGAAGTTTGACATCAAGGTTTTTGGCTGCCGTTTTAATTTCCTGATGTATAGATTCACGTGTCCATTCAATATGATTGAGTCGCTCGATTAAATCAGCCAATAATGATTTTGTTTCGGCATTGAAATATTGAGCTTTCAGTTCATCGGTTGGTTCCAGTGGTCGATAGAAGTAAACGGCTGCATCCGCCAGCTCTTCAATTGTGTTAACTCTTTCTTTCAGTAAATCGACAACACGTGTTAAATTAGGGCCGCCCGATATCTCGCAATTATCCTTATTGAGAAAAGGGACGACCAATTCAGCCAAGCGTGAGTTATCAGTTTTCTTGAGATATTGCTGGTTAATCCAGTGCAGCTTCTCCGGATTGAATTTGGCTGGGGAACGGCTGATTGACGATAAATCAAACCACTCAATCAATTCTTCCCGGCTAAATATTTCTTCATCGCCGTGCGACCAGCCGAGCCTTGCTAAATAATTCAGCAAGGCTTCAGGCAGATAACCATCTTCTTGATATTGCATGACGGAAACAGCGCCGTGACGTTTAGATAGACGTTCGCCATTAGCGCCCAAGATCATGGGAACATGCGCATATTCTGGTAGCGGAGCGTTGAGCGCTTTAAGAATGTTAATTTGCCGTGGCGTGTTGTTGACATGATCATCACCGCGGATGACATGCGTAATATTCATATCCAGATCATCCAGCACTACGCTGAAGTTATAAGTAGGAATTCCATCGCTGCGTAATAGTACCAAATCATCCAGTTCATGATTAGCTACGGTAATACGGCCCTTAATTTGATCATTGAAGGTAACATGTCCATCCAGCGGGTTTTTGAATCGAATAACGGGTTTCACTCCAACGGGTGGCGATTGTTTTGAATTGCGCCAACGTCCGTCATACCTGGGCTTTTGTCCAGCGGCTAGCTGCCGTTCGCGCATTTCATCTAATTCTTCTTTAGTGGCGTAGCAATAATAGGCCTGATTATTTTGTAATAATTGTTCGGCAACTTCGTGATAGCGTTGCAATCGTTGCATTTGATAGAATGGACCTTCATCATAATCTAATTGCAACCATGCCATACCATCAAGAATTGCTTGAGTAGATTGCTGAGTTGAGCGTTCTTGGTCAGTATCTTCGATGCGTAAAATAAATTTTCCGTTATGCCGGCGCGCATATGCCCAAGAAAAAAGTGCCGTGCGGGCGCCGCCGATGTGAAGATAGCCGGTTGGACTGGGTGCAAATCGTGTGCGTACTATCATGATTTCTGTGTTTGGTAACAATATATGCCAAGTATTAAAAAATATTAGTGTACGCGATTCTGAAATAATAGTGTTTCTTTCCCAAATATTATGATGTGATTCGTATTGTGAAATTAAGCAAACTATCAGAAGCGGGTTATACTCTAACTGCTTATTGCAGTTGAGTTTTTTATGAACAGAGGGAATGGTTTTTTCACTAATGACTGATTTAATACATGATTTGATTTTCACGGCAGCAGAACAATCGCCCGATGCACAAGCGCTATCGTATCAGGATCAGTCAATCAGTTATGCCATCTTGGCGAGTGAAGTTGAAATGAAAGCGGGTGGGTTGTTGGCATTAGGACTGGGCCGGGGAGAGCGTGTCGCAGTTTATCTTGAAAAGCGTATTGAGACGGTAATTGCATTATTTGCAGCCTCTGCGGCGGGTGGCGTATTCGTCCCGGTGAATCCGGTATTAAAGTCTGAGCAAGTTGCTTATATTCTAATCAATTGTAATGTAAGGATATTGGTTACTTCACTAGATCGATTGAAAGTTCTGCAGGCCGGATTGTCATTTTGTCATGATCTTCATACCATCGTTGTGGTAGATGCTAAGGATAATCTTCCTGCCATTGCAGGCTTTCTGATCATCAGTTGGGAAACGTTTCGTGCCGAAGGAAAAATGAAGCGATCATTCATTGCCATTGACAGTGATATGGTTGCAATTGTTTATACCTCTGGCAGCACTGGTAAATCTAAGGGTGTTGTGTTGTCGCATCGCAATCTCATGACTGGTACGAGAAGTGTGACGCAGTATTTGCAAAATCGGGCGGATGACCGCATTCTGACGGTTTTGCCATTGAGTTTCGATTATGGGTTAAATCAATTGACCACTGCCTTTAAGGTAGGAGCAGAGAATGTTTTGATGAATTATCTGTTACCGCGCGATATCATCAATATTAGCAAGGAAAAAAAAATTACGGGACTTGCTGCCGTGCCTCCACTATGGATTCAATTGGCGCAATTGGATTGGAGTGGTGTTTCTTCATTGCGTTATCTCACCAGTTCAGGCGGAACCATGCCACGTAGGACACTCAATTTATTGCGCAAGGCGTTACCGACGACGAAAATTTTTCTAATGTATGGTTTTACCGAAGCTTTTCGTTCAACTTATCTGGCGCCGGAAGAGATCGAACGGCGCCCCGATTCAATCGGAAAAGCCATACCCAATGCTGAGATATTAGTGTTGCGTGAAGACGGATCACATTGCGCGCCGGGAGAACCGGGTGAATTGGTGCATCGAGGAAGTTTAGTGTCGATGGGATATTGGAATGATGTAGAGAGAACTGCATTGTGTTTCAAGCCACTCAAAGTGCAAAATGAATTGCCTCTTACTGAATTGGCAGCATGGTCAGGCGATACCGTACGGATGGATGAAGAAGGATTTCTATATTTTATTGAACGCCGTGACGAAATGATTAAAACTTCAGGGTATCGAGTCAGTCCGATGGAAATAGAGGAAGTCATCTATGCTACGGACTGTGTTGCAGAAGCTGCTGCTGTAGGTGTTCCGCATCCTTTGTTGGGAGAAGCTGTTGTCGTGATTGTCGTCGCCCGGCTGGATACTCATGTGGATGTTGATGTTTTGCTGGCAGAATGCAAGCATCGCTTGCCTGCTTATATGCAGCCGCAGCAGATAGCTGTGCGCGAAGGTAATTTGCCGCGTAACCAAAACGGTAAAATAGACCGCAAGCTACTTGCGCAGGAAATGTGGGATCTATTTATGGAAAAAGCCAACAGCAGTGAATGATCAATTTCCCCAACATGCGCCGCTTACACAATTTCCGGTGCAGGAAAATTGTTTGCAAATTGGCGGCATACCATTGACCTGGCTCGCGCAGCGTGTAGGGGTGACTCCTTTTTATGCGTATGATCGGCAAAAAATCACTGAGCGTATCGCTTTGCTACGGCAACACCTGCCTGTTGATGTTTTGTTGCATTATGCGATGAAAGCCAATCCAATGCCGGCAGTGGTGCAGCATCTGGCTAGCTTGGTGGATGGTATCGACGTTGCTTCCACTGGGGAAATGAAGGTTGCATTGGATACGATTATATCTGCTGAAAGTATCAGTTTTGCCGGACCAGGAAAAAAACCACATGAGTTAAGCTGCGCTATTGCTGCCGGGATTGTTTTAAATGCCGAGTCCGAGCTGGAGATCGAGTTAATTGCGCAATTGGGAGAGCAATTAGGCGTTGCTCCCAAAGTAGCCATCCGTGTTAATCCTGAGTTTGAACTTAAATCGTCTGGCATGAAAATGGGCGGCGGTCCCAAACCTTTCGGTATCGATGCAGAAAATGTGCCTGAGGTATTGATGCGTGTTGGTAAATTGGGACTTCATTTCGTTGGATTTCATATTTTTTGCGGATCGCAGAATCTGAACGCAATAGCCATTTGTGAAGCACATACAAAGATTTTTCAGCTAGGCATACGACTTGCAGACCATGCGCCATCCCCTTTACGTTTGCTAAACATCGGCGGTGGCTTCGGTGTTCCTTATTTTCCTGGGGAGAAGGCGTTGAATCTTGCTGTTATTGGTGAGAATTTGCAAAACTTGATGTCGGATCTGCAGCAGCAATTGCCAGAAACCCGTATTGCACTTGAATTAGGGCGCTATCTCGTAGCGGAGGCGGGAATATATGTGTGTCGGATTTTGGAACGCAAGCAATCACGTGGTCAAGTTTATTTGATAACCGATGGGGGGCTACATCATCACTTGGCAGCATCGGGTAATTTGGGTCAAGTGGTGCGGAAAAACTATCCTGTGATTATCGGAAATAAAGTACAAGGCTCCGATACAGAAATTGTTTCTGTGGTAGGACCGCTCTGTACTCCTTTGGATGTGATTGCTGAACGAATGCGAATGACCAAAGCTTCTGCGGGTGATCTGGTGGTTGTATTACAATCCGGTGCATACGGCCTGACAGCGAGTCCGACTGCATTTCTTAATCATCCTCTACCTATGGAGGTATTAGTTTAACGCGCTGATAGTATACAGATTACTTATGGGTGCGGAATTAATGACTCTGGTTGACTCTATTAAAATCATATAGTTAAGAATAGTTGTTGCTTATTGTGCACAAACTGGTTTTTTTATCGTATTTCTTCTGCTAATTGATATAGATCAGTTGAATATCTCGCTTAAATAGCTAATATAATTGGTTTGTTTTAGTTTTTGAATGAACACATGTTTATTCGATCATGGAATTTGCTTTTTGATAGCAGGGTGTAGGGAAGGAATTTTGAACATACGAAAAATATGATGTTGTTTTTGGGTTAATTAGTGCATGCTCCAAAAATGATCTAGTTTATATTTCTACCGTTAATTGAAATAGCTGTTGTTCTTGTGCTTGGAAAGTCAACTTGTGACGATTGTTTAATAGTGCATATTTTTGAATAGAATAAAATCGGGTGATTTTATGAATGAGTTGTATAACAGTTTTCAGAAATATTTTGAGATTGTAATAGCCGATACCGATGAACTGCGTCAGGATGTTTATAAAGTACGTTATAAGGTATTGTGTCTAGAAGAGCGTATTCCGGGTTTTGATCCTTCGTTTTATCCCGATGGATTAGAAAAAGATGATTATGATAGTCACTCTATTCATGCATTATTGCGATTTCGTTCGTCAGGTGAATTTATTGGTACTGTCCGGTTAATATTGTTCAATCCATCACAACCTGAAAAATTATTCCCAGTTGAGCAAAATACCCAATTCAACGCCGAATTTTACAATACAGAGAATTTTCAGCGAAAACATACTGCCGAGGTTTCGCGTTTTGTAGTGGTAAATCGGTTTAATCGTCGTAGAGAAAATCGTCGCAGAAGTGATGCCGGAGGAAATGAAAATGCCGTTACCTCAGAACGGCGATCTTCTTCTGATCGTCGTTCTGGGCTCAATATTGCGCTGGTACTGATGGCGGGAGTTATGCGCATGTCTGTACAGCACGATATCAGGAGTTGGCTTTCTATGATGGATCTGCCGCTGAATAGACTACTGAGTTTCGATGGATTGGACTTTATTCCAATTGGTCCTCCTGTTAACTATCATGGAATGCGCCGCCCATTTTTTGTAAAAGTAAAGGATGTATTGCAAAGGATGTATGCAGAACACCATGATGCATGGGAAGTAATGACAGACTGCGGAAAATATGATCCGTTTTTATCAACCAATGGGACCGTATTGAATTAGGGACTTTTTTGAAGTTATTCCAATTCTTTGTACGAATAAGAGTCAGCTATTTTGTGACAACTGCTAAGACGAGTTTTAGCTGCGTCTTGCTAATGCTTCTTTTTTTCGTAAAAACTGAAATATGGGCGAACGATCTCCACGAAATCATAATCAATCCAACAGTGAGTGAGCGAGAGCTTTCAGTTAATTCACTACGTTCAATTTTCAGCATGCGCCTAAAAACCTGGTCAGATGGAACCAAGATCAGGGTTTTTGTATTACCCGATGATGATCAATTGCATCAAAGTGTTGCTAAGGAAAAACTAAATGTCTTTCCTTATCAACTTAGATCGACGTGGGATCGGCTAGTATTTTCTGGAACTGGTCAAGCACCCATTAAAGTAAATTCAGCTGAGGAGATGCTTGCCAAGGTTGCTAGTACGCCCGGGGCAATAGGTTATTTATGGAGAGCAAAAATTAATGAACATGTTCACGTGCTCCAAGTTAAGTAGCTATTTAATGGACTCTTTCAAAGGGATAAGCCAATGGTTGGTTTTGTTATTCCTTCTTGCGGGATTGTCTGTTCAAGCCGAGGAATCAAACTCATCACAAAAGAAGGTAGAAGTGACAAAATCGCCTACCAAATGGTTGCAAGCGTCTGAATTGCCTGCAGAAGCAACGGAGTTAACGGACACAAAGAAAAAGCCAGGGTTAGTTAGTTCTACATTAAATTGGTTTCGTACTACTGAACTTCCTGGAGATTTGCAAATTCATGGTTTTGTCAGTCAGGCATATATTGCTACTTCAAGTAATGATGTATTCGGAAACAGCGATAATGGCGGTAGTTTTGGACTTACAGAGGCTGGTCTGAATGCGTCAATGAGACCTTTGCCTAGATTACAGGTTTCAGCACAAGTGTTATCCCGGCGTGCCGGTGAAGGAAGTAATGGTGGCATGCCGCGCCTTGATTATGGTTTCTTGGATTATCGTATTTATTCTCACGAGGTGAATCAATTTGGCATTCGGGTAGGCCGGTTAAAAAATCCATTTGGTTTCTATAATGATACACGTGATGTTGCGCATACTCGCCCCGGCATTTTACTGCCACAATCGATTTATTTTGACCGCACGCGAAATCTCGGTCTTTCTGGAGATTCTGTCCAATTGTATGGTGAAACCGCTGTTGCTCATCTCGGTACACTTTCTACGCAATTTGGCGTGTGGTGGCCAATTGTAAACGACAAGGATACGGAATTCTCAATCCTTTCACAGTTACCCCGTGGGCAATTAAACCGGGAGGCGTCTTACATAGGCCGCGGCATTTTTGAAACGAACGATAAGCGGCTTCGTCTCGGGGTCAGCGGCATCTGGCTCAATACCTCCTATGATCCTTCTTTTAGGTCAAATGATCCGATCGGACCGGGATCGTTCCAGTTTACCCCTGTTTATTTTTCTGCTCAATATAATACGGAACGGTGGAGCTTAACTTCCGAGTATGCAATTCGTCACTTAACATATGATCGTAATTTTGGCCCTAACAGTCCACTCAATGGTCTGGATGTTATTGGTGAAAGTTATTATTTCCAAGGTGAGTATCGATTTACTCCGAAATGGGAAGGAATCGTACGCTATGATGCCTATTTCTTTAATAGATCCGATCGGGATGGTAGCAGCAGCAGTGTACCTCATTCCCGTTATGCCAGGGATATCATGGTGGGCTTACGTTGGAACGTTACTCCTGAATTTATGTTGCGTGCAGAGTATCATCATGTCAATGGTACCGGATGGTTGTCAAGATTAGACAACCCGGCAAGTGAAGGGCCACTAGATAAGAATTGGGATCTTTTTGCAATCCAGGCTTCTTTTCGTTTCTAAGTAGAATTTAATGGCTAAAAGCTCCGATTATAAATTAGAAAAAATCCACTCGACATTGGGTCGTAAGGAACCCAAATTTCGTAGTCTACGGTGGAAAATTTCACTAGGTAGCAGCTTGATATTAATCGCTGTGGTAACCTTGTTTTGCTTTGTTAGCTATTTGAGCTTAATGGTGAATTTTGAGAATCAGCAGAATACTGATAACCGCCGCTATGAAAGAGAGCTGGATAATCTGATAAAAAATACATCGCAAAATTTGCATCGTTTGGCAGAAATTATTCCTTTTTTAGATGGTATGAAGAAAGCCTTGCTAACGAATGATGGTGAAAGTATTAGCGAAATTTTCGATCGGCACTGGGCATTATTGCAATTTCATAACGGTGTTGAATTTGCACATTTTTATAATCCTTCGAATCAGCTTAATGCGGCCTGGGATAATTTAGAATTGACAGTTAACGATGAGAATTTGTTGTTAAGTTGGGTCAATGATGTCAATCGTTCCGAGTTGCCTATTAATCCCTTATTGTGTAGAGAAAGTTGTATCCAGTTTATCGTTGCGCCGTTACTGGTAGAAGGTAAAAAGGCAGGGGTAGTGATTCTGGGTATCTCACTGGCGGATGTGTTTTTAGCCTTTAAGCGGATTTTTGGTGCTGATATTGGTTTATTGGTCAAGAACCAGGATGACTTGCCACTGCAAGATACTAGTGAAGCATTGCAATGGGATTTTCAAATTACTGCACTGACAAATCGGGAAAGGAATTATCAGCTCTTAAAAAAGGTTTCGCGCCAATATCCAGATCTTGAGAAATTAAAAGAAGGCGCGCAGATTCGCTGGAGCGATCATTTTCAACAAATCAAATTGTTTTATCTGGATTCCGTTGAACCTGATAATGCACATTTGATTGTCATTACAGATGTTACTGAAATAGTAAATAATATTCATGATTCGATATGGAAAATTGCATTCATTGGCGTGCTGGGGTTGATTATTTCCGAAGTTTTGTTGTTTTTGATCTTTACAAGACTACTGGCACGTTTAAAGGATGTCGCTTATGCACTGCCGCTTCTCGCGAGTGGGCAATTTGAGAATTTCCGGTTATCACTCGCTTCGACAGACCGGGTCTATCGTTTCAGTGATGAGATTGATACATTGTCACATGCCGCTGTTACGTTATCCTTGCAATTGGAAAAATTGGAACATAAGGTTTCTACCCGAACCAAAATGCTTATTGAACAAAGAGATGAGCTTAGTAAGGAAAGAGACTTCGTAAAGAATCTGCTGGATACTGCGCAGGCAATTGTGCTGACGCAGAATTCTGAAGGTAGGATTATCTCACTCAATGCCTATGGGGAAATGCTAACCCGCTATACCGAAAGAGAGCTGCGGGGTAAATCTTTTTTAAGTATTTTAATTCCTGAATATGAATCACTAGATGCGCTGGCCCGTTTTAAAGAAATACACACCGGACAGAAAATGCAGCTTAGACATGAGGCGATCACGCATTGTAAAGATGGATCAACACGCCATGTTGCCTGGTTACACTCGCACTTAAGCTGGCATTCTGAAGAAGATCCATCCATTTTATCAGTAGGCTTGGATGTTACCGAATATAAACGAGTTGAGGGTCATCTGGCGTGGCTAGCAGATCATGATCCGCTGACAAATATGTTCAATCGCAGACGATTTAGTGAAGAATTGGAACAAGTATTGAGTCGGGCGGAACGTTATCATCACCCCGGCGCTTTGTTGTTCTTTGATTTAGACCGTTTCAAATATGTTAATGATACCAGCGGCCATCAAGCGGGCGACACCTTGCTTAAAATTGTTGCCAGCATGCTAATGCAAACCATTCGTGCAGATGATATAACCGGCCGGCTGGGTGGTGACGAATTTGCCATTATCTTACCGGAGATCAATGCCGATGGTGCGATCGAGGTTGCTAAGAAGGTGCTGAATCAATTGGATCAGGCCCAGTTAACGATCAATAACCGTACTCATAAAATTTCAGCCAGTATCGGTATTGCATTATTTCCCGAGCATGGCGCAGATATCCATGAGTTACTGGCGGCCGCTGATCTTGCCATGTATCAGGCCAAAGCAATGGGACGCAATGCGTGGTATTTGTTCTCAGATAATGACCGTAGCCGTGAACGTATTCACACGCTGGTTTATTGGAAAGAAAAAATTGAGTATTCACACTTACATGATAATTTCATGTTGTACTTGCAACCCATTATGACTGTCAGTTCAAAAGTAATTTCCCACTATGAAGTACTGCTTCGCATGCAGGATACTGATGGTACAGTGCGTTCGCCGGCTGATTTTATTCCTGCAGCCGAACATACAGGATTGATTCATGCTATTGATCATATGGTATTACGTAAATCTATTGCACAGGCCGCTAAAATTTATCAGGCAGGCTACGCAGTTAATTTTTCTATTAATTTATCAGCGCATGCCTTTAATGATCCTGAATTGCTACCTATTCTCAAGCAACAATTACTGTTACATCAAATAGGTCCGGAAAATTTAATGTTTGAAATCACAGAAACGGCGGCATTGGAAGATTTGCCGGGTGCGCGTGCGTTGATGAAGGAAATCAAAGAACTGGGATGTGGTTTTGTATTGGATGATTTTGGCGTTGGTTTCTCATCTTTTTATTACTTGAGAGAATTACCGGTCGATGTGGTAAAAATAGATGGATCATTTATACGGAATTTAACCGAAGGTAGCGATGATCTGATTTTAGTCAATGCCTTATGTAGTGTGGCCAGAGGTTTTGGGAAGAGAATTACGGCAGAATTTGTTGAAAATGCTGAAATTTTTGCGTTAATTGAAAAGCTAGATATCGATTACGCGCAAGGATATTACGTTGGAAGGCCGTCACCCGCTTATGAGTTTTTGGCAGAACAAGAAAAATTAGAGAGCTAGCGTACTTGTTGCAATAACACTTGCTGCTAATCAGTGCGCAATGCATCAACCGGGTTTAATTTGGCAGCGCGTATTGCCGGCATCATTCCCGCTGCAAGTCCAATCACCATCGAAATACACAAAGCGCTGATGACATAATTCCAGGGGATATTAACAGGGAGGCCACTGATTGATAATTTAAGGAACCATGCAATACTTGTTCCAATTATTAATCCTATTAAACCTCCGGCAGTGGCAAGTGCAGTGGATTCCAGCAAGAATATCATGGCAATGCGTGCACGTGTTGTGCCGAGCGCAGACAGTAAACCGATTTCTGCGACTCGTTCGGAAACTGCGATATGCATCAAAGTGATCATACCCACTGCACCTACCAACAATGAAATTCCACCTAAAGCCGCAACAGCGAATTTTAGTACATTCAACACTGTAGATAATGTGCTAAGCATTTGTCTCTGCGGTTTAACTGTAAAATCTTCACGTCCGTGCCGTGCAATCAGAATACGTTGAATATCGTCGGTTACTGCTTCGATGGGTATATCGGGAAAATAGGAAAAATTAATTTCCATGACACCCTGGCGATTGAATACCTCCAATGCTCGGGTAGTGGGTATAAAAACCGTATCATCCAAATCAAAACCTAAAATATTACCTTTTGATGACATCACACCAATCACCCGGAAGCGTGCTCCACCGACTTGCAATAATGCACCGAGCGGATTTGCATCACCGAACAATTCATTGCGCACTTTTGCTCCAAGCACCACATAGGCACGTGGATTGCGTGGGTCATCATCAGGTAAAAATTGCCCGATCTCGACTTGCATATTAAATGCGCGAGAGAAGTCCGCTCCCTGACCATAAGCGGTTACTCGCCGGCTGCGGCCCTGTGCGCGGATTTCTGCGTTTCCGACTACACTGGCATTGGTATATTGCGCATAACGGCTTTGTTTTAATGCAATCGCATCTTCGATCGTCAATAATCGCGCACTGCCGATAGCACCCAATGAACCGCCGTGGGTATTGATTTTCCCGGGTGTAATCGTGACGATATTGGTGCCAAATTGTGTGAATTCAGCTAGCACAAAACGTTGCACGCCATCGCCAATTGCGGTTAGTAGAATGACCGCTGCAATGCCAATAGCAATGGCTGAAGCTGATAAAAAGGTGCGTAAACGATGTGCCGCCAACGCACGCAAAACAAATTGCAAGGTATCTGACAATGTCATTTTTTGTTCAATGCATTGATAGCATCCATGCGTGCTGCCTTGCTGGCAGGTAGCATACTTGCCAGAATACCAGCCAACAAGGCAACGGTAATTGCGGCGATTGATGCCCAGCTCGGTGCCCATGCGGGTAGTTGGGGATAGGCGAGTCGTATCAATAAGCTGCCCAATTGTCCCAGTAACAATCCTAAAACAGCACCGACTACAGATAACCAGACAGCTTCAGCAAGGAACAGACGGCGAATGTCGGTGGATGTAGCACCGATGGCTTTTAATAAACCAATTTCCGCAGTGCGTTGAGTTACTGCGACCAGCATCACATTCATGACTAAAATACCGGCCACAATCAAGCTGATTGCTGCAATTCCGGCGACTGCCAACGTTAGGGCGTGCAAAATCCGGTCAAAGGTATTAAGAATGGCATCTTGTGTGATGACCGTTGTGTCGTCTTCACCATCATGGCTTTGGCGCAAGACTGCCAATATTGCTTGTTTAGCCGGTTCAATGTCACTATGGCTTTTGGCTTCAATCAAGATACGGAACAATGATGTAGTATTAAACATCGTTTGCGCGTAATCAATTGGAATAATGACGATTTCATCGGTATTGAATCCCATTGTTTCACCTTGTGATGCTAGCACACCCGAGACCAAAAATCGGCTATCACCCAGCCGTACCCGCTGTCCGACAGCTTGGCTGCGTGGGAAAAACTCACGAGCAATTTTTGCACCTAAAACAATTTGGGCATTGCGTTCTGTACCATGCATTAGGAAATTTCCTTGGGCTAATTTCATATGCCGGATAGGTATCAAATTGGCTGTGCTGCCTAGCACAGTGACTTCACGCAGACGATTGGCTGCAGAGAGTTCCGCAGCACCGACATTGAGTGGCGCATAACGGCGGATTTGCGGCAGCCGGCCGAGCAACTGTGCATCTTTTAGCGTGAGATCGCGTGGCGTTTGACCGAGTACTGCGCCTAAGAAAGAACCGGATGTTTCCGCGCGACCTGGCAGAACCACGAGTAAATGGGTACCGATGGAAGAAAATTGATTAATAATATAATTTCTTGCGCCATCGCCTAATGCTGTCAGTACTATCACGGCGCCCACGCCCAATGCCATTGCCAGTATGATCAGCAAGGAGCGGATGTGATAGCTCATCACGGTTTTAAATGATGTGCGCAGTGTATCAACCAGTGTCATCGGATTGATCCATTAAAATCCCGCCATCGCGCATGCCGATCTGGCGGTGCGCGCGGCCACCCAGTTCACGGTCATGTGTAACTACGATCAATGTCGTGCCTCGGTGATGTAGGTCTTCCAATAATGACATCACCTCAGCGCCGATTTGATGATCCAGATTGCCAGTCGGTTCGTCTGCCAGAATGACACTGGGTTGCATGATTGTTGCGCGTGCAATCGCCACGCGTTGGCGTTGTCCGCCGGAAAGCTCGGCAGGTCGGTGGAGCGCGCGTTGTTTGAGCTCAAAGGCCTGCAAAGCTTCATTGACGCGTATTTGCCGTTGCTCAGGTGGGACGCCGCTCAGAATTAAAGGTAGCTCGATATTTTCAGCAGCAGTGAGACGCGGCACAAGATGAAACGACTGGAAGACAAAACCGATTTTTTCGCGGCGAATTTTTGCTTGCTCGGTTTCTGATAAGTTGGTGACCAGTTTTTCATCCAGTTCATAACGTCCGCTATTAGGTTTGTCGAGCAATCCAATAATATTCAACAGCGTGGATTTTCCGGATCCTGATGGCCCCATGATGGAAACATATTCACCTGAAGCGATGTGCAAGTTGATGTTATTGAGCGCACAAACTGCTTGGTCACCCATAAGGAATGTGCGGGTTATAGCTATCAGGCGGATCATGTTCAGTTGTGCTTGGGTTGAACAGTAGCGCCGGCCTTGATGTCATCCTGATCAAAAGACATCAACACTTGATCACCAGCTTTCAAGCCGCTGCGGATTTCGGTAAAACTCCAGTTGCTTAGACCGGTTTCCAGTTGATGTTCAACTAAGCGATTGTCAGCGTCAGTTGCCCATACTTTGTTATTTTGCCGGATAGCTTGGGTCGGAATACGTAACACATCGGTTTTGCGATCTAGGACAACTTCGACATCAGCGCTGTAACCCACCAACAAGGCATCTGAAGGAATGTGCAGGAAATCCACTTCGATATCTACAGTACGTGCTTGTTTCTCTATTTCAGTGACATACGGCGCAATACGTCGCACCTTACCCGGAAAGATCTTTCCCGGCATGGCATCGAGTGTAATGCGTGCTTCTTGTTCCACTTTGATCTTGGGTGCATCGACTTCATCCATTGGTGCGGTGACATATAAACAGCGGTCGTCAATGAGATCAATGGTCGGTGGTGTAGGGATGCCAGGTGGCGAGGGCGTAGTAAACTCACCCAATTCGCCGGTAATTTTACCTATAACACCGGAAAAAGGTGCAGTAATAATGGTTCGATCAATTCCGGCTTGCGCTACGCGAATCTGTGCTTCGGCACGTTTGATGTCGGAGATGGCCGCTTCACAACTGGCTTGGCGCGAACGCGCATTGGCATTGGCATCATCAGCGCGCTGTGAGCTGACAAAGCCTTTTGTTACCAACTGTTGCACGCGGATGGATTCACGCCGCGCATTGTCTGCCAAGATACAGGTTTCACGGCGGCGTTCTTGTGCCATTGTCAGTTGACGTTGCGCCAATTCGCGCTGTGCTTGTAAATCCTGGTTCCATAACTCCAGTAGTACTTGGCCTTTTTGCACGTGATCGCCTTCTTTTATCCAGATTTTAGTGATTTGACCGCCGGAAATAGGTGCCAGATTCGATCTTTGGCAGGATTTAATCGTGCCTGCACGCGTGTTGACAACGGTAGCTTCTACATTGCCGATAGTGATTGTGGCTAGATCGACTTGCAGTGGTTTTGAGCGTGCAAAAAACCAGCTGACAAACGCGATTGCGCCGGAAATAATGATAACGCTGATTAATCGTAATGGTTTTCTGAGTAACAACATTATCGAGTGTGCGAAGACAGTGAGAATTCAGGTGACATTGTGTTGTGTTTCATTGTAAATATGCGTATTTTACACGTTCATCAATACTTAAAGCTGCTTGCAGTCGATTCACAATAATTTTGAAAATTTTCTCTATGATTGATATTTGGCGCAAAAAATTCATCTTATCCGATTCCGATCAGCCCGCGAGCTTTGATAATTTTCGTCCTGCTGAGTCAAATTCTGAGGTGCTTGACCTAAAAACATTTCAAGCCATAGAAACCGAAGCGTTGTTTCATGCGATTGATAACACCATAACCGAGATTGGCCGATTGACACTTTACCGTTCACTTGCGCGCCCTGCTCACGATGCGCAGGTATTGCAACAAAAGCAAGTTGCGTTACGTGAATTAGAATCAAACCCACAATTTCGTGATGCATTAATTGACCTTATAGACAAAGCCGCTACCGGGGAAAAATCTCTAAAGTATTTGCTGTATGGAGAATTCTCAGGCGGATTAGCGACTGATGAGCCAAGCAGCCGCACAGACAAGCTCGAATTTGGCGGTTATGGTTACCGGCAATACCAAGATGGTACGCAATTTGTTGTGGATGTGGTTGAAGGGATCGAGAAGATTCCGCAACCGCAATCCACCTATTTACGCACATTGGTGTCAGCCATTCGTGATTTTGGGCAATCTCGCATCTATGCACTAATGAAAGGACCGGTTTATGCTTCCGCTAGCAAGTTCAAAACGAAGAAAGAGAAATCGGCTTTTGACTTGTATTCACGTTTCCAGCCTTCGTTGTTTAAGATTGTGCCAACGCTGATTTTCTTTGCTGCTTCTTATGGTATTTTGTTTTTCTTTGAAAATTTCATGCCGC